>Ga0247742_10000648_pt1 | contig 27143 bp, 34 predicted proteins | sample UWRJL208509C2_FD_180944 | JGI IMG/M metagenome (GOLD analysis project Ga0247742, IMG submission 180944) | Plant litter microbial communities from Arlington Agricultural Research Station in Wisconsin, United States - UWRJ-L208-509C-2 | ecosystem: Environmental > Terrestrial > Plant litter >...
CAACAGACCTTGTTCTCAATCCACCAGCGTTCTATCTCGCATTACTTCAATATAAGGCCCATTATTCCAATCTTCTACTCTCCGTGCACCGACAAGACTGTACGTTGACGACTCGGTGCCCACAAAACCGGCAGCCATGCTCTGAGCAACCTGATCAAAAATAGGAGGGTACCATTCGCCATGAGTTTCATGGGTCTTCTCCATCCTGTGGTCGATGTGCGACCAGCCGAGGCTCTTAATTTCAGCCCAGAAATTGGGGTCTTTTTCGTCTGGAGTTCCAGCATTTAGTAAATGAACAGACGGGAAGACGAAGAACATACCCGACATAACGACGACCTCCTTGACTTCTAGATTCTGCTTTCTCCGAATCTGTTCTCTGATATCCTCCACAGCGCCTTCGTATTTCTCGAGGGGAATATAACAAGGACCGCTTGCACATTGGTGCCTAAAGTCTCCTCTCCGGATGTGCACCGTGATGAACTAAAGAGGGTGAAATATGAGTCTCGGAGTGTGATTAAGGGGAGAACACTAACAGGTGGGATATCATCCTCAGAAGATTTGAACATCCGAGATAAATAGCCCTTTACGGTGTCCACGAGCTCGTCCGTGAAATGCATGTGAGTGGCAACCCGCCTCCATGCAGGGGACCAAGGGAACTTCCACTCAAATGTCTCGTGGCTTGAGGTGGCATAGTAAAGGAAGTCGAAGCAGGACATCTGCTCGTCTGGGTCTAGTCGGTGGCCCATGGGTGAGTCGTGCATGATCCCGTAGCTCCCACTAGGATGGCGCAGTGGTTTTCCAGGGAAGATATACGGAACAATATGCCCGAAATCCACGAAATCATCGTCTCTACTCCAAACCACATTTCGCGTCTCCCCTGGTATCCGGGTGTACGAGATGTCGAATCGTAGGTGGTTTAGCATAGACGGGACCCTCATTGGTATGCGATCTGATTCGTGGCGCGTAGACCAGCATCCAAGGTGCTCTTGTTCGTGCGGATGAGGCGTTTCGGTCGTGGTCGAGTTTGGTAGAGCTTTGACTTCATGCCACTCGAGAAGGGCCTGGCGCATGGATTGACGTGCTCTTGTCAGGTTAAATACTTTGCCGAATGGAACGGTCCCCGCCTGCTGGGCTATTAAAAGGTACATGAACAACCAAGAGAGGTACGAGAGAATCGGAACGCACTAATATGGTGGTCGGGTGCAAAAGGAGGAATAATTGGAACACGGTCTGACAGCATTCCGAGGTATATCATGTTTGCCTGTCATTGGTAAGAAGAATGTTGTGTGGAGCTAGAAAATGACACCTACATAGCTCATGAATTGGTTAGCTGCAAGTCATCAGTCAGTTGGGCGGTGAGTGAAATTAACGGAAGAATTGGACTCACTAAAACCGGCGTTCGACCAAGCGGTGATGTAGTCCACATCATCTAGTAGATTGTCTAGACGGAGACAGTAGTCAGAGTGAGCAACTTTTGAGTCGCTCTAATTAATCAGAAAATGCACCTCTAAATTTCTCCGTCGGAGGGCCCCTCAGTAGCCGCGAAGAGTCCCACTCCGAATCTACAGGCATGGTGTGGAATACTTCACTAGCCTGTGGGGCTGAGCAGATGCTAGACGAAGAGTCCATCGAAGGCGGCCGCGTATGAGAGCTCAGATGGGGAGTCCAACCTCCAGCACCAACTTCCTCAGTGCTACGACTCGAGTCCCAGGTATTGGAGTAAGATAGGGTGAAGCACAGCACAGCTGCCACAGCCAGGAAAGCGATCCACCGGAATTGAGCGCTTTGGAGAGCCATGAATAATGACAGGAGAAAGGCAGGATTCAGTCCACGGTCTCTGGTCAACAAGCGGAGGCAAAAAGATGATGAGAGGGGAAAAAGAGGGCGCCAGGGGTTACACCGTCAAAAAGCATCATCGGGCCCCTGCATATCTTATCCTCAACTCCGCTGCCAGTGAAGCTTTGAAGCCTAACCATCAGTGCCTTCGGGAATAATAATTGCTGAGACCTGGGTGACTGACGGCGATCTGGTTCCGCATGTCCGTTACCCTACAATCTCCTATAATCTGTATTCCGGGTTCGTCGACTGAACCTCCTATGTATACTTGTGAGCTTATAGGAGAAAAGTAATGGGTGCGATCGCGCGAAAGCAACCGATGCGTCAGCACCGAGCAGATGCCATCAGGCTATTAGCCGCTCATAACGTGCTGTGTAAGTAAAGGCTAAAACGAAATATGAATAAAGAAGTGACGTGAAGAGCTAACAAAGCTGTCAAGTAAGATTATACATAATTTAGTGACAGCCAAGAAACATCCACGAGAGGTGTATATTACAACAAAGCCAGGAGAATCAACTTTTCCTGGGTAGCAGAACTGAGATTCCATTATTCCAATCCTCCACCCTCCGTGCCGCAACAAGACTGAATGTCGAGCCCTCTGTCCCAACAAATCCAGTAGCCATGCTCTGAGCCACCTGACCGATGATAGATAGATACCACTCTCCATGCTTCTCAAGCGTTGCTTCTTTGGTATGATCCAGGTAACTCCATCCCATTTCTTTGACCTCTTGCCAGAAGTCTGCATCTGTCTCATCTGCGCTGCAAGTCAGTCTCGCCGGAAGATGCAGAGAAACATGGTTAACATACCAGACATCAAAACCACGGCATTGACTTCGCGGTTCTTGTCTTCGAGGAGTTGTTGGCGGATTTGATCCACCTTCGCCTTGAAGATTTTGAGAGAGGGTACACATTTGTCGACGGGGATTCCCTTTTCTTTACACGGCGTCGCGAAGTCCCCTCGCCGGACATGGACGGCGATGAACTATTTTTTTAAAAATCAAGGGTGACCAGCCGATACCCGAAGTCACGGAAAGGGGAACCTACAGGCGGTATCGAATCCCCTCTAACTTCCATGGCTCGAGCAAGGTATCCGTTTGTTACATCTACAACTTCGTCGCTAAAGTGCATGTATCTTCCGACATGTCTCCACGCAGGTGACCATTGATGCTGCCACTCGAATGTTTCGAAGCTTGACGTAGCGTAGTACATGATATCAAAGCACGATATGTGGTCTTCAGGAGATATCCGTTTGCCCAGGAAAGAGGCTTCCATGATAGGAAAATCGTGCGGGTGGTAAGGACGTTTTGGAAAGATGTAGGGTATGATTCGATGGAAGTCGACCCAGTTTTCTGTATGGTCATGCGGTTTGTGTCGAGCTTCCGAAGGAATCCGGGTATAAGATGGGTCCAGTCTGAGGTGATGAACAACAGCATCAGCTCTATTGGGTACGGTAACCTTCTCTGACCGCGTTGACCAGCATCCTAGTTGCTCGCGTTCGTCAGGCGGGCCAGGTTTGATAGTCTCCTCAGAGGGCAGGGTTTTAAGGTCCCTCCATTCCAACAAAGGGGTTCGCATTGCTTGCCTTGCTAGGCTTAGATTGAAGACCCTTCCAAAAGACAGCGTACCTGCAGCGGCGCCTGAAGAGGACGTCAGTCAGACAAAGAAAGTGAGCCTTTCTGAATGAAAGATTACTTGTATGGGGATTGGGCCCAAACGGCGGGATTATAGGCACCCTGTCCGACTCTAAGCCCAAGTAAATCATGTTCACCTTGACACTAATGAGAATCCAAATGTGTGATTTTCACGAGAGGGAGACTCACAAACCCCATGAATTGGTTTGCTATTGTGAAAAAGATGGTTAGTGAACGTTAGATTCTGGCACAATAAATGCCGACGTACTAAAACCCGCATTTGGCCAGACAGTAATATACCAAGTGTCTTCACGCAGGTTGTCTGCAATATGTGAGCGCGTGATACTCACCATCAGGGGTGAGCGAAAATACCTCTAAACTTCGACGTCAGGTTGCCCTTCAAGACGCGTGATGAATCCCATTCTTCCAGGACTGGTTCACCAGTTGACTCTCCAGCATTCGTTGGCGGACATCGACCCCAGTTGTAACCCTCTATCCAACCTCTCCGAGATCCAAGGCCTTCAAATAAGCCAGAGTACGTGACTGATAGTCCGACCACAAAGAGAAAGATTAGTAGGAATGCCCATCTTGCCCGGGTTTCTTGAATCATCTGCGGGTGATGAACGTTGTTGACGATGGCAGACAAGTTTGAATTTTGTCTGTTTGCAATTTTGGATCAGGGGCATCTGTCATGGGCCTTGTAGCCAGATTAGGCGTGCCATCACACGAATGTCTGAATCCGAAGGGGGGGCGCCTGTCGGCAGGGTGTCCACATACACATTGCAAACGATACGGAACATACTTAAATTATACATAAGAAAGTCCTCCTCCTCTAGATCTATCTCGAATTACGGGATTATATGTACAACCAACATCCGGGTCGGAATTAGGAACGGTGTATCATAGCTGAATATCCATTATTCCAGTCCTCCACCCGCCGCGCACCAACGAGACTGAACGTCGACCCCTCTGTCCCAACAAATCCGGCAGCCATACTCCCAGCTACTTGGTCGATGATAGGCGAATACCATTCCCCGTACTTCATTTGGGTCTGCTCGCTCAAATGGTTTAGTCGCCTCCAGCCAATGTCTTTCACTCCCTGCCAGAATAATGGGTCGATTTCATCTGACATTAGGAGGATCTCGCTGACGTCGCGATTCTGCTTCTCGAGAAGTTCTTGGCGTATAGCGTCGACTTTCGCCTTGTACACATCGACAGAAGGTATGCACTCTTCGACAGGACGCTTGTTGTTTATACAGTTAGACGCAAAGTCGTTCCGGCGCATGTGAACAGCGATAAACTGGAGAGGGCATTGATGAGTTTTCTGGTCCAAACAAAGAGAAAAGGGAACGTCACGGGTGGTATGAGGTTTTCTGTAGTATTAAAAGACCTCGCGAGATAACCTTTCGTAAGATCCACCAATTCGTCCGTAAAACGCAGATGAATTGCCACTCGTCCCCACGCCGGAGACCAAGAGTATCGCCATTCGAAGACCTGCCAACTAGAGGTGGCATAGTAAAGATGATCAAAACATGACATCCTTTCATTGGGAGGAAGTTTAGTCCCGAGGGGAGATGCTTGCAATAGTGGAAACCCCTTGGGATTTGGACGATAGGGATGCTGAGGGAAAATATAAGGAACAAGCCTATCGAACTCGACAAATTCTTCACTTCGTTCCTTGTTATCGCGACGGGCCTCGGTGGGTACTCGTGTATATGCAATGTCAAGTTGTAAGTGGTTGACTACCGAGGCAACCCTACTTGGATTTGGATCATTCGCCTGGCGGCCAGACCAGCAGCCTAAATGCTCTCTTTGTTCGGGAGGAACGCGCGCGATGGAAGTGTTAGAAGGGAGAGCCTTCACATTCTTCCACTCAAGAAGCGGTCTACGCATAGCGCGTCGAGCATAAGTTAGATTGAAGATATGTCCGAATGATAGAGCGCCCGCAGAAGGAGCTGTAAAATGGTGAATTCTGAGTATATGCAGGTCAAATGTAACTTACTGATATGGTGGTCAGGTCCGAAGGGAGGAATGATAGGTACTCGGTCCGAAACTCTTCCCAGGTAAATCATGTTGACCTGATCCTAGTATCAGAGCAAGAAATAGCGAGAGAATCTTCTTGGACGTACATAGCTCATGAATTGGTTTGCTGGAAGTATAAGCAGTCAGAAAAGACACGAGCGCAAAGTTGTTTGACGTACTGAATCCCGCATTCGACCAGGCAGTGACATACCAGGTGTCGTTGCGGAGGTTATCTATTGGAAACAGGTTGGGCAATACTTTCGAGAAGTGGCAATTTGACACACCTTTGAACTTCGGTGTTGGCAATCCGTTCAGCACTAGAGACGGATCCCATGGATCCACAGCTGCCTCTTCGTGGGTGGAGACTGAGCACCTAGCAGGACCTTCAAACCACGCATTCTTGCTCGCCGACTGAACGCCCTCCAACAAACCCGAGTATATTACCGAAAAGCATAGAAGAACAGCCAAAACAATAAAGATTGACCATCTTGCCTGAGTGGTATGTATCATGGGTCGACAGTCGACCTGAAAGATGAGGGTTTTGGTGATAGAACTTGGATAGTCATAACCTGTCCCACCATCATCAAAGAATTTAAATTCAGGGGTGTGTCACATTCAAATTTCACACGTTCATTGTAGCACCAAGACTCAAGCTCAAGATCTAGAGTTGACAGCCGCCCGTACTACTATTCTGGTCCGGGATATGAAAGGGTTCAAGATATGAAACTTTTCACTTTGAGCATGCTCCCGTGGTAATTGGGCCACCAAAAAATACTGCTATATTCTAGTCACCCCATAGTCTCTTAAATGTAGTTTATATAGCTGATACGTAGTCATGAAGTGCAGGCAGGAGACTCGAAATACCGTGTTTTTATGTAATGGTGGCTGTGCACTAGGAACTCAAGACTGAAGACTACGATGTCCTCCGTTTTTTCTCCCAGTTACATATGTATACAATGCGAACTTAATTGGAATATTTCATGATGAAGGAACGAGTTCTGAGCGATTAAATTTAAAACTATTCACCAACAACGCCTCTGGCCGTGACATTTGCGTGATGGACCCTGACGCCGCCCGTCAAATTGATGGGAACCTGCATGCGATTTCATGTGACACGCCAGTGACAACCACTTTCATATCCTGAACCAAAGCTCAAATTCTCGGTCATCGCCCGATACCTCTCAGACTCAATTAAAATATTTTAAACTTTTTTAACATATGCAATACATTATAGAGGCTCATTCCTGAAATTTTGGGAAAATATAATTTGAAGGCGTTGGAAAAAAAGTTTCATATCCTGAACCTGAATAAGTAGCACCGCCAGCCGAGCACAATGCACGGTCATCCATTCATTATTTCTGTACAATTAACTCAGTGTCCGTAATAAGGTTGAGGCTTAGGGCACAGTTATTTCCAGCTTCGGAAGGGAAACCAGATTTTCCCTGTTTTGCTGATGCAGAACGTACATTGTGCAGTTGTTTAATAAGATAAGCGCTCAAAGCCAATTATTGACTGAACTTCCACTTCCCACCTCCCATATCTCCTACTATCCCAAACCTTTCATCAGACATTGCATCGCTCACTAGATAAATTTTGGGATTCATCGAGGTAATATTAGAGTGCGCAGGTCCTATATCTTGCCGCATTAAATCTAGTTGTCAACATTTTGTGGGTCGATCTATCATAGTTGTGTATCCGTTATTCCAGTCCTCTACTCTCCGCGCACCAACTAGGCTAAACGTCGAGCCATGCGTGCCAACAAATCCTACGGCCATACTGTGAACGACCTGATAATAATGGGAGGATACCATTCCCCATGTCTCCTCAATGTCTCTTCGACTATATGATCGAGACGTGTCCAATCGTTTGCCTTTACCCTGTTCCAAAACAATAGGTCGGTTTCGTCTGTGGCTCGAGCTCAGAGGAATAAATCGGATAATAAAACATCAACTCGGATACCCACCTGACATTAAGACAACTTTCTTGACCTTGCGACCCTGCTTCTCAAGTAGCTCCTGGCGTACAGCATCTACTTGCGTCTTGTACAGATGGAGAGGAGGCATAAACTTCTCGAGAGGGAGGTGCTCCTTTTGGCAGCGAGATGCGAAATCGCCTCGGCGGACGTGGACAGCGATGGACTGACAAGTTGAGTATATATTCAGACGATAAGACCACGAGAAGTCGGGGGCTTACAGGTAGTATTTCATCCTTGGTGGTGTCGGAGGCTCATGCAAGGTAGTCCTTCGCAAGACCTACCAATTCGTCCGTGAAACGTAAATGTGTGGCCACTTGCCCCCATGCTGGCGACCAAGAGTATTGCCATTCCGAAGTGAGGTAGTAAAGATGATCAAAGCATGACATCCTTTCGTCAGGCGAAAGTTCATGGTTCAGTGGAGATGCCTCCATGAGCGGGAACCCCTTGGGACTTGCACGATGCGGACGCTGGGGATAAATATAGGGCACGAGACGATGGAAATCGACGAATTCCGCTCCTCCGCTCATATCGCGTCTCGTCTCAAGCGGGACACGCGTGTATGCGATATCAAGTTTCAAGTATTCTACGACCGAGTCCACCCTACTAGGCCCCTTGGGTCACCTGGTGGATGAGTTGACCAACAGCCTAGCAGCTATCGCTCTTTCGGAGCCACGCGGTCGATAGAAGTGGTGGAAGGGAGAGCCTTAACATCTTTCCACTCCAGAAGTGGTCGGTTAATGGCCCGTCGTGTAAGTCAAATTGAAGATTTTTCCAAATGATAAAACTATTGAAATCCGGGTTACGGGACCAACGAGAGTGCAAGAAGTCGGGGGACTTCGTGGCAAACGAGTGCCGGTACAATTGATGTAGCTACGATTATATACGATATCTACATCTAAATAGCATGCGTACACGAAACGTCGGGTACGTCCATCAGAGATACGCGTAGCTGCCGAGCTCGCTACTAATAAATTCCAACAAAAACTCCGGGCTGTGAGGCTGGAGCACGTCTCGGTAAGAATGTCGGTAGGTAGATCTGTGTGGCTTATTTACTGATGTGATGGTGAGGTCCAAAGGGAGGTATGATGGGCACCTGGTTTGAGACCATTCCCAGGTAAATCATGTTGACCTAGGATTCGATATCGTCATTCAACATGAGAGATTGAGTAACAGATAATGTAGGACACACATAGCTCATAAATTGATTTGCTAACGACATAGAGCAGTCAGCAATGTCATGGGGGCAGATCACAGGCGAAGACGTACTAAATCCCGCATTCGACCAGGCAGTGATATACCAGGTATCGTTGCGGAGGTTATCTGCTCAAAAATTAGAGCTTGAATTGGAAGAGTGGGCTAGATATGCACCTTGGAAGTTTAAAGTCGGTCGCCCATTCAAGACGTGCGATGAGTCCCACAGTTTTACGACTGGTTCTGCTAATAATACCTTTATCTTATCGATGGAAGGAGTAGAGCACATTGTAACGCCGATCCCTTCCAGAATACGGGTCACAGAGAGACCCAAAAGGAGGATGAGCAAACCGTTGAAGACGGTCCAGTTTGTCAGCCTGTTTTGCTTCATAGCGATTATTTGAGGTAATGAACACTTTTCAAAAAGCGAGGTTCGAGTTAGAAACAGGAAGAGAACTACGGCGATGCAAAGGCTGAAGATTTTTTTTGATAGCGGGGTTTCATTTCTTGTTGAGCTTACAGTGTGATAAAGCTTTCACCCTATGTAAGACGCCGGTCGGTTCAGAAAGCGGACAACACCCCTGAGATCAGTGGCAACGGCGATAGCAGAATTCCGTGTATTGTAATTGTCCATAATGTTGAACTTCACAGTTGAGTTCAAAGGAGAGAGCAGGGTACGTTTGCGCCACGGACGATGACACACGCAATGACCTTCCAAGTTCGGCGACATTAAGTACATACCTAAGGTGCCTCATGTCGCGTAAAATTTTTTACCTCGCCCTAACTGTCATCATGAAGACCAGATCGTTGTGCTCACAATACGCGCTATAAGAAACGCGATAGCACGGACCGCAACCTATAAGGAGCTGCCACCCCACCGAAGTCTTGATCCAATATAGCTCCAATGGGTCTGTAGTCGTCGACATAGTAGAGCTTGCTACCATGCATGTATATAAAGAGGATGTTGTTGGAATTCGGGAATTACGCGAGCGTGCGCAATGTTCCATTTTCCATTCCGACGCCTTGATTTGAGTATGAATATTCTTTCGTACAGTATTGTGGTAGCTCCTTCGTACTGTATGTACCCATCTGTTTGCCCTCTCCTGGCCCTAATCCCAGAAGCCAAATGCATCTTTTATTTTAACAGATGTAACGACCTGTGACCGTCTTCACGTTGTTAAGTTGTGGGGCTACAAATGAGACCCACGCCGCCTTTTCTCAAGATTCCAGTAGGCTGAGCTATATTCTTGATACCCGCTGAGACCACGAGCACTGAAATGCATGCCTGCCGCACATTTCACTACAAAGCAGGCACCAGTACAATAGACACACAACGCGACAACTTAATCAATTTGGAGCTGAAAGTTAAGCGCCGAAGCGCTGATTGGTGGAGCCTTTCTTTCCTATTTATAGAATAATTGTTGACTCATCTTCGATTGAAATCTCCAACCTCAATATTTGCTTCACCGAACTTCTATTCAGATTATGTATATAATTTATACAGACAGATTAATTAAGACATCCTACAAGCGAGTTCTAAACCTGTTTCAATTAGTTCTAGCAGGTCCATATTAGGCACGATCTATCATAGCCGTGTATCCATTATTCCAATCCTCTACTCTCCGTGCGCCAACTAGACTGAAAGTCGAACCAACCGTTCCAACGAATCCGGCAGCCATGCTATGAGCCACCTGATCGATGATGGGAGGATACCAGTCGCCGAATTTTTTCTGCGATTCCTCGATTGCATGGTCAAGACGCGTCCAACCAATCGATTTTACCTCATCCCAGAATGAATGTTCGGTTTCATCTGAAACTCGACTTAAGAGGGACAAAACTGTGTGGCAACTCGTTTGTACTTACCTGACATCAGGACAACTTTCTTGACTTCGCGACCCTGCTTCTCAAGCAGTTCTTGGCTTATATCATCTACTTTCGCCTTGTATACGCTGAGGGGGGGTATGCATTTCTCTAGAGGGAGGTTTTCCTTTTTGCAACGGGATGCAAAATCCCCTCGGCGCATGTGAATTGCGATAAACTGTAAAGTCAACTCAACTTGGTGGTCAAAATAACAGAGGGATCTCGGTAACTCACAGGCGGTATATCATCTTCAGCAGTGTTGAAGGCCCTTGCAAGATAGCCCTTCGTAATATCCAACAATTCATCCGTAAAACGCAAGTGTGTAGCCACTTGGCCCCATGCCGGAGACCAGGAGTATCGCCATTCCATCTTTTCGTAGCTGGAGGTAGCGTAGTAAAGGTGATCGAAGCAAGACATCCTTTCATCGGGAGGGAGTTCATTCTTTAACGGGGATGCCTGCATGAGCGGGAAGCCCTTGGGATTTGGACGATGTGGGCGCCGAGGATAGATATAGGGTACGATTCGGTGGAAATCGACGAACTCTTCTGCTTTGTGTGTCATATCGCGCCTCGTCTCGCTGGGGACCCGCGTATATGCGATATCGAGTTGCAAGTGGTCAACCACGGAGTCGACCCTACTTGGCCTTGGGTCATTCGCCTGTCGACCCGACCAGCATCCCAGCTGTTCTCGCTCATTAGGTGGGACGCGCTTGATAGAAGTGTCAGAAGGGAAAGCCTTGACGTCTTTCCATTCCAGAAGCGGTCGATACATGGTTCGCCGCGCAGAAGTAAGATTGAAGATTTTCCCGAACGATAGAGCGCCAGCTTGTGAGGCTAAGAAAGTCTCATTAACACTTTTCGTAGGAAGCTCGCATGATTACTTACGGATATGGTGGTGAGGTCCAAAGGGAGGTATGATGGGCACCCGGCCTGAAGCTATTCCCAGGTAAACCATGTTGACCTAGGATCCGATGTCGTCAGTCAACTAGAGAGGTGGAAACTGATAGTATAGGACGCACATAGCTCATGAATTGATTTGCTAGCGGCACAGAGCAATCAGTTGTGAAGGAGGCGTGTCATGAGCGCGACGTACTGAATCCCCCATTCGACCAGGCAGTGATATACCAGGTATCGTTGCGGAGGTTATCTGCTCAAAAATAAGGGCTTGTTTATATAGATGAGGATAATTACATACCTTTGAACTTTGGAGTTGGCAGTCCATTCAGGACGCGCGACGAGTCCCATGATTCCGCCACTGGCTCTGGCGAAGTAAACTCTATTGCGCTAGTGGGTGGAGGAGGACACATGGTGATACTAGCGCCTTCGAATATATAGGTCGCAGTGATGCCCACAAGGACGAGCAAACTGGTAAGCGTGATCCATCTTGCGTGTCTGTATTGCCTCATAGCGACACTGACACCAGTAACGATTGTTTCTGAACGAGCGTGATTGGAGAGGGGCAAAAAGCAGACGAGAGTCGGGGCGAAAGGACTAGAGGAAATTTTTTGACACCGTCACTCATTCTTATTGAGTTTAAGGTACTGCCCGTGATCACCATTCATGAAGCGCCCACCCTGTCTAGGACACCCATCAGGGCTCCGAAGCGAACAGCCCAAGTGGGAAACTCTAAAGTCAATTTTGCCAACGAGAGTTACTTAGACGTTGACGGCCGTCATTTTTTTCAATGGCCAAGATTTTGGATGCTCATCAGTCAACTATTAACTTCGTAAATCCTCCAATGGAAGTGTGGACCTTAGAGGTTGGGACGTAGGTAATATACATGGTGGGATGCAAAGCAGTACGTTATTCGATACATTTTTGTTTTCGAATTTTCCCAATAAATAACGAGACGATGTCACTTCCCTGCACCTCTTGCCTTCGCTCCAGCTTGTTCTATCAGTTTTGTAAGTGACTTGTTGGAATGTAGGGCCTGGAGATCGTCCGATCCACCAATTGATTTTCCGCGTATAAGGATATTGGGGAAGGTGGAATGATTGGTCAACCGCGTCAGCAGGTGCTTGATAACATTTCCGTCGTCTGAAGAGGGAGGTTAAAATGTGCAAGGATGCTCGGGCGGCAACGTTACCTCTGATATCCACCTCGACAACTGTGGGAGGAGGCTGGATGTCGTATGAGGCAAGTAGTTCTTTTGCACGCTTCGAGAATCTGTGTGCCAGATACATTGAGCTTGGGCAGCCGAAGTTGAATAATGGGACTTACGGGCAGTATGACTGCGTATGGAAAGAGTAACCAACTTGTGAGAGCTGATCATGAGACGTGAACTTGCGCACATACCTTGCTGAAGACCACGATAGGGTATTCTTTATCAATTTCTGCCTTTTCCTTGACCCAGTCCAGCGGGGCTCCAGGAGCATAGACCGAGAGTTCGATAGGAACAGTCGGGTCCAAATCAACAGCGTTGCTCAGCACATGTTCCTGCTCGTGGTCGCCCGTGACGAGATGAAGCAGACCGTAAATCTCCCCAACGTCGGCTGACTTGTTCGACTTGATGAGCTGAGCCACGTTTGCCCGTGAAAGTCCGGAAAGTCCTGCATCTTTCACAGAGGCAGGTAGCTCCCATGGCACGAAGAAGAAGAAGACTATGCCTATTAACAGGCAGAGGAATATGGTTATCCGACGCCGGCGAATTGGACCGCCAACTGGTCGTGCTGGCTTCTTGTCTGGAAAGTACTGCGTAGCCATGCTGAGCGCCGATGTTATGGGTATCCTGAGGCCGTAAAAGTATCGCAGAGGGTGCCAACAGAGGATGAAAGTTGGGTGAGAGTGTTTCTTAGGGAGCGCCGACTGGCTGCCGGGAAGCGCGTCTACAAGCTCCGAGCCACACGTCTATCCGCAGCTCCTTTTTGAACTTGGCAGCGGTCGCCTAACCCGCACGGCTCGCAGATATGACCAAAGCTACATCTCAGGTCGAATACGTGCTTTTCGACATGGATGGTACGCGAATTGTCTACAACTCAGGGATATTCATAACGATCTCACCTTCTGCTTAGGTTTGATGATCGATTCAGAGAAAATCTATACGATCGCGACAAGTTAGTGTGCGTCCATGAATCGAGTCAGCAATGGTGCAAACACGCGATAGATGAAGTACTTGGAAAATACGGGAAAGAGATGACTTGGGAACAAAAGGCTGGCTGTATGGGCAAGCGTGCGTTTACAAAGTCCTGCTTTCTGCGTCTCATCAATTGACGATCGGCTCGTGTCTCTGTAGCGGAACGCGAGGCAGGAATGCACACACTATCCTTCTTTCCCGACATCCCAATCAGTGTAGACGAATTTCTCGTCGAACGAAATCGCGTTCAAGACACCCTTTGGCCGAGCGTACCCCTTCTTCCTGGTACCCGCAAACTTGTAAACCATCTGAAGAAACACAACATCCCCATGGCTGTTGCCACTAGCTCACGGAGGAAGAACTTTGAGAAAAAGAGTGGTCACCTACAAGACTTGTTCGGGCTGTTCGAAGGCAAGATCGTATGCGGGGACGATAAGCAATATAATATGAAAGGAAAGCCAGCGCCGGACATCTTTCTGACAACCGCCAGCGTCTTCTTGGGACGCGACGTTGGCGATCTCGAGTCTCTACCAACTTCTGTACAGTTGGAAGAACGACAAAAAGGTCTCGTCTTCGAGGATGCCATTCCCGGTATGCAAGCCGGGAAACGAGCCGGAATGTCAGGTATGTTGGTTACATTCATTTTAATTCTCTTCTCAACCTACAAATACTCCTGCAGTCGTCTGGGTTCCAGATCAGAATCTCCTCAAATATGGATATCCAGTAGACGAGAAAGCAGATCAAGTTCTTGGATCCCTAGAAGAGTTTAGACCTGAAGATTGGGGACTACCACCTTATGACGAGTGATGTAACGTATCTATAAACCCAAACCAATATTACCTGTATGCGTATTGAATTCGGTTGAGGTCAATCTTAGGCGATAGAGATAAAGAAATAAAATCGGGATGATAATACAAGATAATAATACGAGTTTGTGTAGTTTAAAAGATGCAGTGTAATGTGAGATGATACCATATCTCAGTTATGTGGTTGTGTCGGGTGATAAATATGCAATAAATTATAAGAGAAGATATTTTTTAAAATGAATCCAGAGGTAAAAATGTGCACACATGAGCCCAGCAGCCAAGCTCAACGCCAAGATGCAGCCACTGGAGAACGGCGTCTCTCGGGTGCAGACGAGCCCGATGGTCTTGGGACTTGAGATACGCGTGCAGAAGGTGGTGGTTTGGGCGAGGGTTTCACCTCTAACTTGTCCACAGTCTGGGCAACAGCGGATTTCTTCACGACCCGAAGATGTGTGGTGGACCCGGTGACGTGCACGATGGTATCCGGGCGAACAAAAAGGAGAGAAGGAGCAGAGCCGCGATCCTGAGATTGAGCCTGAGATTGAGCCTGAGCCTGACTAGAGCTAACCCTCCGGTTGGCAAGAGTCGATAGTGGGGCCAGTGCTGGTGCTGGTACCTTCATCTATCATCAATCAGTGAGTAAACTGACTATGATGGAACTGGGATTATTTACCTTCCCACTCACAGAGCTGTGTCTGGAGTCCCGAGACGCAGTAGACACAGGACGATTGATCACGTTTTGAGAGAGCGGTGACCTCTTGGGTGGTGAATGAGCGCTAGCTGAAGTGGGCATATGCTTTGTGACTATCGGTCCAGAGGCGTAATCATCGAATTCGGGGTCATCAGACAAGCCACGACGCCTCGCAGAAATAGCAGCAAGAACCTCAGGACTAGGAGACTGGAAACTAGGCGGTAGCGGGGAAACGGGCGGAGCGTCATTCCGAGTTCTCGATGGTATCTGAGAAGGTCGCGGAGCCGTATACGAGGTACCGAGTGGAACAGGGGCGTCAAACATGGTGACAATAACAGGTGAGGTAGGCAAGGAACTGGAGGCGATAGCAGCTGAACTTGATCTTTTCCTGTTGGATCCTGGCATGTTCGACAGTCGGCGGAAAAGACTCCTCCCCATCGAGAGCTTGGGTTCAATGGAAGCAGCCGAAACAGGTGGGGATCGAGGGAGGGTGCCAGAGCCGTCAGCAGCGGCAACAAGGCCAGACATAGAGCCAGATTTCCTGTGAGAATTAACGGACGGAGGAAACCCAGAGGACGTCGAGGTACGAGCACTCGAAACGCCGTTGACAGCAAACTTACCAGATGTGAGAGCAGTTGTGGACAAGGCGGTACCAGAATCGGCAGAAGTGGCAGTAGTTGCGGGGAGAGAACCTCGGCGGTGAGTAGATGGGTTTCCAATGGGCTTGGGCAGCGAGGACGGTCCCGGACCTGAGATCGACCCAGCAGGCCGCGAAGGAACAGGCCCGGATGGCTTTGGATGAGGAGAAACCTCATTACCCAAAGCCACCCAGGATTGCCCCTCCAACGACGCGAGGGACCTCGGAGAGACCGGGCGTTGATCGCAAGATGACTCAGTTTTCTGTTGTGGTGTTTTCAAATTGGTCTGAATTTTTTTGTGAGTATCGGGACCCGAAACCGCTGTGAATGCTTTCTTATTCTTGTTGTTGCCAATGGGGTTCTTGCTTTTGCCTTTGCCATCCGTGGTTATTGATTTACCGTGTCCAATAGCTCGTCCCATACGTCTTGCGAAGCCTGACACCTTGGGGAGCCTCGAGGTGTTGGTGGTGGCCTTTTTGTCCTTTGCTGTAGGTTCTAAGATAGTTGCGACGAGGGACGAGGACTCATTGATGATGGCCATAGAAGCGCAGGAAGAGGAAGGAGACATCTTGTTGTTGTCGGGGATGCCCCAGGCCATCAATGTCATCGGCGGTGGCGGAGATGGAGAGCAATCGCGGCCAATTTGTGCCCCAGAGGTGAAAACGTCTTCCGTGCCCCCCACGTCCATACCCGTTCCAAATTTGTCGTCTGCTTCAACCCTATCGTGAGCCTTGAAGCTGGCGAGAATGTTGTCGGGTCCTCTCTTTCCAAACGACCCCTTCATCCTCTCGTGTTCGAGCTCTTTCACTACCTGAATCCTCACTTCTTGCCAGGTCCTCTCTTGCCTCACAGCATCCATTGCCGTCGGCATAGGCACCCTCGACTCTCCTTCTTGCTCGTCAATGTGGCCTTGAATTCCCTCAGATTCACTCTCTTCTTCCTCGTCATCGTCACCTTCTTCTAATGATCCAAGATCGCTGTCGCTGAAAGTGTTGGCAATCGCCTCTATTTGCAGCTCGTCCATTGAGTTGTGCGAGTCGAGTACGTAGCTTCCGTTGGTGATATCCAACACCTGACCATCCTTGAAAGCGACTCGGAGTGGTGGGGTAGGTGGGAGAGGAATGGTTGGGATCGGGTATGGTGATGGGTTGGCGCTCATCAAAGGATCATATTTCGGAATGGGTGTTGGGTACGAGAGGCGAGGGCTGAATTGAAAGGCCTGCTGTGGTAGACGCGGCATTGGTGCTTTGATCTCGCACACTTCGCGATAAGCGCGGGAGTCTGACGCCTGTTCCTCTTGCGCTGTGCAACCATTGTCCTCAATTGCGTATCTCGCCGACATAGAACGCTCGTCCTGGCTGGCTCTGGGCACCGGGACATCGAAAAGTTCCACCTCTGCCTTCACGGGTATTACGGTTGTCTCCCGGCTCTTGGCCTTGTGTGCTGCGCTCCGAGTGTGAGGGAGACTCTGAGACGTGATAAGACGTCAGCAAGGTATCAGGTGAAAGGTCAGAGTAAGGCGCGCACCAGGCTAGACGAGGACGTGGCCAGTGGCGATAGGAGTGTATGCGAAATACTTTCGATCTCCTTTTTCTCACTCTTGGGAGGCGTGTAGTAGTACTATGACGAAATAGTGCCCGTTAGTCGTGCAATATGCGATCTGGAACATGTCATACCCAGGGAATTGGAGTTTGAACTAGGGATTGAGCTGGAGCCTGTTCAAGCCCAAGCTCATCGCTCAATACAATAGGAACAGACGCTGGATTTGATGGGACATTCGCATTCTAGAGGTACAAGATCAATGGGTATATGCCAGAAGGGAGCCAAGAGACCTTACTATATCGTTCTCCTCGGTACTGGGAGCGAGGCCCGTTTTCTCCATCATGTACACTCCTCTTCGGCGAGAGGACCTAGACGGGACTTGGAGCAAGTTCGAGTTGACGGCGAACTCAGCGACAACGGCAAGATAAGCGGTGGTGGTAGGTGCAGAAGTTGGGGAAGGGCTAGGGCTTGGAGCAGGGGCCACGACCACTTCCTGCGCCTTCATGGCGATATTGGCTTTCATGTCGACCGCGCCATCTACAACGTCCTCCTTGTTGTGATAATTGACAGCATTTGTCTTCTCATGCTCAACGTCCTTCTCCTGTTCCAGTCTCAGACCTAACCCAACGTTCTCCTTGCCTTTGCCCTTGATTGAACTGACAGGCTTGGTGGCAGACTTGCTACCGGTAACATTGGTGTCGACGGCCTGCAACACCGCCTTCTTGACTGGACTGGCTTTGCTGACGGGTGCAGATACCTTGGAGCGAGTCGGCGACGGAGGAGATGAAGCGGGACTAGGGGTGATTTTGATGTTGGACTTGGTCGCAGGAGGCCTCATCGAAGACGGAGCCATGGCCTTGACTCCCTTTCGAGTGGGCGAGGGAAACCTGATATCGGAGGAGCGCTTAAGAGGCAAGTCCAGAGATGACGAGCCATTGGGATCCTCAATGGATCCTTCTGTTGAGACCGACGAGAATGAATAGCGAGTTGGCGAACTGAACGCCACCTTCTTCGTAGGGGCAGTAGGCATGCGAGGAGCAGAAATAGCAGGTGTGTTGGGCTTGACAGGCGAGACGCAAGAGTTGGTCTGAGAGGACCTCCTCCTTGGTTGGACAGAGGGAGGAGGGGTGACAGGCGCCTTCATCAGGCCACTCCGACTCTTGGACTTGGTATCTTGGGCCTTCTTGGGAGTAGAAGGCGGGGACTGCGACTTTTCGGATCCATAGGATGAGACAAATGCAGCCGAGCTTGGGCGAGATCTGGTATCGTGCACAGAGGCCACGTGACCATCATCAGCGTTATTGACCTGGCTGAAGTTCTTGACGTTCTCCACTTTCCCGCTGAGAGACAGAGAAGTGAAAGGGGAGGTGGGTGTTCTGGGTTCTATGGCGGTAACGACCAAGGGTTCGACCTTGATAAGGTCTGGCGTGAATGTGTTTTCCTGGGAGAACATGATGCGTGTTAGTGACAGATTCCACAGAAGGAAATGTGAATTACATCACAAATTTTCGCAAACATTGGTGCGTCGGGGGTAGGCGGGGTGCTGGCGGCTGAACCTCTCTTCGCGACAGGGATTTCGCCCCTTTTGAACGACTCGATCACCTGTTCGAGACCTAATTCCTCCTCTGAGTCATCCCCACCAACGTAGGTAGTATCTTCGGCACGAGGAGAGTAGACAGAAGATGGGGAGCGATGAGTCTTGTTAAGGGTGTCCACTTTCCGGATGAATTTCTCGCCGATGCGTGACCAGGCAGATCCACTCATACGGAAGGCGTAGAACATGGCATCTGCGAGTGCCTCCTCGGGGTCGTCACAATAGTCCTTGATCGATTCGTTGGCTCGCTTGAGCACAGGCCTGTGCATGTCAACCTCGATCAAGGCCTTGATGAACTTGCGGGCATCCTCGAGCTTATGATTGAGGTCGTTAACGGTATCCTTGGCTTGGTCGACATCTTCCTCAAGCATCAATCGTCGGTAGCGCTCGTCCGAGTGCTGGATCGACATAGAAGTGACCTTGTTCTCCAGGCGGCTGACCTCGGAGCTGAGATTGGCATTGGCGATTGTGAGGTCGTTGTTGAGAGTGTTGAGCTCGTCATTGTAGACGGTCAGCAACTTTGTCCCGGTCTCGAGTTCCTTGAGTTCCTTATTCTTGTTGACGCAAAGTGCCTGAAAGACATAGAGAACGATATCGACCGTCGAAGTCGGAAAAGGCGAGCGTCCGTACAATGGCTGGAGGTCGGCACGGCGGAGGACTTTCTCCCCTGAAGAGGAGACCATAGATCCGATGATCGCATGGGTATCTTCGAACTTGAAGTGTGGCATAGACATGGAAGTGGACAGACCACTCAGCCCTCCATCATCATTGCCGACGGTTATCTCATCCTCCAGTGGACGACAGAAACACATGACCGAGATTGAAGAAAACTGTAGACAAGCGGAGGTGTCCTAAAGGGTTCGATATAAAAGCAATGGCTCTGAAGGAAGAAACAAGCCCCGAGCAGACATCTTTTATACATCAGGGGGCTGACGGTTTCTCGAAATTCGTGAGTGTCAACCACAAAACCGTCGAAAGCACAGACCATGTCGAAATTTAGCGTATAGTCAACGGCCGGAATGAGCTCGAGGACCATTTAATCGAATAGACTCGTTCCAAATAGTCTATCATGGCTGACAGTCGGAGGACGCGACAGAGGCGCATTGACAAAAATCGACACTTGTGGTACAGAAGAACGTCGTCGAAGCTGTGTCGCAGAGCTATTTTTAGTCGAGCTTAGTCAGGCATAAGTCGCAGCTTGGGCGCCGGAGCCGGCCCCGCACTACGATTCCAGCCTTCTGTCCTCTTTCCCAAACCACCATGAGCAACTACACAGTGCCGCCCCCGTCGTACAATGCTACGGGCTCAGCGCCCAAAGGCAACAACTATCATGATGACTCTCGCGACCCCTTGTTGGGAGGTTCCAGCAGCAGTGCTGGTGCATTCTACGATCAACCTGCCCAAGGAGATTTGCCAGATGATTTCAAGGTATGGTCTGGTTCTCTACTATCACGATCTTCGTCTCATGTCGTGATGTTGTCAGTACGGGGTTAGTGTATCTGAGAGCTCGCCGGAGATCCGAAATGCCTTCGTTCGCAAAGTCTACACCATCCTTCGTGCGTCACGATCACATACCCTCTTCACTTTTCACTCACATCTTATACATTAATTTCATTAGTTTGCCAAATCGTAAGTTTGCTCTGTTCAGTCTTCAAAATTTCCGCTAATTATCGTTCGCTTACAGGCCAGTACTACTCTCGTAGGCGGTATCATTTCTCAGTCACCTTCCACCATCCTTTGGGTTCAGACACAGTACGTCTCAATCTTCTCACTTCTCAAGCTCGAGATATCTCAAACATTTTCTCAGTACTTGGGCTTTCTATGTTCCTCTTTTCGGCACACTCATTAACCTCGGAATTCTCTACTGGAAGCGTCATAGTCACCCATGGAACCTTGTTTTCCTGTCAACATTCACTCTCATGGAGGCTTTCACTCTCGGTGTTGCCATCTCCTTCTACGACAACATCATCGTACTCCAGGCTCTGTAAGCCCTCGGCCTGTACATATTCATCCATCTATCTTACTGATGATCTTCTCTTCTCCAGACTCATCACCGTCGGCGTCTTCCTAGGCCTAACCCTCTTCACATTCCAATCGAAGGTAAGTTCAAGGTCTCATCTCCGTTCAAACTTCCTCATCAACAACCACTTTCACATTAGTATGATTTCTCCGGCATGGGCCCTTTCCTTTTCGGCTCCCTCGTCGCCCTCTGCATGGCCGGTTTCGTTTCCTACTTCCTGCCTTTCAGCCGCACGGCTGACATCATATACGCCATCATCGGATGCCTCGTCTTCAGCGGTTACGTTGTCTATGACACATATACCATCAACAAGCGCCTTTCGCCTGATGAGTATATTATGGGTGCTATCAGCCTGTACCTTGAGTGCGTCCTCTCCTTGCTGCCTAGTGGTTGGTTTACTGACTGGTCTGTCGTGTATCTGCAGCTTCATCAACCTTTGTAGGCAACTTTGTCATTATATTTCGTTGGTATACTCATCTTTCGTTTACAGTCCTCAATATCCTCCGTCTCCTCAACGATCTCCAAGATCGTTAACTCCCGAAGGGACCAATATTGCCCCAGCAGGGTGGAAGTGGTATTCCTTGGAGGCATCAGGGCTTTGGGCTGGTTGTAATTTTACGTATCTACTTATCGTCTTGTCTTTTGAAGTCGTGCTCTAGCTATCTAGCTCAATATACGTTGTTTCTATGCGACCGAGTTATCTTCCCGCCTTTTCTTCTAAAGACTCGGGCGACGCAGCTGGGAGACTTCCTCAGATCTAGAACAAGTGGGTGCAAAAGTGACAAAGGAATGATAGCAAGAATGTAGTTTGACAATGGAACGATCAAGACGACTGCCAAAGTAAAAGGGAACATGACACTCGTCATATTGCGGTCGACACTGAGTTGCAACCACATAAAACATCCCCATTTTATTTGTGAACAGCTAGTCAAGGCTGGGAGGTAGCTCTCTACTTTGCTTTGAACAGATAATGCCCAACACCCCACCTAGAGATATGTTTTCAGTCCAAGACTTCAGCAAAAGTGAACAAGACATACTGCTCTCCATGATCCATGTTGAACAATTCAGAGCAAGCCATGTAAAATACACGGAAACTGTGCTATGGTTAATACCATTCGCTGAATAGGATGATGAGACTTACCGATAGAAAGCCTTACGACCCTCTTCAGCTGATTGACCTTTGGCTTCTGCGTCTTTCTCAAGATCTTTCAATCCTTCTGCGGAACAAACATAAAGACGTCAGCCATCATCCGGACATGCAGGTACGACACACAATAAACTGATACATACTCTTTCCATTCTTATCCTGGAGCTTCAGCCAATCCTCCAAGGTTCGAGAGTAATGACTGCCAGGTAGATACCAACTCCTCAGTAATGTGAGGTCCGATTGGAAGTACAGCTACAGTAGAAGAGCATCATCTACCTGCGCCAAGTATTTGTCTGAGGGCGACCTACGAAAAGATCATGGGAAGGCATTGTCCCACCTGAAAAAGGGTAAACTATTGTCAGCAGCAAGTCACGAGCGAAAGGTAAGCGAAACCCTACCAGAGAAGAAATTCTTCGCCATCCAGCCATCATCTTCCACAAAGTGATAGGGCGTCGTGCGATGGCAGAAAATATGTATGAACAGTAGTGACTCCTCCGCTTCATCTAGCTTGCCGGCTTCGTGAGTCTTGTCACTTCGCGGTCTAAGCCACGTCGAAATCTTGCTGAGGAGGGCCTCATAGTTCTTCATGTGTTCAAACATCTGTAGACCCTATGTCAGTAGATGATTGAGGAGAGCCCGAGTGACCCAGCGACCTCAATGCTTAGAATCCTGTCAAATCTTTGGATAGATAGTGAGTTCGATAACCTCTTGAGCGAATGAGTTTAATCGGTTACTCACCGCTTTGAAACGTCGAAGTCCCAAGTGTTCACATCTCCAGTTATGATCTGAGTTTGTTTCATGAAAAATCAGATTCTGCAGTCCTACTTCGAATATGTGTGTACCTCAATGTTCGTGAATCCTCGTGCTTTGGCCGTGGTGTCAATATGCTTCTTTTGCGTTGCAGAGTTGGATAACCCGGTTATCCTTGAGTTTGGGTATTTCTGAATCGATAGAGACCCTCTGAGCATTTTACAACATCTAGACACCAGCAACACGTCGCACCTCTGCAAGGAAGAGTGACAAACTTCCCCAACCTGCGGATGAGTGTCAATTATGAGAGAGTTTTGAAGTCATCAGAAATATTATGCATACCACATCCAAGGTCTAAAACGTCTATCCCGTCTCGCATATGCGCCTTTTCGCAGTAGCTTTCGAGAATGAAGCGTTCAGCCTCTGCAAGGGTCTCACGACCAGTCGGATATAGACACGAAGAATATTTTCCATACGGGCCAAGAGTTGATAGGATGAAGTCTGTCGAAACCTGTAAGTCATGAGTGTCAGTAGAGGTACGCTGGAATTGAACACCATGGAGACACTGGGAATACCGTCAACCATGGCTGTCACTTCGCATATGTGCATGGACCAAGAGAACGGCACGCGAGGCAAGTATGTGCCGCCATGACCTTCCAGGTAGATGAAGATACGTACCTCATAGTGTTGCTCGTTCGCTTTTTCCGGGACATCCGCAATGGTCGTTCTCGCGCGAACCTCTTCAATCCACTTCATCTTAGCAGCATGATTGGCTTCAAACGAACCAACGTCGATCTCCCTCAACCTCTGGCGGAGGAGAAGACGAATTGCACGCCGTAGAATAAAGTCCGGAACCAGGCCCTGGTTCAGAAGGTAAGTATTCTACGACCAAGGAATGCATTTGTAGACATACTCTGTCAAGGAGGTTATACCCAACTTCGAGAATTGAGTTCATGGTGGTGGTAGTGAAGAAAAAACAGCGCTAGACAGATCATCCCTAACCAAAGCAACGACCGTGAGGTCGGAGATGCAGGTCACTTTGATTGATGACAAGAAACCAGACAGTTCGAGCGTCGCCATCGACGATCTATTCCCAGAGTAGACCGGAGGCCGATCTGTCTATGAGGTGTCGTCCACGGAGAACCTGTCGCTATCGACAGGTTCCTCCTCGACACCTTTTCATAGACAGCCGGTCACCGGTCTATTCCCAGAGGTGGCTTCGGTGTCAGACCCAAGGATATGTCACGTGATCGAATGTCAAGTTCACCATTGTTGACGCGTTGTTGTGCCACATTGAAAAAGGTCAATTTACGTCCGCACGCGCCTTTTTTCCTTCCACAACGACCATGGATGCAGCCACAGACTCCCAGCCGCCTCGCAAGCGATCAAGAATCTCAGAACCCGATGAGTCCCATGCTAGCAGCCTTCATGGAGGCTCAAGCCAACAAGTGACGCGCTCCACTGACTATTGGTTTGACGATGGAAGCATCGTCCTCCAAGCGGAGTGGACTCAATTTCGCGTCCACCGGTCCACTCTCGCTCTCTATTCAAGTGTATTCCGTGATATGTTTGAGCTCCCTCAGCCGGATAATGGTGAGCCTATGGTGGATGGCTGTGTCCTGGTACATCTACCGGATTCTATGGACGAAATCACTGAGATGCTTGCATCCCTCTATAATAGGTAGTAAGCTATATTATTTTCTCTGACGCGACAGAATCTCAAAGCTCTCTAGGGAACGTGATCTGGGGCCTATATACACATTTGCAAAAGTCGCAGCCATGCTCAAACTTGGGAAGAAATACGACGTCGAATATCAATACAAGCGAGCCATTCAGTGTCTTCAACAGAGTTTTCCCTCTACGCTTCGGGATTGGGATATCAGAGGGAAGGCTGTCGGAACACTAGGCGCGACGATCAAACCTTATGCCGGGATTTTATTCGACATCATTAAACTCGCACTGGAGACCAACACGTTATCAATTCTGCCTGTAGTATATCTCTTTCTCCTCAGTAGACACAGTACAGTAAGTTCCAGCTCCCCTCCGAAAGGTCATGCCTCATTTTTTTGTCCAAAGCGCGAGATACTCAACGGTTACGAAGTCACGGACGAGTCAAATAAAACCAACTCGATTAAAACGACAATCCCTCTCGATGTAGCGCTAACTTGCAATATGGCTCGGGATGAAATACTGGAGGAAGCTCGCAAGCACACGTTCTCGTGGCTAGTATATGACAATCGTCCAGCTGGCGCGTTATGCACCAATCCAGCTTCTTGCTCAAATTCATGCAACCGTATAATCGGCTGCTTGTGGACGCGTCCGCTGACACCAGTATCATGCTTCTATGAATTTGACTTAATCAATAGATGTGCCCAAAGAAGCCATAACATTGGTCGACACGGTTGGAACGAACTCCTCCAGTAACTCCTCACATACAACGATTACTAGCCACCTCTCTGCTGTACCATATTATTAGTATGTGTAAGCAATGTTAAGCTACTTACTTCATTGAGGCGGCGAATCGTGATATGCAACTACTGGCCAATTCCCACTACCGTAGGTAGGGGTCTTGTCATCACAACTCTCGAATTTTGGCAGACGTTTTGAATTTCTGGCCAAGCTGTGCAAAATGACATCCAGCTGTGCAGACCTTGGACAAGATTTGTCAAACCCAAAATTGAGGCTAGGGTTTGGCTCGTGCCCCGCTCACAGCCCATGATCGCGTTGTCCGCGTCTTACTTGTTCTATAGTTCAAGACATGACCGCAACGTGTACGACTAGTATTCAGCAATACTTTGGAACAATGGGAGATGAAGTGAGAGGAAGGGTGAAGGAGATGGTTTAGGAGGGTGTAGGTCTACGATCTAGGAAAAAAAAAAAAAGGTCAAACACGTGATTCCACTGCCAGTCACTGGATGTATGAATCGGCCCGAGTTCTGCATCAGAGGCGATGCCGACTTGGCAAGCTGTCTAGTTTCAATATCTAGCGATACCCCGCTGAGGGGGGAAGCATTAAAGGTCTTTGCAATCGTGATTTCCGGTCGGCTGGTGATCAGAAACCTGAGCCGCACAGGATGCTGGCCAGCGGCTATCGAGATGGTACGCAAAAGGATTGCTCGTTCATCACGATTTAGACATTCGTCCAGCCCGTCTATGATGACAACGGTGGGACAAGTCACCCCTTGCTTCGAGAGTTGCTGTAGAGGCTCAAGGATGAGCTTCTTGAATTGGCATTCGAATGAACCATGGAAGATATGAGGATCCCTCTCGATCGTAGCGGCAATTAAAGGACGGGATGCGGGGATGGAAAGTGTGATGTTGTAGGCAAGAGTGGCGATGACAGATTTTATGTGGTTTCGGGATGGATCAGAGCGCGAAAAGAAGAAGGTGGCGAGCAGTTCGTTGCGAGATTCCAGGATCTCCGCCATGGCCCGAGCGATGACTGATTTTCCAGCGCCAGCAGGCCCGTATAACCACATGATAACCGCCGTGAGCTCGATTACGAAGTTGACCCAGTCGCTGATCTTCTCGAGGACGGCAGCGTCAGCTTGGGTCTCGTCGTTTTGAGGCACGTTAAATTCAAGACCAGAGCTGTAAAATGCGCCAGGGACGGCTGCCTTGTATAGGAGGTCGAATCCAGCTGAGAAACGTCGACCCAAAGTCAGTCAAGGCCCACATAGAACAAGTAGATAGGCAATATACCTGGCCCAACGGCTAACCCGTAATTGTTGTGCTGCGTGTAGATCCCATTGGCGACGTATATATGACTCCCATTAAACATGGATTGCGAGGATGGCGGCGGATGCGAGGATTGCATTTGCATGAGTGACTGGAAGGGAAGGAAAGTGGGGGGAGGTCAAGCTGAAGCACTGAGGCTCCGCACAGAACACGTTTCTTGCAGTGCATAGTCTACACGTTACAGCTCTACTTGTAAACTGTCAAGGAAGCTTACATAGCAATTCAATTACCTCTCACTGTGGTCCAGGTTCTGGGCGCTCCAATTATGATTTTACTGCCACAAAAATTTCAGTGAGATAATTCACACTAAACCCAGGGCCTCAAAGTAGCTTGTGGATGGGAGGTGTCGGTTTATTCGACATTTACATTTAGGCGCGCACATGACTTGGCTTGGCAGGTGGGCGCTTGACCATTCACGGCCGGCAGCCGAGAAGCCGACGGAATCTGAATTATAATTTCACACATTTGACATCGCCCACGATGCTGTTTATCGACTTGCCTTTGGCTACTGCCCCGTCGCCTCAACCAGGACTGACTGTGTAAGTGAGACGAACTGCTTTACGTTTCCTTTGGTACCAGTGGTTTGTGTGGCGGTGGGTTATGTGCAGGTGGGGGACGACTGACGTAGCG
>Ga0247742_10000649_pt1 | contig 27135 bp, 25 predicted proteins | sample UWRJL208509C2_FD_180944 | JGI IMG/M metagenome (GOLD analysis project Ga0247742, IMG submission 180944) | Plant litter microbial communities from Arlington Agricultural Research Station in Wisconsin, United States - UWRJ-L208-509C-2 | ecosystem: Environmental > Terrestrial > Plant litter >...
AGCTTGATCAGGGGGGTGTTTCCGATGGCTTCTAGGACGGAAGGATGGACGGTCATGGAATCTGCCTCTTTGGAACACTTAGTTTAGGAACGGTCTTTTCCCTTCACAAGGCTAGGTTGGCAAGAAAAGCTTTTCCACCGCTTTGACTGCCGCGGTAAAATTAGACTTTAAGCTCGCGAAAGCCGTTCGGCGCCGCGATCCGGCCGTGTCGGGTGATCCGAGCATTGACTTTCATCGTAAGGGTGATGACAAAGCAATCACCGAAAGCGGAAACGACCGAAACCATCATGGTTCACGAGCATATCGACACGGTCGATGCATTGATGGCGCATTACGTTGCCGGATCTCTCCCAGAGCCGGCACGTGTGCTGGTCGAATCGCATCTCGAAATGAAGGCTGATCACCGCATGCTTGTGCAGGATCTGGAGCTTCTGGCTGGCCAGGAACTGGAGCAGACGCCGGAGACAAAGATTGCCGACCGCAATGGGCGTCTGGCCAAGATCTTTGCATCTGCACCGCCGACGGCGAACACCTCGGCGCCGGCCAAGACGGGCAAGGGCGTCTTTCCTCGTGCTATTCGAAGCCTGATGGGCGTCGATGTCGATACCGTGCCATGGAAGACCAAGCTTCCCGGCTTCAAGGAGTATTCCGTCGATATCGACGGCTGCGAGGTCAGTCTGATGTGGATCAAGGCTGGACGGGCCATGCCCGCCCACACCCACAAGGGAATGGAGCTGACGCTCATCCTCGACGGCGCCTTCAACGACGAGCGCGGCCGCTTCGGCCCGGGCGATATTTCGGTCGCCGACGAGACGATTGATCATCGGCCTGTCGCCGAGAAAGATCGTCCCTGCATTGCATTTTCCGTTCTCGATGCACCGGTGAAATTTACCGGTTCCTTCCGCCAGCTGATCGGCGACCTGATCGGCTGAAAGCAGCCACATTAGCGTGATAGAGGCTTTGTCCCGGGAGATGTTGAGGAACTTCCGGGCCTGTTTCGGCGTTGCTGATTTAACCGGAGGAATTGCGCCATGAACGATTTTGTAGCTCGTCCCGAACATGGAATTGCCTGGATTTCGGGCGCGAGCTCCGGCATCGGCAGGGCTCTGGCGCTAAAGCTGGTGGGCGAAGGCTACAAGGTCGCCGTCACCGCGCGCGATCATGAAAAGCTGGCCGAGTTGCAGTCCGAGGCCAATGAATTGTCGGGCAGCATCATCGTACTCGATGGCGACGTCACCAACGCCGAGGACATGGAACATGTGCTCGCCTCGATCGAATATGAGCATGGTGCTCTGGCGCTTGCCGTCTTCAACGCAGGTGTTTATCTGCCTGTGCATGCCGAAGAGCTGAAGCGGGAAGATTTCGAACAGAGTTTCGCCGTGAATCTACAGGGCGTGGTCAATTGCCTGGTGCCGGCTGTCCGTCACATGAAGGGCAAGGGGCAGGGACAGATCGCCTTTGTTTCCTCGGTCACCGGCTATGGCGGACTGCCCACCGGTGCCGCCTATGGCGCCACCAAGGCTGCGCTCATCAACATGGCCGAAAGCCTGAAGTTCGATCTCGACAAGATGGGCATCCGCATCCAGCTCATCAATCCGGGCTTTGTCGATACGCCCGCAACCCGCAAGAACGAATTCCCGATGCCGTCGCTGGTCTCTGTCGAGGAGGCAGCCGCACAGATATCCGCCGGCCTCAAGCAGCAGAGCTTCGAGATTAGCTTCCCCAAGCGCTTCACCTTCGCACTGAAGGCGCTGAACCTCTTACCCTACAGTCTCTATTTCTGGCTGGTCAACCGGGCGACCGGCTGGCAGGAACGCCCGCGCGCGGATCATCACCGTCCGGTGACGCCGCACCCGGCGGAATAGTCAGCGCCTGAATCCGCAGCTGCAGCGCTTTCTGAGCTTCTTCGTCCAGTGGGAAGTTCCACATCAATCCGATGGCGCAAAGCTTCAATGCGATGGGTATCCATGCATAGGTCACGGCGAGTGCCGTCAGAGCCGTCTGCGTATTCTGGGTCCCCCCTGATGCCTCGAAGCCAAACGCCGCAAGGATCGGAAACACCAGTCCGACGCCCGCCGCCAGCGACGCCTTCGTCGCCAGTCCCCACGCCGCGAAATAGATCCCGCCACGCGCCTCGCCCGACATGTCCGTATCCGCGTCGATCACGTCCGCCTGGATCGCCGGCGGCAGCGCGAGATCGAAACCCAGCATCAAGCCGGTGAAGACGCAGATCGCCCCGAAGGCTTTGATCGATCCCACCTCAAGCATTGGCGCGAAGGCAAACGCACCGCAGGCGGCCAGCATTGCCCAGCACCAGGCGCGGTGCTTGCCAGCCCGCCCGGCCGCCCATGTCGCCAAGGGAATGCCGGCGATGCCGGAGAGGAAGTAGACGAACAGCAGGGGACCGCGGGCTTCCGCAAGGCCGAGGCGGTCCGAGACGAAATAGAGAAACAACGTCGCGGGAATGCCGTTCGCAAAGCCGTTCAGGAAGAACGCGCTCACCAGCCGCCGCAACGGTTTGTTCGCGGCGATCATGCGCAAGCCCTTGCCAAACGCCAGGCGAGTTTCCGGCGGCAGCCGTGGCTCAGGCACTTTCCAGATCGCCAGCGCGCCTGCCAGCGGCAGGGAGATGGCCACGAAGGTGCCGAGCAGACCGAGACCGGGCAGGCTCGTGTCGCTCCTCGCTCCGACCGCGAACGGCAGCACGATGGCAATGAGCGTTCCCACCAATGTCAGTGCCTCGCGCATCGCCGCGAGCGAAGTCCTGCCGCGATAGTCGGAGATCAGCTCTGCGCCCCAGGCCGAGTAGGGGACGACGGCAAGCGTGAAGCCGAGCGACAGCATCGCGCCCCATGAACCAAGCCAGAGCGTCGTCGCATCGTCAGGCGGCGAGTAGAGCATGAACGCTGCAAGAGCCGCGAAGGGAAGCGACAGTGCGAACCATAATTTCCGCCGCCCCATCCTTGGCCGAAACCTGTCGGCGAGCACGCCGACCACGGGATCGCTGATCGCATCGAAAAGCCGAACGATCAGCAGCGTGAAGCCGACCGCCGCCAGAGGCAGCCCGATCGTCTCGGTATAGTAGGTCGGAACGAAAGCGTAGAGCGGAAGGCCGAGAGCCGCCAGTGGCGCTGCCGGCAGCGAATAGACGAGGCGGATGGCGGCCGGGACAGGAGGTCGACTGTCTGGTCCCGCCATCCGCTCTCGTCAGCTCCGCGAAAAGACGACCTGACGGACATCTATGTTTCGGGCGCGGAAGCCTGCTTCGCAATAAAACAAATAGAATTCCCAGAGACGCTTGAAACGCTCGTCGAAGCCCAGAGGGCGAACTCGTTCCCACACGGACCAGAAACGCTCCCGCCACTCGGCAAGAGTACGAGCGTAGTCTAACCCGAAACCAAAGTCTCGCACCAGTGACAAATTCACTTTTCGACCAAGTTCGGCCAGATGCTCGCGGGTTGGTAGCATGCCGCCGGGAAAAACGTACTTCTGGATGAAGTCAGGATTGCTGCGGTACTGCTCGAACGATTCCGGGCGAATCGTTATGATTTGCAAGCCTGCTTTTCCGCCGGGCTTCAGGCATTGTTCCAGCTTCGAGAAATAGGCTGGCCAGTACTTCTCGCCGACAGCCTCGAACATTTCGATCGAGACGATCTTGTCGTAGACGCCCGTCTCGTCGCGATAGTCCTGGAAGCGCAAATCCACCTTGTCGCTAAGACCCGCCTTGCGGATGCGATCTTCGGCGAATGCCAGCTGTTCGCGGCTGATCGTCAGGCCGGTCACCCGGCAGTTCAGTTCGCTTGCGGCGAATTCGGCAAAACCGCCCCAGCCACAGCCGATCTCAAGCACATGGTCCCCCGGCTTGATCCCCGTCGCCTCGGCCAGTGCCCGATATTTCGCGTTCTGAGCCGACTGCAGATCGTTGGCGCCGGTCGAATAGAGCGCCGACGAATATGTCATCGTCGGGTCGAGCCACTGCTTGTAGAAATCGTTGCCGAGATCGTAATGCGCCGAGATGTTGCGCTTCGAGCCCTTCTTGGTGTTGGTGTTCATCCAGTGGCGGACCCGCTCGACGACGCGGGCAATGCCGCCCTTGCCGTTGGCATATTCCTGGATCGCTTCGTCGTTGACGATGAACAGCTCAAGAAACGCTGAGATATCGGGACTGTCCCAATCGCCATCCATATAGGTCTCGGCCACGCCGATCGTGCCGCTCGAAAGCGCCCGGTAGGCGATGTTCCAGTTCTTCAGATGGAGCTCGGCGTGCTGGCCGGCGAGATTGCCCTTCACCAGCACAACGCGGCTGTCGGGAAGAACGATCGTCAGCGAGCCGTATTGCATCCGCAGCATAGCCCGCAACGCAAACCGCGCACGTAGCGGAAGCCCCCTCGAAACCTTGCCGATATTCTCATGCGACAGCAGGATCGCCGAAGCCTTCACGTCGTTAAGATCACTCATGGTTTTCTCCCCCGGCATTACGCGGACGGCTCAGGACAACGATGCGCTGAAACTTCGCCCCCCGGCGATTTGTTCGAACGCTATCGTAAAAATTGGAAAATCCAAACGGATTTCCAGTGCTACTTTCGGCGAAATCGTGGCGACTGAGGAACCGCTCGCAAGTCATTCAGCCGCCTCGGCCATTTCCCGCGGCACGACCACGCTGACGGGAGCCGGTGGCGCTGGTCGCGAGATGTATTTCGCGCCCTTCAACCAGAGTTTCAGCGCTTCCCAATGGATGCCGCCAACGATCTTGATCGGCAGAAACGGGATCGCCGCCGTCAGTCTGGCCAATGTCGCGGTGCTGAGGCTGACCTGCGTTCCCGCGAAAGTCGCGGCCAATAGTGGACCGATCGCATCGGTCTCGAGGATGCGCCAGCGTATTTCCGCACCCGGCGGCAGCATGCGGAAATTGTAGCGCATGCCCATGCCGATAAACGGCGACACGTGAAAGATCTTGTCGCAGCTCTGCCGGATACCGGCCTCGCAGACATCGTCGGCGCCGACAGGGCATACATAGGTGTGACGCTCGCCGAACGTGTTGCGAACCTCATAGATCATCGCGATCACCGCGTTGTCCTCGCCATAGGCATAATAGACGGACAGCGGGTTGAAAACATAGCCGAGGATGCGGGGGTAGCAAACGAGCATGATGCGCCTGGCGCACAGCCCGGCATGCGCAAGCAGCGCGTCGGCATGCGCGCGCGCGCCTTTGCTGCCCGCGTGATCACGCTCGTGGAACGAGACCGCGTTGCGCTTGTTCACCGAAAACAGCACCGAAAGCCGGTCAGCCTCGTCCAGCCGATCGAGGTCGATCGCCATCGAGAAGACGCGGTAGCGAAAACGATGCCCGAACGGCTTCATGCGCTGGTGCATGACGTCGCCGACATAGAGCGCAGCGGCAGCCTCGGGCGGCGGCCCGTTGCGGCTCATGCTGACACCCTGTCGTTCGCGGCGTTGCCTCATGCGACCGCATCCAGCTCCGGTTCAAGATCTTCGGCGCGGCCGACCGTGCTCCATGGCAGGATCGCGCCAAGCGCGGTTGCCGCCTTCAGCCCGGATGTCAGTCCGTCCTCGTGGAAACCATAGCCTGTCCAAGCGCCAGCGAAATAGCTGTTGTTGTGCCCCTGCATGTCGGCAAGCGCCCGCTGCGCCTGCACGCTGTCGGCGGAGAACTGCGGATGGTCGTAGCTGAATTCGGCAAACACCTTGCGCGGATCCGGCTCACGATCGGGGTTCAGCGTCACGAACAGCGGAAACCGGTCATCGATCGCCTGCAGCCGGTTCATCCAGTAGGTCACGGCAACATCGGCGTTTCCATTCTCCGAGCTCGAACGCAGATAATTCCACGAAGCCCAGACCTTGCGGCGCTGCGGCATCAGGCTCGGATCGCGATGCAGGACGACGCGGTTCGGCTGGTAGGGGACGGCCGCGAGCAATCTCTTTTCCTGATCGGTGGCATCGACGAGCATCCGTCGTGTCTGGTCGCTGTGGGCAGCGAAGATCACCTTGTCGAAATGCGTCTCCTCGCCGCTGTCATCGATGACGGTCACGCCGGCCTGATTCCGCATGACAGCACGTACGCCAAGACCGAGCTTCAGATGGTCACCCAGTGGCTGCAGCAGTTTTTCGAGATAGTTGCGGCTGCCGCCGGTGACCGTGCGCCACTGATGCTGCTTCGAATAGATCAGCCGGTGATTGTCGAAGAAATTGATGAAATGCTCAGCCGGAAACTGCAGCATCTTCGCCGCCGGCGTCGACCAGATCGCGGCTGCCATTGGCACGAGATAGTTGTTGGTGAAGCCGGGCGAAAAGCCGCGCCAGTCGAGATAATCACCAATCGAGCGTGAGACCAGGTGGCCGGCGGCGCGATCGAGCAGGCAGGTCTTGTTGAAACGCAGGATCTCGCGAATCATCAGCAGGAAGGACGGGCGCAGCAGGTTGCGCTTCTGCGCGAACAGCGACGACAGCCCGGCACCGCTCCATTCCAGCTTGCCGTGATCAAGCGACAGCGCGAAGCTCATGTCGCTGGCATGCGTTGCAATGCCGAGTTCTGCGAAAAGAGCGGTCAGGTTCGGGTAGTTCGGTTCGTTATAGACGATGAAGCCTGTATCAACAGGAATGCTCAAGCCGTCATAATCCACGTCAACCGTTGCGGTGTGACCACCGGCCCGAGTTGCCTTCTCGTACAGGGTCACGTCATGCAGCGGGTTCAGCGCCCACGCGGCCGACGCTCCCGATACGCCGGAACCGATGACAGCGATCTTCAGACGGCGGTGCGGGTGGTGAAAATGAGCGTTCATGCTGCATCCTTTATGGCGCTATAGGCTTTCAACGCCCGGTCGCGGGCGGCGGCGTGATCGACGATCGGATTCGGATAGGTTTCGCCCAGCGCGATGCCGGCTTTCTCAAGGACAGCCTTCGGTGCCTCGAAGGGCTTGTGGATGTATTTGTTGTCGAGCGTTGCCAGCTCGGGCACGAACTCGCGCACATAATCGCCGTCCCGATCGAACTTCTCGCCCTGCAGGATCGGGTTGAATATCCGGAAGAACGGCGACGCGTCAGCGCCGCAACCGGCAACCCACTGCCAGCTCGCCGCATTGCTGGCCGGATCGGCGTCGATCAGCGTATCGCGGAACCAGGTTTCGCCGCGGCGCCAGTCGATCATCAGGTCCTTGATCAGGAACGACGCCACGATCATCCGCACGCGGTTGTGCATGAAGCCATGTTGCCAGAGTTGCCGCATGCCGGCATCGACGATCGGATAGCCGGTCATTCCGAGCGTCCAGGCACGGAATTGAGCGGTATCGTTGTTCCAGCCGAAGCCGTCGAACTTGCCGTTCCAGTTCTCGTAAGGCAGCTTCGGGAAATGAAACAGCAGATGGTAGGAAAACTCGCGCCACGCCAGCTCCTTGCGAAAATGTACCAGATCCTCGGCAGGAACTGATAAACCGCGCGTCTCCTCCCAGATCCGCGCAGGCGATATCACGCCAAGCGCCAGATAGGGGGAGAGCAGGGAGGTCGTCTGCTTCGCCGGAAAATCGCGATTGTCCTTGTAGCCATCGAGACCTTGCTCGAGAAAGTCGGACAGCCTTTCGCGCGCGGCATCTTCGCCGGCTGTCCAGATGTCCGAAAACCCCTTCGCCCAGTTGGGCTTTGTCGGCAGCAGCGCCCAGGATTTCAGCTTCTCGCACGAACTCAATGGACGCGCGAAGCTGATCTTCGATGGAGTGTCGAGCGGGCGAGGCGGCTCGCCGGAATTCTCTAGCGCCCGCCAAAAGGGCGTGTAGACCCGGTATGGCGTGCCGCCGCCGGTCTTCAGCCGCGACGGCTCGTGCAGCAACTGCCCGGCAAAGCTCTTCGGCTCCAGTCCCTGTCGTTCAAGCTCGCGCTTGACGCGGGTATCGACCGCAATCCCAGCTGGATCGTAGCGCCGGTTCCAAACCACCATGTCGGCGCCGCTGCTCTTGATCACACCGAGCAGCACGTCGAGAGCATCACCGCTCACCAGGTGGAGTGCACCGCCAAGCGCCTTCAGCGATTCGTCGAAAGACACGAGAGAGTGGTGCAACCACCACGCCTGCGCGCCGCCAAGCGGGCCGGTGCTAGCCGGAGACGGCTCGCGTATGTACAGCGCAATAACGGGCCGCCCGGAGGCACATGCTGCATGCAGCGCATGATTGTCGTCGAGGCGAAGATCCTTGCGAAACCAAACGATAACCGGTTTTACTGCGGCGTCAGGCAATGAACTCAATCCCCGTTCTTCTCGTTGGTATCTGTTACGAAACTACGCAGGAGGTGGATCAAAAGTTTCCACCGCCAGAAAGATTTAACGCTGCTGTCGCACACGGCCGAAATGACGATGCAGCATTCCCGCGTGTCGCGCTGTGATTGCAGCCAAGTCGGGATCGGCACGTGACGATTTTTTCACCTGCGTCTCTCGGCGTGGACGCTGATTTCTTTAATCCACTAAAAATATAGACAATACTTCTGTTCAACGGGCCGCCAATATTGGCAGGCCGGACAGGAGCAGACCATGAGCGTTACGCGGCACTTCGATCGCCTTTGCACCATACGGGACCAGCTGGAAGCGCGGCTTGAACTGCACGAGGCGCGATACTGTTTTGGGAGTGAAGATATCGACGACGGTACGGGAACGGATCTGCGCGAGCGAATCATGCAGATGACCGAGGAGATCTCGGCACTGCTGCACACGCCGCGCTATTCAGACTTGTAGCGGAGGGGCGGGGCGATGACCGCGACGCTGATCATTCCAGGCTTCAACGGCTCGGATCAGGGGCATTGGCAGCGCTTCTGGCTTCAGGATCACCCTGACAGCGTCCTCGTTGAGCAGGAAGACTGGGGTGCACCGCTCGTGGACAGGTGGGCAGCCAGGCTTGAACTGGCGCTCCTGCAGCACGGTGAGGCCTTCATCGTAGCGCACAGTCTCGGCTGCCTGCTCGCGGCCAAGTTTGCCGACAGGCCGTCGGCGCGCCGCATCAAGGGGGCACTGCTCGTCGCTCCCTGCGATCTGCGCCCAACCGAAAAGCGGCATCCCGGTGCCGTTCGTTTTGGATCGATGCCAACCCACCGGCTCCCCTTTCCGAGTATCACCGTCGGTAGCCTCAACGACCACTACATGGAACTCGACAGGCTGACACTCTATGCGCACCTCTGGAAAACCGATCTCCGAAACATCGGCCTTGCGGGTCACATCAACATCTCCAGCGGCTTCGGGCGGTGGACGGGAGGTTATACGCTGTTTGAAAGCTTGAAGGAAAAGTCCAAGGCGCCCCGCCGTTACGCTTGATCGCGGGATCGCGGTCTTGATCCTGATAAGCTAGATCAGCCAAACGGTGAAGCGCGCCATCCCGCACAATGTTGTAGTCTTCCTCTGTAACTCAGACGGATGGGAGGCCGGTTATGTGGTACGATGTCGCCTTGGTTGTGACGGTAATGGCGCTTGCGCTGAGCAGTTGCCAGACGGTGGTGCGTGATACGCCCACGCAGATGTCGGAGACCAAGCTTGCATGCGACCCGGCCACAAAGCGCTGCCAGACGCCCGAATTCGGTCTTCGCGAAAAGCCACGGCAAGGGCAACGGGTATCGTGGCGCCTAGAAACACCACCCGGATGGCAGCTGACCGGCAATCCGAACGCCGTTTACGCGGGTAAGGGCATCAACGATGTCGCGGTCACCGCATGGGACGCCACATCGTTGACCTGTCAGTGGCATGCGGAAGGCACCAGCAAGTTGTTTGCAACTGGCGGATGGGTAGCGGGATACTGCTACGCCGAGGGCGCGCTGACACCTCCGCCGACATCGAGCAAACCTCGTGCTTCCACGAGGAAAAGGTAGAGATTTTTCGGTTCACAATCGGGATAATGTTGTGAGTGCAGTCTACCACTGACAACATGTCACCAAATTGAACCGACTGCGACGGTCACTCTTTCGTTAATGCGCCGAATCAAACCCCAAACGATGCCGATACAGTTGACAAGTATGGTGCGCCGGGCGGAAACGACTGCAGCATAAACGAATAGAAGCACGCGGATGCGTGTCAGGTAGTCATTGATCCATGGATACTTCAACAATCCAGCCGGATAGCGTTCTACGCCATCCCGGCTACCTGAACTTCGCAGCCTCGCGCGTCTTTTCTTCCCTGTCGTTCCAATGCGTTGCAATCGCGCTCGGATGGATGATCTACGATCAGACCCATAGCGCCTTCGCCTTGGCGCTCGTTGGCCTGTGCCAGTTCTTGCCGATGGTAGTTCTCACCTTCATCGTCGGCCACGTCGCGGATCGGTTCGACCGGCGGCGCATTGGTCTTGCCTGCCAGTTGATCCTGGCAACAGTCTCGGCTCTGCTCGCGATCGCCACCTGGCAGGATTGGTTGACACCCGCCGGCATCCTGGTTGCAGTCACCATCATGGGCGCCACTGTCGCCTTCGAGCGACCGACCATGGCGGCATTGCTGCCCAGCATCATGCCGTCGTCCCTGCTGCAGCGTGCCATCGCGACCTCGACATCGATGATGCAGACGGCATTGATCATCGGCCCATCGCTCGGTGGCATCCTCTACGGCGCCCATCCGGTCGCGCCGTTCGCGCTCGCCGCTGTCCTCTTTGCGGTCGCGAGCGTGAACGTGATTTCGATTCGCATGCAGTGGACGCCGAGCAAGCGTGAGCCTGTCACGCTGACCTCTGTTTTCGCGGGCGTCTCCTTCATCAAGAGCCGCCCAGTGATGCTGGGTACCATCTCGCTCGATCTCTTCGCTGTGCTGCTAGGCGGTGCCACGGCACTGCTGCCGATGTTCGCAAGCGACATTCTTCACGCCGGCCCCTGGGGGCTTGGCTTCTTGCGGGCCGCACCGGCCATTGGCGCGCTGACGATGTCCATCGTTTTGGCCAGACGCCCCCTGAGCAGCAGGGTCGGAATCAAGATGTTCGCGGCCGTTGCCGTGTTCGGCGCTGCAACGATCGTCTTTGCCGTGTCGACCAGCATCATGCTGTCGATTGCCGCGCTGTTGGTCGTAGGCGCAGCGGATACCGTCAGCGTCGTGGTGCGCAGTTCGCTCGTTCAGCTTCTGACACCGGATTCGATGCGCGGACGGGTCAATGCCGTCAACTCGCTGTTCATCGGGACCTCAAACCAGCTAGGCGAATTCGAATCTGGCATGCTCGCCGGCGTCATGGGCCCCGTCGCTGCAGGCGTCATTGGTGGCGTCGGCACGATCGTCGTCGTTCTTCTGTGGTCACGGCTTTTTCCCGATCTCCGCAAGGTCGATACGCTGCAGGGCTGAGTCTGGTGTCTTGTACAAAGTCCTGCGCTGTCTATCTCTAAGCGCAGTGCTGGGTAACTGGCGAGACAAGCCGTCCTGTGCGTGTCGCGTGGTCCGGCTTGTGTCACACCATGTCAAGGAGAGAGCCATATGGGCCGATATTTCAGGTATCTCACAGCTGCGCTGCTGGTCAGCTTTTCCACACTTCTGTCGGCCTGCAACAGCATTCCGACCTCGATGGGGTCGGCCGATGGTTATGCACCGAGGGATTCAATGAACCCTGCGTGCTCAGATGGGTTCAGGCCGAGCAACGGCCGCTCTTGCGGCTACTGACCTGCTCCGACCGTCGCAGGTGTTTATTGATCCGATGAGGAAAAGAAAAAGGCCTGCATTTTTCAATGCAGACCTTTTAGAAACTGGCTCCCCGGGCCGGATTCGAACCGGCGACCTGTCGATTAACAGTCGAATGCTCTACCGCTGAGCTACCAGGGATCACCGCTTGCGTCGGTGTGAGTGGGCTAATACAAATGCTTGCTCGATTTGCCAAGCGGTTTTTTCAAAAAAATGACAAATGCTTGCAATCATTCAAGTTATCCCCATCTCCTGTGGATGACTGAGAGCGACAAGAACACAGCAAAACCGGCTGCCAAGCGTTTCGGCATCGACCACGCGACCGGCCACATTGTTATGGGCCCGACCCGTATCCCCTTGCCGAAATCGCGCATCGCTCGCCTTCTGGTCGGTGGATTGCTTGTCTTCGGCGGTTTCCTGGGATTCCTGCCGATTCTCGGCTTCTGGATGGTGCCGCTCGGCGTGCTTGTGCTGTCGCACGATCTTCACGTTGCGCGGCGCATGCGGCGACGCTTTTCTGTGTGGTGGCACAGAAGGCGGAAATCCGCCTCCTGATCAAGCCTGACGTCTAGGCAAAGAGGCCGGCGAGCCAATAGAACGTCGCAGCGATCAGCGCGGCCGCCGGTAACGTTACCACCCATGCGATGACGATGTTGCCGGCAAGCCCCCAGCGCACGGCAGAAAGCCGGCGCGCTGCACCGACGCCGATGATCGCGCCGGTGATTGTATGTGTCGTGGAGACGGGGATGCCGAGCCAAGTGGCGCCGAACAGCGTAAGCGCCCCACCCGTTTCCGCGCAAAAGCCCTGCATCGGGTTGAGCCGCGTGATTTTCGAGCCCATCGTATGCACGATGCGCCAGCCGCCGAACAATGTGCCAAGCGCCATCGCCGACTGGCAGGACAGCACCACCCACAAGGGCACATGGAAGCTGCCGCCGAGATAGCCCTGTGAGTAGAGAAGAATGGCGATGATACCCATGGTCTTCTGTGCGTCGTTGCCGCCGTGGCCAAGCGAATAGAGGGAAGCCGAGACGAACTGCAGAATGCGGAAGGTGCGGTCGACCGCGAACGGCGTCTGCCGCACGAAGATCCACGACACGCAGAGCACCAGGAACAGCGCAAGGAGAAAGCCGATCATCGGCGACATCACGATCGCCCCAGCGGTCTTCAGCAGTCCGCTCCAGACGATCGAGCTGAAGCCGACCTTGGCGAGGCCGGCGCCGACCAGGCCACCGACCAGCGCGTGCGAGGAGCTCGAGGGGATGCCGAACACCCAGGTGACGATGTTCCAGATGATCGCGCCCATCAGCGCCGCAAAGATGACCATCGGCGAAACTATGGCAGGATCGATGATACCCGTTCCCAGCGTCTCGGCCACATGCAGGCCGAAGAACAGGAAAGCGATGAAATTGAAGAAGGCGGCCCAGGCAACCGCATATTGCGGCCGCAGCACACGTGTCGAGACGATCGTCGCAATCGAGTTCGCCGCGTCATGAAGGCCGTTCAGAAAGTCGAAGAACAGCGCGACGGCGATCAGCCCGATCAGTAGCGGGAGGGCGAGGGTGGCATCCATCAGACGTTCTCGATCACGATACCGCTGATCTCGTTGGCAACGTCCTCGAACCGATCGACGACCTTCTCAAGCTCGCCGTAGATTTCGCTGCCGATGATATAGGCCATTGGATTGGAGGAGCCGTGACGTCGAAACAGGTCCTTCAGGCCTTGGTCATGAAGTTCGTCCGATCGACCTTCGACGCGCGTCACTGCCTCGGCAATCGCGGTCAGCCGCGAAGCGTTGGCGTTGATACGGTCGAGAAGGGGTATGGCCTCCGCTACCAGGTTGGCGGCTTCGACGATGGTCTTGCCCATCTCCTGCATCAGCGGATCGAAGCTCTTTTGCTCGAACAGCCGGATGGTCTTCACCGTCTTGTGCATCATGTCGATGGCATCGTCCATCGACTGGATCAGGTCCTTGATGTCGCTCCGGTCGAACGGCGTGATGAAGCTGCGGCGCACGGCCAGCAGCACGTCGCGGGTGATGTCATCGGCCTCGTTTTCCAGTGCCACGATGCGCGCGCAGTGCGTTTCGGTGTCGTTTCCGGAAAGCAACTGGTCGAGAGCCTCCGCGGCGCCGACTACCGTGCGCGAGTGCTGCGCGAAGAGATCGAAGAACCGGTCTTCGCGTGGCATGAGTTTCCGAAACCAGCTCAGCATAATGTCCATCCAGCAAGGGTTATTGTCATGCGGCTGTCATAAAGCAGCTCGGAAACCAAGGAAAGTGTCGGTCGGGAGATTTGGAAGCGCTTTCCAAAGCGTTCCGTCAATATTTTCGTGTTGCGAAATAATGAGAAAAACCAAACGATTGGAACGAATACCCGGTCGAGGCGTTTTAGCAGCACTAGATGAAATGATAATCACTTAAGATTGTGAGGTTTATAGCATGAAGAAACTGGCAATCATCATCTTGGCGCTTATGACGTGTGTGGGAAGCATTTCTCCGGCTAGCGCCTTCGACGTTCGCTACCCACGCGGCAAGGCCGTCGATGGTTTGACCGGATTGCCCAACGTTCCGAGCAATGGTCGGCTCGATCGCTGTGGGCCTTATCGGAATTGTTACGGTGACCGTAACCGTTATCGTTACAGCGATCGTGACCGGTACCGGTATGATGACCGCCGTTATTACCGCCGTCATGACGATACCGGTGCGATCATCGGTGGCCTCGCTGCCGGCGCAATCATCGGCGGCGTCATTGGATCGCAGCAGCGTGTGCAGTCCGGCAACTCTCACGTCGATTATTGCTATAGTCGCTACCGGTCCTACCGCGCGTCGGACAACACCTATCAGCCGAATTATGGCCCGCGTCGCCAATGTGTTGGACCTTGATTACGGTCTAACGTTCTAATTAAACATAAGATCCTCCTGTCCGGTGAAACGGGCCGGAGGATTTGCTTGTTTTTGAAATGTTTTAGAGTTTGGCCCGCGGCATTTCGCTCAGCAGAGGGCGCGAATGAATGTGTTCAAGCCGGTGAATTGCTTGAGGCATCAAAACGCATCAACAGATAGCAGAGATTTAAAAACCGTTTGGAGGCCTCGCCCGGAATTGAACCGGGGTGCAAGGATTTGCAGTCCTCTGCGTCACCACTCCGCCACGAGGCCTCACAACGATCACGCTCTTGAAGCGTTGGCGGGGATTTAGAATGAATAGAAAACGAGCGCAAGGGGGTTGTTCAAAAACCTTCCGGATTTCCGGCGTCATTTTTTGCTGCTTACTTCAAGGCCATGTGCACGTAAGAAATAGCCGCCACTTGCGTAAGCCAGGGGGCGTTCAATACAGGAAAATAAGCGTGACGGGATTGGCTGCGAAAAGCGGTTAGAAGCTTCGCTGTAGCGACACCATTGGTGATACGCCATTGGTTGCAACACCCGGTGCCCCGGCATGAACCAGCGGGATCATCACGACGATGGTCAGCAGGCCGCATACAAAGAGCCCACCGAAAAGAACCGATCTATTCAACGAATTCCCACCCGCGCAATTGTCAACCAACGTAAATCATTGCCGACAAAGCTGACAGCAACCTGAATGCGCCGACTATTCTTTCCGGTTCGACGATATGTCGGTCGCGCGAGCAGTCAGCTCGGTTTGCCGCCAACCAATCCGCAGCAGGCGATGCCGATAAGCGTCGCGACGATGATGAAATCGAACAGCGAAAAATATTCAGCTATGACTGACATGGTAGTCTCCTCCTATTCCTCCGGTTGCAATATTATCACATGCTGAAGCATTGATCCACGGATTATCGCCAATGCGCGAGAGTGAGCGCAGCTCCTCTGAATTCTTGCTGCAACCGCGTACGAAGCCTTGAAAGCGTGCTGCCCTGCGATTAAGACACGATGAGCGAGAACCGCTTTCATTGGGCGAGAGGACACTATGAATTTCGATACGGCACGCGCCAACATGGTCGACAACCAGATCCGCACGACGGATGTCACCTCTCACTCCGTGCAGGCGGCGTTTCTGAGCGTGCCGCGCGAGGCTTTCGTGCCGGAGAAGTCAAAGGCGATTTCCTACATCGACAGCGACGTCGAGATCTGTCCTGCGTCGGCCAGCAAGCCGGCACGCTTCCTCATGCAGCCGTCGCCGCTCGCCAAGCTCCTGCAGCTCGCTGCGATCGGCAAGGACGATGTGGTGCTCGATGTCGGTTGCGGCACCGGCTATGTCTCTGCGCTCCTGTCGAAGCTGGCCGGATCGGTCGTTGCGCTTGAGGAAGACGAGGCTCTCGCAGCAGCGGCAACGGCCAATCTTGGCGCATACCCGAATGTCTCGGTTGTCCACGGATCGCTCGAGGCTGGCAGCACGAAGGGTGCGCCCTATGATCTGATCTTCGTCAACGGCGCAGTCGAGGACGTTCCTGCGGCATTGTTCGCGCAGCTTCGCGAGGGCGGTCGTCTGGTGACGGTGCAGGGATATGGTGGTGCTGCGCGTGCCAAGGTTTTTGTCAGCGAGCGCGGCGCCGTCTCCGAAAACGTCTTCTTCAATGCGTCGGTGAAGCCGCTGCCGGGCTTTGCCAAGGCCCGCGAATTTGTATTCTGAGCTTCGGTTCTCTGTTGATTTCTCGAAAGCGGGCGCCTCTGGCGTCCGTTTTTCATTGAAGGCTCCGTGCGATTAATGTTGACCTTCGAGAAAGCTGTGCAAAGCGGCATTCATTTGATTCGCGATGATTTTTTTCCCTGATCGGCTATCCTACAGTCTGGGTGATTCGGATGCCCAGACCACGCAATCCGGTCGTTGTTTCGGAATAACGGGGATAGATATGGCTCAGCCAAGCGTAGCGCGTGAACCGTCCATGGAAGAAATCCTGGCGTCGATCCGCCAGATCATCGAAAGCAATGAGCCGGGCGCGGGCAGGGCACTGTCCGCTTCTCTGCCGCCTGTTTACGGTGATGACGAAGACGACAACGGCTCCGATATTCAGCTGACCGTCGATCAGGCCTATGCCGGCGTGGAGTTCCCCGATCCCGCACCGCAGACCGATCCGCGTTTCGTCGCCGCCAATTCTGCCGGCTCCGCTCCGGCCCAGGAAGCGCCCGCGCGCGCCATGTCGCTGGCCGATGTCGCCGCTCGCGTGCGTGCAGCCTCCGAACGCAATGTTGCGCAGCCGCAACGCGAAACGCCGCAGGAATTTCGTCAGCAGCAGCCGACGCCCGCACACCTTGTCGAGGCACAGCAGACCTTGGCGGATGAAGCCCGAGCGGCGCAGCCTGCCGTTACAGCCGCCGTGGCCAATGACCCGGCACCAGTCGCCTTCGAAACCCCGGCGCCTGCACCATCGGCACCCGGGCCCACCGGACATGTGGAAGCAGCACCGGTCGAAGACGTTCGCTATGCTGAGCCAACCGCCCAGCCCGTCGAAGCCCCTGTTGCGGTCGCCGCTCCGATGTCCGAGCGCCTGCTGCCGAGCCTGATGGAAGACGCCCAGCAGTCGCTGCTGTCGCAGGATGCCGGCCTTCAGATCGCCCGTTCGTTCGAAGAACTCGCCGCCGCCATCGATGGCGCCGAGCGCCGCTCGCTTGATGAAATAGCCGAGGACATGCTGCGCCCGATGCTGCGCGACTGGCTCGACGACAACCTGCCGACACTGGTCGAACGTCTCGTGCGCGAAGAAATCGAACGCGTGGCCCGCGGCCCGCGCCGCTGATCGGAACTGCCTTGCCAGACAAGCCGCTCCGGTCTCCGGGGCGGCTTTTTTATTGACTTGCCGGCAACCATCCTATTTACAACCACGCATCATAAAAACTCCAGATCCGGTCCCCAAATGCTCGAAAAGACCTACGATTCCGCCGCCGTTGAACCCAAGATCGCCGCGAAATGGGATGAGGTGGACGCTTTCCGTGCAGGCGCCAACGCCAAGCCGGGCGCCGACAGCTTCACCATCGTCATCCCTCCGCCGAACGTCACCGGCTCGCTGCACATGGGGCATGCGCTGAACAACACGCTGCAGGACATCATGGTCCGCTTCGAGCGCATGCGCGGCAAGGACGTGCTGTGGCAGCCTGGCATGGACCATGCCGGCATCGCTACGCAGATGGTCGTCGAGCGCAAGCTGATGGAGCAGCAGCTTCCCGGCCGCCGCGCCATGGGTCGCGAAGCTTTCATCGACAAGGTCTGGGAGTGGAAAAACGAGTCCGGCGGCCTGATCTTCAACCAGCTGAAGCGCCTTGGCGCCTCGTGCGACTGGTCGCGCGAACGGTTCACCATGGATGAAGGCCTGTCGCAGGCTGTCCTGGAAGTCTTCGTCACGCTTTACAAGGAGGGCCTGATCTACCGCGGCAAGCGTCTGGTCAACTGGGACCCGAATTTCGAAACGGCGATCTCCGATCTCGAAGTCGAAAGCCGCGAGGTCGAAGGCCATATGTGGCACTTCAAGTATCCGCTGGCTGGCGGCGAGACCTATACCTATGTCGAGAAGGATGCGGACGGCAACGTCACGTTCCAGGAAGAGCGCGACTACATCGCGATCGCCACGACCCGCCCGGAAACCATGCTGGGTGACGGTGCTGTCGCCGTTCACCCCTCGGACGAGCGTTACGCATCGATCGTCGGCAAGCTATGTGAGATCCCGGTCGGACCGAAAGAGCATCGCCGTCTGATCCCGATCATCACGGACGAGTATCCAGAGCCCGATTTCGGCTCGGGCGCGGTGAAGATCACTGGCGCGCACGACTTCAACGACTATCAGGTCGCCAAGCGCAACAATATCCCGCTCTACCGGCTGCTCGACACCAAGGCGTCTATGCGCGAGGACGGCGAGCCCTATGCCGTCTGTGCGGCCCAAGCGCTGGAGATCACCAGATCCGGCGAGCTTCCGAGCGAGTCCGACGTCGATGATATCAATCTCGTACCGGATGACTATCGCGGTCTCGATCGTTTCGTTGCCCGCAAAAAGATCATCGAGGCAATCAATGCCGAGGGCCTTGCCGTCACGGTCAAGGATGCCGAAGGCAACGACATCCCCTATGTCGAGAACAAGAAGATTATGCAGCCGTTCGGCGACCGCTCCGGCGTTGTCATCGAGCCGATGCTGACCGACCAGTGGTTCGCTGATGCGAAGACGCTTGCCGAACCGGCGATTGCGTCCGTTCGCGAAGGCCGCACCAACTTCGTCCCAAAGAACTGGGACAAGACCTATTACGAGTGGATGGAGAACATCGAGCCCTGGTGCATCTCTCGCCAGCTCTGGTGGGGACACCAGATTCCGGCTTGGTATGGTCCCGACGGTCAGGTCTTCGTCGAGAAGACCGAAGAGGAAGCCCTGCAGGCTGCCATCCAGCACTATATCGCCCATGAGGGCCCTTGGAAGGCCTGGGTGGAGGAGAAGCTCGAGAACTTCCAGCCTGGCGAAATCCTGACGCGCGATGAAGACGTGCTCGACACCTGGTTTTCGTCCGCGCTGTGGCCGTTCTCGACGCTCGGCTGGCCGGAGCAGACGCCGGAACTGGCCCGCTATTATCCGACCAACGTCCTGGTCACTGGTTTCGACATCATCTTTTTCTGGGTCGCCCGCATGATGATGATGGGCCTTCACTTCATGAAGGACGAGAACGGCGTTCCGGTCGAGCCGTTCAACACGGTTTACGTTCACGCGCTGGTTCGTGACAAGAACGGCCAGAAGATGTCGAAGTCCAAGGGCAACGTCATCGACCCGCTGGACCTGATCGACGAATACGGTGCCGACGCGCTGCGCTTTACGCTGGCGATCATGGCGGCACAGGGCCGCGATGTGAAACTCGACCCGGCCCGCATCGCCGGCTACCGCAACTTCGGCACCAAGCTGTGGAACGCCACCCGCTTTGCCGAGATGAACGGCGTCACCAGCGATCCGCATTTCGTGCCTGAAGCCGCCGAACTGACGATCAACCGCTGGATCCTGACGGAACTGGCCCGCACCGAGCGTGATGTCACCGAGGCGATCGAAGCCTACCGCTTCAACGATGCCGCGGGCGTACTCTATCGCTTCGTCTGGAATCAGGTCTGCGACTGGTACCTTGAGCTGCTGAAGCCGATCTTCGGCGGCACCGACGAGGGCGCCAAGCAGGAAGCGCAGGCCTGCGTCGCTTATGTTCTCGAAGAGATCTACAAGCTCCTGCACCCGTTCATGCCGTTCATGACCGAAGAGCTCTGGGCGCATACGGCAGGTGAGGGCGTCGAACGCGATAGCCTGGTCTGCCACGCCGAGTGGCCGTCGCCATCCTATGCCGACGATGCCGCTGCCGATGAGATCAACTGGCTCATCGATCTGGTCTCGGGCATCCGGTCGGTCCGCTCGGAGATGAACGTTCCGCCATCGGCGGTTGCGCCGCTGGTGCTGGTCGGTGCCAACAGCCTGACGCGCGAGCGCGTTGCGCGCCACGACGCCGCGATCAAGCGTCTGGCCCGCGTCGATGGCGTGTCGCTGGCCGAGCAGGCGCCCAAGGGGGCCGCCCAGATCATCGCTGGCGAGGCGACGGCTTGCCTGCCGCTTGGCACCCTGATCGATCTCGGCGCAGAGAAGGCGCGCCTGGAAAAGGCGATCGCCAAGACCGAGGCTGAAATGGGCCGGATCAACGGCAAGCTGTCGAACGAGAAGTTCGTGGCAAACGCCAATCCGGAGATCGTTGCCGCCGAGCGCGAGCGTCTGGAAGAGCTGACCGTGCAGTTGGCGAGCCTGAAGATCGCGTTGGCGCGTGTAGCCGAAGCGGGATAGATTCAACGCTCAGTAGTATTAAATTCCAAGGCGTCCGATCGTGAATCGGGCGCCTTTTTCGTTCTTGCAGCGGTGATTTGGCCCATTGCACGTCCATGAAGATGTTTTGGCGCCGGGGAATTATTGATTTCACAGCTTTTTTCGTGACATTCAGCGAAAAATATAACTGTGATCATAAGGTTACATATCTGTGCTTCTGTAGAACGATTGTCTTTCCCTCAGTATGGTTTCAGGAAGTTCTTAGATGTTTTTTCTAAATGGCGAAAATATTGACGTGCTCGTCAATATTTTACGTAAAGCATCCGTTAGCTCACTTTTCAATCGCGCCCCTTCACGAAGTTGCCATTTTAACTTCTCGTCGTCACAGTCCCGCCATCGCAATTGCCTCAGTGGGGGAGACACGTTGGCATACCGTAGCATCTCGGCAGGAACCCTGTCGCTCGTCCTGCTTTCCACCCTCGTTCAGCCGTCCTTCGCGGGTGGCCTTGAGCGGGGTGGCTATAATATTGATCAGTTGTTCGACGCATCGCAGTTTTCGATCCAGTCGGGTGTGATCTACGTCATGCCGCAGCGTAAGCTGAAGAATGCCAAGGATATCGACGCGACCGATGGCTCGGGCAGCAATGGTCTTGGCGGCGGGTCGACATCGACCAATGAAACTGAGAACTATGCTATTCCCTACGGTGGCATTAAAGCGGGTCTCGGTGACGTCGATTGCCTTGTCGATTATTCCCAACCTTTCGGCGCTCATACCAATCCGGGCGCAAATTGGGTCGGCGCGCAGAGCAACATCGAAACCGAAATAAAAACACGCAATTACGGCGCGACTTGCTCCTATAAATTCGATGTTGGGCCGGGACAGCTTCGCATTATCGGCGGCACCTTCTATCAGGAAGTTGAAGGTTCTAAGGAGCGGCTTGTTCTGGCTCCAGCAATCCTGACCGGGATCAGTCCGACATTTGCGGGTTATACGGGTGTTGGCCGGCTTAATCTGGAAGACGACGCTTGGGGCTGGCGCGCAGGCGTTGCCTACGAAATACCGGAATATGCGCTTCGCGCTAGTTTGGTCTACAACAGTCGAGTAAAGTACGACAACCTCACCGGCACCGTCGATCTTACGCAGGTGCCTGTTGGTGCCGGGGCAGCAAGCGGCAGAATCACGGATGTATATGGTGCCGCAGAAGCTCCGGACTCGCTCGAGTTGAAAATACAGAGCGGTATAGCTCCTGACTGGTTGGCGTTCGGCTCCGTGAAGTGGACAAACTGGAGCGTGCTGCAGTCGATCGCTCTGTGTCCGGTAGCGACACGCGGCACGAACTGCTCTGCCAACAATCAGCTTACTTCCCTTGATCTCGGATATCGCGACGGCTGGACTGTCACCGGCGGCGTCGGTCACAAGTTCAACGAACAATGGAGCGGCGCCGTCAGCGTCACTTGGGATCGCGGCACAAGCGATGGCTACGGCGCGCAGACCGATAGCTGGACGCTCGGCGTTGGCGCGGCCTACAGCCCGACGGAAAACATCGAATGGCGTCTTGCCGGTGCGCTCGGCGTCCTCACCAGTGGATCGTCCGGTACCATCGTCAAGGACGGCGTAACCTATGGCGACGACGTAACCTACTCCTTCGGCAATGATCTGGTTGCGGCTATCTCCACCAGCATCAAGGTCAAGTTCTAAGCTCTCAAGAGCAGCGCAAGTCATGGCCCGGCGAAATGTCGGGCTTTTCTTTGTCTTCTCGTCGTTAAGCATGCTTTTGCGCCGTGTCATTTTGTGACGATTCAGCAACAGTCTTTTACCGCCATTCGCGTAAGATAATGTCTGAGGCAATTTGTCCATTTCCCGCCACAAACTGGGCGCAGCGGTAAAGTCGGGCGAGGGAATGACAGGCTTAGGGTGTGCGTAAAGAGTAACATGGGTCGTTTTACATTCAGTGCAGAAAAGACAAGCGCAGGCTGTGGCAACATCGATGCCGCATCCGCCGTTTCGCTTGTGCTGCAGGGTGTTTCGGCCGGACCATGTCACTCGAACGAACCAGCATTCCGCCTTTCCTTCTCTTCACCATTGACGGTGTATCGGCTGCCTGAGCAGGCGCCCGGTAACGGCGGCTCACCTTTTGTCACAATTGGTGATTACGTTCATTTCGAAGGCGAAAACCCTTGGGGCATTTTCGCGAAAGTTGGGTTGAGCGCATTGCGGACAGGCCGTGCCGGGAAGCGGGCGGATGGGATCGATGCGCTGGAAATGGGCGCTCTCGTAGGAGAGCGTTGGGCTGGATGCGACGCGGGCAAGCGGGTCTTCGAACCCACCGCGGGATCGCTCGCCAAGGGGGCTTTATCCGCAGGCCGCAAGGACAGGATGTCCGACACGGCTCGCTTGGGTGGAAACGAAAGATATCGGGTGAAATGCTGACGTTCGAGTTCAGACTTTTCAGATTGATGCTTATGGGGCTTTCCGTCGCCTGTTGCGCGGCGATCAGCTGCCCCGCCGCTGCGTTCGACATCAAATCGGGCGTCAGCAAGGAATCCGGTCCCTTCGATCTCTTCAAGTTCGGTTTCAAGGCCTACAAGAACGGCCAGAAGGAAGAGGCTGTCGAAGCCTACAAATACGCCGCCGAAAAAGGCCATACCGGTTCGCGCTGGGCGCTCGCCAACATGTATGCCGATGGCGATGGCGTCGCGCAGGACGATTTCGAAGCCTTCAAGATCTACAGCGAAATCGCCCAGCAGGGCGTCGAACCGGGCTCGGAGGATACCGGCTTCTTCGTCAATGCGCTGCTGTCGCTGGCGAGCTACTACAAGCACGGCATTCCCGGCAGCCCCGTAAAGACGGATTTGACGCAGGCGCGCCAGCTCTACTTCCAGGTCGCCTCCACCTTCGGCGTTCCCGAGGCGCAGTTCCAGCTGGCGCAGATGATGCTTGCCGGCGATGGTGGCGCCACGAGCACGCAACAGGCGAAGAAGTGGCTGAACCAGGCCCGCAAGGCCGGCCACCCCGGCGCCATGTCCGTATTCGGCAATATCCTGTTTCAGGAAGGTCAGTCCACCAACGGTCTGGCACTGATGACTGCGGCGCTCGATCGCTGCAAGCCCAAGGATTGCAACTGGATGGAATCGCTGCAGGAGCAGGCCTTCTCCGTGGCCAGCGAAAGCGATCGCCGCAATGCAATTGCGCTCTCGCACAAGATCGCAACCGCCAACACGGACTGACGACACCGCAGCGGCACGACATGAGCGCCCGCCACGGACGATCGCGTTAAGCCGCGAAGTCGAAATAGGCGACCACAGGCACGTGGTCCGACGGCTTTTCCCAGGCGCGCACGTGCTTTTCGATTGCTGTCGACGTCATGCGATCGACGGCCTCAGGCGAAAGCATCAGGTGATCGATGCGGATGCCGTTATTTTTCGGCCAGGCACCTGCCTGATAGTCCCAGAACGTATAGGCAGGAACAGCATCGGTCGTGGCGCGCACCGCGTCTGTCAGCCCGAGGCTCTCCAGCCTGCGGAAAGCCTGCCGGGTTTGCGGCAGGAACAGCGCGTCGTTCTCCCACACCTTCGGGTCGAAGCAGTCATGCGGTTCCGGGATGACATTGTAGTCGCCGGCGAGAATCAGGATTTCTTCATTGGCCAGCCGCTCGGCCGCAAACGTGCGCAACCGCTCCATCCAGGCAAGCTTGTAGGTGTATTTCTCGGTATCGATCGGGTTGCCGTTCGGCAGATAGAGGCAGCAGACGCGCGCGACGCGGTTGCCGGGAAGCGAGAACACGGCTTCGATGAAACGCGACTGCTCGTCCAGCGGATCGCCCGGCAGCCCGCGCGTCACCTCGTCGGGCTTCGTCTTCGACAGGATGGCGACGCCGTTGAAGCCCTTCTGCCCATGCGTCTCGACATGATAGCCGAGCGCCTCGATCTCCAGCCGTGGAAAGCCTTCGTCGACGGTCTTGATCTCCTGCAGGCAGGCTATGTCGGGACTGCTGTCCTTCAGCCACTGCGTCAGGTTGTCGATGCGCGCCTTGACGCCGTTGATGTTCCAGGTCGCGATCTTCATGCTTGGGTCCCATTCCGCTCAGACGCCTTCTTCTACCGCGCCCTGCGACATCGCCACAAGACGATAAACCGGCCGGAAGACAATCTTCGGCCGGTTCGGTGTGGATAGACGCGTGGGAAGGCTCAGATCGAGAAGCTGGTGCCGCAGCCGCAGCTTGCCACCGCGTTCGGGTTCTTGATCTGGAAGGACTGGCCGAGCAGGTTGTCGACGAAGTCGATCTCGGAGCCCGCCATGTAGATCAGCGACATGCTGTCGATCAACACCTTGGCGTCGTTCTTCTCGACGATCACGTCATCGTCCTGCACGCCGTCGGTGAGGTCGAATTTGTAGGAAAAACCCGAACAGCCGCCGCCCTCGACTGAAACGCGCAACGCGCTCTTGCCGGGATCGGTGCCGACGATCGCCGCGATTCGTTTTGCCGCTGCATCGGAAAGGGTTACACTTAGCTCTGTCATGTCTGCTCCTGCCGGGGTCAAGATCCGGAGAGAATGTCGCTCCAGCCATCAATATAAACGGCTGTATTCAAAGGCACTTGCGCCTTATATCACGAAAAGGCGGCTTGCGGCAAAGCGGATGAAACGTCGTCTCTTTGCCGTTTATGCTCTCTATAGGTATGAAGAGTGCAATGCGGCGTCAATGGGCAGCGGCCGCGACAGGGCGAGTGATGGTAAAGAGTGACGGTGAAGAATGACGATCGACAGGCGTGCATTAGGCTTCGGCAACAGTGACAGGGCAATCTACGCGGCTGATCCTTGGACGACGCGCGGACGGCTCTATCCGGAAAATTCCAGCCCGACGCGTTCCGACTTCCAGCGTGACCGCGACCGCATTGTCCACACCACCGCGTTCCGGCGCCTGAAGCACAAGACCCAGGTCTTCATCGCCCAGGATGGCGATCACTATCGCACCCGGCTGACTCACACCATCGAGGTGGCGCAGATTGCCCGCGCGCTCGCACGAGCCTTGAAGCTCGATGAGGATCTTGCCGAGGGCGTGGCACTGGTGCACGATTTCGGCCATACGCCCTTCGGCCATACCGGTGAGGATGCGCTGCACGAGAAGCTGCTGCCCTATGGCGGCTTCGATCACAACGCCCAGTCACTGCGCATCGTCACCAAGCTCGAGCGGCGCTACGCCGATTTCGACGGCATCAACCTGACCTGGGAAAGCCTCGAAGGCCTGGTCAAGCACAATGGCCCGCTACTGACCAAGGACGGCGCGGGGACGCACGGCCCGGTGCCGCAGCCGATCCTCGATTACTGCGAGATCCATGATCTCGAACTCGCCACCTTCGCCAGCCTGGAAGCGCAGGTGGCGGCGATCGCCGACGATATCGCCTACAACACCCACGACATCGACGACGGCCTGCGCTCCGGCTATCTCACCTTCGACATGCTGGAGGACATTCCGTTCCTGGCCGGTCTGATGGCCGAGGTGAGGGCGCGCTACCCCAATCTGGAGGCCAGCCGTTTCACCCACGAAATCATGCGTCGCCAGATCACCCGGATGGTCGAGGACGTGATCGCGGTTGCGCAGGACCGCCTCTCGGAGGTCAAGCCGCAAAGCGCCGATGACGTCAGGCAGGCGAGCCGCGTGATCGCCACCTTCTCCGATGCGATGGCGGAAACCGACAGGCAGATCAAGGCGATGCTGTTCAAGCGCATCTATCGCCATCCCCAGATCATGCACATCCGCGCCGGCGCCGCACAGATCGTCACCGACCTGTTCGACGTCTACATGGCCAATCCCAAGGAGATGCAGAGCCACTATTGGGTGGATCACATCGCCGGTCTTGCCGAGGCGCCGAAGGCCCGTCACGTCGGCGATTATCTCGCCGGCATGACGGATACCTATGCCATCAGTGCCCACAGGCGATTGTTTGACCAGACTCCCGATTTGCGCTAGGCAGCGGCTGCCCGGCACCGGTCGGGAGAATGCCGTGTGGCACAGCCTATGCATGGAAGAGTGCGATGAACCTTTTTACCGATTTCGAAGCCAGGATTAAAACCGCCCTTGAACAGATCGATCTGGTCAAGGAAAAGCGATCCGAGCTCGATTTCGGCCGCATCGCCATAGAGCCGCCGCGCGATCCGAGCCACGGCGATGTCGCCACCAACGCCGCCATGGTGCTGGCCAAGCCGCTGGGCAGCAATCCGCGTGCGCTGGCCGAGATCATTGCCGCCAAGCTCAAGGAAGACCCTGATGTCGCCGACGTGTCGGTCGCCGGCCCGGGCTTCATCAACCTCAAGATCGCCGTCGGCTACTGGCAGCGCCTGCTTGCCTCGATGATATCGAGCGGCACCGACTACGGCCGCTCGACGCTCGGTCAGGGCCGCAAGGTCAACGTCGAATACGTCTCGGCCAACCCGACCGGTCCGATGCATGTCGGCCATTGCCGCGGCGCCGTCGTCGGCGACGCGCTGGCCAACCTCTTGTCCTTTGCCGGTTTCGACGTCACCAAGGAATACTACATCAACGACGCCGGCTCGCAGATCGACGTGCTGGCCCGCTCCGTCTTCCTGCGCTACCGCGAGGCGCTCGGCGAGAAGATCGGCGAGATTCCGGCCGGCCTCTATCCGGGCGACTATCTTGTGCCGGTCGGTGAGTCACTGGCTCGTGACTACGGCGTCAAGCTGCACAACATGCCCGAGGACCAGTGGATGCCTCTGGTCAAGGATCGCACCATCGACGCGATGATGGTGATGATCCGCGAGGATCT
>Ga0247742_10000651_pt1 | contig 27098 bp, 17 predicted proteins | sample UWRJL208509C2_FD_180944 | JGI IMG/M metagenome (GOLD analysis project Ga0247742, IMG submission 180944) | Plant litter microbial communities from Arlington Agricultural Research Station in Wisconsin, United States - UWRJ-L208-509C-2 | ecosystem: Environmental > Terrestrial > Plant litter >...
CGGTGGTTGCCCGTATCTTGCTCATAAACTGCGGGGTGAAGCCCAGGTACGATGCCAGCATGTATTGTGGAATGCGCTGCATAAATTCAGGGAAAAGGGAGCTAAAGTGCCTGTACCGTTCTTCATCACTAAAGCTGTAAATATATTCAATACGCTTTTGCGCGGCGGTAAAGGCCCGTTGCTGCACTATCCTGAAGTAGCGCTCCAGCCGGGGTATTTTTTCAAAAAGCTCTTCCAGTTTGGTTTTATTAATACTGATGATCTCTGAGTTTTCAACCGCCTGTATATAGTAATTGGATGGCTTTCCGCTTTCCAGACCGAAATAATCACTCAGCCACCAGTTTTCAATAGCAAACTGGGTTATCTGCTCGTTAAGCTTTTTGTTGATGAAGTACAGGCGCAGGCAGCCTTTACTTACAAAATAAATATCCTTGCAGGTTTGATCGGGTTCGAGCAGAAATACTTTCTTTTTTACAGCCTTTATCACGACTGCCGAACGAATCAGTTCTATATCAGTATCACTGAGCTCAATGAGTTTTTTAATATGATCTGTAAGGTTGTTCAGCATATTTGAATAGTCGGATATAAAAGCAAATGTACAAAAGACGCATGTGATGCGTCTCTACAAAATCATGCCGTGCAGAAACGCATCAAATGCGTCCAAAATATTCCAAAACTAAATTATGCAGCCGGTTTCTCTACGTACTCTTTTAACGAAGTGCCAACAATATGGGTCCAGCCTTTTGTAAAGCTTTCTATTGCAAAATCTTTTAGCGGCGGGAAGGTTTCCAAGCCGGTATGGGTAAGCACCACCTTTGTTTTATCGCCCTCAGGAAACAGCTCCCAGGTAACTTCCGAATAGCCTTCATAGCCCTCGTATGTCCAGGTGTGCGATAGTTTTTTGCCCTCAATAACCTCGGTTACACGGCATTTATGCACGTAGGTTTTTTCTTTGCTGCCGCCTTTAAATGTAAATTCAAAGCCAACTAACGGTTTAAAATCGGGAAGGTCAAAATACCATTCTTTCATTTTGTTGTTATCGGTAATGGCTTGCCAAACTTTATCGGCAGGGGCATTGTAAATGCGGTCGATCACAAAAGGTTGTGTGCTCATAATTTTTCATTTTTATGGTTACTATTATCGGTTGATTGTTGTTCCTGATGAAGAAACTGGCCCAGTGCATCCAATTTTTGGCTCCAGAACCTGCGATACTGCTCGGCCCAGTCGGTTACTTCTTTTAGCTGCCTGAGGTCGGCATGGCAAAACCGCTCGCGGCCCTGCTGTTTAATAACCAGCAGGCCGCATGAGGTTAATATTTTAATGTGCTTGGATACTGCCGGGCGGCTCATGTCAAAATTATCGGCCACGGCATTTAAATTCATGCTTTGATGGGCAATCAGGTTAATGATCTCCCGGCGGGTAGGGTCGGCGATGGCTTTAAAAATATCTCTGTTCATTGATCCTGAAAATGGCTATATGAAACCATATGGTTACAAATTTATATGAAACCTTTTAGTTACGCAATAGAAAAGGAGAATTTTTTTCCATACCCATTTTCAATGGGGTAGGTATGTGTGTTAAACTGTAGATGAACCTATTTAAAACAGCTTGAGTTGCTGCTGCACAGGTGGCTTTGCTTTACCAAAAACGGTACGGCCGTCATATTTCCAGGAGTTTTCACGCTCTACGGCCACTACCTGGTCAAAATTGGCATTGGGGGTAAAATCCTTTTCCGCATTTTCAGCAATTTGATGCAGACGCCTGATGGCTTCACTTTTTTCAGATTGCCCCAGTTTGGCCTTGGATACTGCGTTTTGCAGCGTGCTGATAGTTTCATCATACACTTTTGTGGGCACCGGGAAGGGAGCGCCATCCTTACCGCCATGCGCAAAGGAAAACCTGGCCGGGTCCTTAAAGCGGGACGGAGTACCATGAATAACCTCGCTCACCAACGCAAGGGATTGAAGCGTGCGCGGGCCTAAACCTTGCAATAACAGCAGTTCCTCAAAATCGGCAGGTTGTTTTTCATGGGCCAGCCACAGTACCGCGCCGAGGCGTTTGAGGTCTACATCTTTAGCCGTAACCTGGTGATTATTGGGCATCACCAGTTTGTTGATCTCCCGGAGCATGTGTTCTGGATTTTCGGCAGCTATTTGCATTACCCCGTTCCGGGAAGTATCGGCCTGCTTGTCGGTCATATTGAGGATAAGACCATGATTTTGGCCGTATACAAACGTATGTGGTTCGTTAACAAAGGAGGTAAGTTGTTCCGAGTGCCAGTGGTAACGGCGTGCTGTGCTGCTGGCATCGCTCATGCCTTGCTGCACCACGGCCCATTTACCGGTATCACTCAGGATAAAGTTATGCGTGTACAGCTGAAAACCATCCTGTATGGCAGTGTTATCAACTTTAGCGCTTAATTTACTGCATTTTACAAGGTGGTTACCATCAAGCCCGGTTTGTTCGCTTATTTTAAGCAGTTCGGCAGGTGTTTGTTTGGAGTGTTTACCCTTGCCGCCGCAAATGTAAATACCCAGCTCACGGCTGTGCGGGTTGATGGCCCGTTTCAACGCGCCCATTACCGAGGTGGTAATGCCCGATGAATGCCAATCCATCCCCATCACAGCGCCGAGGCTTTGAAACCAGAAAGGATCGCTCAGGCGGCGCAATACCTCATCCTTACCATAATCAATCACAATATTTTCAATCACGGCAAGGCCCAGTTTAGCCATACGCTCGGCAAGCCATTGCGGCACATAACCATAATGTAAAGGCAAATCGGCGCTTCCGGATCGTTTCATGCTAACAAAGTTAGTAAAAATGACCGTTCATTTTTTTGATTACGATGATGACGTTGATTTTTTTCCTGATTAGGTTTTACTAAACGCGCGTCATTGCGAGGTACGAAGCAATGACGCGCGTTTAGTAATTTCAAATAAAAATCAACGGCCATCAACTGTTATCAGTCCGCTTCTGTTTCCTGCAGGTACATGGCGTCAATGTCGGCGGCGTACTTCTTTTCAATTACTTTGCGCTTGGCTTTCATGGTGGGGGTAATTTCACCATCGTCCATACTGAAAGGATTGCGTTTTACTTTGAAGGCTTTTATGCGTTCAAACTTGGCAAGCTCATTGCTCAGCTTGCGCAGATCCTGACCAATCCAGTCAACCAGTTCCTTATCCTCAACAAACACATCAGGCTGCTCAAAAAACGCGTCTTTAAGGCCAAAGGTTTCCTGCATGGTTTCACGCGAGGGAACGATGATGGCCGTAATATACTCGCGTTTATCGCCTACCAAAAATATCTGCTCAATTTTAGGGCTTTTCAGGTAGGTGTTCTCTACCGGGGTAGGGTATATATTTTTGCCATAAGCGTTAACCAGCATGTTTTTAAGGCGGTCGGTTATTTGCAGGTTGCCGCGGTAAAAACGGCCAATATCGCCGGTGTGGAACCAGCCATCCTTGTCAATTACGGTAGCCGTTTCCTCTGGTTTGTTCCAGTAGCCTTTCATTACGCAATGCCCGCGAACAATGATCTCTCCTTCTTCCGATTGCAGGTCTTCCTTGAACGAATCATGAGTTTGTATGGTGTAAATATGGTGATTATCTACATTTTGTATAGCCACCTCAATACCTGGAATAATACGGCCAACAGTACCATATATCACACGGTGGTGCTCGGTAACCGCCATAACAGGCGATGTTTCGGTAAGGCCAAAACCTTCGAGAATGATGATGCCCAGATCGCCAAAAAACTCACCAATGTTTTTCGGCAATGCGCCGCCACCCGATACCATGAACTTTAAGCGACCGCCTGTTTTTTCCTTTATTTTGCTGAATACCAGCTTTTCGGCCAGTTTTTGCTGACTGCTCAATATAAGGCCCGGTGTTTTGCCGGCTTCTTTAACCAGGCGGTATTTTTTACCAGTTTCCAGCGCCCACAGAAATATTTTTGTTTTTACGCCTCCGGCAGATGTACCGTTCTTGATGGCTTTATCATGTATACGTTCCAGCAGTCGGGGTACACAGTTGAGTACGGTTGGCTTAACCTCGGCCATGTTTTTAGCCAGCAACTCCAGGCTTTGTGCAAAGGCTATTTTACAACCTTTATACAGGCAGATATGGTAAGTAGCTGTACGCTCAAACACGTGCGACAGTGGCAGGAACGACAGGAACAGGTCCGTTTTTTCAATAAATGGGATCTGTATCAAACTGTTGATCACATTTTGTGTAAGGTTGTGATGGGTAAGCATTACCCCCTTAGGTATACCCGTAGTGCCCGATGTATAAATAAGGCAGGAAATATCTGTTGTTAAGATAGCTTCGCGGGCGGCGTTGATGGCATTGCGGTATTGGTCAACCAAAATTAAACCTTCGGCTATCAATTGGTCAAAACCTATAACACCGGCATTTAGGTTGAGCTTATCACTATATTTTTCAAAATCGTCAAATGCGGGAATAATGCGGATGACCGATTCGCAGTTATTGGCCACCTTCAGCACCTTGCGGAACAGGAAGGGGTTACCCGCTATGATCGTTTTAGCTCCCGAATCGTTCAGGATATATTCAATTTCGTTTTCAGTAAGGGTGGGGTATATAGAGGTGTTTATAGCACCAATTTGTTGCAGGGCCTGATCGTAATATACATAATCGGGGCCATTCTCGATAAGCAGGGCAAGGCGATCGCCTTTTTGCACACCCATGTGCAGGAACCAGGCCGATATGGCATCTATTTTATCAAGGGCCTGCCTGTAAGTTATTTCAACCCAGGTATCTTTTACTTTGTGAATTAAAAAGGTTTCACTGTCGGGGTGTATATTGGCTACAACATTGCGTATGAAGCCCGGAACGGTTGATGGTTCAATTACCTGGTTCATTAAATTTAAACTAATTTATGAACGTCAAACTTATGTTTTTTAAAGCTAAAACTAAAATGAAATGGTGCATATGCCCACTTTAGGTGATAGGGTATGAAAAGGCATAATCTTGAAATTAGATGGCGTACAATTGACTCACCCGGTCATCGCTGCGCTCGACCACCCTCTCTTCGCCTGCGGCCGAAAGAGGGTAAGGGAGGTTTTTCTTTTTTCCTTTGTCTTTTATCTTTCGTCCATTTTCCAAGCCCCTCTTTCCGCCGCAGGCGATGAGAGGGTCGACAAGCGTGGCGATGTCGGGGTGAGTAGATAAACGGGTTGCTTTGTTAAATTATTCTTTTTCGTGGACTAACCCTACATTCATAATAGTGTAATTGCCCGTCTTAAAACATATTAGCTTAATAAAATATTATTGGTATAAACTATCAGTTTTATGGAACAAGCTACCACAGTTATTATCTTTCCGCACCAGTTATTTAAACAGCACCCCGCTGTAAATAAGGGTTGTGCGGTGTATCTGATAGAAGAAACCTTGTTTTTTAATCAATATAACTTCAACAAAAAAAAGCTGGTATTACATAGGGCATCAATGAAGTGTTATGCTGATAGGCTCATTAAAAAGGGTATAACTATAAATTATATAGATGCCCAGGACAGCATGGCCGATGTACGCCTGTTAATTAATCACTTAGCCAGGCAGGGTGTAACACAAATACACCACGCCGATGTGATTGATAACTGGCTCGACCGCCGGATGATCCGTGCCTGTAAAAAGAACAATATTGAATTGGTTAAATACCCCACGCCTAATTTTTTAAATGATAGTGCAGATGTGGCCGGTTTTTTCGATGAGCGGAAAACTTACTTTCAAACAGACTTTTATATTGAGCAACGTAAACAGCGAGGTGTGCTACTTGAAGCTGACGGCAAACCCATTGGTGGTAAGTGGACTTATGATACAGAGAACCGGCGGCGTTTCCCAAAAAATGAAGTGATACCGCTATTGAATATACCGCCGCCAAATGAATATGTAAATGAGGCTTTACAATATGTAAACAAACATTTTGCCGGCAATTACGGTAATACGGCGTCGCCTTTCGGAAACCTGAAAGGCTTTTACCCGATAAATCATGCCGATGCTGAAAAATGGCTCGACGATTTTCTGGAGCAGCGTTTAAATCATTTTGGCATTTATGAAGATGCCATGGTAACAAATGAAAGCTTTTTATATCATTCCGTGCTATCGCCGCTGATTAATATCGGTTTGCTTGATCCGCAGCAGGTGATCAACAAGGTATTGGACTTCGCCGCGGATCAGGATGTGCCATTGAACTCGCTCGAAGGTTTTATTAGGCAGATCATGGGCTGGAGGGAGTTTATTCACATTGTTTATGAGCGGGAGGGCTCGCGCCAGCGTACCAAAAACTACTGGGGTTTTAAGCGAAGGATACCTGCATCGTTCTGGAACGGAACCACCGGTATTCACCCGGTTGATGTGGTGATCAAAAAAGTTCTGGCCACAGGCTATACGCACCATATTGAAAGGTTGATGGTGATGGGGAACTTCATGCTGCTTTGTGAGTTTGACCCTGACGATGTGTACCTCTGGTTTATGGAAATGTATATTGATGCCTATGACTGGGTAATGGTACCTAATACCTACGGTATGACCCAGTTTGCCGACGGCGGGCTGATGATGACTAAACCCTACATCAGCGGCAGCAACTATTTACTAAAAATGGGTGATTGGAAAAAAGGCCCCTGGCAACAGGTATGGGATGGTTTATTTTGGCGGTTTATGCATGTGCACCGCGGCTTTTTTGAAAATAACCCGCGTTTAAGTATGCTGGTACGGTCCTTTGATAAAATGGCGGCAGAAAAAAAGAAAGAACACCTAAACCATGCCGACCATTTTTTACAGACTTTGGACAGGTAACCCTTTACGAAAGTTGTATACGCTATATTAAAATATTGGCTTTTTTATGTAAAAATAAACTCGTAAATATGTTAAGCCATGAGGTATACCTTATCAACGTTTATAATATTACTTGCACTTAGTATAAAGTTGCAGGCGCAAACAGCTGTGGAGTATCAAAATCGTATAGATACCATCAATAACAATATTTATAAAACCTTTTATAATAAGCAAGCCGGCCTATACTACGAAACCAACAATGCGGCAAACAATAAAGGTAATTATTCGTTTTTATGGCCGCTTTGCGCGCTGGTGCAGGCCGCTAACGAGCAGGAAGAAGCTAATCCCTCTGCGAAATATATAGCGCCTGTAATGAAGGCAATTAACAAATATTACTCGGCCCGGCCGCCTGCACCCGCTTATCAGGCCATGGTGGCCAGGAAAAAAGTTGATTCACGCTTTTATGACGACAACGAATGGGTGGCCATTGCCCTCATGGATGCTTATGACCGTACACATCAAAAGCAATATCTTGATATATCTAAAATGATATACAAATTTCTGCTTAAGGGGCACGATCAGGTAGGTGGTGGTGGTTTTTATTGGCAGGAGGGTAAAACCAAAAGCAAAAATACCTGCTCAAACGGGCCCGCTATATTGGTGGCTTTGCATCTTTACAAGGCAACGCAACAAAAGGCTTATCTGGATACGGCAGTTGTTACCTATAACTGGACAAAACAGCACCTGCTATCGGCGGATGATGGTATTTATTACGATGCCATAAGGGTGCCGTCTATGAAAGTTGATTCGGCTTATTACACTTACAACGCAGGTACCATGCTGCAATCGGCTGTTATATTGTATAATGTTACTAAGGACCAAAAATATCTTGACGATGCGCAGAACCTGGCCCGCAGCGCCGAAAAGTATTTTTATAAAGACGGTAAATTACCCGGCGGTTATTGGTTTAACGCGGTAATGCTGCGTGGTTATATGGAACTGTATAAGGTTAATAATAACAAAGCCCAGCTGCAATTTATTATTAATGATGCCAACCGCATATGGGCACAAGAATGGGATGATCAGGGCCTGGTAGGTGCCAAAAAAATAAAAACATTAATTGACCAGGCAGCCATGCTTGAAATTTATACCCGGTTAATGAACGCTGATTTGTGATAGGGAAAGAGGCAGAATAGGGAGGAATAGCACATAAAAGGCATAATTTTTGAAATTTCATAGCATACAAACTACTCACCCGATCTGCGCTTTGCTGGACCACCCTCTCTTCGCCTTCGACGGAAAGAGGGCATTTGAAAATAGGTTTGTAATTGCGAGGAGGAACGACGACGCAATCGCGAGTAATGCAAGTTTTCCCTATAAAGTTTGCGATTGCCATGCTACGCTTGCAATGACAAGTTTTTCCCACCGCTCTTTGCGCTGAAGGCAAAGAGAGGGTTGGGAAGCGCAGCGATGTGGGCGTGAGTTGATTATGACAACTTCTACCAAACCTCAAATACCTGGCCGGTTAAGGCACCAAACACACTTTTAACGTAAGCACTGGTTACTTTTTCCATAGTAACGGGTATGTGGCCAGGGAAGTAAGGGAAATAATCTGGTGAATCTTCAATAACACCCGGGCTTATGGTATTGATGCGTACACCATTTTCCAGCTCGATAGAGGCCGCCAATGCAAACGCATCAAGACCTGCATTGATGGTACTCAGGTTTGAACCCATGATGATAGGATCAACCGACAAAATACCCGACGTAAGCGTGAACGAACCCTTGGGGTTAATGTAATGCTGACCAACAAGCACCAGGTTTATCTGACCCAGAAGCTTGCTTTGCAGGCCAATATTAAAATCTTTAGCCGTCATTGATTTAAATGGCCCCATGTAGCCATTGCCGGTTACACTTATCAGGGCATCAAAATTGCCAACCTGTTTATAAAATGCTTCAATAGATTCGGTAGATGTAATATCAACCTGTACATCGCCGCTTTTTGAACCGGCTGTTACAATTTCATTTTCGCCGCGAACGGCCTCAGTTACCTTTTTGCCTATGGTGCCGCTGGCGCCTACAATAACTATTTTCATATGATGGTTTTAATGGTTCTGGTTTATTGAAAAATAAAGTCCAGTTTAGCTATAATGTTTCAGATAAAAATGGTTTTTGTGTAAAAAAGTGTTTTTGGATTTTACTAAGTTTCTGTCATGCTGAGCGGGAGCGAAGCATCTATTTTACAACTTGCATAGTTCACGAATAGATCCTTCGCTATCGCTCAGGATGACAATCTCTTAATTAAAATTTACTCCTTAGGTACAGCCATAGCCACACCTGCTTTTACAGGTGTACCAAAGTTGGGCGAGCCATCCTGGTTCCAGGTAAATTTTTGGGCGCGGGGCGAACGGTCTTTGCCGCATCCCTGGCCGGGCTTGGAGTTGGCATGGTACAGTATCCAATCCTCTTTTCCGTTTGGCGATTTAAAGAAAGAGTTGTGCCCCGGAGCGTAAACCTCATTCTCCTTTGATTGCTTAAAAACCGGTTCAGCCGATTTTTTCCAGGAGGCAGGGTCAAGCAAATTGCTGTTGGTGGTTGTGCTGAGCATGCCGAGGGCGTAATAATCTGTCCAGCACCCACTGGCAGAATAAATGAGAAACAGCTGGTTTTTATGTTTCAATATTTCGGGACCCTCGTTAACATTTACATGAGCCGGATTGTTATCATCATTCAGGTCACCATATTTTTCCCACTGGTATTGGGGGCTCGAAATTTTAACCCGTTCACTGCTTACGGTAACAGGGTCTTTCATTTTGGCAATGTAAATATTCTGTTGGCCATTTTCATCGCCTTCCCAGCCGGCCCATATCATGTACAGCTGCCCTTTGTTTTCAAAAACAGAGCCATCAATGGCCCATTTGTTGGTAATGTCGCCTATTTGCCCCTTAAATGCCCATTCGCCCTTCATCGGGTCGGCCGATGGGTTTTCGAGCACGTACATGCGGTGGTGATTGTTACTGCCATCGTCAGCGGCAAAATACATGTACCAGCGCCCACGTAAGAAATGCAGCTCGGGTGCCCAGATCTCTTTGGAGTAAGGCATGCCGGTAGGGGGAACCCATATGGTTTTTTTATCGGCCTTGTTCAGATCGGTTATGCGTTTTGTTTTCCAGATCACCAGGCGGCTACCCATGCTGTTGGTATAATAGTAATACCCATTTTTATAAATAACCCATGGGTCGGCACCTGAAGGCAGCAGGGGGTTGGTAAAAGTAGCTTTGCGCTGGGCTAAGCAAGCCATACAGGTTAATATAAAAAAGCAAAAGGTGATGGTGATCTTTTTCATAGCACAGGAATTAATTGAACGATCGCGTTTTAAGGTTTTTTTTATTTTGCTGATACTCGGTAGGGGTAGTGCCAAACTGTTTTAAAAAGTTACGCCCCAGGTGTGATTGCGAATTGTAACCAACCATGGCCGCTATTTCATAAATTTTATAGTCGCCATCTTCCAGCAGCTTGGCGGCAGCCTTTAGCCTGGTAATATTGATGAGTTCATTAATAGTAAGGTTTGATATGGCCTTCACCTTACGGTAAAGGGTAGGTTTGCTCATATTCATTAAGCCGGCAATTTGTTCTACATCCAGATCGGGGTTTTGGATATTTGTGTTGATGGCCGCGTTAAGCTTATCCAAAAAGCTTTCATCGGGTTTGGAGTAGGCCATGGTATTGATATTGGCCAGCGGTGAGCTTGCAAAACGTTCGCGTATTTTACTGCGGTTAATAAGCAGGTTGGCTATCTGCACCTGTAAATGCTCGGGCGAAAACGGTTTTTCAATGTAGGCATCGGCACCAACCTCCAAACCTTCAATTTTACTTTGCAGGGTATTTTTGGCTGTCAGCAGAATGATGGGGATATGGCTGTAATCAAAATTGGTCTTTATTTTTTTACAAAGCTCAAAGCCATCCATTACCGGCATCATCACATCGCTTATGATCAGCTGTATGCTTTCGATACCCAGCATATCAAAGGCTTCCTGGCCATTAAGGGCTTTGATAACAGCATATTTGTCGCTCAGATCGTCCGAAATAAAATCAAGTATTTCGGGGTTGTCATCCACTAAAAGTATTATAGGTTTCATAAAATCTACATCCTCCTCTTTGGTTTTATCGGCCTGTTCGTATTCATCAGGCAGGTTATACAGGTCAAATTCTTTTTCCTGGTGAACAGGCAGTGTTAACATAAATGTATTCAGATCGTTAACAGGTTTGTTTAAAGCCAGTACGCCCTGATGCAGTTCGGCCAGCGAGCGTGATAATGATAAACCGATGCCTGTGCCTATCTGCTTTTCAGATTCCTTAAGGCGAAAGAATGGCTCAAATATCTTCTCGCGCATCTCAAAGGGAACTACATAGCCATTGTTCCTCACCTCTATAGAAAACGTTGAATCGCTTTCGGGGCTATCCAGCAGCTCAACTTCTACTATCGATTTACCGTATTTTATAGCGTTGTTAATCAGGTTGCTTATAATTTTGGTAAATGCCTCAATATCTACATAAGCGTATAGATTATTATGCTGAATAAACTCATAACGCATGTTTTTTTGCTCGGCCAGTGGCTTAAAGCGAAGAAAGGTATCGGCAAGCAATTGGGTTATATCGGTTTTAACAAAGCTCAGGCTAAAGTTGTTGGTTTCGGTTTTACGGAAATCGAGCAGCTGGTTGGTCAGGTCAAGCAGCCGATCGGTGTTCTTTTCCATGATTTTCAGATTGTTCTGGATCTCGGGTACGCTGCCAGCTTTTTTGATCACCTTTTCCATAGGTCCTTTAATAAGTGTTAGCGGGGTCCTGATCTCATGCGCTACGTTGGTGAAAAACTCTATTTTGGCGTTGTAAATCTGTTTCTCCTTGTCGTTCTCCAGTATTTCTATTAGTCGTTTATTTTTGTTGCGGGTTTTAATATGGTACTGATTTAGCAAATAATGGGCTATGATCAATATCAGTATGGCATAGGCCATGTAGGCCCAAATGCTTTTCCAGAAGGGCGGGGTTATAATAATATCTATCCTGGTTTCCTGCGGAGTCCATATACCATTGTAATTTGCCGCTTTAACAATAAATGTATAATGCCCCGGCAGTAGTTGGGTAAAGTAAACCTTGCGGTTGGTTTTTAGCAATGTCCAGCTTTTATCAAGCCCCTTCATGATGTATTTGTACTGGGTCATTTCGGGCGATGGGTAGCTCAGCGCCGCGAAATCAATACTAAATGACGACTGATTATAATTAAGCTTGATTTTTTTAGCACAAATGATGGAGCGTTGCAGCAGGGAATCGGCACCGTTAACAGAAATTTCCTGGTTGTGAACCTGAAAACCTGTAATGTATACCGGCGCAACAAAATCATTCTTTTTAAACTGCGAAGGGTTAAAACTAACCATGCCCTTTACACAGCCAAAATACATGGTGCCGTCGGTATCCTTAAATGCGGAGTTATAGTTAAACTGATCACTGAGCAAGCCACTGGCCTTAGTGTAAATTTTTATGCTTCTGTTAACAATATTGAGACTAACCAGGCCACGGGTGGTGCTTATCCAAAGGTTTTTATGTTCATCTTCCAGTATACGGAAAATATAGTTGCTCGGAAATCCATTACTGAGATCGTAAAATTTAAAAGTTTTTTTGTCCGGATCATAATTCCAAAGGCCCAAACCCTCGGTTGCCAGCCATAATTGGTGGTTACTATCCTCAAATACACTGTTTACCGAACTGCCATCAAGGGCATCGGTTACAGAGCCGGGTGCAATCAGCTTTCCTCCCGAATCGGTAGCAGGGTCATAGGAATAAGCGCCATCATGCACGGTACCTACCCATATTTTACCGTTATGATCTTCAATGATCGAATAAATAAAATCATAAGCGGGTACCCCATTAACCAGGCTAAAATCTTTCGATGCGGTGTTGTACCTGTAAAGTCCGCGGGTGGTACCCACTAAAATAAGCCCGGAGCGGGTTTTGCAAAAGGTGATAATGAAATTGCTTTTCAGCATGTTTTTGGCATCACCTGCCAGGTAATGGCGAATTACCTTGCCGCTGGGAATATCCAGAATGTCAAGTCCGCGTTCAAAGGTACCTACAAACAGTTCGTTACCGTTAGCCAACAGGCCGTGTATATTGGTATTGGAGATGCTACCTGTACCGCCGGGGTAATAATGTGTCCAGGTGTGTTTGTCGGGACTTAGTTTATTAAGTCCGTTATCTTCGGTACCCATCCACAGGTTGCCGTACATGTCCTTGCAAATTTCACGCACCACATTGCCCTGCAGTCCGGTTTTGTCCGAACCGGGGTAAAACTTGTTAAAGGTGGAATATTGTCTTGGGTAATAATTTACGCCGCCAAAATAAGTGCCCGCCCAAATGCCGCCTTCGGCATCTTTGTACAGGCTGTAAACGGCATTGTCTGATATGGAATAAGGGTCGTTGAAATGCTTTTTAAGATTCAGGAAGGTGCCCTTCTGCACATCATAAATAAACACCCCCGATTCGGTGGCCACCCAAAACTCGTTATCATTATATTTTACAAAGTCGCGTACAAATACTTCGGTTTTGTTGGGGTTGTAGGTTAGCAGGTCGCGGTAGGTGCCGGTGGTGCAGTCAAACTCCTTAAAGCCCTGGTTGGTAGTCCCTATAAATATTTTGTTATTGCCTACGCCATATATTTTCTCAATAAAGTTTGATGCTACAGGCTTGGAATTTTCAAACATGCTGTAACTGCTGAACGAGTGATGAACGGTGTCCAGCTTTTCCAAAGAACCTGATGATGACGATACCCATACCGAGCCATCGGTATTAATGGCGGTAGAGGTAGCCTCAAAATGCTGAAAAGCCTTGTAGTCGGTTATTTTACCTGTTTTGCCGTCATACTTTATCAGTAGGGGACCGCCAATAAACCAGATGTTATTATTTTGGTCGCTTACAATGTTGCGTACAGCATCGGTATTTGATGGGTTGATGTGCGTGAACGTTTCAGTTTTAAAATCATAACGGTCAAGTCCCTGATCGTTGCCAATCCATAAATTACCGGCTTTATCTATACACAGCGCATGGATCATGTTGCTTGATACGCTGTTTTTGTTCCGGGGATTGTGCCTGAAAGTTTTAAAGGTATAGCCGTCAAAGCGGTTTAGCCCATCCTTGGTGCCAAACCATAAAAAGCCATGCTTATCCTGCAGCGTGCAGTAAACCGTATTGTTTGACAGGCCCTGCTCTACCTGGTAATGCCTGAAGTAGTATGACTGGGCATTGCAAATATTAAAGGGCAGTACTAATAATAAATAAAGTAAGTATAAAGGTCTCAAAATCGTTCGCTAAACAAATATAGCTATTCTGGGCAAGGGTTTTCGTTGTGGTAAAAATTGATACGTTTTGACTAATTATTGATATGATTTGATTAATACGGGGCAGCTAAAATGCATTTTCTTTACAACTCAATTATAGATATTTTTACCCTGCATTGTTTTAAAAATACAATGCCCGCTTATACGGCGCGGCATTGTAAAACTGTATTACCGGCCAATGATAAACTTTAAAAACAAAACCAATCCTTTAAAAAAGGGCTTGTTAAGTATTGCCCTGATGGGTTCGGGCATTTGCAGTGTAAACGCCCAAACGGGTGTTATGGCAACCACTGTAAATCAAGTTAATAACCAACCACAAAACGCGTTTTATGTAAATAACCGCGCCCCGCTGCAAAAACAATATTTTACCAAACTGCCCGTGGGGAGCATTAAAGCCGGCGGCTGGCTTAAAAAAGCATTGGAGCTGCAGCGCGATGGCCTAACCGGTAACCTGGGCGAGATCAGTATATGGCTTTCTAAAACCAATAATGCGTGGCTTAACAAAGAGGGGAAGGGCGAATACGGCTGGGAAGAACTGCCTTACTGGTTAAAAGGCTATGCTAACATCGGCTATATGCTGGGCGATAAAAAAATGATTGCCGAAGCTAAGTTCTGGATTGATGCGGTACTGAACAATCAGCGCGATAACGGTGATTTTGGTCCGGACAGGAAAAATAAGGGCAACCGCGACCTGTGGACTAACATGCCCATGCTTTGGTGCCTGCAATCGTACTACGAGTATAGCAAAGATCCAAGGGTGATCCCCTTCATGACCAAATACTTTAAGTACGAACTATCGGTACCTGATGATCAGTTTTTGGAAGATTACTGGGAAAATAGCCGGGGTGGCGATAATATGACCAGTGTATACTGGCTGTACAACCGTACCGGCGATAAGTTTCTGCTTGATCTGGCTGCTAAGTTGGACAGGAATACCGCCAATTGGCGCCAGGCCAACAACCTGCCCAACTGGCATAATGTAAACGTGGCCCAGTGTTTCCGTGAGCCGGCTACATTTTACCTGCAAAGCCATAATAAAAAAGACCTCGATGCTACCTATAACGACTTTAAGCTGATCCGCGCTATGTATGGCCAGGTGCCAGGTGGTATGTTTGGAGCCGATGAAAATGCCCGCAAGGGTTATGATGATCCGCGCCAGGCGGTTGAAACCTGTGGAATGGTTGAGCAAATGACATCAGACCAAATGCTGCTGGGTAATACCGGCGATACGTTTTGGGCCGAAAACTGTGAGGATGTAGCTTTCAATACTTTTTCGGCAGCCTTTATGCCCGATTACCGCTCATTACGTTACTTAACCGCGCCAAATATGGTGGTAAGTGATAGTAAAGATCATCACCCTGGCATTTCTAACGAAGGTCCGTTTTTAATGATGAACCCGTTCAGCAGCCGCTGCTGCCAGCATAACCACGCAGCAGGCTGGGTTTACTATGCCGAAAACAGTTGGATGGCCACACCCGATAATGGCTTAGCTGCACAGCTATACACGGAAGGCCAGGTGAATGCTAAGGTAGGTAATGGTACACCGGTAAGCCTTACCGAAACCACTAAATACCCGTTTGAAGATCAGGTGACGGTTACCGTCAACACATCAAAGACGGTTAATTTTCCGCTTTACCTGCGTATACCAGAATGGTGCAAAAATGCTGCGGTAAAAGTAAACGGACAAGCGGTAGCCGTAAACACAAGCACAGGCAGCTACATTAAACTGGACAAAGCCTGGAAAAACGGCGATAAGGTGACCCTGCATTTACCTATGCAATTGAAAGTAAGGCAATGGGCAGCTAACAAAAATAGTGTGAGTGTAAATTATGGCCCGCTTACTTACTCGTTGAAAATTGATGAGCAGTACACCCGTCAGGATGGCCGTAAAGCTACCCAGGGCGATTCGCACTGGCAAGCCAGCGCCGATCCGGAGAAATGGCCTTCATATGAGATCCATCCGGCATCTGCCTGGAACTATGGTTTAGTGATCGACGAGCAGCATCCTGAAAAGTCAATAGAAATAATTCACCGCAACTGGCCGAAAGATAATAACCCTTTTACCAATACAAACGCGCCTATTGAGCTTAAGGTTAAAGGCCGCCAAATTCCAGGCTGGACAATTGACCAGTACGGCTTGTGCGGTGTATTGCCGCAAAGCCCGGTAAAAACGGATAAACCTGTTGCTGAACTAACACTGGTGCCGATGGGTGGTGCAAGGCTCCGGATAGCATCATTTCCGGTAACTGAATAACCTATAAGCTTAAAAAACAAAATTGAAAAGTATTATAAAAATTCTGGCAATCCTGTTATTGGGTGCAATATCGGTAAAGGCACAAACCCAGCAGGCTATAACACATCAGCCGCCATCTCCGTTATTTCGCGACCCGATATATGATGGTGCAGCCGATCCTGTTTTGGCATACAACCACGCCGAAAAGGAGTGGACAATGCTGTATACCCAGCGCCGGGCCAATGTAAAATCGCCGGGTGTATCCTATTGTTATGGTACAGCTATAGGCGTTGCCACATCAAAAGATAATGGGCATAGCTGGGTGTATAAAGGTGCTTTAAACCTGGAGTTTGAACAGGGGCAAAATACCTTTTGGGCACCCGATGTGGTTTATGAAAAAGGTGTTTATCACATGTTTGTAGCATACATTAAGGGTGTCAGGAGCCAGTGGGGAGGTGATGCACACCTGCTGCATTATACCAGTAAAAACTTGTGGAACTGGAAATACGAGGGCTTATTGAATTTACCAGACCATAACATTATCGATCCCACATTATTAAAACTGCCCGATGGTAAATGGCATATGTGGTACAAAGATCAAAAGCTGGGTAGCATCACCATGACGGCAGAAAGTACCGATCTTATTAACTGGAAAGTTGCCGATAAGCCTGCTATTGACGGTAAATCGCACGAAGGGCCAAAGATATTCCGATTCAAAAACTATTACTGGATGATAACCGATGAATGGAGAGGCCAGCGGGTTTACCGGTCTGATGATGCCCAAACCTGGGAACGCCAGGGTATGGTTTTAGATACTCCCGGCCACCGGCCGGAAGATACCCCAACCGGGGCCCATGCCGATGTGGTGATCAGTGATGGTCATGCCTACATTGTTTATTTCACGCATCCCGGCCGTAAAACACATCAGGATGAAGGCGGGCTGGATAAGGATGGTGATTATTCTTATTCTACCAAACGCACATCCATACATGCAGCCGAACTGGAATTTACAAATGGTACTTTAACCTGTGATAGGGATAAACCTTTTAACTTTTGGCTTGCAGAAGCCAGTGATAAATAAAAAGAACACTTGTTAACTTACATAAAATGAAAAACAAACTAAAAGTATTGGCCATAGCTGCGTTTATGGCTTTCGGATCGCAGGTGAACGCCCAGCAAAAAACAGCAGGCGTATGGTCAACTGCAAAAGCAAATACCTGGTACGCGCAGCATCAATGGCTGGTAGGCAGCGATTTTATCCCCAGCACGGCCATTAACCAGCTGGAAATGTGGCAGGCTGATACTTTTGATCCTAAAACAATTGATAAAGAACTTGGCTACGCGCAAGGTATAGGCATGAATGTGATGCGTGTGTTTTTGCATCACCTGGCCTGGCAGCAGGACCCTGAAGGCTTTAAAAAACGGATGGATGAATATCTGACCATATCAAGCAAGCACGGCATACAAACCATGTTTGTGTTTTTTGACGATTGCTGGAACAAAGAGCCTAAAACAGGTAAACAGCCAGAGCCAAAACCAGGTATACATAATTCTGGCTGGTGGCAGGACCCTGGCCAACCGGCTTCTGAAGATGCTGCAAATTTTCCGCCGCTTGAAAAATATGTTAAAGATGTATTAAAGCGCTTTGGTACCGATAAACGCATCCTGCTTTGGGATCTGTATAACGAACCGGGCAACTCTAACAAAGGCGATAAATCATTGCCTTTGTTAAAAAGCGTATTTAAATGGGCAAGAGAGGTGAATCCAAGCCAACCGGTAAGCGCGGGATTATGGTCATGGGGGTTGGAGAACCTGAATAAGTTTCAGGCCGATAACTCTGATGTGATCACTTATCATGATTACTCGCCCGAGGCTGACCACTTGAAAACTGTACAGTTTTTGAAATTGCTTGGCCGCCCGTTGATCTGTACCGAATATATGGCACGTAAACGTAATAGTTTGTTCAGTACCGTACTGCCTATGCTGAAAAAGGAAAATGTTGGCGCTATTAACTGGGGCTTTGTAGCAGGCAAAACAAATACCATTTATGCCTGGGATACCCCGATTGCCGATGGCAGCGAACCAGCGCTTTGGTTTCATGACATTTTCCGTAAAGACGGCACACCTTACAAACCAGAAGAAACCGAACTGATCAAAAGCTTAACCAACAGAGGTAAGTAATGAATAGTGGTATCAAGTATTGGGTAATAAGTGTATTTGCTCTGTTTAGTGTAGGGCAGATTTGGGCGCAGGATATCGGCACAAAAAACTTTAATGTTAAATCAGGGGTTGATTTAAAAACCGGATCTGGTCAGGTAACTCTTACCTGGCCTACCGGTAATAATAGTAATGGCCGGCTGGTGCTTAATTTGCAAAAGAATGCCCCGCTGTTTCAGAGTGTACAGCTAAGTAAGAACGGAGTATATCAGCAAGTTATCAATGATGTCGACCCGCAGTTTATCCTTACAGAAGGTAAGCGCGATCTGGTATCGCAAAACGGTTGGAATATTTTTTTTGATAAAGTTCCTTCAAAACCTCACCACTCCTACAAAGTTAATTTTACCAAGGGGCAAGCGAATATCAGAACCGAGGGTACACGAACAGTTATCAGCATTGCCGGGGTAGAGGCGCCCAATTTTAAAGGCGATCTGGAAATTACACTTTACAATGGCCAGCCGTTGTTTAACGTAGCGGCTGTAATCTCAACCCAGGTAGATTCTACCGCCATTTTATATGATGCAGGTTTGGTAGCCAAGCAGCAGCCCGTAAAAAATGTAAACTGGAGCGATGTATATGGGCATTTGCAAACTGGTGGTAATAGCAGTGCCGATACTGCTAAAAACCTTGCGGTAAAATACCGCACCATTATTGGTTCAAATGCAGGCGGCAGTATTGCGGTATTCCCAGCACCGCACCAGTACTTTTATCCGTTAGATGAGGCCTTTAACCTCAAATTTGTTTGGTACGGCAATAATTACCGCAATATACTTGAAGGTTACGGCTTCGGTATAAGGCAGGAACTTAATGGCGATAAACGTTATGTACCCTGGTTTAATGCGCCTCCGGGTACCCGCCAGCGGCTTAACTTTTTTTGTTTGTTAAGTACGGGTAATGCGGCTGGTCTGTTGGCCAATGTGAAGCAATACACTCATAGTGATAGTTACAAACCTTTGCCCGGTTATAAAACCATGACCAGCCACTTTCATAATGAGTTTATTATGAGTGTAGTGCTGGCCGGTAAACCTGTTCCGGATAGCCCTAAGTTTGTTGATGTATTCAAGAGGTTGGGGGTAAATATTGTTCACCTGGCCGAGTTTCATTATACCGCGCACCCGAAAGGGCCGGACGAGCAGCGTCTATTGGAACTGAAATCATTATTTGAGCAATGCAAGCGCTTGTCATCGTCTAATTTTTTACTGCTCCCGGGCGAAGAGCCGAATGAGTTTTTTGGGGGGCACTGGTTACAGTTTTTCCCCAAGCCGGTTTACTGGATCATGTCGCGCAAGCCGGGTACACCCTTTGAAACCACCGACGCGGAGCATGGTAAAATATACCACATAGGTGATAAGAACGATATGCTGGCCCTGCTTAAGGCCGAGAACGGATTGGCCTGGACAGCTCATGCACGTACCAAAGGTTCAACCGGTTTTCCGGATGCGTATAAGGATGAGGCCTTTTACCGGTCGGACAGATTTCTGGGTGCTGCCTGGAAAGCCCTGCCGGCTGATCTTTCACAGCCACGTTTAGGTAAGCGTGCACTTGATCTGCTGGATGATATGAATAATTGGGGCCTTCATAAAAAAATGCTCTCGGAGGCCGATCTGTTCAGTATTGAGCCGGAGAATGAAATGTACGCCCATCTGAATGTGAACTACTTACAGCTCAAAAAACAGCCCGATTTTAAAGATGGCTGGCAGCCTGTGTTGGATGTTCTGCAAAAGGGCAGGTTTTTCTCAACCACGGGCGAGATACTGATCAATAATTTTACGATAAATGGTCATCAGGCTGGCGAAACTATACAGTTGCCTGCCAATGGTAAATGTACAGTAAGCTTTAAAGCCGACTGGACATTTCCATTGAACTTTGCCGAAATAGTTTCGGGCGATGGCAAAAATGTTTACCGTAAAAACATCAACCTTAATAACACAAAAGCGTTTGGTGCCCAAACATTCACTCTACCGCTTGATATGAAAGGCCGTACCTGGGCCCGCCTGGAAATATGGGATGCTGCCGCCAATGGCGCTTTTACGCAAACAGTTTGGTTTAAATAAGCTAAATACCTGATAAATTTATCAGCAGCCCGGTACACATATGTGCACATAATCTGTGAAAATATGCTGTATCGGGCTTTTTTTGTCCATTTCTGTCAATAATACAGCTATAAATATTGAATTTTTTTTAACCGTTATTTATAAAGATAACCGCTTGATTAGTAGTGGTAAATGACTTAGTGTATCGGGTACAAGTTGTTGATTATCAGTTAATATGTATTTTGAATTGCGTTTTTGTAATCTTAGTTTTGTTATAACCAATTATAAATTTTAGTGTTGTATGGGACAGAACATTAACAAGAAAACATTTATGCCGCTGAGTTTTCCGGAGTTTAATAATTCTCCTGAAATTCATTACCAGTTATCGCCAGAAGAACTTGAAAAAGCTGCGCTGGAGCGTGGAGAGGGCTATTTAACAGACCAGGGGGTGTTGGCTATTGATACCGGGGAGTTTACCGGCCGCTCGCCAAAGGACCGCTTTATTGTATCAGATAATATTACAAAAAATACTGTTTGGTGGAGCGATATTAATATTGCTGTTAATGCCGAAGTGTTTGATAGTCTGTACACTAAGGTGGTTGCCTACTTAAATAATAGGGAGATTTTTGTGCGCGATGCTATGGTATGTGCACAAAAAGAACATCGTTTAACCCTGCGGGTGATCACCGAAACAGCCAGCCAGAACCTGTTTGCCTACAATCTTTTTTTACGGCCCGATGGCCCTTTTACACCCGAGTGGACAATAATTTCGGCCCCTGGGTTTAAAGCTGATCCGGCGGTGGATGGTACCCGGCAGCACAATTTTGCGATGATCAACTTTACGCGTAAAATTATCCTGATAGGCGGTACCGGCTATACCGGCGAGATCAAAAAAGGAGTATTTAGCGTACTTAACTTTTTGCTGCCGCAACAAAATATCCTCACTATGCACTGCGCTGCCAATAAGGGCATTAATGGAGATACGGCCATATTTTTTGGCTTATCGGGCACGGGGAAAACAACGCTCTCTGCCGATCCTGAACGCCAGCTGATTGGCGATGATGAACACGGCTGGAGCCAGAACGGGGTATTTAATTTTGAAGGTGGCTGTTATGCCAAGATAGCCGGCTTAACCGCCGAAAAAGAACCGCAGATATATGAGGCTATTAAGCCGGGTGCCCTGTTGGAAAATGTTTGTTTTCATTCATCATCAGCTAAGGTTGATTTTGATAACCTGTCAAAAACCGAGAATATCCGGCTATCATATCCGTTGCATTACATCAGCAACACGGTAAACCCGGCCGTGGGTGATGTGCCAAAGAACATATTCTTTTTAACAGCCGATGCTTTTGGGGTGTTGCCACCCATTTCAAAACTGACCAGGGCGCAGGCTATGTATTACTTTTTATCGGGGTACACTGCCAAAGTTGCCGGAACAGAATGCGGCATCAATGAGCCGGAAGCTACTTTTTCGGCTTGTTTCGGGCGGGCGTTTTTACCACTTCACCCCATAAAATATGCCGAAATGCTGGGCGAAAAACTGGATAAATATCCGCTTAATGTATGGCTCATCAACACTGGGTGGACGGGCGGTGCTTACGGTACCGGTACGCGGATAAAACTAAGTTATACCCGCGCCATGATCAAAGCAGCACTTGATGGTCAGTTGGATAATGTACCTTATCAAAAGTTGCCGATTTTTGATCTGATGATACCGGCATGGTGCGCAGATGTTCCCACTGAGTTGCTGAACCCGGTAAATACCTGGGCCGATCCTTATCAGTATGCAGAGAAGGCTAATCAGCTGGCAGGCTTGTTTCGCAAAAACTGCAGCCAGTACAAGGATTTTTCTGACGGGATGTTATGTTCGGTAGGACCGGCAGCCAAAGCCGCGTAGATTTTTAATTACCCCTGATATAGAAATAAATTCATGTTAATTGCGAGGGGCGAAGCAAGGTTTATGCTTAGTATTCTGCTCTATACGATCTTAAAAATTGCTTCGTGCCTCGCAATAACGTGTTTTCTCTAATTATCCTACCAAACTGATGTTGGGAAGTTCATCTGCCTCGGCCATAAATTCTTCGGCCTTAAGCACCATTTGTTCCGAACCGATAAAGATAGGGGTACGCTGGTGCAGCGAGTTAACATCAAGTTCAAGTATTCGCGTTTTACCGTTTGTGGCCCGGCCACCCGCTTGTTCAACAATGAACGACATGGGGTTACATTCATAAACCAGGCGCAGTTTGCCACCGGGGGTAGCTGCCGTTACCGGGTAAATGAAAATTCCACCCTTGATCATGCTCCGGTGCAGATCGGCAATCATAGAGCCTACATAGCGTGAACTGTAAGGTCGATCAGTGGCCGGATCTTCCACCTGGCAATATTTTATATATGATTTTACTCCCTGAGGAAAGTGTACGTAGTAGCCTTCGTTAATGGAGTATATGTGACCGGTTTTAGGAAACTTCATATTCGGGTGAGATAAACAAAACTCTCCGATTGATGGGTCAAGTGTAAAGCCGTTAACACCCCTGCCGGTGGTATACACCAGCATGGTTGATGTACCATAAATGATATAACCTGCGGCTACCTGGTTTACGCCTTTTTGTAATACATCATCAAGGGTTGCCCGGCCCTCGGTACTTTGCCGTCTGTATATAGAAAAGATGGTGCCTACAGATACGTTTACATCAATATTTGAGGAACCATCAAGCGGGTCAATAGCTACAATATATTTGGCATCTAAAGATACATCGGTATCCAGCATCACAATTTCTTCGTTTTCTTCCGATGCTACAATACAGCATTCCCCGCCGTTTTTGAGAGCAGCTATAAATTGTTCGTTGGCATAAATGTCCAGTTTTTGCTGGGTTTCGCCCTGTACATTGGTGCTGCCAGCCTGGCCAAGTATATCAACCAGTCCGGCTTTGTTTACTTCACGGTTAACAATTTTTGCGGCAATGCCTATATCGCGCAATAATCTTGAAAGTTCGCCCTTAGCATAAGGGTGGTCGGCTTGTTTTTCAATGATAAATTGTCCTAAAGTTTTGATAGGGGTCATGATCTTAGTGTATTTAATACGTAATTGTCTATTCTTGGTTTTTCACAAGATAGTTATAAAACAACACTAAAATTCAACAAAACAACACATTTATCTCCGGTAACGTTTGCGCTTTTTACACTGTTGTGTAATTAATGCTGTAAAATGGCACTTACGCTACAACTCAATCACCGGCATAGGTCCAGGCGCTTTCATAAGCCTGGAGGCCTTCTGTATAATCAATAAGGTTTGCATAAAATGGCAGGCGCGTAAGGGTTGAACTATCGCCTATAACCACCAGTTTCTTTCGGGCCCTTGTTAAGGCTACGTTCATCCGGCGAATGTCTGACAGAAAGCCTATTTCACCTTCGGTATTGCTGCGCGTCATGCTGATGTATACCACATCCCTTTCCTGGCCCTGAAAACTATCAACCGTATTTACCGATATGTGATCATTGTATTGAAGCAATTCAGGATGAGCCGCCAACTGTTCGTTCAGCACCCTGATCTGTTCTTTATATGGCGCTATAACAGCAATAGTAGGAAAACCGGTATTCGGGTTGAGATTAGCAGTTAGCCGGGCAAGGTGTTTTAATAAAAACGCGGCCTCTTCCGGGTTAGCCAGGCTCGTGCCCTGCTGCTGTTCGTCAAAGCCACAGCCCGCGGTATCTATAAAAGAAACCGGCATATCGCCATCAAACAATAGCCTGTGCGCTACAGATACATGGGCTTTGAGCCTGCCCTCATAAAATACCTTTGATGAAAAGCCCATGATAGCTTCGTTCATGCGGTATTGCTCTTCCAGCAGTACAACCGCTTCGGGGTGCAGGGCGGCACATTTTTCGAGCAGGGTAGTGCTTAAGCCATCTTTTGCAGCCTCTGCCGATTTAATGGTAGGGGGAAGCTGGCAATGGTCTCCAGCCAGTACTACTTTCTGTGCTTTCAGTATCGGTATCCAGCAAGCGGGTTCCAATGCCTGGCCCGCCTCATCAATAACAACGGTATCAAACATTACATCACGTATGGTATAATGGTTTGCACCTACCAGCGTGGCGGTAATAACCTGTGCCCTGGCCACCAGATCGTCAATAATGTGCTGCTCGGTAGCGGCTACATCTTTCATGATCTTGTGTGCTTCATTGAATAATGCTTTTCGCTGATCGCGCTCGGCTTTGCCAAAACTACGTTTGTATTTATGGGCCATGTCTTTATAAGCGCTGGCCTGTTTCTTTAATTTTTTTACCTCTTTGTTATCCCGGTGTTCGGTCATTTTACTATCAAGCGTAAGCGAAAATAGTTTTTCAGATACCCGGGCAGGGTTGCCAATGCGCAGCACATTGAGGCCCTCGTCGGTTAGTTTCTCACTAAGCAGGTCAACAGCAGTATTGCTGGGGGCAACCACCAGTATTTGTTTTTTATTTTGCTGATGTAGTGCTATAATAGCCTGTACCAGCGTGGTGGTTTTACCTGTACCCGGAGGGCCATGCACAATGGCCACATCCTGCGCCGAAACTATTTTCTGAACCGCTATTGCCTGCGAAGCATTTAAACGCGGAACGGATACCGGGGGCAGGGTATTGAACGAGGGTGATTTTTGACCGGTAAGGATATTAATTAACCGGCCTTCCTGTGGTTTGGCGCTTAGTGTCGAGGCCTGTTTAAGGGCGCTCTGCATTTCGTCGTAACTGTTGTTATCAAAAAGCAAGTCGATGCCCAATTTGCCATCACGGCTCCAGTCGGGCAGTTCATCGGTATATAGCGTGATTTTGAGACGGTCGTTATTTACATAGGTGATGGTACCCTCAACGCGGTCTTTTTGCGGATCATGGTTGGAGAATAAAGCCGCAGGTACGCCAAAGCGAAACTGATGCGCCATATCTTTATGGGTGGTACGTTCTATCTCCACATTAATATAATCGCCCCGGCCAGGTTCTGTGCCGCGTATGGCAACAGGATACCAGCTCAGGCCTTGCGCACGACGATCGGCCGCGCCCGTATTTTCGGTAAGTTTTAAGTAAGCGTTACGGTCCTCCTCTTTTTCCTTATTAAGCAGATCAAGGAGCTTTTTGAAATAATCCATCACCTGCAAAGGTAAGGTTTTTGAGATTATTGGATTTTGGGATTATGAGACTGTAAGACTTATGGATGTAGGACGGAAGGACTATGAGACAAAAGACTATTAAGCAGAGGAAAAGATATGAAATAAAATGTTTTATCTTTTGTCCATTGTCTTTGGGCCCATAATCCTTTATCCAAAAAGTCCCACAGTCCAAAAGTCCCACAGTCCAAAAGTCCTATCGTCCCATAGTCCCCAAATCCTATCGTCCCCAAGTCCTATTTCACAGCCAATAGGTCTACCTGTTCAATAACCGGGTCTTTGGCCAGCAATTCGGGAGCTTTGGCCATCAGGGCCTGGGCTATTTGTCCGCCAAGGTGGGCTTGGCGGCCTTCTTCATTTTCAAAAGTGTCAAAAATGCCAAATGTTGATGGGCCCAGCTGTAAGGCATACCAACTAACGGTATCTGGCTCCTGCTGTGCCAGCGGTAAAGCGCTTTTTATAAAATCTGCTACTTCCTGTTCTTTACCGGGTTTGGCCTCTAAACGGGCCAGTAATGCTAATTTAACCATTGCTTTGTTTGATTTAGATGTTTTGTGATTTAAATTGTTGATTGGGCTACGCAGGTATTATTTTCAACAATAGCGGGGTTATAAAGTTCTGCTCATTATACCGCATAGTCATACAATCACACTGTTTGTCGGTTATGATACATGATCCTTACAAAAAATAAAAAAATATCGTAAGGAAACTCTGCCGGGGCCGACTAAGGGGCAAACAACATACTTATGCTGGCTTTAAACCCCTATCATTTTCAATGTTAAACAATAACTACACCACAGCAAACCTCTCGAATGTGCCGTCAATTGATGCCACAAAATGGGTAGAACTGTACGCCGATTATTTATACACTTATGCATACACCCGCATTAATGATGAAGATTTGGCGAAAGATCTGGTACAGGAAACTTTTTTGGCCGCTTTAGAAAAGGTGGAGAGTTTTAAAGGCAATAGCTCTGAGCGCACCTGGCTTACCGCTATTTTAAAAAACAAGGTGATTGACACGTATCGCAAAAAATCATCGGGCCTGGCAAAAAGACCAGATATTAAGGAGGCCGAACAGGAACAATCTGATTTTTTTGACCACGACGACGGGCACTGGAATGTAGAGCACCGGCCAAAGGAGTTTGGTATTGAACAGGAAAATGCCCTGCTGAACAAGGAGTTTAACTACATTCTTCAAAAATGTATGGAGAAGCTGCCTGCTTTGTGGTTATCGGTATTTACCATGAAGCACATGGACGATGAGACCACTGATGTTATTTGCAAAGAACTGAAAG
>Ga0247742_10000652_pt1 | contig 27084 bp, 32 predicted proteins | sample UWRJL208509C2_FD_180944 | JGI IMG/M metagenome (GOLD analysis project Ga0247742, IMG submission 180944) | Plant litter microbial communities from Arlington Agricultural Research Station in Wisconsin, United States - UWRJ-L208-509C-2 | ecosystem: Environmental > Terrestrial > Plant litter >...
CGCTTCGCGGTTTACTCAAGCGCGATAAAACCCTAGGGTTTTACGCTGGCGCGGGGTGGAGCAGCCCGGTAGCTCGTCAGGCTCATAACCTGAAGGCCGCAGGTTCAAATCCTGCCCCCGCAACCAAATAATTTCTAAATGAAATCAGCTTCATACCACATAGCGGCGCGCTCATCGAAGTTCAGATGGCCTGAAGCCTAATCGTCACCGGATCGTCACACTAACTTGATCCCCAACCAGGCAGCTAGACGACCTTGATTCCGTCATGGGGCAGCCGCGGTTTCCATCGTAATCCAACTCCGTCGAGTTCCGACGTTTCACCGTTTGCTGCGATGAACTGTATATCATATTCCACAAACGCGCGATAGAAGGCGTCCCGGGGCTTCGCTGATCCTTGGTCCACTTCCTTCTCGAATCTCTGGACGGTCCGCACGTTGACCCCCGACTTCGCCGCAAGATCGTCCTGCGTCCACCCGAGCATCATCCGTGCCGCTTTGCACATTGCAGGCGTAAGAACCGTAGACATTTCACTGGTGGAGCGGCTTTAGTTTGAGCTGTCAAATATGCCGCAAAAACCGACAAAAATGGCTTGTAAACCGCCAAAAACGGCGTATTTTAGTGCAGTGGCAGCCAAACGAATCAATTCGCCTTCGCGTCATCGCATGTTAAGATTTGACCTTCGGAATGCCGAGGAAACAATCATGAAAGCGTGGATACTTTCCGACCTGCATTTGGAGCCTTCCGTGGAGACCCTCGATGAGACCGCCATCCCAGAGGCCGACGTCTGTATTTGCGCAGGTAACGTCAGCTCCGCCGGCATGGCAGCGGGGCTTCGGCTTCTCGGGCGTTCCCTCTGCGCAAGAATGCCGGTCGTGTTCGTTCCCGGTACGCATGATTACAAAGGGCGATCGATACCCGAGGTTAAAGCGGATGCCCTTGCCGAGGTCGGTCGCTTTCCAGGTCTGCATTTGCTCGACGAGCGGACTCTCATTCTTCGCGGCATCGCATTCGTAGGCGCGACCCTCTGGTCGGACCTGTGCCTCTTTGGTGATCGACGGGAGGCTATCGAGCAAGCGCGACGAAGTAAGGATTACATCGAAATAAAGACGTCGGGGAAGCCAGACCGCAAGCGTTTCAGTCCGCAGCAAGCAATACGTCTGCACGAGCGTGCGAGGGGTTTCATTGAGGAGCAGCTTTCCCGCTTGGAAGGCATGACGACCGTTGTTGTGACCCACCATGCGCCGTCTCTACGGTCGATGCCGGAGCGCTACATGAATGACCCGCTAGCGCCGACGCTTGCTTCCTCGCTTGAGGGACTGATTATGGAAAGGCAACCCGACCTCTGGGTCCACGGGGGCGTGAGCGGGGAACGAAGCTACTCGATAGGCTCCACGACAGTGGTCGCGAATCCGCGGGGGTTCGGCCGGCTCCCATACGGTCATTCCATAGGGAAAAGTAGCTTAGCCTCGGAACTCGTGATTGATGTTGGACGTCGGTTCTCGTCCGGTCCATTACCCTGTTCCGAGAATGAAAGTAGGTTCGACGTTTTTGCAACTGAGGCGCGTTCTCTTGTTAGGGAGGGAGTCCCTGCATAGATCGCGGCACACACCAAGGTATTTTAGGACGCAGGGTCTTTGTTTGATGTATCTTCGGGTGTGACGGATGGGTCCCGACTTAGTGGACACTCGATGATCAAGCATTCGCGGTGGAAGGTCAGGCCGGAGTTTGCCGGCCGCCAAGTAGTACCGACTGGGTGATGACAACGTAGCTTTCTTAGACGCCGCTATCGAGCTTGGCCCCCGTAGCAGAGGGTATGCACAAGCGGCGCTTCGTGGAGGTGGAGGCCGAGCCGACGATAAACTTATTGATTTTCTGGTGCATGAGCCTTGGTCGCGCCTTCGCTCGGCCATTCAAGAACGCAGAGCGGGCTGCGGACTCTGAGGCGCTCGCGACGTCGACAATTTATGAGAACTGATTGGGAGGCCCGAGTCGCTGATAGCGGAGCCGGCCGGCCGCACACTTGACGATACGAAAGATCTCCAAGTGGCGGGGTACGACCGACACCCAGTTATGGGTTGATTGAACTCGAGACGTTGATCAAGCGAAAGAGTATGTGACCGCTTGAATTGGGCGTGGCGAGGGGCCGCTTCCAAAAGAAGGTTTATCCGCTGAATAGCGACCCGCACTTTTGCCTTCCTGGCACTCTCAATAGTTCCATTGCTTTACCGCAGCACCGACAACCGGGCAGACCGCAAGGTTTAATGAAACGGCTATCTTTTTTAGTTAATCCGGGCAATGGGAGAGCTTCCGCTTGTCTTCGCCAGAGACTAGGCGAAAATCGTATTGATTGGCGATCGCTCAGCCGGACCCTGTCGGCGAGCTAAATAGTCTTTATTCCCGAGTACGGCTGCGACGGTTTCCACCTTACGCCGGTCCCCTCAAGCTGGCTGGCTTCGACGTTCGCCGCGATAAACTGAATTTTCTGTTCATCGAAAACCCGGCGGAGCTTTTCGTTGGCTTTTGCGGTGATCGGACGTTTTCCTAATTCAAAATCGCTCAGCGCCTTTTGGGTGATGCCCGCCTTTGTGGCGAGCTCCACTTGACTCATGCCAATGAGCGCTCGCGCAGCTCGGATCAGATCGCCTGTCAACAAAGTCGTCATTGCCTGCAGAAACGGGTTATCGCGAGGTAAGTCAAAAAAGACGTAAAATACGTTCCAAATGACTTGAAGTACGTTAATAAAGATGTAATCAAAGACGTCGGCAGGGCGAGATCGAAAGGCGATTCTCGTAGGTCCGCAATCTGGATTACGGAGATACACATGACAGCGACTCAGAACGGTATCTTCCTCGGCGACGATCGCCGGGCATTGGTCGCGAAGCTGCGGTCTTTGGTAATCGATCTATCGGCACCTGACTTTCCGCACCCGTCGAACATTCCGGTGATGATCGAGGGATGGGAAGTCAGTAGGCGAGGGGTCCCGTGTCTTCTAGGAAGCGCGTTTGGCCATCCCAAAATCATCGAAGGCCGCGCATCTATTTCGTCTGAGCTTTTCTACTTCGATCCCGACCACAGGATCGCCCGAACGATGTCGCGATGGTATCGCCTCGGCACACCTGCCAATCCGCAAATATAGCGATCGGGTGCCCGGCCGCCTTTCGGCGCGGGGTCCTTAATTTCGATCGCTGGATTACCTCTTAGCAACCGATGCGTTTCGGAACGCATTGCCGTGCGTCAAAGGAGTTGAACGCTTGCCGACATTAAAGCACGCCTTGGCGCTCTGTATCGTCAATCGGCTTCTCAGGCCGTGGCGAGATCAGGCGGATGCCAAATTCCTGGCAACCTTCGTTGTCGCGATCGAAGGATTTGCGGACGCTATCGAGGCGGCTTGCGAAGCCTTCCTGCACAGTAAAGCGAAATCCGGGAGTTCCCCGGGCGGCCGCAATGCGGTCGTGGAACAGGTCACGGAACCGAAAAAGCAGCGAGCCTTATTGGCGCGGGCCCACGAGCCCAGAGCGCTCGTATTGATATTCAGGGACGAGAAGCAGGTTCCCTACCAAATTCGAGAATTCGCCGAGGTGTATCATGTCATCAACGAGCTCGACCCACGCATTGTGAAGGCCGCGATCTACCAAGCGTTTTCGACCAAGGTTTCGTTTAGGGATGCACAATTCATCGCCAAACAACCGCTTGACGATTTTTTGGTGGCGTTTCGGAGCGGGCGGCCGGTCGAGCGGTCGCTGCAGCTGCTAAGGGAAATGGATGAAAAGCGACAAGCTGCGGCAAAAACAACGAAGTTAATCCGCCTGGAGGACCTTCATGGTTATGGGCGGGCCAAGCTTTGGGGTCTTGAATTATCCCGCGACCTTGCTCGCTATCGACGTGGCGAGATCGCGTGGACGGACGTCGAGCCGGGACTGCTGCTGTCCGGTCCATCCGGTGTCGGCAAGACCCGGTTCGCCGAGGCTCTCGCGACCACTTGTGGCGTGCCGCTAATCCACGGCTCCTACGCTCGATGGCAAAGCGCGGGCCATCAAGGGGAGATGCTTGCCGCGATGCGGGAAGCCTTCGGGACGGCGATAGCGGCGGCACCGGCCATACTGCTCGTCGATGAGCTCGACAGCTTCGAGTCGCGGGCGACCGAGGATAGCCACTCGCGGACTTATACCCGCCAAGTCGTAAACGGCTTTCTCGAGTGCCTGGACGGAGCGGCCGCGAGATTGGGAGTCATCGTCATCGGCACAACGAACCATCCCGAAATGATAGACCGCGCCGTCCTTCGACCAGGGAGGTTTGATCGGCACATCTCACTTACGCTTCCGGACGCAACGGCCCGGCTTGCTATCCTGCGGCAGTACATTCCGGCGGTCATTCCGAGTTCATTGGAGACGCGATTGACAGACGAGACGGACGGGATGTCCGGCGCGGAACTCGAGCAGCTGGCGAGAGAAAGCCGCCGTCGAGCAAGAGGCTTGAACCGTGCAGTCGTCGCAGAAGATTTAATAGCATGCCTACCGGAGACGCAGATCGTTCCTCCGGACCGACTGGCAATCTTGTCGATTCACGAGGTCGGGCATGCCATTGTCGCCCTTGCTTTCGGCAGGAACATCGAAACGATCAGGATCGCGGACCGCTATCGGGTGGACGCCGGTCAAGGCTTCGACTTGGGAACCGTCCGCCTTGAAAACGAGGGTCTCCGCCGCACCGCTCGAACCTATCAAAGGGACATATGCGTGGCTTTGGCGGGAGTGGCCGCGGAGATCGAGCTCGTGGGCGAGCATGGCGATGGTGCGTCCGGCCATCCGGATGCGGATATCAATAAGGCGACTTATCTGGCCACTCTTGTCGAGGGCGTCCTCGGTTTCGGTGACACGCTGGTCGTCGAGCACAGTACGTACGATTGCAACGAGCTTTCGAGGTTACGGTTGAAAAGCCCGCACCTATGGGCGCGCGTGGACCGATTGCTGGCATCCCGGATGCGCGAGACGCGAAGGATCATCGCTGAAAATCGGCCGGCGATCGAGGCGCTCGCGACCGAGCTCACCGTCCGAAAAACGATGACCGGGACGGAGGTCTCGGAGTTCCTGAAATCGTCAGGCCATGTCGTCGTCGCAGCGACGGAATTCGCCGAGGAGAAACGCAACGACGACATAAGTGCGCGGCAACCGCGATTGGAGAGGGTAAACTGATGAAGCTATGGGTTCTGTCCGATCTGCACCTGGACATGAGCGAGTTCGCCAAACTCGATGTTCCGGAGGCCGACGTCTGCGTTGTCGCTGGCGATATTTTCACTCGGGGTGTCGTTCCGAGCCTCCGTTGGCTCGACGACCGCATCGCCGTCCGCATGCCGGTTGTTTTCGTCGCGGGCAACCACGAGTTCTACCACAGCGACCTCGTGCGCGGTCACATCGCCGCGACCCGCTACGATGCCAGGGGTGACCTTCACTATCTCGAGAACCGCTGCGTGGAAATCAACGGGGTTGTTTTTGCCGGCGCAACGCTCTGGACGGATTTCGACCTGTTCGGACCGGAGTGGTCGCAAAAAGGAATGCAGAACGCCGGCGACACGATGAACGATTTCCGGCTTATCGCCTTCGGTGGTGAACCGTCACAGCGCTTCAAACCGATACACTCGTTGAAAATCCACCAAGAGAGCCGCCGTTTTCTGGAGGGTGCCCTCGCGAAGCATCGAGATCGTAAGGTTGTCTTCGTGACACATCACGCTCCCAGTATGCTCTCGGTCGAAGAGAAATATCGGACCGATCTGCTCACCACTGCGTTCGCATCGAACCTCGATGACTTGATGGCACCTGGCGGTCCAATTCTTTGGATACATGGGCACGTCCACCATTTCGTGGATTACATACTCAACGACACCCGAGTGATCGCCAACCCGAGAGGGTATCCACGGGAAGAGTGCTATCGGCACTTCAACCGAAGTTTTGTCATCGATGTCTGACCTGCTTGAAAAGCTGGCTCCATCGCACGCTATAGGGAAGGGCGGATATCGTGGCAAAACGATCGCGGTCGTCAGCAGAAGGCGAGAAAGTACAGACTGCTTTGCCTGGTTCGCTGGGAGAGGCACTCGACGAGATCGGGTTTCAGCCGCTGGGCCGCCGGATCATTATTGGCAAGCTGACCGAAAGGCATCCCCGAACCTCGACCGACTGGGCAATCCCCGCAATCGAGTTCTTCCAGTTCACGCTCCCGCGCGCTACGAACGGTGACTGGGAACATCTCTCTATCGCCGCTCACGAGGTGGCTTGCCAGGCTATGGCAATGCTGGGGCAGGCCAGAGTTGTCGACGGCGGTGCACAGCCTGTCTCCGATCCCGCATTGCCAGCAATACTTCCGCGGTGGGACGACATCACCACAGTTGTGGTCTGGGAGGCAGGCCAGTCGGGGCTACTGCGATATCGGCGGCGTGGTCGAACGGGCCTCGGCAAACGATCGTCGGGGCTTCCGCGAGCGAACATCCGGGCCGCGTATGGATGCCCTCCGGCCTACTTGGGGGCGGAGGCGTTTCCGGTCTTCCAGAGCTTGGGATTGATTTCGGATCGTAGCTGGACAGCGGCCGCCGAAACAATCCTCTGGCGCGACAGCCCTTACGAGGCCGGAATGAATTTCACCAAGGACAAGCGCTTCATCGAGGCGCTCTATGCTGCGATTTCGTGCATGCCCGAGGATATCACGGCGAAAATCAAAGACATCGCGGAGATGCCCGCCAATGAGACCGCTGGGTTGGTGGACTTCGCAAAGCGGTACGCACACCGCGATGCGACGAGAGATGAAGCCATGGTTTTCCTGCAAGACCGAAGTCGCCGTTTGTTGTCTGACCTGTTTGCAAAACGATGGAGGATGGGCGACGGATGGCTTTCCTTGGAGGAAAGCAAACGTGCGCTGTTTCTGGAGTTGGACCCTCTCTCGATCCAGATAAGTGTGGAGTTCGCCAGGATTGTCATTCCTCGGGAGCTCGGATGTGAGGTCCAGAACTGAAGGATGTCCATTTCTTGCGGTGGCCGCCAGAACTCAGCGGGTTTGTGCGCCGCCTGCCGCACACGCGTTATACCAGGGTAAAAAAGTATGAAAATTTGGGTGTTTTCCGACCTGCATCTCGAATTCGGTGTTCCGTTCAAAACCGATCCGCCGAAGGACATCGACGTCGTGGTGTGCGCGGGCGATGTGTTGACGCGAGGTATTACCCCCAGCATGAAGTGGCTCGCCCAGAACGTCGCTAGGATAATTCCGGTCGTGTTCGTGGCGGGCAACCACGAGTTCTACGGGTCGGCCATCAACGAAAGTTTGCGCGGGGCCGAGCAAGCGGCTGGCTTTGAAAACCTCCATTTTCTCGAGAGCGCTGCGGTTGAAATAGACGGCGTCGCTTTCGTCGGCGGGACACTGTGGTCCGATTTTCGGCTTTTCGGTCGCAATCAGGAAGTCGCCATGTCGTATGCTCAAAGCGGGATGAACGACTACAAGAAGATCAAGCTGTCGAAGTTGCCTTTCAAGAAGTTCAAGCCGATAGACGCCTATCGCAAGCACGTCGAGACGAAGGAATTCATTGCGGCGGAACTCCGAAGACGCGTCGGTCAAACGACGGTTGTCGTGACGCACCACGCGCCATCGCCGCGTTCCGTCGCCAGCTGGTTTCGCCACGATCCGCTTTCGGCTTCCTACGCGTCGGATTTGGAAGACCTCATTTGCGAGACGGCACCGACATTGTGGGTGCACGGGCACATCCACCATCGAAACGACTACATGGTCGGCTCGACGAGGATCGTCTCGAACGCCAGAGGGTATCCGGGCGAGGGAACGGGGTTCGATGCCGGATTTATCGTCGATGTCTGATCGACCGAAAACAGATCGTCGATGAACGGATCGAGAGCAATTTCTCCGCTCACCTGCGTGCGGGCTTGCCGCTTCGGATGGCTGGTCTTTTCGGGATGCCGGTTCTTCACATTTGATATTTCCCACACGTCGCCCGGGTTCTTCCCAAGCGGATTCCCGCTGAGCTGACCTATATTCGGGCCCTTATAATGGCGCTTGTTGGGGTATTTCTGAGGGACGCGAACGCTGTCCTCTGACTGCGATGCTTTCATTCGGGAGGCCGAGCCAGACCTATGGTTCCATGGGCATGTTCATCAAAGCTTGGACTATATGCTCGGTTTTACTAGGATCGTTTGCAATCCACGTGGCTATCCGGGGTAGGCGAGGGGTTTGATCCAAGCTTGGTAATTGAAATCTAGCATTAGTGCAGGTGCTCTGGCCACGCGCACGGACGCGCGCTGAGATCAGGTCATGCGTTAATGCATAGAACGACGAAATCGGCGATCGTGTCCCACATCGATGTCATATGTTGAGGTGAGGGATTGAATGTCGATGAGTGAACCCAGCGGTTCATAGTTGCTACCGAAAACAGCTGGTCGCCGTTCTGCAACCGCCTACACTCGTCATGGTACTTTTTGTCGATCTTCTTCTTGGCGAAAAGGTCAGCCGCCACTTTGACCGCTCGGTTAGCGAGGTGGTCGTTATCGTGGACCGTGTCGAGCTCCGCTTTCGAAATATAGTTGTCCAATGCCAGCTCGACCAAAACGCGGAACATCACCGCGACGGCATTGGGCTGTTCGGATAGTTTTAGGTGGAACTGGAGCTCTTCCCAGATTGCCTTTAGTCTTTGCTGCTCGCCCGACCATGTGACGGCGTAAGAAAGATAATCTGGGATCAAGGTCGTCCGTGGATCGGGCTTGGGAAGCGGCGATGGTCGCGGCGGAGGCTGTGGCTGAGCCGATTTCAGGCTAGGCGACGCGGCCGCTAACACTGTCGCCACCTGCAAGGCAGTTGGCAAGGCACCTTCTCGCTCGAGCTGATCGAGGTATTGGCGCTTGCCTGCGACGTCCCAGATATCGCCGAGTACAATCTTCTTGTTCGCAAGGTCTTCTGCTACGCGAAGCAAGGCTTTGAGCACCGCGGGTTCATCCCGGGTAAACTCGAAATGTCCTTTTGAGACACTGAATCCGAGCCTGCTCCGATACGCCTCGGATGAAAGCAGTCGATTCATGTTCGATCGTGGGATTTTCCTGCGGCGATCCCACATGTTGGCATCTGCAAGTCGGCGCTCTATTTCATCGGCGACGTGCAGCCCACTGGCTTTGCCTGTGCGGCCGACGAAGTTTGCCTTCATCCGGTCGTCCCAGGTACTCTGGCCTACGCCGTTTTGCGTGCCCGTGTGTCGCCGGTACAGTATCTCGTCTATGCGGTCGCGATCGGCTTCGACTTGGCATATGATTCGATCAGAAAAGCCATCTGCCAATTTTTCCCGCAACTCGCCGAAGAAACGCTGCAGTTCGACGGTCGGCGCACGCTTGGGGTTGGCCAGGAGCTTTAGGCATGTAACCCGCCTGTTCCCATCGAATACGATGAATTTCTCTGCATCCGGCGACACGAGCGGAGGATCATAGACGCCTCCCTGGGTAACGATGTCCTTTGCCAGATTGCGCATATGGTTTTCGCGGTTGTTGAATAACCAGCCGATGGCCGCGGTCTCGTTTTCCAGCTCACCATGGCGGTCATTCGCGCTGTTTACGACCAGCGCGCTCAGCGGCAGCGATCGGAATGACATTTTCTCCTCGTTTCGCATTTTGCCCGGATTCGAAGTAAACACCACCGGAGGTTAAATTCAACTAGATATAGAATCTAGCAGGGCCGTCCCTCAACTATTTCGTCGGAGGTTGCGTCGGAGCTCCACTCGTTATTGCCAACTACGTGCGTTGAGTGAGCGAGCCAGCGGCATTTTGTCCGGACGCTAGGGGTATTGCTTCGTCGGAACGATCACGTGGGGCTTCGCGTTCACGAGGTCGGCGATGACCTTGTCGAGGATACGGGGTCACTACTCGGTCGATGCGTCCAGCTCCGACGCTGCGCGTCTCATCATTAGCGTAACTGCTTCTCGCGCATCATTTAAGCGCAGCGACCGCGCGTTGGGCGCGGCGGCAGAGCACATCAATCTCAGCCGCGCTGCGGCGACTTCAAGATCACATTCGACCATCTTAACAAGGTCGTCTCGACTGAGATTTTCGAACATGAAATCCTTTCCCTCCAAATGATATGCATGTCGAGAGCCGCCTGCAGTCAAGCTAGGTTCCCGGTGGCTCCTACCAGCTCAGCGTCGGCTCTCGCCCCAGGGCAAGCAATCGGATCTCGACGTTGTCTCCGGCTGCCTGGACCCACTCTGAGCCAAAGACGCATTCCGTCGTATCGTCCATGATGTCCAGAGGGCTCAGCACAACGGACGCAAAACGGCCTGTGGCCACCAGATCATCGTCGTCGAATGCATGGAAGAATGGTGCATCCGCTCCCCCGCTTTTGTAGCGTATTTGCGACCAGTATCCCTTGAGGTGTGTAGTATTTGCTAGTTCCGACAACGAAGCCGGCTTGTCGGCGACACGGCGCACTACGACTTTTTGATTGTGAAAACCAAACGGAGTTTGACGTAGCTTTCTAAGCGCCCAGACACGATTCTCGTCGTCGTCGACTTCGATTCCAGAGCTTGTGGTTTTTCCTGCGATATCTTTGATGGCCTTGGAGAGTTCCGGGGAGACGAGGCTGTGGCCTTCGGCACTCGAAAGCGCCAACAACATATCGGATCGCGCCGGATTCTCAGGCCGTGCGGCTCCCTGACGGGCATAGGCCTTCCAGCCCATGGCCCGAATGACGACGATCGGAGCGTCGCCTGCCGACGCATTGACAGGAAACCAGATCACCCCTTGGACTGGCTTCAGGCCACTGTTGCTCGGCCACTGATCGTCGAGTTTGACCAACTGCTCTGTATACGCGCCCAATGCGTCGACGGCTTCCGCAGCGTCGTCCGCGACAAACTCCCTACCTCCTACCAAACCCTCTTCCGGAGAGTCGTGGTCAAACAGTTCTTCCCTGTACGGCGTCGATTTCACTTCGCCGTCAGGTGTAACTACGTGGACGATGTAGGCCTCGAAACGTGGGCGTTCATCGTACTCGACATGATACCAAACCCCGGTGAGCACGACTTTGTTGTCGATCGATCCTCTGAGCCTCATGGCACCCTCCAGGATCGAGTGTTCGTAAGCGTCAACATGGGCGAGGAACGCCTCGTTGTTGCTGACAGTGCCATTCATGTAAGCTGTCACTTTGCCGCCGGAAATCTCGATGGCGGCGTCAGGGCCATTGAACAGGAGTTGTGATTCATAGTTGAAGGTCGTGGGGTTTGCTGGGTTGGTGAAGGAGTCCGGAAAATGCCCGGTGGAGAGAATGTAGACTTCGTTCGGACCGTACATGCCAAGCTCCTGTTGTGCACACCTTGGCCAGCCCCGGAACAATTAGGTTCCGTGACAGCCACGAGTGGGATTGTCTTATGAGGTGAACCGCGGCCTACGGCTGTGTTCGCTCGATATAGAAATTGTTCTCCGGATTCATGGCGAGCGCAAGCGCTGTCAGGAATTTTGTCCGAGATTTTATTCGCCCACTTGGTGCTCTTGTGGCATAGAGCGCGTGACCGCTGTTGAAGCCGAGGAGGAACGGAATTCGGTTTCGCCGATGGACCACAGGTCCGGGTCTGCGGGGCTCTCGCCGTTGCTGCTCTTGCGGAGTGAGGACCTCTGGTTCGCACAGCTGCCCGGCCGTCACCATAACGCGCTGAGGAAACCGTTTGGAATGGCGATCATGCTAATCCGTCGGCTTCAGGAACGTCCCATTCACCCAGCCTTCCGCACCGGAGGCGATTGACCTAACACGCCACCACTTTCCGTTCTTCTCAAGCACGACGAGCACGGTTCCGTCCGCGAGCGTCTCGACCTTCAGATAGGCCGGGTCGGGGCCCTCGCGAAGATTAAGGTCCGTGGTTGTCCTTACCAGTTCGCGAGATGCGTCACTCGGTTGCCCAACCGTGCTCCCGGGCTCGTCGAACACTTTTGGCAGTGAAGAGACGTCCCTCGTTTCGAGAGGCGAAAGCGTCAAGGGTGAGTCAACCTCGTCATCTTCGCTTTCCTGCGGTTCTGTTACCCTGACATCGGGTGTGGCGAGTGCCACCTTGACGGCATCTTCAAAGGCCGATCGGATGTCTTGATCGATCGATCGGTTAACGGCGATAGAGATGACGTCGTCAATCGGCGGTGGCGTCGGTACTGACGCGGGCGCTGTAGAGGGTGTTGCCTGCGACTTGGTCGGCGACGACCTAGTTGGTTGGGAAGGCATGACCGGCTTAGACGATGCGTTGTCGTATCCACTGCTGACGGTGTAGCTCGACGACCCATGCTTGTCCGATGTCGCGGTCGCGATCGCGAAGGCCGCCGCCGTCATCCCCACTATGAGCCAAAACCCCTTTAACGATGTCGCCATAATCGTGCTAGCTCACGTCAAGTTCGACTTGTTTGAGACGCGTATATGCATCGAGCAACGCCTGCGGCGGTTTCGTTCGCAGGGCGCTCGCGTTATCGGCAATTTGTTTCAAATCCGCTGGCGCTTTGGTCAACTCCCGCTCGATCTCGGCTCGCTGCCTTGCGATATCGCTCTTGACCGCCAACACAGCTGCCGGATCGGTCGGAATGGAGGCATTGAAGACGAATTTCCGCTCTACGGTCTTCGCCCACGTTTCCACATCGCCTGCCAGCGAGGGACCGAAGCCCGGAACGCCGGTCACGGATCGCTGCTGGACATCCCAGGCGTTCTCGAAACCGTAAGATTCCAAAGTCGCTTTCCGGCCACGGCCTACTCGCTGGATCGTGGCGCGATCGATCTGATGCGACTCCATGTGCTTTTGCAGTTGGAGCTGCCGCTTCTTCTGGTCCAGCACTCCAAGCCGTTCACGCTCTTTCTGGGGTAGGCTTGAATGGGCCGCCCCGAGGGAAAGGTAGTGGTTGCGGCGATTTTCGAAAGTCTCCGGCCCGGCCTTGGCTTCCCAAATTTTCCGTTGTTCGTCCCAACCGCTCTTCGCGCCGCTTAATTCGGTGGCGAACTTGCCCTTGATGTCCATCGATTTTATCGCGACGATGCCCACACCGATAAGAAGCGCAACCCCCCAGAAGCCACTCACGGCAGAAATCAAATAAAGCGCGACGCCCGCAGCGATGATACCAGCCCCGACAGCCGCAGTGCGTTCCTGTCGGGCCTGCTTTGCCGCCGCCGAACGACCAAGGCCGGGTAGGGGCCCGATGAGTTGTTCGGGATCTGGTGCCCGGGGTGGCATGGGCATAGTTTTGATCGCTGTAAGGAGCTGGCCGATGTCCATGATCGGACCGCCCGGCGTGAATTGGGCCGGAAAGAGCGACCGTCCCATGGTCCGCTCGAGTTTGCACCAGGGGCAGCCACCCAGTTGACGAGGGTAAACGTGTGACTTGTCGGCCGAACACATCGCGAGATTACTTTCGACCGCTTTGAGTAGTCCCACCCATGAGGCGGCGGTTGGCCGCCCGCCCAGGTGCCTGCCCGGCGGCATAAACGCTTCCTCGAACGCCTTGCGGATGTCTTCGCCGTAGTCTCCAAGGGTGGGCACGAACGGCGGCGGCTCCATCGACGTTTCAGACTTGCGGGAGCTATACGCGAAGCGGCCCTCCTTGATAGCGGTCTTGATGTCCATGTCACCTTTGCCGAGATACCGGCCGGCGAAAGGATGTCGGCCCAGGAAGAGGAGCTGGAAAAGAAGGACCGCGAGACCGAAGTTATCGTGGTTCGGTGTCCGATCGATCTTGTCGAAGAGCGTTCCCTGGAGTTCCGGTGGCGTATACTCGGCGACGCCGACGAGGCAGCGATAGGTGATCCCGGCAGATCGATACTGGAAGGAGTCGCTGTCGATAAGCGAGACCATCGCCTTGTTCGAGACGAGGATGCCAGAATGGTTGATGTCGCCGATCACGCAACCCGTCGAATGGATGCTTGCCACAGCACTCGCAAGGTTGATCGCGGCGCGCAAAAGAAACTTCATATCGGCGGCCGGGAACTCGACTTTGCGGCTTCCCGGGCCGTACAGATCATGGACGCTCTTGTAACCGGCGACTTTTTTCATCGTAAAGCCGATGAATTCACCCGACGATGACTTGAGGGTGTCCACGGGGAACGCGACATAGTCCGACTGGCGATTAAGCGCGCCGGCCACCATAGCCGTCACCTTGTCGAGTCGTTCACGCGCTTTCCCGGGATTGTAGATTTTCGCTGCGAGGTCGGGCGCTTCCGTAATGTGATGCACCGCCCCTTCGCCGCCCTTGCCGATCACCGTTCCGAGCGTCAAACGCCGACCATCCGAGGAGATCACCGTCGTCATATTCTCAGCCCCAAAAGGAGAGATTTGTCGTCATCCGTACGTTCGCAGACCGCCGGGCTTTGCAGGTAGGCCTCAAGAGCTGCGGACAGGTCTCGATCGAGCGACGGAGCCTGCGACGCCTTGAGTGGGGCAAGCATTCTGTTGAAGAAAGGGTGGTGCGCCGACTTGGCGACGTGATCGAGCACCATGCGTTCTATTCCATCGGAGAACACCGCAAACTCGTCGATGATGCCTTCAACCGGTGTAACGACCAGCCTCGGCTGAGGATCATCGGTTACGAACGAAGTCGTCGACGCGTATTCACCCTGAAACGGCCAGGACGGAACCAACCACTGGTCCATGCTGGCTTGCTTCACGGCGACAGCGCCGTCGCCAACGTGAACCACCACGGAGCCAGCTGGCCCGACGAGAACGGCGACCAATGTCGCCGCGAAGTCGCGAGGGCGGGCTTCCATCGCCTTTGCCTTGACGTTGATCGCCTCCCGGATTCCGTCAATCCAGTCCCATACGTGGTCTTCGGTCAAAGACGACAAAGGCGATCGCAGAAGAAAGGACCGGCAAGCTTTCAAGAACGTCAAGCACACCGTCCTCGATCCGATCTCTGCATGGGAAGCACTGCCGGCTCCATCGGAAATGACGGCGACCATGACAGGACCTGCTTCCGTCAGAAACTCTTTCGCGCACGCGTAATCCTGACACGGGGTGCCGGTCTTAATGTGAGATGTCCCGATTGACCGGGCTCCAGCCCAACGCCAAGATGCACGCATTAAACGGACGCCCATCCTTCCGGTGTCGTTGGGTTGGACAACGGCACCGCGTCGCCCGGGTTCGACTGGGAAACGGAGCTGAGCGAACTCGACAACCAGGAAAACAGGTCGCGGAAGCGCAGTTCCTTGAGCGCCAGCGGAGCACGCGCGCTGATTTGTGCGAGAACCTCCATATTCGCGCCTTCGACGCCCACCGCGAAGAAGGAGAACGCCTTCTCCGCTTCGCCGGCCTTTACCGCGTGCGCTGCTCCCTGCCAAGAATCCGTCGGTCCGCCGTCGGTGATCAGAAACACCCATGGTCTGTAGTAGGAAATGCCGTTCTGCCGATACTGGTTCTTGCGGTCCCTAAGGAGCTGGAGCCCTTGTTCGATCGCTGCGCCCATTGGGGTATCCCCTTGCGATTGCAACTGCGGTGCATACCAGGTCTGGACGCCCTGGAAATCATTGACGGTCGACACAGGACCGAAAGTGACAATACCGACCTCGACGCGTTTCGCTGCCAGCGAGTCAGCGAACAACTCGTCGCGGAACTGGACAAGGCCGTCGTTGAGTTCGCGGATGGGCTTGCCGTTCATGGAGCCAGAGACGTCGAGGATCAAGAGGCAAGGGCAACGCGGTTCGGGATTGTCCACGAATTCCGCGCCTTCGAAGGGCGTCTGCTCGAATGGATTGCTCATTTGATCGATCTTTCTCGGTAATTCAGTTTGCGACAATCCCGAAGGCGTCGAGCACCTCGGGCGTGATGGTACCAGTGACTTTGAGGCGGTAGTCCGTCTGCATGGCGATCAGGGCCGTCTTGCAACCGGGGCCGACCTTTCCGTCGATCAAGCCGGTGTAATATCCGTAGGCGGTGAGGGCCGTCTGAACCTGCATGGCGATACGTTTAAATTTGTCCGTATTACCCGGCAACGTCTTGAGGGGAACTGCGAGCGCCGCTGCGGGGGGCGGCGTGACTACAGGTGCGACCGGTGCAGCGGGCGGAGTGTAGACCGGAGCGGGAGCGGGAGCTGTGTAGGTCCGCGCTGGCGCTGTGTATGTGGGTGCCGACGGAGCCGTGTAGGTAGGCGTGCTGTAACTGCGCGAGCTATATCCGCTACCGCTGCCGGACCTATGACTCGAGTGCGACCGGTGCGAGCTATGCGATCTGTGTCCCGCCAGCGAGAAGATGTGCTTGAGCTTCAATCTCTCGAGCACGGACGGCTGTCCGCTCTTCTTCGAAATAAAATCACCGGGGACAACCGCACCGACCTTCGACGGCAAAAAGCCCGCCGCTATCAACGACGGTATCAAAAACAGTCTTTTCTTCATAATGCGCCCAGGCTCGCAAACCCCTCGTTGTGACTATACCACTCGAAGAAACCGCCACAAGCTGTACGAGAGTCACACTTGTCGCATATATCGAGGTACTTCCGTTTCCAATCGGAGATCGTTGAAAGAGCGAACTCTCGGTATTGGCCCGGCACCGAACAAAGCGGAAAATTGTAGAGCGCAACAGAAATTCCTCGCGCCGTGCTTATGTCGATAGCCTTGGCTATACCCACGAAGTCGATGGACGTGTCCTGGAAAGAAGAAGCCCAGTTCATCCGGCCGTAACCGACGCGCTCCATCTGCATGATCGCCCAGACCTCAATGTAGCTCATCCTGGTGAACAGGAAATCCGCGAGGTCACCCAAGCGGTCCTTGTTTTGCTGCATCACGACCGTGCGGAGCTCGACCAACGCGCCGGCTTTCATCAGGATGGCCAATCCACGCTCAAGCTTGTCGAACGCACCGTCTTTTCCCACAATGCGGTCATGGGTCGATCCGTCGGCCGCGTAAAGCGGGATACCCCACAGTATCCGCTCGGTCCCGATTGAGACCAACCGCGCCACGTCATCGCGGGAAAGATGCTGACCATTGCTCAAGACGTGAAATCGGATATCGGGCCTGATCGAGGCTACGGCTTCGATCATCGAGAACAGGCGTTCCTTGTGCAGAAGGGGCTCGCCCCCGGATATGCCGATTGTAGCCTTCAACGGGGCCAGGGTCGCCGCGAGGGCGAACTGGGAGAAGAGGTCAGCGTGGTGTCTCTTGGGCGGTTGGGAGCACATGACGCAAAGCTGATCGCATTGCTCGGTCACCAGGAACGTGTTGTGAGGCGACGCCGATCGGATAAGGCGGTGGGCCGTGCGCTGTCCCGGGAATACAAGGATGACGTCGCCGTCGAAGCTCTCGTTCCCCCGACGACGCAGACCAAGCGAGAATCCGTTGTAATCGTATTCGAGCCGCGTGCCGTTCGCCTCCACCAGCGTGGCGTCGTGCTCGGTCTCGCAGCTCGCAAGCGTGTCTCTCAACCGGACAACGAGCGGCTCGACTATCGGCAACGGGTCGATTTCCAGACGCAGATCGATCATTGGTGCCACCGGGCGAGCGACGCGTCGAAATTGGGAACACCCGCCCAAATTGCCAGCGATTTTCGGACCTTGGCATCGTCAGAATACATCATCTCGAAAATCTTGTCGAAAATCGCGATGTGCCGTTGGCAGAAGTCGGTCTCGTGCTTGGGAACGTCGATCCGCCCGTAACGGGAAAGGTCGTCGACAAGATCGACGCCGCAGTATGCCTGGTAAGTGCAGTGGACGCAGTCGGGGTGAAAGTTGTTCGATGCCTCCTGGTTCAGCGCATCCACGGTCGCCGTCGACATTCCTTTGAAGACATCGCCCATTGATAGGTCGAACTGTCCGACCCGGCTGACCATGCGAGCCTCGTCCGTCGGATAGATTTTGCCGTCGTGATCGATTACGACGTAACCGTGCCCGACGATGTTGGGATTGCGAAGATCGACGTGACCGTTATGTCCGGCTCGAAGTATCCGCCGCAGGCAATGGACGAAGTAGTATTCCTCGGCGGGAACGTCGGCCGTCCAATTATGTTCGACGAGTTCGTCGATGAAACGGGTGTGGTACGCGTTCCAGGCTGACGCGGACGCTCGAGCATCATATCGTTTGCGGGCAAACCCTTGAAAATTCACCGGCCTGAGGTAGATCGAATGCATGCCACGGGACGTGTAGGCGTCGATAATGGAGGCAGGCTCCGGCGGTCGGCGCGCATCGATCGTCGGCAGCGCCGAAACCTTGTCGCTGCCCAACCGGGCGATAGCGGCGTCCAGGTTCTCGACGAACTTGGCAGTCCGTGCAGACTTGAACGTACGTTGAAGCTCGTGCGTCGCGACATCCCCGTCGAGGGAGGTACTCACAAAGACATCCGGCAGGCCGAGAAAATCCCAGACTTCGTCGGACACCTCCTGCAAGTTCGTGCATACGACGAATTCGCACCGGTCGAACCGGGATCGGCAAAATTCGCGGATCTTCTTGAGGATGTCCAGTCGAAGCGTTGGCTCACCGCCTTGGAACTCGATCTTCATCTTGGGTGTCGTAATCCCACCGAGGAACGAAATCACGGCATCGAGCGTCTCGTCGCTCCAGTCAAATCCCGGGGTGTGTTCATTCACCCTGGAAACCTGGCAGTAACCGCAGGCAAGGTTGCACCTCAGCGTTGGAACAAGAATGACGTAATCCAGTGGCCCAGGAGCATATAGCCGGCTTGCGAACCTGTATTCGAAGCCCGCGTAGGCTAGATCTCCCGCTTCCTCGAATGCGTGACCATTGCGCAGGAGGAACGCATTGTCGTTGTCGGTCAGGTGATCATGGGCGTATCGAAACAGAAAATCCTCGTCCGACCGGAAGAATCCACCGGCGTCGTCGGCGAAAAGGACCTGGCCATGGGCGGCCGGTCGAAACTTGAGTGGGAAGACCGTCAAGCGCCAGTCACTCCTGCAATCAGCGCCGATCGAAGAGGCAGGGTGTCGGCGTAGACCTTCTGCCTGTAAAGACAGAAGAGGAACTCACGCTCTAGCTCGCGGTCCGATCGCTCGTCCTTATCGGACGACAGGAGAACGGCACTTTCCTCCACCTGCAGCATGACGCCTGGATGCAGATACCTAAAGCGAACGATCGCGTCTGAAAGGTGGGCGAGGAATTCGCTGGGGAGTTCCAATCTGGTGGGAATCGACTGCATTGGAGTATCCAAAGTTTTCCTGGACACTAAGAGGTTGTGGCTCGGCAAGCAATCGCTAAATCTTGCAATCTTACCGGATGTTTTCCGCGACGTTTTTTGAACAAGCGTCGAGTGAGCCTATTTCGCGTTTAAGCAACTCCGTCCAATCACCGTCGTCGAAACCGAAGAACTGCACGAAACATTTGTTGGCTCCGTAGTCACCCCACTGGGAAATCAGCAATCTGCTGGAGACCTCATACTTGAGCTCGAGAGAAAGATTGTTTTCGCCACCGACAGGCGCATCGAAGACCTCGCCGGTGCGGTTGTTGGCTATGTAGGCAAACGAACAACTGGTGCCGCATCCGATTTGAATGACGGAGTATTCTCCGGCAAACTTGGGCCCGTCTACCATGCCGTTGGTGATCCTGGTGCGGTATGAGCTGAATTTACTATCGCGCCCTGAAAAATCAGGGAAGTTTCTCGGGCCGTCGTACACACGGAACACTGGAAGCTGCGATGGCTTTATCCGCGCAAGCGAGATGGCGGGGGTGGCAGCTGTGTCGGCGGCGGTTGCTGGTGCCCACGATATCGGACCGTATCCGATATCCAGCACACGGGCAGTTCCCGCCGACTTCTCCAGATAATCCCGGGAGGTCACGGTCAACGATCGCAGAACGGCAGATGCGCCGGTGTTCTCGTAGGCCTTGTCGCCATATCGTTCGCGCATTTTACCAAGCGTGTCGCGGTCGATCGACGTGACAAAGCGTACGACGTTGGCGCTCGCTGAAACGTCGTAAAACGCGGAAAACTCGATCGAGCCCGAAGTTACGGCGACAACCGGCTGGAGGTTTTTGTAAAGGATACCCTTGCTCGCTGCCCGGGAGCTGATCTCCGACCGCTTGGTGACCCCGAAGCGGAAATCGGCGAAGCCAGCGGACGGACCCTTTCCGTCGCCCGCCCAGGATTTTTTGAGAGAGACGATGCGATTGGTCGAGACTTCAAAGGTCGCGGCGAAGTCGACTCCGCTTGGCAGACGGTATCGGTTTGTCGTGTAGCCGGCCGTCGTGTCCGTCGCCTGAGGAGTTCCGAACGGCCACAAGGCGGCCTTGTCGCTTCCAGGGGTAACGTCTTCAACGGTCTGTGCACGAGCAACGGCGGGTGAGAGAGATGTGGCGATCGCGGCGAACGTAATCGCAAAGACTAGCTGCCGCGCCCAACCGATTGGCTTCTGTTCCAAAGCGACCCCTAAGAGCGTACAGCAACAAGAAAGCCGGTGCCTATCATCGCGCCACCCGCTGTCCTGTTGAGGACCTTTATTGCTTTGACGGAACGAAACCACAAGGACGACACGCTTGCAACCGTCGCGTACATTCCCATGATAAGCATGTTGACCGAGAACACGACCGCCAGAACGATAGCGATATCCGTCGACGTGAGGCTCTCCACGTCCAGAAGCAACGGCATCAGGCTCGCGTGGAAGAGAATAGCCTTGGGGTTGCCGAGACCCACCGCGGCACCGACGACGACCTGGCGCAAAGGGTTGGCCGGTTCGGGAAGCTGCATCTCCTCACTGCCGCCAGCAGATTTCCACATCCGGTAGCCAAGATAGACGAGATAAGCCGCGCCGGCGTATTTGATCACTCCGAACACCCAGGCAAACGACTGCGCGATAGCGACCAGACCCGCCAGCGCGACACTGACCAGCACAATGTCGCCGAGAGCGATCCCGAGAGCCAATCCGAGCGCAGCGGTGATCCCACGGCTTATGCCCGTGGAGATGACCGCGAACATTGCCGGCCCCGGCGTGGCGCATGCCAACAGGAGCGCAAGAGAGTAGGCGATAAGCAACGACGGTGTCATGGCAATCTCCAGATGCATTTAGGTGGCGTCTTAACATCCGAGAGCGAGCCGTTGAAGACGCCAAGGAACCGGAACGCGAAAAATCCGCTGCTCCGACTGGAGCGATAGGACTCTTTGCCACCAAAGCAGGACGTCCGGTTTCTCCACTCTCGATACTACCGACAGTCACCGGAAACCGAAACGGAGTGCCTGTCATGAATCCTGTCGTCGATCACATCAACAACATGAGGACAACGCTCGTGTTCGATAGCTAAAGCAGATCACCGACGAATAGGTGCATATCGCGACCCGCGCGCCGACTTCGTGCAATTTCCAGAACTGGCGGCTCATCGCGGCGCACTCTTCGGAGGCGAAGGCCCGTCTTCGCAAAGTCGCATTCGATCAAGCCAAAACGACCGACGCGGCAGTGACCTTTATTATCTGCGGGGAATTGCCAAACTACGAAGTGTTGCCGGATCGGCTCGCGTATATCGTTTCCTCGGGCAATATGCCGTTGGATGAACGGGATCGGTGGGTAACTGCCGAAGTGGATGTTCGGCGACAACCCGCAAATATTGCGTGACGAGGCGATGCGCTCAGGAAGCCCCGCCGCGATGGCGATGATCATCGGCGCGCAATCCATGGGGCTTGGCACCTTTGGTATGATCGGTTTCGACCCTGCGGGTGTATCGAGGGAATTCGGCCTCAAGGACAACGAGGTTCCTGTCATGCTTCTTTCCGTTGGGTACCCAGCCGAAGGGAATTGGCCGTCGAAGGGGCGGCGGGACGTTTCTCAGGTGCTCTCTATAGTCTGATGGGCGTTTCCGTCCTTCCTGGAACTCATAACGGCGCGCGAAGCTGTGAGAAGTTGCTCGCTTGGCTGGCAAAACGACAACGATGACTGATAGTGCTTGTCTAGGAGCCTGTTTGAAAGGACCGGGGATGAGATCGTTGACGCCGCAGGAGATCATCGAGAGAAAAGAGCGACAGGGGAAACCGCGCAAGGCGTTCGAATTGGTGGTGAAAGTGAATGCTCTGCTGTCCGCTTGGTCCGAACGAGTCGACACGGACGAACACCTCGCCGAGTTCATTGTCGTCCGCCTGGTCACGGTTCTGGAAGTATTCGCGCGCATGGCGATTTCGGAAATGGTCGATTCTGACGCGGCGCAGTTTTCGGAGCGTGCACATGTGCTTGTAAAAGATCGAAAGCTCGATTTCCTCTTCGCGGACAGCATCAGCAAAGAGGATCTCACCATTGGGGATATCGTCGCCCACGCGGTGAGCATCAGTAACCTTGACGGACTGCTGGGCACGTTCAAGAGTTTGGTGCCCGATCTCGAGGACGAACTTCGCGTCTCGCATTCCAGATGGACCGAGGACGAGGAGAGATTTCCGCTCGAACCGATAATCAAGGACTACAAACAGACAAAGCTGGCGATCAAACGTCTGTTCGAAGTCCGTCATGTTCTCGTCCATGAGATGCCGGCCGAAAAGCCATACAACGATGGGGACATTACCGATTTCTGCGAGGCTGTCGCGTCGTTCGTATCCGCTTGCGACTGGATAACAGTCAAGCTCATTGAAGACACCATCCCATTCACTCAAACCACGATGACACGGAACGCGGTTGCCAATCTTACGAAGGCCGAAGAAGACCTGCTCGATGTTCTCGCACGGGCAGAGGCAGTTGACGAAATCGACAACGACAAGCTGGGCAAGAGCCAAGATGCATGGCGGACGTTTGCCGAAAGCGACGCCGAGTTGTTTGCACATCAGGCCGAAGGAGGCACGCTATATCCCGTCCTGTATGCCGAACGGCTTGAGGAGCACCTCGATGCCCGTATCGGCGATCTGGAACTCCTGATCGAAGAACGCCACAAAGCCTAGTCTGCGGTGTTACCGGGACAACCGAGCACGAAACGAGGACCAATGGCGGAGCGGGTTTGTACATCCGAAGCAGGCGGTGATTTTGCCGCGGATGTCAGGAGGCTCCAATGTCCGGTTCCACTCGTATCGAATTCAAGGCGCGCGACGGCGTCACGCTTCGCGGCGATTTCTTCAAGGCCGAAGGCGGTAATGCCGCCAATCCCAAATGTGACCTCAATCTCTGAAAGAATGGTGAGCGTCCGCGGCTACCGGTATTCACCTACTGGAGCCCGAAATCATCGGCCATTTTGATTTGGATCTCGTCTAGAACGATCTCTAGTGCAAGCAAAGCCTTAGGCTGGAAATCGAGGCGAATTATCCTGCCGTCCTCAAGTTTTACGTGCATGGCAGCACTGCCTGGCTTACGGTCATCCACCTCAACTGTTTCGATATCGACAGCGACAACGTTAAGGTCGAATTCCTCGCTCATATAATTCTCGGCCCCATCAAACGGATTGCGATGGCGACAAAAGCACGTGGTCAGGACGTGGGCAACTATTTTCGTGGTCTCGATGTCGTTGCATGGCCTTGGGCGGGTCGATGGCGGCGACCATCACCCGCCTTCTACTAGCTGGGTCTTGTCCGTCGTCGCTCCCCGTTGGTGGTAATGCGCGATGGACATCGATGTCCAAGCTGCCTTCGAAAGAACGATCATGTCTGGCGACGCACATTACGCCCATAAACGTTTCGTGGACGCGCAAATCGCGACATACGACGCGGCGCTTGCCGAGTTGAAGGAAGGTCGGAAGAGAACGCACTCGATGTGGTTTGTCTTTCCCCAGATGGCAGGGCTAGGAAATCGAAACTTGCTGAGAGGTTCGCTCTACGATCAGCCGACGAGGCGGCCGCCTATCTCGAACACGCAGTGCTCGGGCCACGACTTCTTCGTTGTGTTGAAGCGGTTCTTGCGCTCCAAGTCGTCGCGACAGATGAGATTTTCGGTTATCCTGATGACCTAAAGTTTAAATCATCAATGACGTTATTCGCGACTATTAGTGAGAATGGCTCGCCATTCCACCAGATACTCGATTATGGCGGAGATCCGAAAATCCTGAATTTACTGAACGCGAGTCGCGAGTTTGGCATTGGTCAGTCGTAATATTTCGCGATTTTTCAGTCCGGTTAAGTTGTCTGTAGATGCTTACGTAAAGACGACGCCCGTACCAATAATCGTACGGAATCTACTCAGCTAAGACGCCAAGTCAAGCAGTCGCGCCGAGCATTAATTGACAGGTGGGCCAACCCGGTCCAGAAAGACTTGCCCACTTCAATGGAGATATTAATGCCCGACGAGCTTCCTGCAATCCCGACCACGCCTCCAGCGCTAGCACCATCGCCCGCAACTTCGACTGAGCCCAAGAAGACGCGTGCTCCGCGGCGCAGCAAGGAAGAAATCGCAGCCGATTTGGCAGCGAAGAAGAACGCAAAGGGCGGACTTACTCGGAAAGAGGAAACTCCGGCAGTTCCAGCAGCGACACCTGTAGCCAAAAGTGTTGCGAAGACCACGAAGCCGCAGTCCGCACCTAAGGCTGCCGCAAAAATCGTCCAGAAGTCTCCTGTAGCCGTGGCCGCACCGAGTGACGATTTTGCCGACCTTATGCAGCTGGAAGCCGAGAACCAGAAGCTTCGAAAATCGCTCGCAGAGAAGCTGCGTGCAGAAAATGCCGATTTGCGAAAGAAGCTCGGTTTGAACTAAGTTATAACAGCCGCACTATTCGAAATATCGATACGTCCTGAAGCCGGGCCTGGTAGGTCCGGCTTCGTCATTTGAGAATAATCGCTGAGGTTCAGACCAATGAAATCACCGTGGAAAGTCGTTTCTGAACTCGTGTTTCGTCGAGACAAGGACATAGGCGCGAAGCCGTACGACGAGGAGAAGAACCATCCGGTCGATGACACAACGGATCCAGTTGTGACCTCAGCGCAGATCGATACGAAGGTTCCAGTCCTATCGGACGAAATTGCAGTTTCTGTCAGCGGTCAAGCAAGTGGACCAGCGAAGCGGAGCGCGGGTCGGTCAGAAAGTCACGATAGTGTGGAACTTGAACCAACGGATGTCGTAGCTTCACGAGAACGGGTATCAAGCGGAGCCACGACACAACCGCCGCAGAGGCCTAATGCGGGCCTCGGTTCCAAGCGTAAGTCGACCTCAGGCCGAACAGATGTAAGCGATCGCTTGATTTTAGACACGCCTACACCGCACCCAGATTTTACAAGCGACGCCACTAAGCTGAACGCCGAAATCCAAGATCTTCGCGCTATGCTCTCCGCTCGCTTGATCTCTCAAAATACGCAACTGCGGGCCTTACTTAACCGCTACGACTGAAGGGGAGTCTCAGCCCGAATGGGGCCAGATTGCCTCCACATCTGCGTGTATGCCGGCAGACGGGGACCAATTGAATTGCCCGGAGCTCGCGGTAGCGTCTTTGAGAGCTAGCCAAAGGGTATCTTGGCCCTGGTATCGCATCCCTTTATATTTGTCTCTGCATTGGACACGAGGCGTGAGGATGCAATATCGAATAGACCATGCAGCCCACGGGTGCGCTTCACTTGCGCTGCGGATGCCGGAAATCCGGACGCTGTTGTGCGAGCGCCGATCGATTGGTGAATTCTGCGAAAGCTACAGCATTTAGTACATCGCCTGCGAGAATTGAGGAGTCTGGACCCCGGCACGAAATCTCCTACGGAGTACGAGAACTTGATTGCCGACACGAGAAAGAAGCGGCCTAATCTTAGGATGCGCGTTCGTTCGTCCGTCAGCTTAGGAAGATCGGACGCCCGCAAGCACATGCAAGGTGCTGATCTAACTGTTGGTGGCATCGAAAGCGGGATAGCCGTGAACTGGGCATAAGGCAGGAGATTGCCGTGAGCTCGGGAGCTACCATCCCGAGCTGAAGGCGACATCCGCAGACGACGCCTTGTCGAAACAGCTGCCAACCTTTTCCTAAAGCGCGGTCTCGACGCTACATCGTTCGACGCGGTAGCAGAAGCTGCTGGCGCTAGCAAAGCCGCGCTGTACTCCCACTACCGCGACAAGGCCGATCTGCTCGCTGCGTCGACCAACTAAATAACCCGTCATAGGCCATCTACCTAACACGGCCTCTTGTATTCTGAACGCGTCGGCTCATCTGCTTAGTGAATACGCTCTCGCGCTTCATTGCAGAGCTGTTTGCCCGTTTCAGGAGCGTCTATGTCCAGAGAGATTATTAGCACCCGCTTTGCCCCAGAGACCCCAGCATCCTATAGTCAAGCTGTGAAGGCGGCCGGACTCGTTTTCGTGTCCGGCATTGCTCCCATCGACCCGGCTACGGGAAGGCTTGTCCAGGGACCGGTTCAGGCTCAGGTTGCGCAGTGCCTCACCAATATCGCCGAAATTCTGAAGGAGGCGGGGAGTGAGTTGGCCAATGCGGTGAGCGCGACACTAATCTTTGCCGACGAAGAGGATTTCGGGCCTGCCAGTGAAGAGTGGGAGAGGTGGTTTCCTACGGATCCGCCAGCAAGGCAGGGCGCGAAGATGCCAGTTCGCGTGCCCGGAATGAAGGTTTCGATTGCCATGATCGCGCTAGCCTGAGGATTCTGACGATAATGATATAGCGAGACAGCTTCTAGGGCATAGGCGAAAACGTCCTTCGGCCCATTGTTGGTGGACCGAGGGGTCCGGTCGTCGCTCCAGTGACATGCCAGAGGACGCGCAAAGGATCGTGAACAAATCCGAAGCCGAGGATGACTGAAAACAAAGTTGGCCGGCCCGGCTGCGAGTGGGGGTTCCCTGATGGGCATCGAGCCGAGCCAGTCAACTCCCGCTCAAATGGCTTCCCCAACTGTCAAATTCAAACCCCAAAATCTTGGGGGCCAAAGTTGGTGGGGAGGGATTTTTCGGACCGTGAATGCGGTCAATCAATTTGTAGCAGAAACCCGGTTCTTCAGGGGCCGGGCGAGAGCGACCGGGTCGATCTTACGAGGAGCAGCAATGCCGGCCAAGTTTTGTTGATGCCCGAGTGGCACCAGTGGCTATCGAATGATGGGAGCTTGACGCGTCCCCGTTTCGAAGTGGTCTTCGAAGACTATATGTAAACCCCGCGCTTTGCGTTAACGAGAGCCGAACTCGGCTGCCGATGCGAAATCGGTATAGACGGCATCGTTTGCGGAGATACCGATCGTTTCGATATCTGACGCCAATGCGATAACTCGCATGCCGGCTTCCTCAGCGGCCTTTATCAACATCAGTCT
>Ga0247742_10000653_pt1 | contig 27075 bp, 21 predicted proteins | sample UWRJL208509C2_FD_180944 | JGI IMG/M metagenome (GOLD analysis project Ga0247742, IMG submission 180944) | Plant litter microbial communities from Arlington Agricultural Research Station in Wisconsin, United States - UWRJ-L208-509C-2 | ecosystem: Environmental > Terrestrial > Plant litter >...
ACGGTGTTGCCGTCGTAGTAGCCCATCACCTGGCCCTTGCCTTCCTCGGCGGCGTCGCCGCCCGGCAGGGTTTCACCGTGACCGGTGTACAGCGGGAACAGATCCATCTTGCCGCCGTCGAAGGCACGCTGTTCCGAGGTATATCCGTGATCCTGATCGGCGGTCGCCGCCTGGGCGCGGGCGAGGCGGAACGGATTGATCGCGGCGTCGGCGTTGCCGGCGTTGGTCGCGTTGGGGTTCTTCGTCAGCAGGCGGTGCGACAGACCGTTGATCGACGGCGTGAACGGACGCGGGTAGAAGGCCGGCTCACCCTTGCCATTCTCGGCAAACGGATAGGTGCCGAAGTAATGATCGAAGGACACGTTCTCCTGGAAGATCACCACCAGGTGCTTGATCGGCGTGGCGGTGCGCGGATCGCTACCGTGACCGCCGTGGCCGAAGCCGAAACCCAGCGCGGTCGTGGCCGCCTCGGCGGGAGCCGAGGCCACCTGCTGGGCGGCAACGATGGAAGCGGCGGAGAGAGTGAGCACGCAGGCGATACCTGCGGCCAGTAACTTGCGCATGACTAGGCTCCTCGAAAGGTGTGGCGGCCGGACTGCAGGAATCCGCATCCCCTGTCATGCGGTCTGGCCAGCCTAAGAACGGCCCATGACAGCCGGGGGACAAACGTCGCAAGACCTTGCGAAATTTCTCAATCCATGACCTTCGTCACGGTCGGCCCCCCCGGGCCGTTCCCAGCGGCTATGCTCGGATCCCACCGGTGCCCGGGGGCACCGCTTTCACCAGGACAGAGGGACACCCATGACCAAGCAGTACCTGAAGCCGCTCGCACTGGCGCTCGGCGTCGCGCTCGCCGGCACCGCGTGCAGCCAGCACAACGATGCCGACACGGCCGTGCCGGGTGGCAACCAGCCTGCCGCCACGGGCAGCGCCGCGCCCGCGCCGGCCACCACGGCCGCTGCCGCGCCTGCCGCGCCCACGTTCAACGTGGCTGACATCGACACCGGCATCGACGCCTGCGACGACTTCAACGGCTTCGTCAACGCCAAGTGGGTTGCCGCCAACCCGATTCCCGAAGACCGCACCCGCTGGGGCGCCTTCGACCAGCTCGCCGAAACCAGCCTGAATACCCAGCACGACATCGTCGATGCCATGGACAAGGGCGCCACGAACGCCAAGGCCGGCTCGATCGAGCAGAAGATCGGCCTGCTGTATCGCTCGGGCATGAACGAAGCCGTGATCGACAAAGCCGGCATCGACCCGCTCAAGCCGGAACTGGCCAAGATCGACGCGCTCAAGAGCAGCGCCGACGTGGTGAGCTTCCTCGACCAGAGCTTCGCCGACGGCAACAGCTACGTGTTCGGTTTCGGCTCGGGTGCCGACTTCCAGAACGCGAAGATCCAGATCGGCTACGCGCAGCAGGACGGCCTCGGTCTGCCGACCAAGGACTATTACACCGATCCCAAGCAGGCCGAGAACCGCAAGGCCTATGTCGACTACATCACCAAGACCCTGACCCTCGCCGGCGCGTCCGACGCCGATGCGAAGACCCAGGCCGAAGCGGTGATGAAGTTCGAAACGCAGCTGGCGGCTGCCTCGCTGGCACCGGTGGAATTGCGCGCTCCGGAAAACCAGTACCACTTCGTCACCGTGACCGAAGCGGACAAGATCACCCCACACTTCAACTGGGAAAAGTTCTTCACCGCCCAGAATGTGACGATCGACAAGGGCTTCTCGCTGTCCCAGCCGAAGTTCTTCAAGGAGTTCGACAAGATGCTGGCTGCCACGCCGGTCAGCACCTGGCAGGCCTACCTGCGCTTCCACGCGATCGATGGTGCCTCGCCGTACCTGTCCAAGGCCTTCCAGGACAACAAGTTCGACTTCTACGGCAAGACCCTCGCCGGCCAGCCGCAGCAGAAGCCGCGCTGGAAACGCGTGCTCGGTACCGTCAACTCGTCGATGGGCGAAGCCCTTGGCCAGCTGTACGTCGCCAAGGTGTTCAAGCCGGAAGCGAAGCAGCGCGCGAACGAGCTGGTCGACAACGTGCGCAACGCCCTCAAGGCGCGGATCGAGAATCTCGACTGGATGAGCCCGGAAACCAAGGAAAAGGCAATCCAGAAGTGGAACGCTTTCCTTCCGAAGATCGGTTACCCGGACAAGTGGCGTGACTGGTCGGGTCTCGACGTGAGCGGCGACGACTACTACACGAACGTGCAGGCCGCGAGCAAGTTCAACTATCACTACGACATCGCCAAGATCGGCAAGCCGACCGACCGCCTCGATTGGGGCATGACGCCGCAGACGGTGAATGCGTATTACAACCCGACCGACAACACGATCAACTTCCCGGCCGCGATCCTGCAGCCGCCGTTCTTCGATGCCAAGGGTGACGATGCGATCAACTACGGCGGCATCGGCGCGGTCATCGGCCACGAAGCCAGCCATGGCTTCGACGACGAAGGCAGCCAGTTCGATGGCGAAGGCAACAACAAGAACTGGTGGACCGACGCCGACAAGAAGAAGTTCCAGGAGCGCACCGGCAAGCTGGTCGCCCAGTTCAACGAGTACGCGCCGATCAAGGACAAGCCGGAGCTGCACGTCAATGGCCAGCTGACCCTGGGCGAGAACATCGCCGACCTGGGCGGCACGGCCGTGGCGTACGACGCCCTGCAGGAAGCGTTGAAGAAGAACCCGCAGGAAGCCAACGAGAAGATCGACGGCTACACGCAGGACCAGCGCTTCTTCCTAAACTGGGCCCGCGTGTGGCGCGGCAGCGTCCGCGAGAAGCAGGCCATGCTGTACCTCAACACCGACCCGCACGCACCGGCCTCGCTGCGTGCCATCGGCGCACCGTCGAACATGGCTTCGTTCGCCACCGCGTTCCAGTGCAAACCGGACGCAAAGATGGTCCGTTCGGGCGACAAGCTGGTGAAGATCTGGTAACCCGCTCCATGTGGGAGCCGATTCATCGGCGAAAAGCCAACGAAGCGATGACGCCAACTGGCTGATTGACGAAAGGCGCCGCATGCAAATGCGGCGCCTTTCTCATGTGGACCCTGCCCTTTGTGGGAGCGAGATGACGATTCGACTTCCGCGAGCGGAACAGGACGGTCGTCAGGTTCACGTAAGCTCGCGCGGCACCATGTAGCCGAAGCCACGGATGGTCTGGATCGCTTCGGGACTCAGTTTGCGCCGCAGGGAATGCACGAGTACCTCGAGCGCATTCGCGCTGACCTCCGATTCCATGCCGTACACGGAACTCTCGATCGCCTCGCGACGAACGAGCTTGCCATGCCGCTCCATCAGGATGCGCAGCAGGGCGAACTCGCGCCGGGTCAGGTCGATGCGGCGTTCCTGATAGATAACCTCGAGCGTACTGAGGTTGAGCGACAAGACACCGGCTTCCAGCTGGTTATCCGCCAGGCCCTGGGCACGCCGGGCGAGGGACCGGATGCGTGCGGCGAGTTCGTCCAGATGGAAAGGCTTTGTCATGTAGTCGTCGGCGCCCGCGTCGAGACCTCGCACACGCGATTCGACACTGTCGCGTGCGGTCATCACCAGGATCGGCGTCTTGATCCTCAGCCGGCGAGCTTCGGTGATGACTTCGATGCCATCCTTCTCGGGTAGTCCAAGATCGAGAAGCACGAGATCGGCGGACTGATCGCGTAGCGCTTCGAGCCCTTCGGCGCCGGTGCGCAACCAGGTGACCGTGTAGGCCAGATGCTCCAGTGCGCGTTTGATCGCTGCACCCAGCCGGGCGTCGTCCTCGACTACGATGATGTTCACGTTCCTTGCCCTCGATGGCCAACGAGAATGGCCAATGACGCGATTATCCGGACTGCGGCCTTAGGCGTTGCTGAGCACTCATCATGACCCTTTTCGTCGAAAAACCGGCCAGTTGCTCGCGGGTGCCGATCCGGTCGAAGCCGTGAAGTATCAGATCCTGCTCCTGATCCTGCTGACGGGGGCCAGCTGCCTGGCTGCGATCGGTACCGCGTACGGCGCCGTGGGGCGCTTGAGTGACAGCCGCGACCGGCTCAGGCTCGATCAGCTGAGCTGAAGCTTCACTTTAGATTGCGAATCATTCTCATTACCCTTACGATATGCATCACATCGGGTTAACGCCCGCGCATCGCCTCGTGATTCAGGGCAACAACGAAGTCCTTCCACGTGAGCCACCGGCTCGCGTCGGGCGAGTTCGTGCGCGATTCGGCCCGCAAACGCATTTTTCATTGCCACGTAAGGGAATCACCCATGGCCTTCATCAAGAGCCGCAAGCACGCCGCTCCTGCCGCACGCACCGTCGGTGCCGCCGTCCTCCTGACCTTCGCCCACGCCGCGGTCGCCAGCGATACCGTCGATGCGCCGCCGCAGCAGGCCAAGACCAGCGACGTCCAGGCCCTCCCCGGGATGCAGGTGGATGCGGACCGCTCCAGCGATTTTCGCGTCGAGAAGGTCTCCTCGCCCAAGTTCACCCAGTCCCTGCTCGACACCACGCAGACCATCCAGGTGATCGGCAAGGAACTGATGAAGCAGCAGGGCGCGACCACCTTGACCGAAGCGCTGCGCAACAGCCCGGGCGTGGGCACGTTCTATGTGGGTGAGAACGGTGCGACCAGCACGGGCGACTCCATCAACATGCGTGGCTTCGATACGTCGAGCAGCATCTTCGTCGACGGCGTGCGCGACGTTGGCACGGTGTCGCGTGACGTATTCAACATCGAGCAGGTCGAAGTCACCAAGGGTCCGGACGGCACCGAGTACGGCCGCACCGCCCCCACCGGCGCGATCAACCTGGTGACCAAGCAGCCGGTGCTCGGCGATGGCGTGTCCGGTTCCCTCCAGGGTGGCAGCGGCCAGCGTCGTCGCGGCACCGCTGACCTCAACCAGCAGCTCGACGCCACCACCGCGGTCCGCCTCAACGTGATGGACCAGAAGAGCGGTGTATACGGTCGTGACAAGATCGAAAACAATCGCTGGGGTATTGCGCCGTCGCTGGCCTTCGGTCTGGGCACGCCCACCCGCGTGTACATCGACTACCTGCACATCAAGCAGAACAACGTGCCCGACGGCGGCGTGCCGACGATCGGCCTGCCGGGCTACAGCAGCCCGGACGCGCGCGCTTTCCTCAACGATGCGGCGAAGGTCGATCCGAGCAATTACTACGGCACCGACCAGGATCATGACCATGTCACGCAGGACATGCTCACCGTCATCCTCGAGCATGACTTCAGCGACAAGGTGGCCCTGCACAACACCGCACGCTGGGGCCGCACCACGCAGGATTACCTGCTGACCTCGTTCATGGGTGCCACCGCGAACCTGCTCACACCGAATCCTGCCGATCCGTCCACCTGGACGATCTCGCGCAACCTGCCTACGTTCAAGCACCAGTCCAACCGCATCGCCACGAACCAGACCAACCTGACCGCGACGATCGAATCGGGTGGCTTCACGCAGGACATCAGCACCGGCATCGAGCTGACATCGGAACAGGCCCGCGCGATCGGCATGGGTGCGCTCAATGGCAGCACCTGGCCGGCAGCGAACCTGTACCACCCCGACTCCGACGTTGGCGGGTTGAATTACGGCGAAACCGGTGCGCTGAGCAACGGCAAGACGAACACCGCCGGCGCGTACTTCTTCGACACGCTGAAGTTCGGTGAGCACTGGCAGGTAAACGCCGGCGTGCGCCTGGATCATTACAAGACCGACTTCTCCAGCCTCGTCGCCTGCGGCGCGCGCAATGGCCCGGTCTGCGGCACACTGCCCACCGGCAGCATCGTGCAGGGCGTGGATACCAGCACCAGCGACAACCTGAAGAACTACAAGATCGGCGTGCTGTACAAGCCGGCCGCCAACGGCAGCATCTACGTCAACTTCGCGCAGTCGCAGCAGCCCCCGGGGGGCAACACGCTGACGCTGTCGTCGGCGACGAACTCAGCCGACAACCCCAACTTCGATCCGCAGAAAGCGCGCACGGCCGAGGTCGGCACGAAGTGGGACCTGCTCGATTCCAGGCTGCTGCTTACCGGCGCGCTGTACCGCACGACGGTGTCCAACGATCTGGTCCAGGATCCGACCGACCAGCTGTACTACCAGGTGGGCAAGAAGCGCGTGCAGGGCGTGGAAGTGACCGCGGTCGGCAAGCTTTCCGACGACCTTGCGATCAGCGCCGGTTTCACCACGATGAACGCCACGGTCAAGAATGGCCCGGGCGTCACCGCCAACGGCTCGGACGACCTCGCCTATACGCCGAAGAAGGCATTCACCTCGTGGGTGACCTACCACCTGCCCTTCGACCTGACCATCGGTGGCGGCGGCCGTTACTCAGGCGCCCTCGAGCGCGGCACCGATGGCGCCATCGGCACGCCGGCCTACACCCGCGCCTATTGGGTGTTCGACGCCATGGCCAGCTACCCGATCAATCGCAATTTCGACCTGCAGCTCAACGTGTACAACCTGTTCGACAAGGACTACGTGTCCGCGATCAACAAGAGCGGCTATCGTTACACCCCGTCCACGCCGCGCTCGGCCATGCTGACCGCGAACGTCCGCTTCTGATCCACTGAAGGAACACCGCCATGCTGCTGCACATCCCCGAGGTCCTGAGCAAGGAACAGGTCGCCGGGATGCGCCGCGCCATGGAGGCTGCCGAATGGACCGACGGTCGCCAGACCGTCGGTCCGCAGGGCGCGAAGGTAAAACGCAACCAGCAGCTGCCCGACGCGTCGCCCCTGCGCCGCGAGCTGGGTGAGATCGTGGTGGCGGCACTTGCCCGCCATCCGCTGTATCACGCGGCGGCCCTTCCCCTGCGCACGCTGTCGCCCCGCTTCAATCGCTATGAAGGCGGTGGCGAGTACGGCTTCCACATCGACGGCGCCGTCATGGCCACCGGCACCAGCGATCTCCAGGTGCGCAGTGACATCTCGTGCACGCTGTTCCTCAGCGAGCCCGACGAGTACGACGGTGGCGAACTCATTGTCAGCGACACCTACGGCGAGCACGAAGTGAAACTGCCCGCAGGCGATGCCATCGTCTATCCCTCCTCCAGCCTGCACAAGGTGACGCCCGTGACACGCGGTGCGCGCATCGCCTCGTTCTTCTGGGTGCAGAGTCTGGTGCGCGACGACAGCGCGAGACGGCTGTTACTGGAACTGGATACGGCCATCCGAAACCTCTCCGCCAGCGCCGCCGACCAGGCATCGATCCTGCAATTGACGGGCGTCTACCACAACCTGTTGCGGCGTTGGGCGGAAACCTGAGGTAAAACAAAGGTAGGCAGGGGCGCCCTCGGGGGCGGATAATTGGCGCCCCCTGATGTCCTTGGCTTCCCACCGCATGTTCCAACCTGGTCAACGCTGGATCTCCACCGCCGAACCCGAGCTCGGTCTCGGCACCATTCTTCGCGTCGAAGGACGCGGCGTGCAGGTCCTGTTCGCCAAGGCGGGCGTGCTGCGCCCGTATGCCACCGACAGTGCACCACTGATCCGCGCCGAGTTCCGCGCCGGCCAGCGCGTCTCGGGCAAGGGCCTGGCCTTCCTCGTCGAACGTATCGAAGAACGCGAAGGCCTCTTCGTCTATCGTGGCGAAGGGCGTGAACTGGAAGAAGGCCAGCTCGACGACGAACAGGCGCTGTCGCAAGCCGATGATCGCCTCATTGGCGGTCGCACCGATACCAACGAAAGCTTCGACCTGCGCCTGGATGCCCTGCGCCGTCGTGCCGACACGCGCCGTTCCGCCGCATGGGGGCTCGAGTCGGCCCGCATCGGCCTGGTTCCGCATCAGTTGCGCGTGGCTGGCATTGCTGCCGCACGCCGTCCACCACGCGTGCTGCTCGCCGACGAAGTCGGTCTGGGCAAGACCATCGAAGCCGGCATGATCCTGGCCCGGCAGCTCGCCGCGGGCCGCGCCGGCCGCGTACTGGTGCTGCTGCCGGAGACCTTGGTGTACCAGTGGTTCGTCGAACTGCTGCGCCGTTTCAACCTGTCCTTCGCCATCTTCGACGAAGAGCGCTGCGAAGCCATCGAACAGTCCAACGACGGACGTAATCCGTTTGAAGACGACCAGCTGGTGATCGCCGACTTCGCCTTTCTCGAATCCGCGCCGAAACGCGCGCGCCAGCTTGCCGAAGCCGGCTGGGACCTGATGGTGGTCGACGAGGCGCATCACCTCGAGTGGACGCCCGAAGCTGCCAGCCCGCGTTACCGCCTGGTCGAGGAACTGGCCACGGCGACACCAGGCGTCATCCTGCTCACCGCCACGCCCGAACAGCTGGGCCGCGCCGGGCACTTCGCCCGCCTGCGCCTGCTCGATCCCCAGCGTTACAGCGACCTCGACGCCTATCTTGCCGAATCCGCGGAGTACGGCGAACTCTCCGAGGTCGCCAATGCGCTCGCCGACGGCAAGCCGCTCTCTGCCGAACATCGCGCCCTGCTGACCACCCGTTTCAAGGGAGACCGTGAGCTCGCCGGCCTGCTGATGCGCGACGACGCACATGCCGAGCTGCTTGCCGCACTGATCGACCGCCACGGCACCGGCCGCGCGATGTTCCGCAACCGCCGCGCCGGTATCGGAGGTTTCCCGCGTCGCACGCCGGAGATCCTCGCGATCGACCCGGACACGCTCGACGCCGGCCGCCGCGACGCGCTGCTCGCCGAATTCCGCGCGGATATCCAGAGCGCGCCGGCCCACCTCGAATTCGACTACAACGACGACCCACGCCTTGAAGCGCTGATCGACCTCCTCGACGCCCACCCGGCCGACAAATTCCTGCTTATCTGCCGCAGCCAGGCCAAGGTACTGGCGATCGAAGATGCACTGCGGACGAAGAGTGGCGTCGGCGTCGCCCGTTTCCACGAAGGCCTCGGCATCGTGCAGCGCGACCGCAACGCGGCGTTCTTTGCCCAGCCGGACGGCGCGCGCCTGCTGCTGTGTTCCGAGATTGGTTCGGAAGGCCGCAACTTCCAGTTCGCCCATCGCCTGGTGATGTGGGATCTCCCGCTGGATCCGGACCTGCTCGAACAGCGTATCGGTCGCCTCGACCGCATCGGCCAGCGCCACGATATCGTCGTGCACGTGCCCGTGGTCGAGCAGAGTGCCCAGCACGTGCTGGCCCGCTGGTACGACGAAGGCCTGGACGCCTTCCGCTCCAGCCCGGCCGACGGCCGCGAACTGTTGCGCCGCTTCGGAGAACTACTCTCCAACCTTGCCGACGAACACGCCCGCGAAGACGATTCGCGCGACCAGGAACTCGACGCCCTCATCGCGGAAACCCGCGGCGCGCACGAGGAACTGTCCGCGCTGATCCACGCCGGTCGCGACCACCTGCTCGAACTGGCGGCCAGCCGCGATCCGCACGCCGGTGATCTTGCTGCCAGCTTCGCCCGCGAAGACCACGATCCGGCGCGCGATGCCTTCATCCAGCGCCTGTTCGAAACCTACGGCGTGCACACGGAAGAACTCGCACCGGACATCGTGCTGCTCGACCCGCAATACCTCTCCACGGATGGCCTGCCCGGCTTCGCCGATGGCCCGCTCTCGGTGACCTTCTCGCGCGATGTCGCCCTCGCCCGCGAAGACCTGCCCCTGCTGCGCATGGACCACCCGATGGTCTACGCCGCCGTGGACCTGCTCGTGAGCGGCGAAACCGGCAACGCGGCCTTCCTTGTCGACGATGCCCTGCCCGTGCGCACGGCGCTGCTGCAGACGGTCTACGTGCTCGAGATCATCGCCAATCGTGCACTCGACGCCGGCCGCTTCCTGCCGACCACCCCGCTCGTCGTCGCGGTGGATACGAAGCTGTCGGAACGCCCGGGCTTCCGTCCGAGCGACGTCGCCCTGCGTAAGGCGCCGGATCGCAACATCGAAGTGGCGCGCTTCCGCAAGTTCCTCTCCAAGCTGGTGCCGCCGATGCTCGAGCACGCGCTCGACCTCGCCGAAGGTCGCGCGGAGCTGATCAAACTCGAGGCGATCGACGCCGCCAGGCTCGAACTCGATGCGGAGCACGCACGCCTCGTGGCCCTGCGCGCGGTCAACCCTTCCATCGCAGCGGCCGAGGTCGATGCTATCGCCGCCGAACGCGATGCTCTCCTGGCTGCCATCCCCGAAGCGCGACTGCGGCTGGATGCCGTGCGCTTCGTGGTCAGCCCGGACTTCCTCTCCCTGCGCTAAAGGGTCAGGACCAACGGCGTGGCGGCGATCGTACGCCCCACGCCCACAGCAACAACAGTCCCGCGAAGAGTCCACCCAGGTGGGCGAAATGCGCCACGCCCGACAAGGTGCCCGTCACGCCGAACACCAGTTCGGCCAGGCCGTACAGCGTGACGAACAGCCACGCGGGGATACCGATGGGAATCGGGATCATCATCAGCTTCTCGCGAGGGAAAAGCATCGCGAACGCACCCAGCAGACCGAAGATCGCACCCGACGCGCCGACCGTCGGGAACACACGGTCCGGTTCGAACCAGTACATGATGGCCAGTTGTGCGAGCGATGCAGCAACCAGGCAGGTGAAGTAGTAGATGATGAAACGGCGCTGGCCCATCACCCGCTCGATCAGGCCGCCGAACATGTACAACGCGTACATGTTCAGCAGGATGTGCATGACCGACCCGTGCATGAAGCCGTAGGTGATCAGCTGCCACGGGCGGAAGCCGACGCCAGCTATGTTTCCGTTGCCCAGGTCCACCGCGATGTCATGACCAACGGGCCACAGCGCGAACCATTTCGTGAGCGCGAGCGTGGCCTCGTCCTGCAGCAGGAACTGAAGCGCGAACACGAGCACGTTGGCGATGAGCAGGTTACGCGTCACCGGAGGAAGGTTGGTCGGCATCGTCGGTTCCGGTGTCAGCTGATCAGCGGTGTCGGTTGCAGGATCTCGATCCAGTACTGGTCGGGATCGCGGATGAATGCGATGTGGCGCATGCGGCCATCGCTCAACCGTTTCTGGAAGGTCACGCCGAGTTCTTCGAAGCGGGCGCAGGCAACGTTGACGTCCGGCACGCTCACGCACAGGTGTCCGAATCCGCGCGGCTCGCTGTTACCGTTGTGGTACGCGAAATCCGCGTCCGTCTCCGTACCGTGGTTGTGCGTCAGCTCGAGCACGCCGGGCTGCGATAGCACCCAGCGCTTACGCGCCTCGTCGTCGTCCGGGATCACGTTGCGGTCGCCGAGCAGGACCAGGTACACGATAGTGAACTTAGCCTCTTCGTACACGTGCTTGTAGACCGGCGTGAAGCCGAGCACGCGCGTGTAGAAGTCCAGCGAGACGTCCAGGTCGCGCACGCGGATCATGGTGTGGTTGAACACGAAGCCGTGGGTCGCGGCATCGGGTGTGGCGGTCACACCGGGCAGCGACGTGAGGTCGGCGAGGGACATGGGGAAATTCCTTGGGACAATGTCCAAGGGTGGCTGCCGCGGGGCGGCAATTCAAGCATTGCGGGAGCCGCTTCAGCGGATAGCCAGCCTGCCTCAATCCATCGCCGGCTCCCACGTGAGAAGAAATCACTGCCGGCGAGGCCCGACCGACAGCAGGAACAGCACGATCGCGAGCGCTCCATAGGCTGCCACGAATTGCCAGACCAGCGCACGGGCCGCAGGATCGAGCAACCACGGCAGGTAAACCGAGCCGATCGGTTCGACCGAGTGGATGATGCCGAAAGCCGTTAGCACGGCGCCAAGCGCGACGATGGCTGAGGCCTTGCGCACCTGGCCGTCGATCATCGCGACCACGAAGCTCGCCCACACCATCGAGGTGATGATGAAGCCGTTGCCGAGGATGACGATGACTGCCACCGCGGAGATGCCGTGGGTGGCGTCGCCATACAGCGCGGCAAAGTGTGCCGGGTCGACGATGGACGGATCGCCCAGCTTTATCGCCAGCATGCGCGCGATGGCCGGGAAGAAGCTGAAGACCACAGCGGCGGCATAGCGAAGCGGCGTCGCCTCGAAAGCCTGGGTCGTGATGCTGATCGAGATGAACACGAGGATCGGCGCCAGCACGGCCACCGGGAGCAACTCGACCAGATTCGCCAGGTAGCCGAACACACCACCCAATCCGATGACCAGGCCCGTGACCAGCGTGTAGCCGGTGCGCGCGCCCATGGCCTTGTAGGCGGGCTGGCCGATGTATGGCGTGGTCTGCGCCACGCCACCGCACATGCCCGCGATAAGGGTAGCGAGGGCTTCCACGAGCAGGATGTCGCGGGTCGGGTAGTCGTCGCCCGCTGCGCGCGCACTCTCGGTCACGTTGATGCCACCCACGACCATCAACAGGCCGAACGGCAGGATCAGCGGCAGGTAGGGCACGGTGGCAGACAGGCCATCGATGAAGCCCAGTGTGGGCAGCGGGAAACCCAGGCGCCATTGCCAGGCGCCGGGCGCGTGATAGCCAGTACCGAGGAAGCCTGAAGGGCCCAGCCCGTAGTAAAGGACCACGCCAACGATGAAGGCGCCAAGCACTCCTGGCATGCCGAACGGCAGCCGGCGCTTGGCAACCAACGCGTAAAGCACCACGCCCAGGCCGGCGAAACCCACCACCGGCACCCGCAGTATCTCGACCAGCGGCAGGAAGCCCATCAGCACCAGGGCGATACCAGCTATCGAACCGAGGAGACCGGCGCGCGGAACGGAGCGCTGCACCCAGGCGCCGAAGAAGGAAAGGACGAACTTCAGCACGCCCATGACGACCAGCGAGGCCATGCCCAGGTGCCAGGTCGCCTCTCCCGCCGCGACAGGGTCCATGCCCGTCTGGCGGTATGCCGCGAACGCGGGGCCGAGGACAAGCAAGGCCATGCCAATGGTGGTTGGTGCGTCGATGCCGAGCGGCATCGCCGTGACATCCTGGCGTCCCGTCCTTCTCGCCAGGCGATGCGCCATCCATGTATAGGCAAGGTTGCCCAGCAGCACGCCGAGCGCCGTGCCCGGGAACATGCGCCGGAAGACGATATCCGCAGGCACGCCGAAGATGCCGATCAGGGCCGTGGCCATGAAGGCTAGTAGCGATAGATTGTCGACGACGAGGCCGAGGACACCGTTGAGGTCGCCGCCGCCGAAACGGCGACGGGTGGTCGGGTTCGCAGCCATCAGAACGACACCTCGGCGGACTGGGTGACGCGGAGGACGGACTGGTCACCGGTCTTCGCCTTCCACGCGGCGCGAATCGCATCGATCGCCTGGCGCTGCGCAGGATGGTCCGCATACAGCAGCACGAGGATCTTCGAGCGCAGGCGTTCCGGCTGGGCCTGCTTGATGCCTTGCCACTGGCCATAGGCATCGATGACCGTAAGGCCACTGGGGAAGCGTGGCGTCACTTCCTTGTCGAGGAACGCGCGCCACTCAGTCTCGTTCACGCCGTCTCCCTTTCCGGCCGTGCCGAGGCCGAAATAGAGCTCGGTACGCACCCAGCCGGTGGTCGTGGATGGGTGGGTGGCGTCGCCGGACAACGCGGGAGCAACGGCCGGCCTATGCGCCGCGCAGCCGGCGCAGGCCAGCATCACACCGAGGAAGACCCCTGCCATCGCTTTCATGCAAACCCCTTTGGACGTCCGTACGTCTGGACGCCTGAGCGTACAGGGGCGGTGGGGGGAACGGAAATGGTGGCGCGGGAGGTGACCTGGCTTTCGCCGCTGAAGCGGCTCCCACATGGACCTGGTGCGCATCGAACTGGTGCGCATGGAACTGGTTCACATTGGCCTGGTCCGCGGGGCACAAAAAAAGAGCCCGGCTTTCGCCGGGCTCCTTTCTGCAACTACCGATCTTTAACGGATTACTGCTGAACCTGCAGTTCCGTACGACGGTTACGAGCGCGGCCTTCGGCCGTGTCGTTCGTGTCGATCGGGTTGTTCTCGCCATGACCGATCGGGCCTTCCAGACGGTCGGCACCAATGCCGTGAGCCGTGAGGTAGTCGAACACGATCTTGGCGCGACGCTCGGACAGACCCTGGTTGTAAGCGTCCTTACCGACGCTATCCGTGTAACCGGCAACCGTGACCTTGACGGTCGGGTAACGCTGCAGCGTGTCGACAGCCTGGTCGAGGACGCCCAGCGATTCGCTGGTCGGCTCCTGCAGGGTCGGGCCGATGTTCGTCTCGCCCTTCTTCGGACGATCGAACTTGAAGTTGACGCCGCGCAGGTCGATGACGACCTTCTGCGGGCAACCATCCGGACCGACGATCGTGCCAGCCGGCGTGGCCGGGCACTTGTCGTCGCAATCGTTCACGCCATCGCCATCGCTGTCGAGGGTGGAGCAATCCGGAGCGGCCGGAGCGACAGCAGCGACCGGAGCCGGAGCTGCCGGCGGCTCGCCGAAGCGCGAGACGATCGAGAAGCCGAGGAACCAGTCACCGTAGCCGTTCTCGCTACGAATGGTCTTGTCGTCCCAGTCGTAACGGTAGCCGGCTTCCACGCGGAAGTCCGAGCTGTCGGTGAGGGTCTTGGAGACGCCGACGCCGAGCTCTGCAGCCGGCGACCAGCCCTTGTCCGACGGATTGTGGTGGTAAGCACCCATCACACCGGCGAGCAGGTACGGACGCCACGCGTCCCACGCACCAGCGTAGAAGCGAGCGGCAACACCGTAGTCGTTGTTCGACCAGTGGCCCGAACCATCATTGTCGCGCTTGGTGCGGTCGGCAAAGATGTCGATCGACGCATTGCTCGAAATGAACTTACCAACGCCCAGACCGTAGTAGGCCTGACGCGAATTGGTGTTGCGGTCGGTGTCGTTGTAGTAACCGCCAACCGTCGGGGCGATGTACCAGCGGCCGTCATAGCCGTTACCCGCGTCAGCGGATTCCTGCGCGTGAACGGCACCCACGCCGCCCAGGGCCAAGCCGATCAGCAAAAACAAGCCCTTACGTTTCATCGGTGTCTCCTCATTATTGGTATTCGCGTCCGCGCTCCACCCCAGACGGAAATCGCGCGTAGAAACTCTTTTCGAATCCGGGGACTTCGGCCGTCCCTCGCTTTAAACCCCTTCAACGGGCGGCGGCAGTTTAGCAAAAATCAAACAATTGAACACGTGCTAAAAACCGCCGTTCATACTTGAGTCACAGCCATTATCAAGCCGTGAAGAGTGTCATGAACTCGTGAATGGGCATGGCATCAAGCGTTTCCGGCGAAGAAGTGACCGCAAGAACCTTCTCGACCCGCTCTGCAGGCCACTCTGCGCGCAGGGCCGCCTCGAATTTCTTGAGCAGGACGGGGATGCCTTCGGCACGCCTCTTGCGGTGGCCGATGGGGAAATCGATCGAAACCTTTTCGGTTTTCGACCCATCCTTGAAGAAAACCTGGACCGAATTGCCGATGTAGCGCTTTTCCGGGTCGAAGTAATCCTTGGTGAATTGCGGATTCTCCACCACGGTCATTTTGTCGCGGAGGGCGTCGATACGCGGATCCGAGGCGATCGAGTCGTTGTAGTCGTCCGCCGTCAGGCGACCGAAAATCAGCGGCACGGCGACCATGTACTGGATGCAGTGGTCACGATCGGCATAGTTGGCCAGGGGGCCGGTCTTGTCGATGATGCGGACGCCAGCCTCCTGGGTCTCGATGACGACCTTCTCGATCTGGTCGACCCGGTCGGCCACCTGGGCGTGCAGGGCCATGGCGCATTCCACCGCGGTCTGGGCGTGGAACTCGGCCGGGAAGCTGATCTTGAAGAGCACGTTTTCCATCACGTAGCTGCCGAACGGGCGCTCGAACTCGAAGGCGTTGCCCTTGAAGGCCACGTCGTAGAAGCCCCAGGTCTTGGCCGTGAGCGCCGAGGGGTAGCCCACCACGTTGCGGTAGACGGCGTTGATGGCGTGGGTGACGGCGCGGCGGCAGGCGTCACCGGCGGCCCAGCTCTTGCGCGGGCCGGTGTTCGGGGCATGGCGATAGGTACGCAGGGCGCCGTTGTCGATCCAGCTGTGCGAAACCGCCGTGGTGATCTGGTCCTTGCCGCCGCCGAGCATGGCGGTGGTCACGGCCGTCGAAGCCAGGCGGACGAGGATCACGTGATCCTGGCCGACGCGGTTGAAGCTGTTCTTGAGCGCGTAGCAGCCCTGGATCTCATGCGCCTTGATGGCATAGCCGAGCACATCACGCACGGTGAGCGGCTGGCCGCCTTCCTTCTGCGCCTTGCGCGAGAGGTAGTCGGCCACGGCGAGGATCGCGCCCAGATTGTCCGACGGATGGCCCCACTCGGCCGCCAGCCAGGTGTCGTTGAAGTCGAGGTAGCGGATCTGGGTGCCGATGGCGAACGCTGCCTGGACCGGATCCAGCTCGTGCATCGTAAACGGCACGCGCGTGCCGCCCGGCATGACGGCGCCCGGCACCAGGGGGCCGAGGTGCTTGACGCAATCCGGGAACTTCATCGCCAGGGCCGAGCAGGCGAGCGAGTCCAGGAGCATGTAGCGCGCGGTGTCGTACGCCTCTTTCGAGTCGATCTGGTAATCGGCCACGTAGTTGGCGATGTCCACCAGCGGCTGGTCCGGATCGGGACGCGTGGCGGAACGGATGTCGTGTGCGCTCATGGACTTCACTCGTGGAGGGTGGGAAACCGGCGATTTTAACCGGTCGACCCCCGGGTATGTCTTGCCGCGGTGCATCCCAACCGCCACAATGGCCGCGACTACCGCCCAAAAGGGAGTAGTTCCGCGGAGCCTTCGGGTTTCGTGCGCGACGATCGTCAATACGGACGCCACACGCGTCCCGGGCGTCGCGGCGGCATCGCGCCGGGAACGAGACTTTTGTGGTGACGACGGGTGCGCGTACCCGTCGCCGCCGCATTCGATCTCACAACGCGCGAAGGACCCGCTTCATGGATTTCCTCACTCCCGAATTCTTCTCCGGCCTGGCAGCGATCATCCTGCTCGACCTGGTGCTGGCCGGCGACAACGCCATCGTCATCGCCCTCGCCGCCCGCAGCCTCCCTCGCGACCTGCAGAAGAAGGCGGTCTTCTGGGGCACCTTCGGCGCCATCGCGCTGCGCATCGTGCTTACCTTCGCAGTCATCTGGCTGCTCAAGCTTCCCGGCCTGATGCTGGTCGGCGGCGCCCTGCTTATTCCCATCGCCTGGAAACTGCTCAAGCACGAAGAGCACGACCCCTCCATAACGCCCGCTGCGAGCTTCTGGGCAGCGATCCGTACCATCGTGGTAGCCGATGCGCTGATGGGCCTGGATAACGTCCTGGCGATTGCTGGCGCCGCCAAGGGACACATGGGCCTGGTCGTCCTCGGCCTTGCGATCAGTGTGCCACTGGTCGTTTGGGGTTCCACACTGATCCTCAAGCTGATCGAGCGCTTCCCCATCGTGGTCTACATCGGTGCCGCGGCCATCGCCTGGACGGCCGCCCGCATGATCGCCCACGACCATCTGGTCGCTCCGTGGTTCGACGCCAATCCCTGGGCTCCGTGGACGCTGGACGCGGTCCTGGTCATCGGCATCTGTGCAGGTGGCTGGTGGCGTGCACGTGTTGCTCAGCGGGCGAATGCTCCTTTGCCTCTTGCGGGGGAATGAAGGAAAAAAGGTTCATCGTTGATCACCGGCGCCCGAGCACCCGGCCTTCGGGCCGGGCATTCTTTCGCACCTCGCATCTCGTGCACGGCTCGCCTTCGGCTTTGCGGGGCTCGGCTTTGCCATCGCTCTCTACACTTGGGCGTCTCGCGGGGAGACCTTGGTGCCCACCCTCGCTGCTCAGACAGTCCTCCGCGTTCGATAAGGAAAGGCCGCTCCGCGGCCCATGCTCCTATTGGCCTACGGCCGCTCCACTTGTCCGGAACTCGCCTCGAGGGTGGACACCAAGGTCTCTCACGACGATACGGTGGAGTGGACGGAGAGCCGTTGCGTGGTGACGCCGCTGCCTTCTGCCGCTGCCGGAACACCAGAGCGACGCGAAAGCAGTCGCCAGTTCCCGCTTGCCGAACACCTCCTTGCGCCGGTGCCGCAAGCTGGCGCGGTTGCGCGCGATGCTGCGTGCATTGGCTCGACTCCCGCGAACCTCAAGGTCCGGAAGAGTCTTCGGTGCCCACCCTCGAGGCGAGTTCCGCACAAGTGAGCGGCCGTAGGCCATATAAGACATGGGCCGCGAAAGCGGCCTTCCGGTCCGAACGCGGAGGACTGTCTGAGCAGCGAGGGTGGGCACCGAAGGCTCTGCGCCGCGACGCCCAAGCTCACCGAAGGCTCCGCGCCGCGACGCCCAAGCCCACCGAAGGCTCCGCGCCGCGACATCTTCCCAAAAAAAAGGCCGCCCGAAGGCGGCCCGTGGATTCCCCCTGGCGAGGCGAGCGGCGCGAGCCGTTCGCCAACCAGACGATCAGAAGCGGAAGCGGACGTAGGCAGCCGGTCCGTTGAGCTTCATGTCGAGGTCGAGGTCGTATTGGCGCTTGTCCTGGTTGAGCTTGATCTTCGTGTACGCGTATTCCGCGCCGAAGCCCACGTTCTGCCACGGGAACCACTCGACACCCAGAGCGGCGTCGAAGATGTGGCCGTTCAGCGTGCCACCGTTCTTCTTCACGCCCGAGGCATTGAAGTACATGCGCCACTGGTCATTGAACGAATGGCGCCAGCCGATCTGCAGGTTCGGTGCCCAGGCACTGGTGTTCGTGCTCGCGCCTTGGGACACGGTGTTGCCATTGACCGAGGCATCGCCGTAGATGCTGGCGTGCACCTTGTAGTAGGCCGCACCCAGGCCCAGGCCGAACACGTCGTCGCCTGTGCCGAACCACCACTTGTAGGCAGCGCTGCCGAAGGTGAATTTCAGATCACCTTTGACGAGCGCAGTGGCGTCGATGGGCTGACCGAGGAAGTCGATGGACTCATTGAGCGTCTTCGACTGAGAGCGGTTCACTTCGTAATAGTCGAAAGTGAATCCCTGGTGTTCGCCGATGAGGAAGTCGAGCCGTGCGCGCGGAACGGTCTTGTGCTTCTTGAAGTCGAGATCGTCCTCGAGATTCACGTTGCCGCTGCTGTTGAGAATAGGCGTCTTCGCGCCGATGTTCGTGTCGTTGCTGGTGTAGTAACCACCGACCCAGAGGCTGATGTTGTCCAGTGCCGGCGACTGCGATTTCTTGTTGCTGTCCTGCGCATGCGCAGCGGCACCGAAGACAGCGAGTGTGGCGATGGCGAGGCCGGCGGTGGCCTTGCCGAAACGATGATGACGGTTGCGCATGTTTTCTGAAACTCCCTGCCAATGTTTTCTGTTTGTGATCGAACCCCCATCGAAAGATTAACGAACGCACATGTGTGCATCGTGTGCACGCGAAAACGCGCGTGTTTGAAACGCGTTCAGCGGAGTGAATGAATTGTGTGTGTCAGAGCGTGATTGGCACGCGCACCGTGATGGTTGTGTCCGGCGTATCGCGAGTGACGCCAACGCCCAGCGTCACGTTCAAGGTCTCTTTCTCGTTGAAGCGATACGACCCGCCGATCAGCAGCTGACCCAACGTCGCACGCGCGGAACCTGGCAGTGAATCGCCGTTTTGTGACGTGCGCCCGACAAAGGCCTGGTCGTAGCCGATGCTGATCGACGCTTTTTCGTTGAGTGAAAGGCCCATGCCGATGCTGATGTCGGCAATGTCGCCCGCCTTGATATCACCGAGGAACTGCTTGCCGGAGCCCAGTACGTTACGACTTACGTTTTTGCGTTCGAAGTTGTGCAGATAGCTCAGGTTGCCGAAGAACACGACGGGATCGGACGGATACAACCAGGTCACGCCAGCCTGTGCCGAGTAAAAACCGGTACCCGTGGGGCTCTGCAATGGCAGGCCGGTACCGGTGAAGTTCTCCAGGCAGCGAGTGACGCAATCGCTGGTGACTTCGAACGGATCGCGGCCCGTGCGCGATTTGGCACGGAACCAACCGACGTAATAAGGCTTGTCCGCACCGCCGTCATTGAGCTGGTAGCGCAACGTGGCCTCGACATCGCCGATACCCTTGCCGCTGGTGGTGAACAGGTTGTCCTGAGCGGTGCCGGTGAAGATTTCACGACTGATGGTGTCGGTATGGTTGCTCACGTAAGGAACGCGGATTTCGAGTTCCATGCGGTTAGTCAGGCCATAGCGAAACGCCACTGCGCCGGTCTGGGTCGTCGTCTTCACCTGTCGCACGTCGACAAGGCCGATCAGGATGGCCGGAATCACCGTGTAGCCAACCAGTGCCACGCGGTCGCTCGACGAGTAGCCGTACTGGTAGGACGGCTCGAGAATGAGCTTGCCTTTGGGCGTGAGCACGCCGGGCTGGTCGAAAATCGGCGCGACTTCCGGCGGACGGTCGTCCTGCTCGGGCCGCTTGCCGACCGGCCGCGTGGCGACCACGGGCTGCGATGCCTGCGCGGGTGGCGCGCCCGGCGCCGGGGTACCCGGGGTTTCTTCCTGAAGTGGTGCCGTTTGCGTCCCGGCGACAGCCGAGGAGCCGCCGCGAGCGTCCTCCAGCGCATTCATGCCGATGGCCTTGCGCAGGTCGTTGTACTGCACCTCCTGCGACGCGAGCTCGCGCTTCATCTGCTCGAGCTCGGCGAGCTGTTCGGCCATCTTGCTGCGCATTGCGTCGATTCGTCGTCCCTGCGCCTCGATCTTCTCGCGTATCGCCGGATCGATCGTGCTGCTGCTTGCCGCGCTGGCGTCCTGCGCCAGGCACGCCCCGATCCACATCGGAAGCGTCGCCAACGCGAGAGCGCCCGCACACGTTCTTGCCTGCATCACCCTGCCGTTGCGATACATGCTTAGTTCCCCCGGAACTGGACCACCGCGTCGTTAACCGATTCCGCAACGCGCATGTTCTGAAGCATGCGTGCCGTATTCACTGACGCGTCGATCGTGGTGGTGGCCGTGATGGCCTGGTTGTCTAGCGAGTTCTGGATGACCAGACCCGGTGTGATCGAGGCGGGCAAGCTGACCGACGCGGCGGTTTGCGACGCCTGTGCAGGTGCACTCGCCGCCGGAGCCGAAGCTGCGGACTGCGCCGTCGCGCTGGCCTGCGCCGCGTTGGTCGGTGCCAGCGCCGCGGCGTTGACGCTGTTGTTGCCCACGCTGATCACGGTGGTCTGCAACGCGCTCTGCAGCTGCGCTGCCTGCTGGGCGGTGATGTTGGCGATGTCGGGGACCGAGATGGTGGTCCGCATCGCCTCCATGCCGTTGATCAGCACCGTGCGTTCCAGGGCGAACGAGGCGCGCAGGTTATCGCCGAAATCGTAACCACCGCGGATCGTGTCCAGCTGGGCGTCGGGTACCGCGTGATTGACCGGAAAGTCGGCCGCCTGGGTCGCGGCACAGGCGCCGCTGGCGATCACGGCGGCGAGAAGGATGGGGCGGGTTTTCATATGTCCCCCGGTCCGCGCTTGGGCATGACGATCGGCGCGAGCCCATTACGCTCGATGCCTTCGGTGATCGGTGCCGCAGGAGCAACCGCCCAGTCGCGCGGACTGTTGAAAATGGCGCGGTCTCGCTCGTTGTGGATGACGAAGACGACGTGGTTGTTCCACATCGCATCAAAACGGCGCTTCGACATCGAACGGGTGCCCCGTGCAGGGTCGCCGACCAGCACACGGCCATTTTTGTAGCCTTTGATCACCACGAAATGGTGGTAGCCACGTTCGTTGATCAGCACGATGGCGGGAATGCCTTCGTCGTCGAGTTTTTCCAGCGGCACGTCGAAGCCGTCGGCATCGAAGCCGCGCGACGCGAGGAACCTCTTGATATCGAGCAGGGAAAACCCTTCCTTGCCGATCTTCGCGCGGTCGCCGTTGGTGAACATCACGTCGAATGCCGCCTGCTCATCGATCGGGTAGCCGTACTGGTAGGTGAGCAGCGTAGCCACCGCGGCGGAGCCGCAACTGAAATCGTATTTCTGTCGAATCGTGTTACGAAAGCGCGCTTCCTTCAGGCTCGTCAGGTGTATCGGGTAAGACGTGCCGGGACTGGTCTGCACCTCCGCCTTCATGGCGATCGCCGGCGTGGCGGCAAGCGCGAAAAGCAGGGCGGCGGCGCAGGCGATCCTCATGGGTTCATCCTGATGTTGACGATCGTCGCATTCTGGATGAGCACGTTGTTGCCGGAGTTCTGGATGACCGTCGGCAAGCCGGCGGAGCTACCGAACGCGCTACCGGAAACGACATTGCTCCCGCTGAAATTGTCCTTCGCCTCAGTGTCGGACATCGTGCCGTTGAGGGTCTGGTTGTTGACGTTGTTGGTGGTGTTGGTCCCGCCGCTCATGTCCTGCAACTGATCGGACGGGGTCGCCGCGCCGAACGAGGGCGGTGGCGGTTCCTGTCCGGGTGGCGAGGCATACGCGGCCGTGCTCACGCAGGCAGCGAAGATCGCGGCCAGCGCAACACGCGTACGGTGTATCCGGTGGTTCGGCATGGGTGTTCTCCAGCAAGGACGTTCGTTCCTTTTGGATGTCCACGGAGCGCACGAGGCGCTCCGTGGTTCCCGTCGCTTTGGTCTGGCTTGCCTTACGTTACGGAGCGCCGCCCACGCTGAGGTTGGCTTGGACGTTCACACCCTGCTGGATCAACGACGCGGCGCCGCTGTTCTGCGCGAAGGTGCTGATACCGGCTGCTCCACCGGCTGCGCTACCCATGTCGTTGGCCATGCTGAATGTGCCCGCGTTGACGGAGTTCGAGCCGCCGCCACCGCCGGCACCGCCGTCCGCGCCCGTGCCCGAACCGCCCGTGCCGGTGCCACCAGCCGCACCTGCGCCGCCTGCGCCGCCCGATGCAAGGGCTTCGCCGCCCGCGCCACCGGTAGATGCACCGCCCGTTGCCGTCGCGGTCGCGTCACCGGATGTGCCTGCGCCGCCCGTGCTGGCGCTTGCGCCACCCGTGCTGGCCGTCGAGCCTCCGGTCGGAGCGCCACCGCCGGCACCACGCGACCGTGCGTTGCCGCCGTCGCCCGAGGCGTCGCCGCCGTTGCCGTGCGCGCTGCCACCGGCCGATGCGGTCAGGGACCCGGCGCTACCGCTGTCGGACGAGGCGTCGCCACCGACAGCACCGCGAGCACGCGCGTTGCCACCGTCACCGCCGGATCCGCCTTTGCCGCCATACCCTTTGGCGCCGTAGCCGTCGCCGCCCGATCCACCCTTACCGCCATTGGAGCTACCCAGGTTCACGGCGACATTGCCGTTGCCGTAGGTTGTGACACCGCTGACCGTGCCGTTCAGAACGTTGTTGGCGATCGCGTTGGTGGTGTTGAACGATCCGGACGTGGTTTTCGTGTGAGTTGAGCTATCGGCCCACGAATGGGTCGAGCTGTCTGCATAACTCGAGCTGTCTGAGTACTGCACGGCAATCGATTTACGTTGGGCCGATGCGCCTGACGATCCGTTTTGGGTATCGTCGGCCATGGCCGGCAGTGCGAATCCGATAGCGAGGCAGATCGCCGTGGCGATAAGAGTCTTACGCATGGGAGAGTCTCCTGTGAGCGACGCGAAACCCCTGTTTCTGCGGGAAAGCCGGACGCCCTGCCAACGTTCCGGGTCATAGGAGAGAGCAAGTTGCGTGCCCGCTGTCGCGCCTGCCAAGAGACCCCCGTCCCATGCGGGTTTCGCGAAAAACGCGAACTGAATGGGCATCATCTTTTGTAAAGGCCGTGATACACGCCGTAACGCCACTGGTCCGGAGCCCTATTGGTGCTGCCGCCCTTGCCCCGGGCGGCGGTTACGTGGATCATTCGAACGATCGTTTGAACCGGATCCCGCCGTGTCCTATCCGCACCTCCTCGCGCCGCTCGACCTCGGTTTCACCACGCTGCGCAACCGCGTGCTGATGGGATCCATGCATACGGGCCTGGAGGACAAAGCGGGTGACTACGACAAGCTCGCCGCTTTCTTCGCCGAACGCGCCCGCGGCGGCGTCGGCCTGATCGTCACCGGCGGCATCGCGCCGAACATCCAGGGCTGGCTCAAACCGATGTCCGGCACGATGTCGATGCCCTGGCACGTGGGCCGGCATCGCAAGGTCACCCGCGCTGTGCACGCGGAGGGCGGCAAGATATGCATGCAGATCCTGCACGCGGGACGCTATGCGTACCAGCCGTTTTCGGTTGCCCCGTCGAAGATCAGGTCGCCGATCACCCCGTTCACGCCACGCGCGCTCTCCGGCGGCGGGGTGGAGCGCAGCATCGACGCCTTCGTGCGCAGCGCGAAGCTCGCGCGCGATGCTGGCTACGACGGCGTCGAGGTGATGGGGTCGGAGGGTTACCTGATCAACCAGTTCCTCACGCCGAGGACCAACAAGCGCACGGATCGCTGGGGTGGATCGGCCGAAAACCGCATGCGCTTCCCGATCGAGATCGTGCGCCGCATGCGCGAAGCGGTCGGCAAGGACTTCATCATCATCTATCGCCTCTCCATGCTCGATCTGGTCGACGACGCTCAGCCGTGGGGTGACATCGTTACGCTCGGCAAGGCCATCGAAGCGGCCGGGGCGACCATCATCAACACGGGCATCGGCTGGCACGAGGCTCGCATCCCGACGATCGTCACCAGTGTGCCGCGCGGTGCGTTCAGCTGGGTGACCCGCCGGATGAAGGGTGAAGTGGGCATCCCCCTTGTCACGACCAACCGCATCAACATGCCCGACGTTGCGGAGCGCATCCTCGCCGATGGCGACGCCGACATGGTCTCCATGGCGCGCCCGCTGCTCGCCGATCCGGAATGGGTGAACAAGGCGAAGGCCAGCCGCCCCGCCGCGATCAACACCTGCATCGCCTGTAACCAGGCCTGCCTCGATCATGTCTTCGAGAACCGCCGCGCGTCGTGCCTGGTCAACCCGCGCGCTTGCCATGAAACCGAACTCACCATCACGGCGGCCACCACAAAAAAGCGCGTCGCCGTCGTGGGTGCGGGTCCAGCCGGCCTCGCCGCCGCGACGACGCTGGCGGAGCGCGGTCATTCGGTCGCCCTGTTCGATCGCGCCAGCGAGATCGGTGGCCAGTTCAACATGGCCAAACGCATCCCCGGCAAGGAAGAATTCAGCGAGACACTTCGCTATTTCAACTATCGCCTCGACGAAACAGGCGTGGACCGCCGACTCGGCACCGATGCCACTGTCGACTCGCTCGCTGGCGGCGGGTTCGACACCGTCATCCTCGCGACCGGCGTGCTGCCACGCCCGCTCGACCTGCCCGGCGCGGACCACCCGAAGGTGCTTTCCTATCTTGACGTCCTGCACGGCAATGCCCCGGTCGGCCCCAGGGTTGCGATCATCGGGGCCGGCGGCATCGGCTTCGACGTCGCCGAATTCCTCAGCGAAGCGGCGCCCTCACCCACCACGGACATCACACGCTGGACGAAGGAATGGGGCGTCGACATGACCATGGCCACGCCTGGTGGCCTCATGCCTGCGCAACCGGAAAAATCCGAACGGCAGATCTGGCTGTTGCAGCGCACCGCGGGACGTCCAGGTGCCCGGCTTAACAAGACCTCGGGCTGGGTGCACCGCGCGACACTGAAGAACAAGAAGGTGAACATGGTGGGCGGCGTGGCCTACGACCGCATCGACGATGCCGGCCTGCACGTCACCATCGACGGCAAGGCGCAGCTGCTCGAGGTGGACAACGTCATCGTCTGTGCAGGACAGGAGCCGAACCGACAGTTGCACGAGGCGCTGGTGGCGCGCGGGGTAGATGTGCGACTGGTGGGCGGCGCGGATGTTGCCGCCGAACTCGACGCCAAGCGCGCGATCGATAAAGCCACGCGATTGGCCGCGGAACTCTAGGCTTCGGCAAGAGCATCGCCGCTGAAGCGGCTCCCACAACGAGCCGGCGCCTTGCGGGACCGGCTCATCCAAGCACGACCGGCTCATCCAAAGAGCTGGCTTACATACGAGGCCGGCTTTGTGTGGGAGCCGATTCATCGGCGATTGGCCTTCCGGCTAAACCGCTCCGTTGGCTTTTCGCCGATGAATCGGCTCCCACATGTCCCGTATCAGCGCTTTTCGATCGGCACGTAGGCCTGGTCTTCCGGGCCCGTGTAATTCGCGCTCGGGCGGATGATCTTGCCGTCCTGGCGCTGCTCGATCACGTGTGCGCTCCAGCCAGACGTGCGCGCGATGACGAAAAGCGGGGTAAACATCGCCGTCGGCACGCCCATCATGTGGTACGCCGAGGCCGAGTACCAGTCGAGGTTGGGGAACATCTTCTTCAGTTCCCACATGAGCTTCTCGATCTTCTCCGACACTTCGAACAGGCGCGGATTACCGCCATCGGTGCAGAGCTTGCGCGCGATTTCCTTGATGATTTCATTGCGCGGATCAGACACGGTATACACCGGGTGGCCGAAGCCGATGATGATTTCCTTGCGATCCACGCGTGCGCGGATGTCTGCCTCGGCTTCGGCGGCATCACGGTAGCGCGCGATGATTTCCATCGCCACTTCGTTGGCGCCACCATGCTTCGGGCCACGCAGCGCGCCGATCGCACCGGTGATGGCCGAATACATGTCCGAACCGGTGCCGGCAATGACACGCGCCGTGAACGTACTGGCGTTGAACTCGTGCTCGGCATAGAGCACGAGCGAACGGTCGAGCGCATGCGAATGAAGCTCGCTCGGCTTACGACCGTGCAACAGGTGCAGGAAATGCCCGGCGATCGATTCGTCTTCCGTCTCCGTTTCGATGCGCTTGCCGTTGTGGCTGAAGTGGTACCAGTACAGCAGCATCGAACCGAAGCAGGCCATCAGGCGGTCGGCGATATCGCGCGCACCGGTAATGTTGTGGTCATCCTTCTCCGGCAACACGGTGCCGAGCACCGAGGCGCCGGTACGCATCACGTCCATCGGATGCGTCGCGGCGGGCAGCAACTCGAGCGCGGCCTTCACCGGCGCCGGCAGGCCGCGCAGGCGCTTGAGCTTGGCGCGGTAGGCGTTGAGCTCCATCCAGTTCGGCAACACGCCGTGGACGAGCAGGTAAGCGACTTCCTCGAAGGAGCCCTTGGCGGCGAGGTCGTGGATGTCGTAGCCGCGGTAGTGCAGGTCGTTGCCGCTACGGCCGACCGTGCAAAGCGCGGTGTTGCCCGCCGCGACGCCGGAGAGGGCGACGGACTTCTTTGCCTTCGGCTGGGTAGTGGTGGTGGTGTCGCTCATGCGTGACTCTCCTTAAC
>Ga0247742_10000654_pt1 | contig 27062 bp, 29 predicted proteins | sample UWRJL208509C2_FD_180944 | JGI IMG/M metagenome (GOLD analysis project Ga0247742, IMG submission 180944) | Plant litter microbial communities from Arlington Agricultural Research Station in Wisconsin, United States - UWRJ-L208-509C-2 | ecosystem: Environmental > Terrestrial > Plant litter >...
TTCTCTTTACAAGTGGGTTATACGACCTGATAACGTACTGATATGTCTTCCGGCAGAAAGTGATCAACTCTGATAAGCTCATCAGCAGCCCCAACCACATATATGCCAATCTCGATTTTTCCGACATCACGCTGACATGTCAGCAGAGCCTCTCGATGTGAAATCGGTTTATTCAAGCCATAGAGAGTGCAGTGCTTGAAGGGGTGCATGACCGGTGATCTCCGCAAGTCAGGTGCTAGCATCGCCATGGTCGACCAACGAGGAATGTCGCCCCTACATCATGCTTGTCGCGTTGGGAATACGATTGCCGCTGGCAGCGTTGCTATTGAACGTCTACAGAAGTCGGTTCCAAGCACCATACGAATTGAAATTTCGGTACTCGATGAGAGCGCGGTAGAGGAGAAGGAAAATCGCCACTTCAGTGCGCAGCGCAGTCCTACACATCGAGACTGCAAAGGTGCGACGATTTGGATTGGACAGGTGGATGAACGCATTCATCGCGGATGACTAAGCTTCATAGGAGGGATCGTAAAAGGTTAGCGTAAGATGTGTTGCATAACTTGCTCAGTCTTGCTGATTGCTCGAAGTTGGCCAGATGGAGGTTCGGTCGGGGTGCCTACAGTTGAGGAACGGGTTGTCTGGGTCGAATTATAGGCATTATAAGCACGTAGACTGTGGGTTGTCATTCTTGACACTTGTCGAGAATCGAGATTACTAAGATAGTTCAATCTTCATGGCCACAAGTTTTAAGATATCACATACACTAGTGCTGAGATCAATCACCGAATAGAATCTCCCTTATCTCCTACTTACACTCGCTCCAGTGCGTCGGTATGCAAGCAGTAGTAGATCCGGACGTTTTGACAGAGATAGCAATGGGGGTCGCAGAGACATCTGACCTGATGCACGTCAGACTTATCGATCTTCAGAGGGTGAACATGAAAGCTACCGTGTTGTCGATAGACCGGCGGTCGGTCGTTTAGCTGGAGTATCAGTTTGATCAGACTTTGCTAGTTTGGGAAAGCGCCCAAGGCAAAGTAACCCGCATCGCGACACGTCCTTGCGGCTTAAGATATCATATAGTGCTTGCAGAACCTTGAAGAATCCGGATAACCTAGCATTTCGTCGACATTTCACTTCTCGTGGTAGAGGAAGGCTGAATTTCAGTGTAAGAAGGGGTTCAAGCTAAACTAGCAAAGAAAGCGGCCGAACTGTTTGAAATCATAAAATTCCCACGGATTTGTTGAGCTTGCCATCGTCCGCCGCATCGCTCTCAGCATTATTCCTCCAGGACGGAGGCGGCTGGGCCCTTTCTCCACCATTCGCGTCTTTGTTCTTTGCTTCCAGGTGCATTCTGCACTGTGTGGTGCTGCTAATGGCTCTAACTCAGTCTGCACGGCCTGCTGGGCCTTCCTGGGAGGAAGAGGTTGTACCAGCCCTCAGAAAACGTACGTCGACCGGATTTCATGCGACTTTGTGCTCAGATTGACGTGCATTCTCAGGTCTTGAGAGCGAAAGCAGAACTTTGGCAAGACGGCTGTCCGCCATTTCTTTATCATCAGTGGAGGAAGCTGCGAACGCAGTGTACGGCGGGACGTACAAGCAGAGTCCACCACCGTCAACCTCATCTCACCCGTCATACAGCTCAGGTGGCCAGAGGAATCAAGCCGCTTATCACCAGCAGTACCCTTCAGATCGTACGACGACCACAGCCACGAACGGCTCTTCTTACCCTGCATCCGGGAAATCCACACCCCGCACCCGCACATACTCAACACCCTACGGTTCTGATCTGCCCAACGGTCTTGTAAACGGAAACGGAAACGCGCGACCCAAATATACCGCGACCAAATCATCGGACCCGGTTCATTCCTTCTCTCCAAGACCTGTCGACGTAAAGCCAACGCGAATACCTAAAGTATCTCGCACCCCCACTTCGCCTTACACGAACGGATACGGACAAAGTCACAGTCCACCCGTCACAGTATCTGATCTACAGGAGTACGGAGTTCTCCAGCAACGCACTGGTGTCCCTTCCTCATCAACGCGCTCCACTATCGACATACCTCGAACCACAGGCAGTCGAACAGGTCTGTTGAACGAGACAGCACCATTCCCAACGGATTTGACCATGTCTTCTGGATTCTCGCGTGAAGAGCCGATCGACGACCCGCCACGGGCCTCGATGGAGTCGGAAGAGCGGCCCTTCGAGCATTGGTACCGCGGCGAGGTGTCGCGTAACGGGGGTGTGGGTGAGCTGCGAGTAGGTAGGCGGCAGGAGATGTTGGACATTGCAAACTATGGACATCTCATTGGCAACAAGAAACCCACCCCTAGGGCCCCACCACCGCCTGATACAAGTGGGTACAGGCGTAAACGTGCTGGTAGTATCGCGGGAATGACGAATAAGGAGAGGGAGAGAGGGAGTTTGTATCTTGATGACGAGCATGCCAACCAAATCGGGAGAGTACTGGACGAGAACCCTCTAACGGACTTGGAGGACGGAGATGAGGTGTCAGTGGTGGATAGCTATTACCACCACGACGAAGAGAACACCGACACTATCAACGAAGGCGGCGGGGCTTATGCCTACATACCCGAAGTCGACGACGGCCAATCCTACACCGCCGGCGCATACGAATCCAACCGAAGTACCACGCCTACGCCTCTCCACCCACACTCTGGTCGACCTTCCTCGCGACAGCAATCTTTGAATCAAACACCAACCCAAGGGCCACCACCCACGCGGATACCCGGCCCAGCGTCGCGTCGGTCCTCAGAAAGCCGGTCAACGATGAACACAACCACATCTCATGCAGTCGGCAGAACGCCATCCTCGTCCCCTCAAATGCAACACCAGCAGACAGCTTCGACATCATCGAGGACGAGTCCCAGTCCGAACAACCTTTCCGCCTCGAGATCCAACACACCATCCTCTAGACAGCAGCAACAGCGTGGGGTCTCACCTGCCCCTGCGAAGTCTAAGACTACTTCACCGCCTACCTCTACATCCAAGATTCGTACACCTGTCCCCAAGCCGAAAATGAAAGCGAAGACCCCGCCAAAGAAGGTTGACCCCAAGTCGAAGGAGAAGAGGGAAAGTGTCGGACAATACCCCATGCCACAGGGCCTAGAGGATGATGAAGAAGGCGACATGGCAGATGCGATTCCTACATGGACGCAGCCTGTTAAGGGAGAGGGGAATTGGGATGAGGTGACTCTTCTTTCCTGCCGCTTACGTCCTCTTCTTTTTCCACTTTGCATTGGTATCTGTGGTTCGCGAAATAATTTATCTAATTTTTTGTTGCTTGCATTCACAGATGGTTTTACCTGTTGTCGCACGGAAGAAAGGGTTGGATGAGTACTACGAGACGGCAGATGGTAGTCCTCAGCCTAAAAAGCCGGAGAAGATGGTGGCTCCTGTGCGTACTCTTATTTTTGAGCTGTGTCTACCCTGATCCTCATTATTCTTTCTCCTTCATACAAACAGGCACCAGGTACATTTGGCTTTGACCACACCAAGTATCGCCCGCCACGCAATGATGACGATTTTATACCCATGGACGAATTCGGTCGACCTGCGGACGATCCCCGACAAACACACCCACCAACACAAGATGAGCAAGATGTCGAAGATGATACCAACACCCAGCATTCTGAGCTTCCTTCGCGCCAGGACGGTATGCCTGTGCGAGCTGGAGCTCCTTCGCCGGCTCCCTTCTCCCATTATGCACCCACACAGGTGAGGGTGGGTTCACTACAACCCCCCAATGGGCACGACAAGGACGTGGAGAAGATGGAGGACGAAAATGGTGCTGGATGCTGCAAGTGTGTCATCATGTGATGTCTTGTCGTTTTCTTGGCTTTTCGTTGGCTACCTCAACTATTGCTCGTTCTGAATTCTCTTGTTTGGTATCTTCAAGCCGATTGTGTTTTGCAGTCTCACAGTGGCGTGCCTTCTCCGAAGTGTTACATGTCCTCAGTCGTCGCTGGAACTCAACGATCATATTTCAGTTTACCCCTCGCTCTTTTACATCCTACATTCTTTGATTTGGCATCCTCAAATTGTTTACAACTCCATCTATCCGACATCCCATTCTAGTCATGAGTTCAATCCCACATACACACTCGCATTCTACTGCACATCCATCGTTCCAAAATGCATGTTCGTCCTTTCATTAGCTGTCTTTGGCGCGCTGTACTCCTAGTTCTCATAGTTTATCATTGGCTTTCTTCTTTTAAGGTATAGCATCATCTTTCATCCCGATTCCTCTTTTCTTATGCAGTCATGCATTTCCTGGACGCCAATGGCTGTGGTGATAATAGTGTTGGTGGTGGGTATCGTCCCTTGGATGGCGATTATTCTGGACCTTATGGTCCTTGCTTGCGCCAGTTTTGCCTGGCATTTCCCCCCCCCCTTCTCTCTCGTGGAATTTCATTCGACTCGTCTCACGCTCGTAATACCTTACTTACAAATATACTATTTCCTTGCCATGAGTCTTTATTCTAAGCGCAGATGCCTCAAAATCATGCCCATCACAAGTGCTTACTATGAGTACGAGTCTTACGTATTACTGGCGGTAGACCACACTTGGATAATTTCATCGAGAGCACCATTGAAACCAGAGTCGAGTAAGGCATAGTTTGAAGAACAAGATAACACATAGAGCTGCAAAGAGGCTTAAGTATCAGGGCGTTGTATTGGTTTATAGAAAAGAGAAAGAGAGTAAATTTGGATCTCTGGTCGTACATTATAAGGCGTCGCTGGCGAACAATGTTCAGCGACATCACGACACCATACGACAAGAGCTGACTGAGAATCGAAGCGTTGGGCTTGGATTGAGCGGGCGGTATTTAATCCACTTTTTTTTTGAAGGTGCCTCCGTGAACGACGAGTAAGAGGGTTTTATGGCTGTCCGAGGAGGTCTCCGATCGTTCTCACCTCGACCCGTGGAACAGAAGAAACGAGAAACGTTAACATCACTTTTCGGTCCACAACGCCACGCAACGCCAGATACCGCAGCTCCAACACAATCTTCGCCACGGAGCAGTGACGAAGTGAAGAAACCGCGGTGGGGTGGTATCAGACAGCGGCCCTATCCAGCAAAAGAAAGACGCCATCTTGGGTGGCGTACAAAATCGCGGTGGCATTCCATAGATCCGATTCTCAGTTTTTTTGAGTTTTTTTGAGTTTTTCGTGTTTGTCTGTGATTTTCGGTACATAGTTGGGGTGGGGCTAATATAGAGGTCAGTTGAGTTGAAAACTTTCATGAGGAAGCGGTACATACCACATAGACAGGGATCGGTGGAAGGCAAAGAAGTCAAACCAGCCTAGGAGTGTTCATCGGCATCGTCACCTGAACAAGTTTGGGGCAAGGGGAAGGGAGGGACGTCATCCGTACTCAAGTAGATGTCCTCATCGACATCAAAGGGAGGTTCTTCGTCCAGAAGCAAAGGATAGTATGAGGAGTCGGGGAAGTCAAGGTCGTCATCAGCATCCTCCATATCGCGAGCGAAAACTGGAGCAGGATCGGAGTCCATCCCGAGGATCTTTTCAAAAAAGGTGTCTTCATCCAGAATGAGAGTAGCATCGTTATCAAGATCAGTGAATTCGAAGATCATATCCACAGATACCGTTGTTTCTAGAGCCTCTTTACCGTCAGATGCGCTAGGAACTCCACAGTGAGGCTCGTCAGAAAATATAATAGTCTCATCTTCTAAAGGCGCAGCTGCTTCCTCATGGGGGGTGAAGATGACCTCCTTGGTGTCAATGATAAGAGGCTCGTCCATCACCCAAGAATTGAGCTCCTCGGATGCGTCCTCAGTAATAGTCTCCTTGCAGGGGTTGTAACATTCTCTGCGACCCTCCTCAGCTAAGGGAAGTGTTTCATTGTACTCAGAGGGAGTCAACGGGAAGACTTGACAGTTCCCAAGGATAGGTTCGCTGGCTGCCACTTCGACGACAAGAGATGATCCCACCAGGTGCTGGCAGAAGCAAGAGGAATCTTCGTGAATCGCGATCTTTGTCTCCTCCAAGGGATGAATACGGTCCGCAGATTCAACCTCGGTGGTAGCTTCTTCACAAGCCTCGACGCGGATGGGAGACACCAGAATGCCTGCCTCCTCCAGGCCTACAGACCCTTCTAAGCTGAGTTCAACATGCGCAGGCCCATCGACTTCGTTTCCGGGATCCAAGACGTCATGTTCCAGGTGAGCTGGAGAGTCCTCCATTGCATGAGCTGATATGGAGGTCCCAAGGAGAGCATCGTGAAGAATAAGAAGAGAATTATTTCTTGAAGGCGAGGCTGGTTCCTCGGCAGCAACGAAGGCCTCCTCGCCATAGAAAGAGAGGTCATCCAGCACCAGAGAGTTGGGCTCAGCGAAGTCCTCAGCGAAAAAGAGAAGCGCGTCGTGGGCTTGAACAGTGCACTTTTCATTTTCACTGGGGAGTTCGGTGAGTACAAGGAGTCCGATATCAGCCTCCCCGATGAGAACAGCCAACTCTGCTGGGCCGTCGTCAATCAAGTGATGAGCTTCACCAAATGTATCCACGACCTCCTCGAAGTCAAGAATAGGACCAATGTCGGTCTCGATGCTGGCAGGCATCTCACAGGGAACAGGAGACTCCCTTTGGAGAATGAAAATCAGCGGTTTTTCGGCGACCAAGTCAGTGATATCTTCCAAGCTCCGAGAGACTTCGCATATGAAGTCAAGATCCAGGCCCTCCTCGAGTTCGGTGACAAATTCTGGGACACGAGGTTCCTCATAAACTGGAAGATCTACGGTAGAGATCAAGTCTTCTTGATGGTACTTCTCGATTGCTGGGACGACCTCGTGGATCTCTTCCAGAGTCTCGACAGGTCTCAGACTCTTCTTGATAACAGACGTATAGATCAAGTCCTGTTCCTTTTGGAAGAGCTCTTCAATGGGCTGGACAAGAGTAACATCCTCCTCCGTGAGCTGGAAGATCGGCACACCGGTGTAAACGGAAGGTACTTCGATCATGCAATCGACGTCCAGGAAAACGAACCCTTGATCCATGGCGAGTTCGTCGAGAGAGACTGAGTCCAATTCATGGTCATCACAGAAAGCAAGCAACACTGCGTGTGATGTCCGGAGAACCTGAGGAGATTCAATGGTGGCCTGGGCATCCATCTTGTTCGCGTATCGGTCAACTGAAACAGACGCATCTGTCGCAGAATCATCCACGTCCTGGCACTCTTCGTCAACGGAAGGGAAAAAATCATCGACCGATGTGATGTCGCATGCCTCTGCGTAGCTGAGCACGGCGAAACCAGCGTTGGCTTCTGGGTAGTCGATGAAATCGGCGGCTTGATCGGCTTGACCAGATTGATCGTCGAGGAAAACATCGTTGCCGTCGGTCTTGGAGGAAGCCGGCACGTTGGCCGGCGCCGCTTTTCCATGATCCAAGAGCCAAGGGCAGCACATTAGAATCTCGGCGGAATCTACAGTTGAAATGGTCAGAGAAGCATCGGATACAGGACTCGCTTCTGACGTGTGTTGTGTTTTGTTGACCACAACAGATGTAGGCTTCGCAGCCTCAGCCTCACATTTGTGGACGCTAGTGGCTGGCGAGTCGCTTGTCTTACTGTCTTTTTCAGTGTCAGGGACGGTCGCAAGATCCTATGAATGCGATCAGCCTCATGATATCTGCTGTCACTGGGCTATAAGAGCATGCTTACATCGACGGTTGAGCCGAGGATGTCTGTAAATACGACCTGGAGGGAGTCGTGCATCGCCTGAAAGACGAAGAAAGCTCCTAGAGCAACGAAGAAGAACGTAAAGGATGCAATCCTTCTTAGAGAGGTCCTTATGTTTGACGGAGAAGAAAACGTCAAAGGAGTGGCTTGTCCGTTTTCAAAGTAGTTCTTCGTCTGACATGGTTCTAATGCAGATATATTATGAGTGACCGTGTATGGATCGCGCATTGAAAGTATGCCGGCTTACGATTGCTCTGCTTGTCATGCTTTTTCTTCATATTCCTGGGACGGCGTAGCCTTGCACCTCCAAGTACACGGTCAGGGACCCCGACAGTAATGGGTGTTCCGAAGACGACAGCCAGAACGATAGTAAGGGTACCAGACGTGGACATGTTGCTTTCGCCGACATCGGAACGCATAGCGGCAGTGCGGGAAGGGGTAGTGTACACCGTATTGGCACTGATGGATAGTCCAAGGTGGGTGTAGATTTTCTCTTCCTGCGACACGGAGCCCATCATAAAGGAGATATGTTGCTTGTTGGAGGACATGAGCCTCGCAGTAGCGATGACCAGAGTAACAAGGCAGACGAGGCCAACAAAACGCATCTTGGTGATCACTTTACGATTCTGTTTGATATTGAAAGTTTTTCTTGTGGCAGTCTGCCCTACTTGGAACGCGATTTCTTGGGCGAGATTCATCTTAGAGGAAGATAGAGGTGACACAATGCGTGTATGTCGAGTGCAGGAATGGAAGAGTCTACGAAGGAAGATTGACGCCTCTTATACCCAATTGTTAACCGTAGGCTAACAATCAGATATGCTACTCATAGGCAGCCACTTGACTGCAGGGCCGAGATCGTTGGAAAGATTCTGGAATTTGCTGGACGCATTTAAAACGATGCGGGCAGCCGCCAGACTCTCCTTTGAGTCCCTGCATAGCCAGTCATGAGACCCTGAGGTGCTGTGCTAGCTAGTTGCTCGTTGAACCGTAGACTTTGGCTTTGATTTTTAATCGATGGTAAGTGCTGTTGGAATAGGCGACTGTCGAAAACGTACTTACATAGCGCTGACGCGGAATGTCACACGACAGGAACAGTCACCGTGACTTGGACATCCATTTATGGAAAGAGTTTCCTGAAGAGGAAATAGGATCTTTCTCGGGACTCAAGTTACGACGACCTTCTGGACGGATTCTCGACCATCGCAGCTGAGAGGCTGCATAATCAATTTTGAGGGCAAAACAAGCATGGAACTCAAGTCTTTCTCACGGCGTACTTTTACTCACTTCGATCGTTGGTGGTTAGCCTTCCGTGTCCCTTGTGCACCGTTGGGGTCCTTCTTTGGTTCTTCGAGGGCTATCAAGCTTACGCTGAATGCTTAGATGAAAGCGAATTCCGTGGACGGGTAATTGCAGATACAACCATAAGCAAGTGTGTAGTGCACTTACAGAATAAACCATGCAATCGCTGCCAATGTATGTGGTCATTCAAGTGCTCGCGGATCAACATGAAGGATATTAACACCATGTAGCCTTTCTCGGATAGGTCAAAAAGTTGCGCGCCGAGACGATTGCAAGAGACTTTTAAGATCTGGGCTAATACAGCTTCCGGCTCCAGTCTTTTATATGAATTCAGGCGTCCACGTGGCCTACGAAGAGATGCTCGAGAACCAACTTGCTTTGAATGTGCGGCAGTTAACTGTCTTCTCGCACTGACGAGGCTACGCCGGTGTAACTCCCTTGCGCTGCTCGCTGGCACACACCGGATATCATGTGTTGTTGTATGCCCGGAGCTCATTGAATGTTATGTATAACAAACGTTTAAATAAGTCAGGTACGAGAAGATTGAATCCTCGTTACCATGGCCAAACTTTCATGTCTCGTGGTTACAATTCTAGGAGTCGCGTCATTCGCTTCATCGATTGCAGTCAAACCCATCGAACGAGCGCCTAACCCTTGCGACGCATTTGGCGCACGGAATTGGCTATCTCCAAAGGAGGTCAGGGATTGTTTTGCCTCTGTCCCATTGGAGCCGAGGATAAGGAACGGTGTAGGTCCACATTTCTTATTCTAGCACCTTTTTATCTAACAAGTTTATGAAGGTCCTTGAAGTCATAAATAAAACCCTCCCCTTCCATGCGTCACAGAACTACCAACTGCAGGCCCCCGCGCCATTTGCTGACACTCATGTCGACATCGCCGGGGAGATGGCACGAATTCAGGGGCAGGATTACGCTTCGGAGTACGACTTCCATCTCGACCTATCCAGAACTTTCAAGCGTGCAAACGACGGACATCTTGCCTGGATCTGGTACTGCTATGTGAGAACTAAGCCCACATTCACTCTGCTTTGAAATGGCTGACAACTCTTCGGATTCAGGACTGTATGTATTCTCAAAAAGAGATTGGGATCTAAGCTCTGATCTAACATGTGTTACTCTAGATATGTTCTCCAACGTCTTGCCAACACCCTTGGTCTTAATCACGGACGATGATGGGCGTCAAAATATTCATATCGCACCGGAAGCTTTTGATGTAGCAAAGTCAAATTACGGGGACCAGATCGATGTATGGCAAAATGCACTTCCCGGCTCACTGAAAGGACAACTCGAGTCGGTGAGTCGCTATGTGCACAACCTTCCCAAACATAAATTTCCTCATCGGCATCTCAAACACAGCTATCAGGTGCCAAGGTCCTTGCAATCGATGGGAAGGATCCGTTCGTCGTCGTAGATGCATACGCTGAGACTGCTGGAGACTCGCAAGGTTTCTCGTCTCGCCAAAACAGGTGTGATATTCTTTAAAGTATTGGCGGTTTCAACTGATAACACTGTGCCAAGTTTCTTCTCCAGCTATCAGGTCATCGATGGAAACTGGAATTATGTCATGGGCGGTTTCGCCCAGCAGATCCTTCCTCTGAGAGATTCAGTTTCCCTTACCATCCTACGCCTGAATGGTACCGGCCCCGAAGAGGTTGTGGTAAGTGCCGCTCAGGACTATTAGCCCAATATGTGCCTTGACGTTGACTAAAGTTGCCCTACCGATCGCGGGGGACTTGGTATCTCGATGGGGCCGACTCCTGGCGCTACTATTATTGCGTCAATTCGCAGGGCTCTCTCGGCAAGCAACAGTCGCCGATTGCTCCTAAAAGGCAGCCTATGATGAATAAGATCACGGCGGTCTCGCATGGAGAAAATGCAGTGCTTCCTCCACCCCTACAACCTGCAAACCCGATTTTCGACAATGCTGAAACCGGCAAATTCTACATGTTGGAAAATAACAGGACCGGCGTTCTGGCACTGGGAAGTTTCGATGCGAATTGGGCTATCGGTGATGGCATGACATTCATGCAGCATATGATTGATGGCCTGCAGGAGTTGAAGAGACGGGGCGCCACACAACTCATCGTGGATGTGGTAGGTTGCAATCGCTCTCTATCTTCAAAACTCCTGACCTTTATCCTTCTCCAGTCTAACAACGGTGGTGGTCTGATTTGTGCTGCTCATGTACGCTTCAGCCGAATAACGTCATACCTATCGCTAATGTCCAGAGTCTAGTGGTTACATCGCATAGTACGTTCCTGATAATCCATCGTTCTAGCACCATAGTTTCTAATCTAGCTGTTGAACTTGTCCTCTAGATTGCTGGCCCCAAAGCCAGCACCATACCGGAAGCTGGCCTTGATTCAAAGGCCAGGTCGGGGCCTCTTGCCCAACTGATAGTCGAGCAGGTGGTTAATGGAAAGGCGAATTCGGACCAACTCTCCCTTTTTGATCCACAACTATTGTCCGATGCAACTGGCAAGTTCTTTACGCGAAGCGATTTCTGGATCCGGCCCATCAACGCCACCATCAACGGTCGTCCAGATGCATTCAGTCAAAGGTGAATAAAGCACGGCAGTTAACCTCGCAGCACTGTATTCGAGAAATGCTGATTTGCAATTAGACTTGGCGATATATGCCGTCCGGAGTCTTATCCAACAACTCCTCCTGAGGAGGCCCTTTTCGATCCCAAGGAAGTTGTCATCGTCTCGAATGGAATGTAATTATCGGTATATTTACGAATCATCTAAGAAATTGATATTTTTCTTTGTAGATGTTCCAGCTCTTGCTCTTTGTTTTCCGTAGGTGATTATTACATTCCCATTGTTTAGCTCCGACGAATTATTTAAGATCACCATGAAAAAAAAAGAGGGCTCAAGGACGGTAGTTGTTGGAGGCAAGGCAGATACTCAGCAACAATATTGCGGCACAGTTGGCGGACAGTCTTCTAGCTCAGACGGGGTTTATTACGAACAAATTGTGTGTATACAAATAACCTTTCTCCCCGCTTCATGCTCATGCCATTCTATCCAAATCCGATAGGGATCTGGCCTATGGGCGGATCCAATGGCTGTGCCGTATAGGTAAGGGCTCAACAGAAGCCGCGAGGATATCCAAAACTTACATTCCGTTTAGTGTCTGCCAGGGCCAGGGACGTCTTGGTTTCACTTGGAGGCTCGCATACGGTGTTGATGATCCTGAACAGCCGGAAGGTATATTGCGGTTCTTTCCCCGGATGCATTGTTCCAACCTTCTTTCGATTATACAGAGTGGCAAGATCATCCTGCAGACGTGAATCTCCCCCTCACTATTGATATGTAAGTGCATTTCCTCTGGACGCGGCAAAATTTAAGTCCATTTTCCATGCCACTTATAGGGTCAACAACCCAGTTGCAATATGGGAGACGGTTCAGAAGAGAATGCTGTCTTAGAATTCTGTAGTGATTTTCAATATATCACTGGGCCAATGTGTTATCGAATATCCTTGTGCAATGCATACTATACATTTAAATATTTATCCACCTGTTGCAACGCCGGGAAAGAACCTCGTTGTGATGTATTAGTCTCACGGTGATACTGAAGGCGGAGCATCCTGGAGTAAGAATCCTCACGCTCAAGCTACAAACAGCCAAATATGGCGATATTTTCCTAAATAGGCAACCCCCTTTTTGATTTGACAATGCTGTCAGCCGCGATTCCTCACACGGTAACTAATAATTTAAATAAGAACCTTCTGAACAAAGTCGGAAATGGGCTGCCACATTTAAGTCTTCCCCTCCTTCAATATGAGGTCAGTTAAGGTTTGCACTATTTATTCTCTTCCACATCGCTTTGGCTAAGCATGACTCCCCTCAGTTGTTTCAGCCGAAATCCTCAGCCTCAATGTCCGGCGTCCAAATAAAGATAACTAAGAGAAAGTCTAGGGGAACAACCTCTTCTGCACCATCTCCCATATCATAACTGGGTTGTTGACACTGTATGATTCGTCGAATATGTACTTTGGTGCCTACAGCAAAATGCACTCACATATCGATAGTGAGGGGAAGGTTCACATCTGCAGAATGATCCTGCCACTCTGCAAGATACAGAGGTTGGTACATTGCACCGCCGATATTTTAAAAAAACTAGAAAATACCTTCAGGTTGTTCAGGATCGTCAACACCGTATGCGAGCCTCCAGGTGACACCAAGATATCCCTGACATACGCTAAAAGAAATGTAAGATATTTTTCAGGGTGAAGATGCACAACATAGCCCTCACCTAGACGGCACGGCCATAGGATCTTCTGATAGGCCCGCATCCTATTTTATTTGAACAGAGGCAGCATGAGACGTAAAATGGAGACGAAGCTTGTATATCTACTCACTCGTTGCTCGCTGTAAATCCTGTCCGAGTCAGCAGACTGTCCACCGACCGCGCCGCAATATTGTTGCCGGACATCTGCCTTGCCTCCGACAACAACAGTCCGTGAGTTCTCCTTTTTCTTCATCGTGATCTGAGTTAAAGGATTAGTTGAGTGCAGAAGAGGGGGGCTGTGACGTACGGAAAATATGGAACAAGAGCTAGAGCATCTATGGGAAGACATATTAATACCTTGGGTGATTGGACGAAGGATTCACAATAACTACTTTCCGTTAGAAACGATGACTACTTCTTTTGGATCGAAAAGAGCTTCATCTGGTGGAGTTGTAGGATAGAATTCTGGTCGGCATGGATCGCCAAGTCTAATCGCCTTCGTTAACAATTCTCAAAGATGATGCTTTCAAATCCACTGTTATGTTCTATTCACCTTTGACTGAATGCGTCCGGCCGACCGTTGATAGTGACGTTGATGGGACGAATCCAGAAGTCGCTGCGCTCGAAAAACGTGCCAGTCGCATCAGACAAGAGCTGGGGATCAAAAAGGGTCAGTAGATCCGCATTCGCCTGCCCATCAACCACCTGCTCGACGATATGTTGGGCGAGAACTCCAGATCTGGCTTTCGAGTCAAGGCCTGCTTCCGGGATAGTGGTGGCCTTGGGACCGGCGATCTACGGAATAAATTTTGACGGTCAGCTCATGAGAGCTGGAGTGACGAGCTACATGGAGCATACAATGCGGTGTAACCACTAGATTTTGAAGGTTAGTCATTGGATTCGTTGTTCCAAGCTGAGGCGTACATTTGCAGCACAAATCAGTCCGCCCTCGTTGTTAGACTGAAGAAGAAAGGAAGTTCAGGTTCATCGAAGATAAATGAATGGTTATAATATACCACGTCCACGATTAGCTGAGTGGCGCCTTTCCTCTTCAGCTCCTGCAGACCGTCAAGCATATGTTGCATAAACGACAGGCTGTCGCCGATAGACCAGTTCGCATCAAAGCTTCCAAGTGCCAGAACGCCTGTCTTATTATTTTCCAACATGTAGAATTTACCGTTTTCAAGACTGTCAAGGATCGGGCTTGAAGGCTGCAGGGGTGGAGGGAGAAGTGCATTTTCTCCATGCGGAAGTGCCATGATCTTGTTCATCATTGTCCGCTGTTTGGGAGCAATAGATGACTTGTACCTGCCACTATTACAGTAATTGTTGCGCCAGTATTCAAATCCATCGAGATACCAAGTTCCTCTTGATCGGTAGGGCAACTTTAGCCAGTATCAGGATCATGATGCGGATTGTGCAAATAGTCTTGGGCGATACACACCACTATTTCTTCGGGATCGGTTCCGTTCACCCGCAGAATGGTAAGGGTAACGGAATCACTGAGAGGAAGGCTCTGTTGGGCGAAACCACCCATGTTGTAGTTCCAGTCTCCATCGATTACCTGATAGCTTGAGAAAAAACTTGGCGTTGTGTTATCAGTTGATGCCACTAATGTTTCAGAGAACATCACATACCTGTTCTGGCGAGACGAGAAACCTTGCGACTCTCCAGCGGTCTCAGCGTACGCATCTACGATGGCGAACGGATCCTGGCCATTGATTACAAGAACCTTTGCACCGGAGAGCTATGTATTTCAAGGTGTCTTTCAGGAAATACGTTCTGGATAGTCTGCACTCATAATGACTCACCGACTCGAGTTGTCCTTTCAGTGAGCCGGGAAGCGCCTCTTGCCATACATCGATCTGGTCCCCGTAATTTGACTTTGCTATTTCAAATGCCTCTGGTGCGATGTGGATATTTTGGTGCCCGTCACTGTTGGTGATCAATACCAAAGGTGTCGGCAAGACGTTGTAATACAAGTCTGAAGAAACACATGTGAGACTAGAACTTGTCTGCTCATTTTTTCAGAGAAGGCGTACAATCCTAAGTATGAAGAGTCGTCAGGCATTCGAATGATTGGGGGCATCTGATCTTACGTAGCAGTACCACATCCAGCCAAGATGTCCATCGTTTGCTCTCTTGAAAGTTCTGGATAGGTCGAGATGAAAGTCGTACTCCGAAGCGTAGTCCTGCTCCTGAATACGTGCCATCTCCACATCAATGTCGACATGGGTGTCGGCAAATGGCGCTGGCGCCTGTAGTTGGTAATTCTGTGAAGCGTGGAATGGGAGTGTTTTGTTTATGACTTCAAGCACCTACATGGACTACTTAGAAAAAAATATAGTAGAATAAAAAATGAACCTACGCCGTCCCTTATCCTTAGCGTCAATGGGACAGAGGCAAAACAATCCCTGACCTCCTTCGGAGATAGCCAGTTCTGTTCGACATTGAGTACATCGCAGGGGTTAGGTGCTCGACCGGTGGGTTCAATTGCAATCGATGAAGCCAAGGACACAATCCCTATAACTGCAGCCACGAGACACGAAAGTTTGGCCATGGAAACGAGTGTTCATTCTTCCCGTATCTGACTCATTTAAACGGGCTGTTAACGTTCAGTGAAGTGCGACACATGATATCTGGCGTGAGCCAAAGAACAACGGAAGGGAATTACACCGGCGTAGCCTCGTGGATGCGAGAAGACAATTAATTGCCGCAATTCAAAGCAAGACGATTCTAGACAATTCTCGAGCATCTTTTCGCATGGACACTGAATTTCATATAAAAGAAGAATCTGTATCAGTCCTGGCCTTGACTGTCTTAGCTGCGCAACGTCCGAACCAGGCTATAATGCGTCATGAGAGCCTAGCCTGATTCTCTTTTTCATGTAAGGAGTAGACATACGCACATCATTGTAGGTTTACACCGCCCAACTATGGATGAACATATCCAGGGTCGAATCTATAGCACACTCGTCTCCACAAAAATTGTATCAGAATCCGATGCATCATAACCTCTTAAAACCCGACGAACAAGCCCAAAGTCGGACCAGAAACTGTGGAGTGTTTGGACATGGGGGTCAGCAGGACCTGCAAATGAAAGGAGAGTCGATCAGTAAACTGCGTACAAGTACGCCAAATGAAACACTCATACGTTGGACTACTCTGGTCGCGCCTTCAGGAATGGGTGTAATCTTTTCGGCTATGTCAGTTCGAAATCAATCTAGAAGTAGGCTCGTCAAATAAACACCGCAAAAATAACAGCCACGGTAGCTTAGACAGAACCTAGTCCAGGGGTTCGTCGTATCCCGAGATGACCATGTAACAACTGTGCATATCACGATCCCAAGAATGATTAAGTGCACCGAGTAGGAAAGGAGAGCCGGAGGAGGACTGAAGGAATTTCTTCCAGAGATGCCCAAGGTAGCATGGCTGTGTGTACCGGATGGTAGACTCTATCACATCCATTTGGGAAGCGGCTCCGCTATGTCGGACGGACCCAAGTAACTTTTGAGTACACTTGACTCGGAATGGAGAAGCGCGGACAATCAGGCCGTTTTTTGAACGAGATAGTTTCAGGAGTCCAGAGAAATGGGTAGCAATCTTCATGCCAGAGTCATACCAAAGGTAAATCTGTTCATGATGGATGTGCAGAGCAAGTCGGCTACTTGAACTTGAAACGGACCCCCAGGAACGCAAAGCTGTTGACAAACAAACACAAACACTGATTTTATTCCAAGCGTGCATTGGACAGTAGAGGATGTCCAGATATACCCTCATCAACGACCATGTCCAAGGAAGATCTCATCGACTCTCATGTCTCTTTGAGTCAATGTCGCAAAGCCGTTGAGGCTCTACACTCTCATGAACTCAAAAAACAAGAGAAATTCGAAGAAAACCAAATCCTTCCGGCGAAAGAGCAACATATCTGGCTGAATGTTACCGTGAAGACGATCTCGACCAGCCATAAGCTGAAGCCAACAAAAATGTATAGTCTTTCATTCTTTAGGATCTTCACGTGCTCATGAGGCGGACTCTTATCTTAGCCCAATCGTTCACCCTTTGGTGGACCCTCGAACGACACCAGTGTGTTTAATCACAAAAGATCCCCAACGGCAGTATAAGGATCTTTTAGAGTCGCATAACATCAAATTCATTTCAAGAGTAGTTGGGATTGAGAAGCTCAAGGGAAAATTCAAACCATTCGAAGCTAGGAGAATGCTTTTAAAGGAGAATGGATTATTTTTGGCAGACGAGCGAGTGGTACCGCTGCTACCCAAACTATTAGGCTCGAAGTGGTTTGAGGCAAAGAAGTGCGTTATCTCCGTTCCATTGTGTAACTTTGCTCATTCGCGCATACCATTTTAGACAACCCATTCCTGTCTGCCTTACTAGAAAAGATCTCAAGGGCGAGCTCGAACGTGCTATTTCCTCCACGTACATGAACCAGAACTCGGGTACATGCACGTATGAGCAATATCTCTTATCATCATCGTCTTCTCATTCCCGATTCCAGATCCATAAAAGTCGGCAAAATGTCACAAAAACCATCACAGATTATAGACAACATCAAAACGGCCCTTCCTAGCATTGTGAAGGTCATCAAAGGTGGCTGGGATAATATTCAGAGTTTCAACATCAAAACGAACTCCAGCATGAGCTTGCCTATATGGTCGTGTAGCTTGGATGACGCCGAGGGAGGAAGATGGAACGGGCTTCAGGCAGGATCAGAGGATGGAGAAGACGCTTTGGAGGAAGGCGAGGAGGGCGAGGAGAGCGAGGAGGAACGGAACGCCCTAAAGTCGAAGAAAACTGTCTCAAAATCAAGAAAACGACAATCTACCGAGGACGTGAATGATGTGGACGACGGACAAGAAGGGCCTCGAAAAAAGTCTAAGGTAGTCGATGGTACGGCCAAGGCCAAGGAGCCAACGCTATCTCCCAAATCCAGCAAGCTCACAGCAGCTGCTATCGACCATATTCCCAAACCCAAAAAGCAAAAGGCAGGGGTATCCTCAACCTCTGTACAGCCAAGAGGCGAGACCGAAGCCACCGTATCGACTGCCAAGAAAACCCAATCGTCTGCTGAAGTCGTTGAATCCCAGACTATCAACCCCGAGATTAATGGCAAGAAGCAAAAGAAATCTCACAATACAATTTCGGCACCTGTCCCAGAGCTCTCCTCCTCGACACCGCCCACCAGCGCTGCAGCGCCACCAAAGTCGAAAAAGACCACTAAACCACAGCCGTCATCCGCGAGCGCCAGCGCCACTTCACGCAAGACTGGGCCTTCGTCGTCTGATTCCAATGAACCTGCTTCGGGGTTGCTTGATATCCCCGGGAAGAAAGGGAAGAAGGCAGTCAAGACGATGGATACCGATGCGCTGTTGGGCAAGGGCAAGCCCATGCCCATGAAACCTACACTTACGAAGGAGGAGATGAAGCAGAAACGGGGTAGTTCTGATGTTCTTGGGAAGAAGAAGGGACTAATCGCCAAAGCAAAAGGCGGAAAGAGTGTCAAGGACGCTTTATTGGGTAGAAAAGCCGGACAAGTGTGATTAGAATGGACCTCATTCATCTTCTACTCTAAGGCTGGCCTCGTTATCTGTATGGTCATTTCGCAATGATATCATGTGTTGTATGGCCGGACGTGAAATGCGGACATCTAAGGTTGGCTGAACATACTCGAAGCCCTGTTCGGCTGTCGGCTGTCGGCTGTCGGGTAAGTTTATCCCGGGTATTCCCAGCCAACTCTGGTCTGCTTTCTTGAAGCTTCGTTCCAACCACCACTACGCTTCCTAGCTGTTCACCGACAATTCAATACGATACTTTTGGACGAATAAAGTGGCATTCTTACCATGGCTGACCGCTCTTCAACGAAGCTCTTTATCACACACTCAGCCGACCCGGACATCAAGTTAGTTGGAATACTGGAACAACTTACACCGATTTCGGGAAATTCTATCCCATCACAGGGGAGAAAGATAGCACTAGTGCGTCTTATTCTTATTATTCCGAGGCGCGCTGTCCGGGCGTCGAGTTAACTAACCACATCATAGATTCTTCATGGCACAATGGGGTCAGTACATCCCTTTCACTCAACTCCGAGTCTGGGAGTGTCAAAAGTGCACAATTTAACTCTAAAGTCGCTATCTTTCAGGCACAAGGACTACCTATATCAAAGAAGACTGGCGAATAGACTACCTCTAGATTCTTTTCGTTTCGATTTTCGGTGAGCTTTCTGGATAAAAGATTTCCTTATGGCCGCTTTGCCCACATGAGCAACGGGTCGATCACATTTCATGGAGTGACTCCTTTGGGAAATCATCGTCCTTTAAATGTCGCTGTCCTGATTGCTGATTCACTTGGATTCCTTTAGTGGTAATCACGAATCAGGTGGCGTCTGGAGGCAAGGAAATCTATCAGAAGATATTGAGGACCTCCAAGTTGTCGTCGAATACCTGAGGAATACATACGGCTACGTCATTGAGCTAGTGGTGGGCCATTCCCGTGGGTCAGTCATTGCAATGCGATGGCTTGCAACGACAGAAGATGGCCGAAGGGTACCAGCTTTTGTGAACGCCTCGGGCCGCTATAGAATGGGTGTACGTGTTTACTTTTGCCTTTCGGCACATCGATCATTGGTGAAGCTCAAGGTTTCTTCTGTGCCTAGAAAATAATGGGTAAACAGGTTCTTCTTAGTCCTTCATGGAGCATTGTTGACGCTCCCAATCTTCCGTTCCCAGAATCACCTCCTGGAATTATCTGGAAAGAAAGCTTTGCCAGCCACGGGTTTTATACTTGGAACGTCACGGTAGCCAGAAAGCAACTTTCTCTCAAGATTACACCAGAAGACGTCGAAAATTTCGTCAAGTGGGATACATCCTTCGTGTGGGATCAATTTCCCCAAGGAACTGATGTTCTTACACTCCATGGACTATCAGATAAAATGGTACCACCGTAAGCCTAATCTTTACCTCGCCGAATGACCTGGAATAATGAAGTTTACTCTTAGGTACGACGGACTGATATACACTCGTGCTCTCAGCAATCGGTCACCTGGAATGCACACTCTCCACCTCATGGAGGATGCAGATCACAACTTCACTGGTCGTCAAGATGATGTGGTCGATGTCATCCTGGATTGGTGGGATGTTCGTCAACGAGGAGATCTCAAGACTGGGATCTGGCTTGGAAGAATGAACAGTAAGCTATGAAGATGGTCAGCACGCAATACCTGGGACCACCGCGGTGCAGGAGAAGCATCTAGAACAGCTTTATAATTACGCTTATGGCAACTTCGTTTGTCTATTCCTGCGCCGGATTGATCCCAGTGGCGTTTACCAAAATTTGGAGGCGAAGGCACCGGATCATCGTCACTTTAGATGGGTTGACGTCGTTCCGACCCGAGATGCACGCTTTGGGGTGGGGATATTCGTCAAGAAATCTTACGAAACCTGAGATGATTCCTCTGCGGGATCGGTCTTCGAGTGCTGGGCGCCAGTGCTTAGTGAGATTCTGACTCACTCTCCTTCAAACTCGTGCTGTGATTCCAGCGATTGGTAAGGAACGAAGTTCCTGGAGTGGGCTACCCCCTTGGGATCTCAATGACAGGTGGAACACGTTTATTTATGTTCTCACCGTTCAAAAGTGTTGCAGTCTTTGATTCTCAACACGGTCGGACTTGCGAATAATGTGAATGACAATCCATTTGCTTAAGTGCTATTCGTGAATACAGCTATCTACTGCATGTAAATAATTGGGAAGTACTGTGCTTTCGCAGAGATACATACGGTTAATGATAAGTACAGATATTAAGATACTATGATAGATAAAACAGGCCATAAATATGTAAAAAAACAGTGATGGGGAATGATGCTTGGAACGTGTGGAGATGCGAAGACGAAAAATGGGATACTAATGCTACAGAGGTATGAAGAGTGTTAGAGTCGATGTGAATTGCGTCTAGATGATGTCCGAGGTATGCTTGATGGGCCGAGCCTCCGCTTCTCCTTGACTAGGGGTCGAATCTTGGAATTAAGCTTCGCGATGCGCGAAGCAAAGAATTATGCCATATTGGCAAATTAATAGAAATATGGATGGTGGTGTTGTGAACCGGCCGCGGAGTGGCCCATGGTTCGAAGTTTGGGCGAGGCGCCCGTGTGCGAAAGTGAAGAGTGGTGTGGTATGGTATGGCGTTGGGCGTTTAGAAGAAAACAGCCCCTGTCGACGATGCGCCTCCCTTTACGCCGCCATTGGAAGAGCCCTGGCTGCCGGAGCCCTTGACGTTTCCGTTGTTAGATTGACCGCTCATGATAGTGTTTGGGTAGTGGTGAGCTGTTATGAGTAGTGTTGTGTAGACAGTACTGAAGTCGGACTGTGCTTAAAAGCTGGAAGATAATGGAGGTCATCAGCGGACGAGCGCCTGGGTTTTATAGGACGGAGCACAGCACTCAGTATTAGGAATTAAATGGCCATAATTGACTCGAGACTCATAGCGCAAGCTCGGTCTCACGACGCGATAATTGACGGCGAGAATAGCCTATCTGATGCTGATTCCGGCAACAACGCCCAAACACGGGGAAGATGCAGGGTCGTTTCACGATCTCTTTCTCTCTGATTTCGTTCTCATTGGGTAAATCCCAAAGATACTTCATCCTTTCCTAACAATCGGCAGGTTATCTCAGCTAATCTACTTCAGGTACAACCAAAGTTGAGCTGACACAGCCTCATCTGGTACCCAACTGTACACCTCCAGGCTTCGGCGCCGCCACTCACGGAGTGACTCGAAAACAAATACGACGCATTTTCCGACGAATTACACAAGCGTTGATGACCCGCTGACCACCACCACAATCCCAATGTCGGTGCTAAATCCCTTCCGCCGTAATATTGCGTACGCAACCCGCCTTGGTCGTATGTGCATCGCTTCCCCCACTGGCGTCCTGCCACGTTTCTATAGGGATAATGTGGTTTTGAAATGCTCGCTGGATTTGAAGCGCCAAAGCGGTCCGCAAATATTCCATCCAGAATTTCTGCCAATTGCCAGTGCATCATATGCGCAGGCCTGGCGAACGGTAAGTGCACATGCTCAAGAGCTCTCTTGCTGACAAAAGAATTTTTTATGTTTCCTGCCGGGTCAGCACCGAAACATGCAGTGCTGGTAAACCCGAAAATCACTTCTATGTGCATCCTCCATTTTCTCGTAGTTTGAACTTCCCCAAAAGGGCACACATCTGCTTGCGCCACTAAACCAAGTACGGCCTTAGCTAACGAATATCCCAAAATGTACAATGCGAAGCGTAGATGCGCCCACATTTCGCATGGCTTCCCTATTCCATTTACGACAAATTTCTATGGACAACCCGTCAGGGCGATATTTACTTGGATTTTTTTTCATCGCAATATTGCGCAGCCGAATGAATGCAAGGCATATTATTTTTCTAATGACTAGGATCTGTAGTTCATCATTGTGATTTTGTCTACTTTCCTTGGTATGTGTAATTATTTTCTAATCTTTCAGGGAGACGGCTGATCCTTTTTTACCTACGGGAAGAGAGAAGAGCACGGACCTCGTTTCTCCTCCGCCAGGATGCTCTCCCCGATTGATAACACACGCCGTTCCCTTCGGGATGGACACTGACAGAAGTCGGTCGAAGCCGCAGGCACCAAGAAAGCAATCGTTACGTCATGTCAAATTGACCACCTGTCATCTCACCTCACAACCGCCACATACCGTGTCACCTCAACATCACAGTAGGGCAAACTGATGAAACCCAATGTTCTAACATTTAGACGCTCCTGAGGGTGATAGGCGCTCTTGCGGATTTCCATTGAAGGCGTGGTAGAAGTCCCAAGCTTGCCCTTCTCGATACCCCACTTGTGTGTCTGCCCTTCCCACCAAGTGACATACGGACTTTCCTGTCGGACCGGTACACCAGCCTCATGGCGATCCTTCGACCTCTATGATCAAGCTAACCACCGTGTAGAGCGCAACATGTTCACGGAATACAACGGACAGGTTTAGTGAGCGTTTCTCCTCGATGCCTCGTGCCAGATTCCATCAACTTTCGAGTATAAGGCCGTCCATGAAATATGATTGAGACCGATCATGTTTTTGGCTGTATTTATCCCCAAGTTTATAGCGAGAAGAGGTTAGTTACTATCGCAGTTTCACCCAAAGTTTCATACTGACTTCGGATTTCAACCCTTCAATCTCTAAGTCCTTTCACCCACACCGATTCAAAGTGTCATGTTTTGTGACTTGCCGATGGACATCGTCTTGTAGGTGCTTAGTGAGTACGACTTGATGGCCGGCTGCATACACCTGTCATATAAGCAAATGTCAACCTATTTTTGCCTTGTCAGTACGGTCAGGGGGAGGTTCTACGACGAACTCCATTCGAGAATATATTTATATCCGACATGTTAGTAACTCCGCGGCCGACGCACTGACACAGACTTCTTCGTGCTTCGAGCAGAGATACTCAAAAATCTACTGCGCTCCCACACGGTGAGGTAATTGCAAGACGAAGAGATTTGTAGCTCGGGATTCGAGGTGGAATCCAATCAATTCTTCTACTCATATCCACCTTTTACCCCTCTCAATTTTTGCTCGAACCCTGAAGCCACTTGAGGTTTATCCAACCCGCAAGTGGCTCTGAAGCAGGGAGAGAGTGGAGCATTCCGCAAGTCATTGTCATTGTTATAGAATTGAACAAACCTACCCCTGCCTGTTTTGACACTGGTCAAGACTTCATCCCAGGTCACTGGGCGTTGTGCAGCACTCGTGGCTCACGCTCAGGGTACAGAGACGCGTATCAAAAATACTGTGGCGAACATTTCTAAAGATAGATAGTCTCTTCTTGGCTGACCATTAGAGGCATTATGTCCGGATTTGCAAAACCTTCGAGCACAGGCGCTATGCCGTACCGTTACTTGCCGAGCACAGCTGGGCGGCATTTGCATTACAGAGCGCTAGTGACCAAGCGTTTCGTATTGTCTTATCTGTCCAATTTATGATTGAATCACTTGACACAGTGTTGGAGTGAGCTTCAAACACCTTGGCCAGTATGGTTTTCTCCTTCAACAAAGGCTTGAAATTTTTTGACCGCCTGCTGCACCTACAAGAACGGAAGCAAAGTGCGGAAGATAGACGAACGATGCGTAGTCTTTCCCGAAGGAGATGTCGATCCATCACAAACTCACAATATCTTGAAACGTGAGACATGAGCGCCGTAGGGACGAATTCAATAATAGAGCCACTGAGAGACCTAGGATAGGCAGGCCCTTGGTCTGTGCAGTACTCAAAATATAGCGCCTTCTAAGCTTTCGACAAAAATCTGGCCCACAGGTTAGGGTAATGGCTGTGGTGGTGATTAGTTCAATTGGCCACAGGTTAGTAATGCAGGGAAGATCAACCAACTGCAGGAGCTAGCCAGGGAACAGTGCTTCAATGTCTATGACGAACAGATTGTGTGTAAGAGTACACCTTGGCGCCCACTACGAGTCCCCGAGTCAAGGACCCTTTGGAAGGAATGCGACTATTCTACCCTTTTTCAGATGGCTACCATTGCAACAAGCACGAACAGCTGGTGGGATTACACCACTTCAGCAATGATTTTACCGCTAGGGAAAATAATTGAGAAAGTGTACGAAATATCATAACCTCAAACACCCACCTGTTTTTATTTGCTTCCATTTCTTGGTGGGCGGCTTGAATCTCGGTCCACGGATACACCTAGATACCGGTCCGGAGTCAGGGAATGTCAGTTGGGGGGGTTTCTACCGAGCTCTTCCTACCTTGTGGATGTAAGACTTGATAGGACCATCTCCGGCTTCTCCTGTTATCTTTGGCAGTACCTCGCTCCGAAACCTGAGCCGCAAGTGAGCATTCTTGGGTAGAGGTCCAACAGGTTGTATGTCATTTTACCTGGCTATAAGCTCCGCCTGATATTCAAGCGTACGCGATCGAAGCGTAGAGCCCTCAATATGAAGGCGCTTGAAGAGGATGGGAGCGAGGTTGACTGAGTCAACAACGGCTCCTGAATACAACAAAAAAATTAGTAATGCGCCACAATCGTCCAATTTAGAAACTTACCGCTCAACATAGCGAGCATAATCATGCGTCCATCTAAGGCCAAGGATTCCACATTCTTGTTAAAATGACTTTGGCCAACAAAATCGATGACCACGTCGACGCCTTTGCCTTGTGTGACCTTTTTCACGACGGCGGAAAAGTCTTCCGTCCTGTAATTGGCCGCATGCGTGGCACCATTTGGTAAGCCCAACAGCCAGTCGATCTTCTCTTGGGTAGATGTCGTTGCTGTGACCGTTCGGCTAAAAAAATATGTCAGCTGTACAGTTCACAGGCGTTTGAATAAATTAGCCGCCCACGCCTCGTATACACGAGCTATCTGGATGGCAGCCAACCCCACTCCCGAAGCACCCGCGTGGATGAGAACATTCTCATTCCCTTTCACCTTACCAATTACAACAAGGGCCTGGAAAGCTTAGATGTTCCATGAGGACATCAATTTGTTGCATATGCTTTGTATTGCTTACCGGTCAAAAAGGCCTCAGGGATACTGGCGGCCTCTGCCCAGGTTAGATAAGGCGGCTTTGGTACGATATGAGTCTGATTGACTGCAATGTATTCCGCATAGGCTCCCTGATTATATGTGAAGGGTTAAGTCTCCTCGTGGAACGGTGATACATGAGAAAATGATGTGGACCTACTCCGCCTGCAAGACCCAAGACTTCATCGCCCACTTTCCAGTCTGTGACGCTCGAGCCAATTTCACAGATAGTTCCAGAAAACTCGACACCAAGGATGGTCGAAGACCCAGGTGGGGGTGGGTACTTCCCTTCACGTTGTAAGATGTCCATTCTGTTCAGACCAAAGGCTTTGACCTGTAGTTGAGGTGTGGCGACGAGATATCGTTGCATGAGTTCGCTGATTATAGGAACAATTCCTTTCACGCGTGCTTACCTTGACCAGAACTTCGCCCACCTTTGGAAACGGGTTGGGTGCATCACCGATGTAGAGATTCTGTACCGGTCCCTTCTCATTCCTGATTAAAACTGCACGCATCTTCGGTTGCTCCTCAGGCTCCTGTGACAATTGGTGGCAAAGAAGTTGCCATGACAAATCATAGGTGTTTATAAATAAATTAAAATATCTGCTCTAGCGCTATCATCACGTGGACGCCACTCCCTTCAATAGGCGCTCATGTCAATGTCATGACGATTGGCGACAGAGTAAGTAAATCTCGTTCACGGCAGAGGACCTTGAGTCGAAATCTGTATTGCCAGTATTAATAATACTCAGTCGACCATTGTTATAGTGCAAATATTTAGCCCAATCTTCTATACTGTGACGTCACCGCCCTCAGATTTGGCCCGTACTACCACGAATAAGTAAACATAAACTACGATTACCCTTGAACCTCATATAAACGAACAATATAGTATAGAGAAATGATTTGCCGCGTATGTGCCAACTGTAGATGTTGTCGAAGTCGTCCATTGATAAGCTTACGTCACCGAGTCCACAGCGTTGCTTTCTGGACAAATTTGTGAGTGGGTTCCTCCACAAGACGTGAAGCTGTGGTGTCAACGAGACCGCTAACAGTACCCACAGCCACAATGTTATGTGACGCAAGATGTCCAACAGTGTTCTGGAACTCATGTTGGTTCCAGTCCAACGGCAAGTGTCTATATTCCTTTACCGCATCGGTTGGCATCTCAATTATGCGATTGAGTGCACCTCCAATAGGGTTTTCCAA
>Ga0247742_10000655_pt1 | contig 27059 bp, 29 predicted proteins | sample UWRJL208509C2_FD_180944 | JGI IMG/M metagenome (GOLD analysis project Ga0247742, IMG submission 180944) | Plant litter microbial communities from Arlington Agricultural Research Station in Wisconsin, United States - UWRJ-L208-509C-2 | ecosystem: Environmental > Terrestrial > Plant litter >...
TGTTGCCAGGCCGGGTCCATGAGCGCCGCTGCCGTGGCCGCGTCAGGCAAGAGGGGCGCCGGGTTCGGGCCAGCCCAGGGTGGGACGACGGGCTCGCCAGGACGACGAAGGTTGTTGATGTGCGGATCCGGCCAGCGCCATTGAACGTATGGCTGCGTTTCCCGGGTTATGACTTCTTGATGATCAAACCAATGCGCGAGGGTGCGCTTGCGGTCGTCAGACCAGCCCTGGACTTCTTCGGCAAACGCGAGTGCCTTCTGGTATTCGTGTTCGAAGACGGGATGCATGCAGTACCAGGCAAGCCAAAGCGCTTTAATCGAAGCGAAGTCCGCCTTCCCGTTGATTCGGAAAACCTGGTTGCCCCGGTGCAGGTGCCAGCGGACGACTTTCCTGCCGACGCCCTTGATGTTGCGCGGCGACAGATGCAGGTCGAGGTTTTTGAAATAGGCGGCAACCGTGGTGCGTTCGTCATGCATGAATATGTCTCCTGAAAAAATCCAGGTTCGCAGAACGCCGGTGGCGGTCAACGCGAGTGCGACCGTTTGTCCCGATGCGCCCGACACGCGGCGTGCCGTCGCCTGCGTTTCGCGGCAACGGGCAGCGACCATCCGTTTTCAAAGCCGCGTCCGGACCGCCGTTCGGGCAGCCGCCGGGGGTGGCAACGTCGTCTGCAGCCGGTGCCGGGCGTAGATGGCGGCGGCACCCACCGCCCACTGATCCTCGGCCCAGACTTCAGCCGCCTCCGGCACGTTGCCGTCATCGTCCGCCACGTCATACGGCGCACCGCGCTCGACGAGCCAGTCGACGACAACGGGGGCAAGGCGAAGATGCAGCAGGGTCTGCCCTTCCGGTCCGTGGATACCGGAAACGTCCGCAATGTTTTCGAACAGCGGCAGGAGATGGAGTGCGCCACCTTTGCCATCGCTCGCGTAAAGGTCACTCTTCGTCCGATTGGGCGACGCACCGAAAAAGCTGTCGAACTCTGCCGCGAGTGCAACAGCCGTCTGGCTTTTGGCATAGCCGTCAAGCCCTGTCTCCATGACATCAATGCCTGGCATGGTGCGGCGGCCGTCATCGGCACCGATGTCGAGCAAGGCACGGACGTGATCCAGATTGCCCCGCCTCATGGCATCGAGCAGGCGGCCGGCGGCATTGAGCCGAATGTCTGTTGGGCCAGTCGCCCCAAACGCACCAAAGAGCGGGTCGCGTGCGGCGGCAATGCTTGCCGGTTCACCGAGCCCGGCGCCGACCATGGCCCCGAAAACATCAGCGGACAGGATGTCCTGCCACCGGGGCTGCGGTACCCACCTGGGCAACGGGGCCCTGTATCGCACTGCAGTCTGCTTTCGCACGGCACCAAGGATCGCGGGATCGCGCATGGCGACCGTCGGTGCAGCAAGGACGAGGTCCCTGTCGAACGTGACGGTGCCAACGGGTGCCCGGAACGCCTCCAGGAGCGCGTCACGCATGCCGTTTGCCACCGGTACCCCGCGTTCGAGCAAACACAGTGCGACCGTGCGGGTCCCGGCATGATGGAGCAGCGTGCGCCCCCGCGAGTCGACTTCAGCGATGTTTCCGCCCCGGTCGAGTAGCCACGGCAGGAACAGCAGTTCGCCCCTGTCGGAGTCTGACCGCACGGCGACAGCAGTTGCACTGAGGTTGCCCGCAATGCCGGCCAGTTTGAGCGCTTCGCGATTGGGTTCGGCGCCGAGGGCGAGATTGAGTCGGGCGCCTGGCAGGTCACCGTCGGCAATCGCGCTGCAAAGGCCTCGCGTCGGGCGCCCTGCCCGGCCGCGCGTGGTTGTCTGCTTCAGGAAACCTTTCGCCTGTGCCATGCCGTGTGCCCCAAATTCACCAAGCTAACGACGGATGGCGTTTCGTCAAGGGGGGGGGCAATCATGCGGGTACCAACGGATTTTGAGGCCAGCGCGTGAGGACCACCGAAGCCGATCTTCCAGCCCGCCTGCTCCTCGCCTACGCCGCCCATCCGTCTGACCCGGCGGGTGCCCAACACGTCGGTCAGTGCGGGCACGAGCACCGACAGACGACCTTCATCACCGAAAGAATGGAAAGCTCAATTTCGCTCCTGCCGTCCAGACCAGGGGGAGCGCCTTTGACCCGGCAGCGCACGCATCTCAATCAGTACTCCAACGGTCGATGTAAGACTCCGCTACCTTGACTCCACCGTCCTGCCCTTTCATCCTCCCGACGTAATGAACCCAAGCTGCAGATAAGCGGCACGAGACTGGATTCACAAGGGATGGCATGCGCGGGCATCAGGATACGAAGGGGTAGAACACAGCCGTTTCGATACGCGCAATGCGTCGCGCCACCCGGTGAGCCATTCCTTTCAAACAAGACGCAATATCTGCTCAAGAAAAGGCGCCCCATGTCATCTGTAACATCAGTATCAGTTGAGGCCGCTGCGGACGACGCCGTGCGCATCCGGGGGGACGGATGGGACGGCGAGCTCATTCGCACAAGTCGGCGAGCCCTCGTCAACGCGAAGACGAGCTACCGGAGGCATCACCCGGCCGTCTACATTCTCTACGACAACCGCTTCGAAGCGTCTCCGCGACATCTTTACGTGGGACACACTGGCGACGTGGACACACGTTTTGGTCAACACCATGCCAAGAAGGAGTTCTGGACAGCGGCGCTCATCTTCCGCTCAGCGAGCGATGCGATGAACATCGCCCATACCCAGACCATTGAACACCGTTTCATCGAATCGGTACGCACCGCAAGCCGTTACTTCGTGACCAACGGCACGGAGGGCGCCGCCGCCCACCTTGGGGCCACTGATGCTGCATTCGTCGAGGACTATACGAGGGGTGCGCGGGACGTCCTGACGCTGCTTGGCATCGACGTGTTCACGCCGAACGACGATGCTGTCTTCACCTTCACTGACAAATCCGGGGGCCGGAAGCTGAAGTCCCGTCTGCGGCTGATGGGCATCGATCCACCGACCGTGCAGTTCCTCTCAGGCAGCATCGTCCATGTCTTCGACAAGGAGGCAGGCCAAGTGGACGCAAAGGCGGTACTTCCAGGTGACGCAATTAGCCATGATTCGTCCGAGGGCACCTACACGTTCACGGCCGATGCCGCCGTGCGCATGAGCGGAAGCCTGTCCGGCTACATGTGGAGCGTATTCGGTGTCGGTGCCGCGCGTTGGGAAAACGATCAAGCCCAAACACTCGCCGACATACTCAAGTTCAGACGTAAAGGGCTGACGGTATAGGCGCCATCAGCGGATCGGTCTACCGTGTCGTCCTCGTCCAGTCCGTTCGGAAGCGCTACCCGAGAGTCGACTTATTGCGCCGAAGGCTAACGGCCAGCGCCTCCAACTCCACCTGGTCCGGAATGGACGAATCGTCCATCGATTGTTCGGAAGACGCCATGTCGGCCGGGACGAAGGCGCACTCGGCGTCACGTACAAAGTCGAGGCTTTTTCCACCCTTACCGGTTGCAACAAACACGTCACCGAGTTTCTGCAGGGTCGGAAGCATCAGCCTCGCAGTTTCCCGATCCATGTCCAACCAGCCATCGGCACCCGCCGTCGACGTTTCACTGAAGGCATTGAGGATGACGTCAATGAACCGGTGGCAGCGCACCCGTGAAAGATCAACAAGATTCCTCTCTTGTGCATCTGGCTCTCTTTCCGAGGGGAGCAGGTCCTGCAGGTCAGCCAGCGATGTGCATACAGGCCCCTCATAGTGCGGAGGTTCGGCGATCTTCGTGCGCGAACGTCCGTCCACGCGGTCCGCACGTACGTAGCCAAGGTAGTGTATCCACCGACAGTTGCCGGCAACGGGTGCTTCACTCGGCTTCGCTGCTTCGCAAGCGCATTCGAAGGCAGCATCCATCCACGAACGCGAAGTCTTCTGGTTTCGCGCAAGCGTGCGCCCGAGACGCTCCATCCTCTCTTTGTATTTCTCTTCGGACTCATTCTTCTCCCTGGGCCGAGCGACCAGCGGCTTGTCGAGGACTTTCATTTTGTTGAGGAGGACCGCAACCTTCTTGGCGTCACCTTTGAATGAACGAGCGACCATCATTCGCTGCCCTGTCCGCTCAAGAACGACCATCTGATTATCAGAGCTGGTAGACCCTGGCAGACGGCGTACATTGATGAAATGAGATTTAGGCTCGATGCCCTCGATTATTGGCAGCGATGCAAAGACAGAGGGATTTCGCAATGTCACTATATCGACCAACTTGCTGGTCGTGTTTTTGTTTGGCCTCGCACCCTCGAGGCGCTTGGCCTGGAACAGGGCGATGCGCGCCCGGTCAGGACTGGCAAATACGACGAGTGCGAAATCCGCCCCCACGTCGGACTCGTTGTGAACAGGATTGCCGGTACGCATCTTGCTGTATTGGCCCCAGGCACATTGGTTTTGCGCGGCAATCCGCTCGGCTTCCTCAGCGCTTTCGGTGAAAGCGCCAAGGCAAACCGGAAAGGCTGTTGCAAATCCCCCCAGAAGAGCACCTGTGACCGTTTCCTCGTCGAGGGAAGCGACGAGGCCGGTCCCGGAGAGCTGATTGATGACGTGACGGAACGTCGCCTCAACCGGTTCGACCACACCCGTGCCGGCAAAGCTGCCCAGCAAGGCAGCACGCAGCCGCTGAAGGCCTTCAGATGGTGTGCCACCCATGAGTCATGACTCCTTTGTTCGCCTACGAAAACCCTATCATGACTACAAACGGCGCGCTCCCGTTCCACGGCAAGTCGCCAACGGCGTGGCATCGTCGAGTTCGCGCGCTTCGCGCCGCAGGTCTTCTTCCAGTACAAAGCGCGAAAACCGGTGACGACAGCGTTCGCCGGGACGGTTGCTGTTGTTTTCGATGTTCTGGGCCCGGGCCGGCCAGTCGGAAGGTAGCTCCGACAGCAAAGGAAGCGGCGATGCGAATTCAAGGTCGGTCCTTGGGTCAGAACCGGACGGGGAACCGGGGTGGACGTCGACCCACTTGCGAAGTACTGCGCGCTCGCGTCGGTTGCCCTGGCGGTACCACGCACACAAAAGCCTGTAGTAATCGTCTCCCCGGATCAGGGCGGCCGCCTTGGCCTTCCACCAGTTCCACAACTCTTCGCGCGAGCCAAACAGGGTCACTGGTCGACCTTGGTCGTTGCGGCGAAGCTGCCAGCGCTCGCCCTCGCGGTAAAGGGCACTTCCCCACCTGATGCGCTCGAGCGGATAGCCCATGGTCGCAAAGTAGGCGACAAGCCAACTCGCCCGTGGAGCGTTCTGCCCGACCGTCTTCGGCGCACGCCCGCTGACTTTAAGGCCGGGTCTTGTGCGACTTCTTCTCGTTGCTGCCAGGGGCTTGGGATTCAGTCCGGGTTGCATGGCATTCGCATGGTCGGGATCACCAACCTAACCGGAAGCAACATTTCGTCAAGCTTTTCGCGGGCATTTCTTTTCGTCAGCCATGTCCGCGCGGGTGTGAAATTCCATCGAATCAGGGTGTGTAGTCGGTGACATCCGTCGTTTGGGTCGTCTTTTGTTTTTCAGCGGGTTACCAACCAGTGGGTTTGCGTGTTCATCAAGCCAGTAAAGCTTGATACGCGCGCAAACCAACCACTGAGGAACCGCCATGGACATCACCGAAAAGCCAGCCAGCCCCTCTCTCCCGGACCCGCAACATCCGCCTGGACAAAGTGCCGCATCCACCCCGCCGATGGGTGGGCCTGCGCGCGCAACGCCGCGCGTTCCCGGTGGTGGCGAACCACCGGCCACGGAAAATCTGGCGCGCACCATCCTCGCCGCATTCATTGGCGGCCTCGCTTGTGCGGTCGTCCTGATCCTTGTCAGCGCAGTCTGCCGTTTGTCCGGGTGGGCCCCGTGAGCGCGCACCGGAAATCGGCCGGGCCAAAGCCGGTTGCCCATTACCTGCGCGGCAGGGGACGGCGCCACGTGTTGCGGCAGACCCTGCCCCGTCAGTATCCGAGACCGCCCGGCACATACATGGAAGAGCGGATTGCCGCACTCAGCGATGCCGACTACACGGAGTTCAGGCGCAAGCCCCGACCCTTCTTCCGGAATTGGGATCGGGAGGACCGGCTCATCGACAAGGCCATCGCGGCCGAGGCGCGCGCACGTCGGAACGCTGCAGTCGATGCCGAAGCAGGTAGCGCCTCATGACGCGACGCGTCCGAAACGTCTCAAGGATAGATCGCGTTTTTGAGCAACTCGAGTTGCTCGTTCACGCGCGCCAGGATGAAAAGTTCCGGCCGCTTGCTGTGATTGGTGTTCAGTGCTTCGAGCTTTTTCATGTCACGCGCATTTTCGTTGATGGCCGCATTGACACGCTCGCGCCCCACCAGGTTCTTTCCAAGCAAGGTGCGGAACTTGTCGAGGACGTCCTTGTACTGCGCAGCGTCCAAAGGATCGTGGGTCATGGTCGGAGTCTCCGGAAGGTTAAAAACGGCAACCTGACCGGGCTCGCATACGGTCCGGCTGCAGTCTGTCGTGGCCCGGACAACGGGCTCTTTCATATTGATGACACACCTGCGTGCGTCCGTCTGTCAGCGAGTTCCTACGCAAATCCGGTACTGCGCCATGAGCATCCGGCCTCCCTGCCCGACACGCGAGAAGCGACGCCTTGGCTCGACAAGACCTCTGACTTCCTTCCAACCAGGAGCAAGCCCTGATGACTCCCGACAATTCCCCGGTGCGCACGAAGCCGTGCGCAGATGGTGCACCGACGCGCCACCAGAAACGAAGCTGGCGGACAGTTCCGACCGTCGACCCATTGACTGTCGCGTCCACCGTCGAGGGCATGGCCATAGTCACCCGTGCGGTCTATGAGCTCGGCGAGCTCGATCCGTGCCTCTTGCTGTCTGGCCAGCGGCTGCGGCTGCGCCTGTTGATCGACCGGCTGCTCGGCGAAATCGAGACCGCTGCGGTGGGCGATGCAGTGAGTGCCCTGTACGCCCTGCGTCGCCGTGGATTTCCCGTGTCCGGCATCAGCGAAGTGCTGCCGCCCCGGAAAAGTCGCGATGTCGCCCGCCGCGTCATCCAGGACCTCCGGAGAAAATGGAGCCGCACGGGGCCCGACAAGATTCAAGAGTCATTGTGGGTCGAGACCACGCTCGATTTTCTTGAAACGCCAAGCCGTGGCCGATGAGAAAATATTTTTCATCGTCACTTTCGTTGTGCCGCAAGGGCCAGGCCCGAAAAGCTAACTTTTAAGCGTTTTAAGTCAAGAAAATAGTCGGACTTGATCCATTGACAAAGTCGCAAACCCCGTTTTGATGAATGCAGGACCGGAACAAATCCGGCGCCACTGCCCGATGGCTTATCCATCGGCAACTTCATCACCAACGAGGAATTCTCATGCCCAAGCCCACCCGTTCCACTCTCCCTGCCGCCCGTGCGCCGCGACACCGCCACCGGCCCGAACCCACCCTTCTCCACTCGCCTCTGATGAATGACATCATCCGCGAGATGGGCGCTGCGCAAGAATCCGGTCCGCGCATCCGCCACGTTGGCGAAGACGAGCACGGTCACCGTGTCACCACGCGTTCGGCCAAACCCGTCCACCATGTCCGCGCCACCCTCAAGCGCAAAGCCATCGAGGAATCCATTCTCGATTCGGCCGACGAAGAACTCTCTACCCTTGTCGTCGATGACCTCGAGCCCGAGCGCGGCCCGGTCCCGGCCATGGTGCACCTCCAGGCGATTGCGGCTGTCCGCAACCACACGGTGCGCCCGAACAGGATTGTCGATCTTTCACCACGCCCCACCGTCGAAGAAATCGAGCACATTGCCCGTGGCCAGATTCACACGTGGCCAACCTCGCCCAACCCTCACGCCGGGGTTGCGCCCTGGCAGCATCCGGCCCAGATGCACGCGCCGGGCCTGTGGATGGGGCACGTCATCCAGTCGGATGTACGCCTCTCTGACCGTTATCCTGTGTACCTCGCTTACCTGCAGCAAAAGAAGACGTCCCGCTCTTGCACCATCGGTGGGCTCTGGACGTTGCGCATCCTGACCGAGCTCGTTGGCGACAAGCGGCTTTGTGAAATCGGTCCTGCGGACATCGACGTGTTCCTGCAGGCGATTTCGGTGTGGCCGGTGCATGCGAGCAAGCGCCGGGCGTATCGCCTCATGGGTGCGCCCGACGTTGTCGCAAAGTCCATTCGACTTCGGGAAACCAAGACCATTGATCTTGGCACCCAGCAGCGGCACATCGATTTGCTCCGCACGCTTTTTCGCTGGCTCGAAGCACGCCATGAAGTCATGCCCGGCTTGCTTAAAGGCGTCAGGCTTTACTCGTCGACGGACGACCGTGGCCAGCGCCGCGCGCCGTTTGACGCTCCGCGCCTTCGGGCGCTCTTCGATGCGAAACACGATGCCCGTTTTACCTCACCGTTCCAGTACTGGGCGCGTTTCCTTGGGCTTTATCAAGGCATGCGCGTGAACGAGATCGGACAGCTTTATGTGGACGACATCATCGAGATGGATGGGACGTGGTGCATCGACATCACCCGTGACCGTGACGGCCAGCGCCTGAAGAACGCTCACTCACGCCGCACGGTGCCGATTCATCCGGTCCTGCTTAAAAACGGCTTTCTCGACTTCGTCGAGCAGAGCCGTCGCTGGAACCGTGCCACGCTCTTTCCCGGCCTGACCTGGGGCGTCAACGGCCCTGGGGACACGATCTCCGACTGGTTCAACCGGAGCTTCCTGCGCAAGACGTGCGACATCCATGTCAAGACGATGACGTTCCACTCTTTCCGCCACAACTTCGCAACGATTGGTGAGCGGTCAGGCCTGTCGGATGCCCGCGTGGCCTTGCTGCTCGGACACAGTTCCGGGGATTCGATTCTGCGCCGGCACTACGTCATGAAACTGAGTGTGGCGGAGATGCAGGAGTCGATGTCCAAGATGCGTTTCCCGAAGCTCGAGCACGTTCGTTATGTGCCGGAGTACTACGAGCGGGCCTTCGAGCGGGCCGATGCTGTGGAGGCGCGTGAGGCGCGCCTGGCGCAGGTCTATGACCGGGCTGCGTGAGCGGGTGTTGTGTGCGGAAACCAGAAAGGGCTGCCCAGGCAGCCCTTTTTTTTCGTATGCGGGGTGGCCAGCCACGGCTTCGGGTCAGGGATAAATCGCCGTTGGCACTCACCGCCTTCGGAGGAAGCGGGCATGACGGGGACACATCTTCCTCCGCGAGCGCTTTGCCACTTATAGTTTTCTTCCCGGCGGTGTGGCGCGCATTGCCACTCCTGCGCGAAGCTGCACATCCGAAGATGATGGTGCATCTACCAGTTCCTTCCAGTCACCGATATTCAAGCCGAGGCCTCCTCGGCCTCTCCCGATGTACACGGGCATGATGTCGACCAGCTTCGGGAGTAAATCCCGCGCAAGCACTGACGGCAGAACAAGCCAGCCGGCAACATCCCCCGGCCCGTCGATCACACCACGGCGAATGACCGCCGTGAAGCTGTTGACGCCGACGTCGGTGATGTCCACGTTGCAGACGCCGGAAGCGTCAGCCTTGCACTGTCTGGAAACGGCATCCGTCATTGCACTCATTGGAACCGCTTTCATCTCGTTGGAAAAATAGGCGAGATAGTGTACCCAGCCCAGCTTCGCCGCCGTGCGATGAATCTCCTCCTGGCTGCGGCTTAGCTCAGCGTCCGCCTTGACTTCTGCATATTGCAGAAGGTCTTGACCGTCTGCTGCATAGGAGTCCGGTTTGTACAGTTCCTTGGCGAACTCGAACATGGCACCCGTCCGAAACAGGATTGCCATCTGCGGTCGGCGCCAGGGCTCTCTTTTGTCCTCTGGCGTTCCCAGCGGGTTGGGATCGTCGGGCCTGCGATGAACATCCAAGAAGTTGCGCTTCCCATCCTTGGAAGTTTTTCCCGCCTTTGCCTGGAACAACGCGATTCTCATTTCAGCATCGGACTGCCAAAGTGCGAGCGCAAAGTCAGCGCCCCTGTCACTTTCGTTCGACCGGAGATCGCTGCTGCTGCTTTTGTTGTACCCACCCCAGGCGCACTGCGTGGTGTCAGCAGTGCCTGAGCCAAACTCCTTTGCAGCAAGCGGCAGTACCGCCGTCACGCCGCCGAGGAGCGCCGAGGTAATCGCCTCTTCGTCAAGGCAATCGACAAACCCGTGAGACGCAAATTCGTTGAGGACGTGCAGGAACGATGCCTCGATTGGCGTCAGGATTGCCGCTGTCCCTGTGTCCGCATCCCCCTCTGCCAACTTTTCGGTCTCGACCATCGTCTAAACCCCGCATGGCGTCTACAGGCGCCGGATTCTAGAATCTACCCCGGCTGCTGGCCTGCACGAAAGCCGTTCGTCGAGGTATTTTTGTTCGAGCTGCGCGAAGAGATCGTTTAGCCGCTTCGCAGTCTCCCGGCCGAGCGGGCGGCAAGCGAGGCCGAGGTACGCGCCGTCGTCTCCGGCAACGACTTTCCGCACCTCGCTCCGCCAACGTCGCATTCGTTTTTTCGCCTCAAGCGCAGAATCAAAGGTTCCTTCCGCCAGACGCTCGATGGCTTCAATCTGAGTCACACGCGACAGGCTTTGCCGGAAATGCGCTCTTTTAACCGGATCGAGACCGACAGCGTGGCGCAGTGCCAGTTCAATGCAGGCTTCCTGGCAAAGGATGCTGAAGGCAAACGCGCGCCACTCCGTCCAGAGCCCGACCACCGACCAGCCCTGGAAGTACACCAGTCCACCACAGGCGCTCGTCACCTCCCAGAAGCCCCGGATTCCCCGGCGCTTGATGCGCAGGTAAGTCACCTTCGCGCCGAAAATCGCAACGTCGGCGATGAGCTCGGCAAGGGACGTCGTCACGGTCGCTCGCCTGTTGCGACTGCAGAGGCACTCGACCAGACGGCCCATACACGCAACCGCCGGCCGCGACCCCGGGGCGCCCAGCAGTGGCAAGGGGCGGCTTTGATGATGCAGCTGGAATTGCGCGGGTCTGACATCTGGGTGCCTCGGATGGAGGGACTAGCCAGTCTGGCATCGAGGTAAAAACTGTCGACCCAACCGCGACGAAATGTCCAGGCAGCCGCGATTCGGAACTTTTGGGAATTCGGCCTACCATCTCGCAATCACACCCGGAGATTCCCTCACATGAGCCAAAGCCAGGATCCGTCCGAACTCAGGAAACTTTTCGCACTCATCCATGCAGCGAACGACATCACCACTGCCAGTGAATCGTCCGAGGACGACATCGCTCAAATGCTGGACGTCAAGCTTCTCTCTGGCAGGGTCACCGACACACCCCTTGAAGTCCTCGATGACATGGGGGACGAACTCAAAGACGAGTTCCAAAAACTCATGGCATCACTTGAGCCCAAGCCTAAGGATGCAAAGGCCGCGTTTGACGCGGTCAGGAAAGATCCGGTGAAGATGCGGCACTCCCGCAACATCCAGAGGGGCTTCGAGCTCCTGCAGGAAGTTCGCGAAGAATGTGGGGACATCGATGAGGACATGTTCGCCAACGTCGTCGAGCTCGTTTCCATTCTCGCGCGAGTGCGCGTTGAACGCGACGTGGTACCGCTCCTGGCCAGGGGCCTCTACTCGACCGAGCTGCGGGCTGCAATCGCGTTCTGGGAGACCACAAAGGAGAGCCCTGACGGTGCACACGAGGGGGTCTGGCAGGAGGAGCTGGCCAAGAGGCCCGGCATTTTGTCTCATCTTCTCGGTGGCCACATCGTGTTGATGGGCGAGCAGATGCATGTCGGAAACGTCACACTCGACGGTTCCGGGGACAAGATCGCCGATTACCTTTTGCGCCACGCCATGACGACGAACATCACACTCATCGAGATCAAGCACCCGGAAACGGATCTTCTGGGCAGCCGGTATCGCAATACCTATCCGCTGTCGAAGGACGTCTCCGGTAGCATCAGCCAGGTCTTGCACCAGCGCAATGAGCTCCGGCAGAACTTTCACCAGAAGAACCACCAGTCCGACGAGAAGTTCACCGTCAATGGTGCAAGGTGCATCGTCATCGCCGGTCGGGCGGACAAGCAACTGGCGGGCGACCCGGCCAAGGCTGCTGCGTTCGAGATGCAGCGGGATGCGGTATCGTCGAGCGTGCGCATCATCACCTTTGACGAACTCTACGCGCAGTTCCGGTCATTCAATCGACTTTAGAATGCTGTCCGGGCCACGGTCGAGCGCGGACGCGAGTCCGCCCGTCGCGGGTGCCTAAAGATTCCTTGCGTCCGACGAGATGCGTACCTGGTAGTTGATGTTGAGCAGAGGGTCACTGTTGCCGATAGCGTTGTACAACACGGAGATGTTGGTCGGGCCCGACATCCAGGTGGCCGCCCGCATCTCCATCATGCCGTGCTTCTCCGAGTGCTCGACCTCGGCGCCGTACTTGGACCGAAGCGCAACGCTGACCCTGTCATAGACCAGTTCTGCGGCTTTGGCGGACGCCTCATCTTGCAACTTCAGCGTCACCTGGCTGAGACCCTCGCCTCGAAAGTAAAACAGCGCCTTGAATTTCTGCGAGACAAGGTCGACGCCGTCGAGCTCGAGCCTTTCTCCTGACCCGTCATGGAGTTTTTGGGGGTCTGCCGGGGCGTGGGCTTCCGGAAACGCCGACTGCACGTCCTGCACGGTCATGCCGACCCGGGATTCTTTCCACAGGGATTGGGCATGGATGCCGGTCGAAGCAAGGAGAAAAAAAACTGCTGCAATGGCTTTCATGGGTCCCCTTGGCTGACGGCGTCAAGTGCGTGGCGCAATGATCTCATGCCTGTAATGTCAACATCCGCCCGGAAAAAACCATGAGCGAGTGGGAGTGGGTTCCGCACCGCGACGAAGTGACAGTTGTCGGCCGAAGCTGTGGTGTCAACCGGTGCGGGCGCGTACAACAGCCGAAGTGCGTGCTGCTTATTCAACAGCTCAACCATGACGACCTCGCCCCTGTGATCCATGAAAGTCGACTCGTTCAGGCCCCTGTCGTCCGGGCAGACCACAGCACCGAAGCAGCCTCCCTCGTGACCGGGTACTTCGATGGACCAGACAAAACCCTCCTCCCGGCGTTCAATCATGTCCCTTCACCCCACCGGTCTGCGCCCAGGGTAGCCGGTGGTCAGGGCCGCACCGGAGCAATTTCGGCGCCGCCCGACGCGAAACGATAACGTTCCGGCCAGATTGAAACGGTCCGGCCGCTTTTGCAGCTCGCCCAGTTGGCGGCGTCTCGTCCATTGGGCGAGGGTTCTGCCAGACTCCAACGAGGTCGATTTACCGGAGGCAGGCATGAAGGTTTTTGTCAGTTCACTCATCGGTGGCATGGAGCCCTACCGCGCTGCTGCAAAGGCGGCCATCGAGAGTCTCGGCTTTGAGGCCGTGATGGCCGAGGGCTTCGGCGCGCAGCCGGTATCTTCGCAGGTGGCGTGCCTACAGGGCATCCGCGCCAGTGACGCCGTTGTCCTCATTCTGGGCGAGCGCTACGGCGTCCCCCAGGCTTCTGGCCTGTCGCCTACCCACGAGGAATTTCGCGAGGCCCGGGACAGCAAGCCGATGTTCGCTTTCAAGCTCGCTGGCATCGACCCCGAGGCGTCGCAAGCCAGGTTCATTGACGAGGCAGGATTATGGGAGGCAGGCCTGTTCCGGGAAGAGGTCGACTCCCCGGCGATGCTTGCCGCGCGAGTCACCAGAAAGCTCCACGAGTGGACTGTTTCGCGAGCGGCTGGCACCGTTGACGGACGTGAACTCCTCGACGCCGCCCTCTCGGTCCTCCCTGTCCAGCAGCAGGGCTACTACAGCCAGGCTGGCGGGGTGATCGTTGCCGTGGCGGCCGGACCTCGCCAAACCATCTTGCGGCCCTCTGACATGGACGCGCCATTGCTTTCTGCCGAGTTCAAGCAGGCGATGCTCTTCGGCCCCGTGCGGCTGTTTACCGAAGTGCGAGATCTTGAATCGCGTGTCTCCGGCAACGTGCTGGCCTTCCGCTACGACGGTGGGCGGGGGAATGTGTCGGTCGACACGCGCGGCACCGTCATGGTGAGCCTGCCACTCCCCAGCCACAAGCACGCGATGATCGTGGTTGAAGAGGATGTCACCGACACGCTGGCGCTCGCGCTCGGCTTCGTCGACTGGGCGCTGGAACGCATCGATCCGACGCAGCGGCTGACCCATGTTGCCCCCGTTGCGATGCTCCCGGGCAGCACGTTCGGTGCATGGATGACCAGGAAGGAAGCGGATGCCAGCGGCGGGGCCTTTACAGCAAACATGGACGGCGAGCGGGCGCCGGTCTTTTTCGAGCCACCCGCCCGACCACGCGCGTCGCTCCGTCACCAGAAAAACGAATTGGTCGAGGACTTCGTCGCCCTTTTGCGGCGGGGTGCGGCGGCGCGCGCGGGCTCCGAGTGGTGACACCAGCCAAAGCGGGCGCCGACAGCGACATCCCAGTCAGTGCACCGCCCCAACGTCCTCCGCACACACGAGCTCCATCTGTTCTACATGGTCGGGGTCGACTTCTCCCATCCATACAAAGATATCCCGAACGACCTGACCACCCTCGGCGATCATGTTCTCCGCTGCATCCTCGTCCACATCGATGCCGGCCCCGTGCGAATACCGGTTGACAAAGCGGTAAACCTTCTCGCGCACCTCCGGCGTGGTTTGAGTACATTTGGTTAGGCCACGCTCGAGCAGCGCCGAGAGGTCGGATCTGTGCTGGGGAAACTTGAAGGCGAAGAACGCTTCGAGAAGCTTCCGGGCGAGATTTGCGGCACTGAACGCCTGGTCACGGTCGAGGACATCGAGATCCCTGAACGCTGCAAGCCGACCGTAGATGAAGTGATATTCGGAGTTGTATTCGACCAGCGAAGGTCCCGCGTCACGAATGGCCGATGTCCGTGGCGAACCTCCCGACTCGACGGTATAAAAAAATGCCGAGGGCGGCTGGGGGTTGCCCCTGCTCATACGGTTGCGATTCATACCGACCAACCAGTCACGCACCATACGAAAGAAGGTGAAGTTATGAGTAAATACAAATAACTGCTTCGCCTCGCCGAGACGGTTTCTCAGGTAGGAGTAGGCATGGAAGAGATGATTCGAATCGAAGCTTGAAACAGGATCGTCAACGACGACAATGGTGCGCTTTAGTTCGTTGTCATTCTCGGAGATCTTGGTGATGAAGTAGACGAACGCGATAGCTGTCTTCTCACCCTCGCTGAGGTTTCGGTCGTGACCGGCCATACCGGACCGGTTAATTTCGTAACCTCCTGCGCGCGCGTTAAACACAAGGGAAAGCTCGGATCGTCCGAGGAAGCGGTGAAGGGAGTCGTTGAATGAGGCCGCGCCCAGCCCCTCATTCGACAGGGACTCCTCGATGGAATCCATTTCATACTTGCGCTTCTGTATGGCGGTCCCATATCCGTTCACGACACCAACGAGCTTCTCGGCATCAGCAAAACTTCCAAAATAGTCGTAATCGGCGAGCTCCCGGCGCGCGAGCTCCTCTTCAAGCGACGTCTGGGCAGCCCTAAGCTCCGTCTCGAAATTTGCAGACTTTTCGTTGTGGCGCTCCAAGATGGCGGTGAGGCAATCCGTGGCGTTCAGCACTCCGGTGACGACGTCGTGAGGTACCGACTCAACCACGCCCGAAGTCCACGTTGGATTTCCAAGCTTTCGGTCAAGCTCGATGGACCATCCGTTGATGACTGCATTGATCCTATCCAGGAAATCCGTCAGCCGTTCGCGGCAAGCACGATAGTCGTCTCGAAGTTCTTCATAGAGCAGGCCAGCCTCCGGCCACAACACAGGGCGTATCGTCGAAGCGCTCAACGCATCGCGCTCCCTGTGCAAGTCGATTTGGAGGTCCTCATACGCCTTGCTAAAGTGTCCTTCCAGGCGGCTTAGCGTGCCCTCCCGCAAGGGTTCGCCGCAGAATTCGCACGATTCCGACAGATGATCGCGATGCAATCGCAGACCTGCCTCTACCCAGCGACGAAGGTCGTCGTTCTCCTGAAGCCTGGAGATGGCCGAATTGATGGCGCTCGACGACAGAAGATGTTGGAGCGAGGCGTGTCGACTATCGAGTTCGCCTTGTTTACAAGGAAGCGAAGGCACAGACACTGCATCGAGCATGACCGGGCGAGCTGCTTGAGTCAGGCGCTGCAGCTCTTCGTCCGACATCGGCGGAGTTCTTGTCAATGAATCGGTCCGACTGGCCAACAGCGCTTCAAGCTTTCGCCGGTCGTAGTTGACGTAGTACGCGTCCTTGGTATTGACCGCCTGCATGTTCTGTTTCAGCCGTCTGGCGGCTGCGGTAAGAAAAGAAGAGCGCTCAGTGAGTGTCTTGTCTAACGCAGCATGCTTCTCAGCGAAGACCTCTTCGTCTGTCCTTTGCTCTACTCGGAGCACCTCAAGCCTTTTCTTCTCGTCGATTTTTTTCTTATCGACAAGAAGGATGCCCCTGATGCGATTGCTCCAATCGATGTTCTCCCTAACAAACGCTTCGTTGAATGTCCGAATGTTCAGGGTGTTGTTGGCTATGGACCGCTCGGTGACGGTGCCGCCGCCGTCGAGAGACACCACGATCTCGGCTCCCGTGAACCGGACCTCGACCGACTTTTTTTCCAAGGCAGCAAACAGCGTTGAAAGAGTGGACTTCCCCGACCCGTTCCAGCCGTAGAGAAGATTGAGGCGACCGAACTCTTTCGTCCCAGCCCCTGCGTAGTTGCGGAAGATGCCGTAATTCTTGAGTTTGTCGATTCGACGTATCACGAGCCCCTGCTCCCGCCGGTGGGTCGGCACCTTGCTGGCCGGGGCCAGATGCCGCGCCGGCAGCGCCGACCAAGCTATCATCCGGCGAGCATCCTCAAAAGTATGTAGGGCAACTCCTACAACGGCTCTATCGGGCACCATGCGGCCTACAGCGTAGATGACCTGAACGGCCCCGCAACGCTTGCCCGATGACGGGCTAAAAGCCTGCCGCGTCCAGCCTCTTGTCGAGCTCACGACCGAACCGGCCGAGGTTTGACCCGCACGCCCGCAGCCAGCGCCGGAGCTGGAGGGCATCCAGTCGAAGGTTGCCGCGTTCGACGGACGACACGTACTGCTGGGATATTTCCGCTCTGAAGGCGAGCTCCTTTTGCGTGAGCCCAGCTTTTTCGCGGGTCTCGAGCAGAAGCTCAAGGAGGATCGGGTACTCCTTGGCGTAGATGGACTTGCCTTTGGGCATCGGCTCGCTTCTCGAAATCGTGAAGCGACGCTAAACAACAAGATGGGATACTCCATGTTGTTGTGTTTTTCGATCTACCATTTGGCCCACACGGACTTGGGGATCTTGGAATGAAAACCGCGCTGACCGCTCTGTTGTTGTTAACCGCCCTGCCCGCCATTGCCCAGGACGCGCCCGCCCCCGCCTCGACGGCGCCCAATTTCTGGCACCGCCTCGGGAATGGCATCAAGCAGTCCGCCTCCCGCGTCGGCCAGGAAATCCAGACCCCCGGCTCAACCCAGGGCGATGCTTTCCGGCCGCTGACGCCTGGCGCCAGCCAGCTCGTCAACATCTTCCCTGCTTCGCAAAGTGCCGAAGCATCCGCAGGACACCTTGCATGGCCCCGCGTGGCGCTGACCATGGAAGAGTACGGCGAGCACAAAAATTGCTGGACCATTCGTGCTCGCATCTGGCCCGATGCCACTTCGCATCACGATGAACGGTTCCAGATTTGCCGCAAGTCCCCCATCAAAGCGACGAACGACCTGGGCCAGTCCGGCTATTCGATGCCGAATGACATGGAAGCCCGACTGGCCGAGGCGGCACAGACGTATCCGCCGACTGTCACGACGGGTGCCGTCGCAACGGAAGGTCCGAACCCGCCGATGACCCTCTTCGTCCGCTCGATTCCGCAGCCTTTGGTGTGGGCTCAATGGCCCGTCCTCACCCGCTTGCTGCATGTGACCGGGTTCGGGGCCAGCATCGCTGGCGGCGGCCGGGATTACCGGATGTGGATTGCCGGCTACGACCCTTCCGGCGACAAGGGCTGATTGACCCGTGCGTCTGCGCCGTCCCCGCCAGTCTCTTACCGCCGGAATCCATGCGCGGCAGGTGCGGCGGGGACGAATACGTTCCCTATCTCCGGAGTCCGCATGTCGTCTTTCGCCTATATCGCCGCGTGTCTTGGCGCGTTCTTTGGCCTCATCATCGTCGGTCGCCTCCTCATCGCCCTGCACGACGCGTCCGTCGTGCGCCGTGAAGTGTTCGAAACCCCGTGGTTGACCCTTTCCATTGATGAGACCGCCAAGGAACTTGTCGCAACGCAAGACAACCAGGGCGAGGTCATCCGCATGAAGCTCGGCAGCATCACGTGGCACGTGTCTGGCAACCAGCTGCGCCTGACCACCTTCAGAATGCCGCAGGCGCTTGGTGCCGAGAAGTTGAGCGAGTATGACCAGACGCTCGTCGTCCGAACGGTCCAGCTTTACATGGGTGGCAGCAATCCCGACCTGGTTAACCGCTGGCTGTCCCGGCGCGAGTCACGACTCGTGCCCGACCGCGTCGGCCATGTGGCAAAGCTCAACGCCCAAATAAAGGACGCAGCGGAAATCGCGCGCCGTCACTTGCCGGAGAAACCCGTGATTGAATGCGACACGGGGCGCTTCGTCGAGCAGTACGCGTATGTCGCCTTTCTCCCGTCCGGGCATGTGTACGGCATGCAAGGCATCGATGCGCTGCCGACACCCGTGATTCGGGTCTTTGCCGGGCCAGCGCGGCATGTCCGTGTCCTGTTCGCGTCGGGACGTGAAGGCACGTTTGAGCTGACCCCGGCCGAAACGCGAATCTTGCAAGGGTTGCAGCAAAAGGGCGTCTTGCATCTGCCGCCGCTCGCCTCGCGGGGCTACTGACGGCGCCGCCATGGACACCACCTCCCGGCAAGCGGCCTATCACCTCCGGATGATGGTTTCCTCACGGAGTCCGGCTCACGCTTCATCCATGGCTACCATCGATACCGAAACCGTACTCAGCCGGGCCCGACTTGCCCTGGACGCTGCCGCCGTGGGCCACGCCATGCTCGAGGGCGACACCGAGGAAGCCCGCTTCCGGGCGCACCTTATTCGGACCCAGGCGCTCGAGCTGGACCTTGATGAAGTGGCAAATGCCGCTCTGCGCGTCATCGCCCTGTTGCCACCCAATGAGCGACCCCTTCGCGGCATCGGCGTTGCCATGCTGCACCTATGCGATACGCTCCAAATCGAGCGGTAACCCTTCGCTTGTTTCCAAAGCGTCTTACCGCTTTGGCCCCAGGCCTCCCCTCGAGGGTTGGGCGGGCGGACCGGACTTCCCCTGGCCCTGCGACGAATCCGGCTCAATCGCGGGTGGCATCGCCCTAGCCATGGCGACCTTGAGGTACTTGCGCTTCGGACCACTGACGATGCCGAGCAGATGCGTGAGCACGCCGGGGTCTGTGCCCTGTAGCCGCCGCACACCGTCTTTGAGTTCTTCCCGTGCTCGGGCCAGTGCATGGCCCGTGGTGACCCTGGCCCCGGCCAGGGTCAGCGATTCTCTTTGCAGCGATTCCATGGCCCGCTTGAGTGCCTGGACGTGACCGTCTGCCCGCTTGTACTGCTCGGCCTTCGTGGCGCGGGCCAAGGAAGCGACTTGCATGCGGCCCTTGAGGAAAACAAACAGGCCACCCTGGCTCGCTTGCAAAGCCTTCAGCTCGTCCTTTGCCTCGCTGCGTCGCAGGCGTGCCTGGTCCAGCAAAAAAGCGTGGTCGAGAAGGTGGGGCCTGGTCCGCGTATGGCGCTCGCCAAAATCGGTGTCGTCTTGTTCGAGTTGCGTGACAGACTTAAGGGCGTCTTCCAGCTCCGTTGCCGTATCCATCGCACTTTCAAAATCGCGCAAGTCGGGCAATGTCATGCCGCGCGGGGCTTCCCTGCGGAGGCGGGCAACCAGGGGATGGGTTGCCGGGTTCGTGGGAAGAGCCGCGATGGGCGGAGTGAGGTCATCGTCGTCAACGCCAAGGTCGAACTCGAACGGATTACGGATGGGCCTGGCCTTTGTGGATGACGGCGGCAGCGCCCCGAGGATGCGGTTGAATTCACGAGTCACCTCGCCGGCAAACCGCTTTCCCAGATGAGAGTTCGTCGCCATCGGCAGGCGGTTGCTGAAGCCTGAGGGATTTCCTGACCGGTCGAGGATCCCGTTCCCTCCGTCACGGGCTGCAAGGCTGCGCGTGGGGAAACACAGGCGTAGATGCTTTCCTTCTTCGCCCCGTATCGGCCAGATGGACGTGCCGTCGAGATAGACAAACGACACAGGTACATCGAGTTCGTGCGCCACGAACATGGCCAGCTCCCTGCCGACACGCCGCGCTTCGTCTTCCTGCATACGGACCGGCAAAGCCGCCCGCAGTTCAAACAGGACAGGCGCCGGTCCATGGCGCTCGACCCACTCCGTGCGGTTCCAGAGGGAGTCCGTCTCGGTGACCCAGTCTTCAAACCCGGACGGTGCGAGAGTAACCACAGGATGCAGGCGCTCGTCGCGCCGCATCCGAAAGTCGTGGACCTCCATCGAGCGGGCGTCGGCAAGGCGGATACGCAGGCGTTCTGCCGCCAGCGCAACAGCGCTCCGGCCCTGGGGGCGGGTCATCAGTTCAAGTTCCACATCAAAGGTCATGCAAGCCCTCCTTGGCTTATCGTCAAATGGTATTCCGTGAAAAGGGTGCCTCCGCGCGGGCGCGCGAGACCACGTCTGCGACATGCACGCCGAAACTGTCAGCGAATTCGGCGATGTCGTTCCGCTGCGTGGCATTGAGATGGATGGACAACGCTTCGACGACGCTCCGAAAGTCTGGCTTGTAGGCCTCCATTTTCTCCATGAGCCGCTCGCGCTCGGTCATTGCTGCCGATGCATGCAGTGCGCGGTTGTGCGACAAGGCCCCGACCGTGTTTTCGACGTCGTGGATGCGGGTCCTCACACGGTGCATGCGGGTCTTCGCGTCAGACACCGTTGCCGTCAGCCTTCCGTAATCGTTCGACGGCACCTTCAGTCGGGCTTTGAGCGGGTTGCCCTGCAACCATCGCTCGAGCGCAGCTTCAGCGCGCCGCAACTCCCCGTCGAGCACAATTTTGCGTGCACGGGCGTCATCGAGCGCCATGGATTCCCGCATCATCTGCATTTCAAAATCTTCCTGCTGCTGGCGACCGCGCTCTTGTGCAAACAGAAGGCTCTCGATGAAATCGGCGAGAAGCATTGACCTTTCCAATGCCGCTTGCTCCGCGTCGGATGTCGGACGTGGTCCGCTGTTTCGCATGAGTTCCGCGAGACGGAGGTGCGAATCGATGCGAAGCGTGCGGCCGCCGACGAGGGTGACACGGTTGAGAAGGGGCTTTTTGCCGTGGATAGGGTCCGCTGCACGCCTTGCAGCGCGCCGGACCCGGTTGGCGGCCGTCTTGGTTTGTACGTCGGCCCGCCGGGCGCGGATGCGGTTGCGCACGTCTTCCGCTGACATCTCCAACGCGGGTGCCATACCGGGCTTCGGTTGGGGTCTCGTCCAGTTGTTCTTCGCGCCAAACCTGCGGGCCCGCAGCGTGTTCGGCACCTTGTCGATGCCAAGGCGCAGGTAGCTCTTCCACTCGAACTGCCTGTCGATGCCGGCTTTCTTTGCAAAGCCATTGGCGAGCGCGGACCATTGCTGGTTCAACAGTTCGACTTCCTTGGATGAGGTGCGCTTGTTCGACAGTTGGGTGAGCTTCCGGCCAAGGAGCCAGTCCCCTGCCCCGCCCTCGCCCCGGTCGACGGCGCGGGTCGGAAAGTAGATGTGAGCGTGGTATCCGACCTTGTCGACAGGCTTGATGTCGCCATCGAGATTCACCGCGTTGTCCCGATGCACTGCAAACGACACCGGGGTGTCGAAGCGCTTCATGATGTGCAGCGCCATGTCACGTGCCATGGCGATGGCATCGGCTTCAGGAACACCGAGCGGCACCGGCATGCGGTAGTCCCGTGCGATTTGCGCCTTGCCCTGCACCTCGGCTTTTTCCACCGCGTTCCAAAGCTGCGCTGGGTCACGCATCCAGGCCGGTGCGCCCTTCGGTGCAATGGTCTCGCCGTGGACGACATTCTTCGCCTTGCGACCGGAGAAGTCTTGCCACTGGCCTGCATGCTCGTCATAGAGTTTGATGCCAAGGCGGTATGCAACGCCGGCAACAGCGGAGTGGCCCTTGCTTCGATGATGGGTGTGGAGGTGCGGTCGTGCGTGGTCTGCCATGGAAAATCCTTTTCAAGTTCGGCCGTCCTGGCCGGTGGAATGGTGCGTCATCGCTGCATGCATCACCCGGACATGCATTTACATGTACCGAAGAATTCGTGCCCGTCAAGAGCCCTTCGACAACTAATTCTGCACAACATGAAAAGTGTAACGCGACCAGTCGGAACGCGTTACACGTCACTCAACCTAGGCGTCAAACATCATGGAAAACGAGGTCATTGGAGCAACAAAGTGGATGAGTTGAAAAACCACAAACCCAAAAACGTGGTTACTTGACACATCAATGGCCACTGCAGAGAGCGGCCATTGATGCCGGTGGCGACTGTACATCTGGGCCGATGGACATCGGAGCCGGGCTGTTGCCGCGCGCAGCGCGCCGTTGCATGCGAAGCGTGCTAAGACGTGCTCTCCGTTTTTTTGCAGGGCCGCTTTCGCCTGATTTGACGTCGACGGGTTCCCTGGCGTCTTTTAATGCTCATTCATCGGCGGATGCATCTGGCTCTTTAGACCGTTGGTGGCGACCCGCCCGGGATGAGAATCGTCTCATCGCCCAAAGGTCCGGGTGCGTGTATCGGAGCGCGAGGTAGGGCCGCACATTCCGCCGTGTGTCACGGTTTCTCACCAGAACCCTTGCCGCCGTCGCATCGTTCGCTTATCACCGCGACGCCGGACGACCGCCCGGCAACCGATGTCTTGCCTTCCGCACAAGGAGTTGTCAGATGCGCATGCCCAACCTCTCTTCCCTCATGGCGACAGCCACTTTCGCCCTTTCGCTTGCCCTTGCTTTTGGACCCGTGTCCCCGGCTTCCGCCTTCCCCGGCCAGACGGCCAGTGAAAGCGCGCGGGTCATTGGCGCGGAGGGAGACCTCCGCCAGCTGCTCGGAAACCGATACGCAACGTTCGAGCGAAACTTTACCCAGACTGCAAATCCGGTGCTGTTGAAAGACGGCGGTCTCTTCGTCGACGGCTGGCGGAATGGCGCGCCCCTCGCCCATGCCGCAGCCTTCATCCACTACCCGGACGGGCGCACCTTCGCCGCATGGTTCGACGAGGAGACTGGCCACATCACCTACGTTGGAGACGGCCCGGTTCATCCGGCGATCAGGGTCTGGGCACGGCGCTTCGGTCCGGCCATTGAGGTCCTCCCAACATCAACGCAAACCGGGATTCGCCTGCAGGCACCCGACGTCGTCGCCCTTGCCGGTTCGCCCACGGCCGAAGACCAGGAGGAGCTGCGCAAGGTCGCCGCTTCCATCTGGGGCCAGGGCCTCGCATCGAGCTGGGACATGAATGCGGAGGTCGGGGACATCCTTGGCACAGTCACCCATGAAATCATGGAATGCTCTGCCGCGTTCGGTCTTGTGCCCAAGCCCGTCGGCTGGGTCCCGGGGTGGTCTTACATCGCAAAGAGCGCGCTGTCGGTTGTCACCTACATCACCGGCGTGTCGTCTGACCGGGTGTACAAGACGTGCGTGAGTGCCGCAGCACTCAACTGGCGCAGCGCCATCGAGCTGGCCTCGGCCGGAATCTAGAAAATGGGGGAGTTCTTCGCTTGCCTTGCCGGCCTCGTCACCGACTACGTCGGCCAGGCGGGGGGACGTCGTGCCTGGTGGATCCTGGGCGCGGTGGTTGCCGTGCTCATTGTCGTCTTCGCGTGGCTCCCGGCGCGGCACTGAAGGTCACCTGCAGGCGGGGCCATGAAGCGCTCCGCCTGCAGGTCCACTCCGCTCAAGGCGCCGAGCTGCTTTTAAAACAACGATCCAACGGTGCTCGACAGGGTCCTGACCCTTCGCGGGCGTGACGCGCCGCGCTGGCGGAGATTGGCGAGGACGACTTCGACTTTTGGCAGGCAGGTTATGGTTGATACCTACGTCGTCAGGGCCGTCATCGGCGGCCCTCTTCTGACCGGGTGGCACGCCTCCCATGCCGACGCACGGAAGGCTCTCAACGCTCGGGTTGCCCCAAGTAGTAGTCCAACGAAGGGGATTGCTGCCACACCAGCGATGCTCGCGGGTTTTGTCAAATCCATCCGACCAGCAAGGGCTCGAAAGCAACCGAAGCACTCGAGGCCCGGCTCGCACATGTGGGCACCGACAAGGCATACGTGGTCAGCGGGAAAGGTACGACCGTAGCGGCCGCCAAACCAAGTCAAGCGACACCGACTGTCCCCACCGCGCCCGGTCGGCTGCTGTTCTAGCGCCGGGCTTTGTGTGGATCGGCAGTCTCACCGGCTGCGACCGTTTCGCAGGACACTGCCGCATCACATACAGGATGGACCCAGCGATGACCGAACCAACCGTGCCTCCCACCCTGCATCTCATCGTTCTGGACGGCTTGCCGCCAGCCCCCTTCGATGACCTCGAGTCGGACCTTGGGGGCAGCGGCGTTACCGTCAGGCGCACGGTCCGGCCCAACGAGCCGTTCGCAGCGCTTGAGCTTTTCATCCTGCCGGCCGCCGTCGTTGCCCTTGCAGTCAACAGCTACTTCAAGGCGTTCTTCGAGGAAGCCGGCAAGTCGCACTACAAGCTACTCGAAAGTGCCATCAAGAAACTGGCCAGCCGCGTGCTCGGTAGTGCCGGCCCCGACGTCGAGCTCCTCGGCACGCCTGGCAAAGTGCCTTCGGTTCCGCGTTATTCCCACCGGATGGGGGTCGTGGCCAACTTTGAAGGAGGCGCTTCGGTCCGCCTGGTCTTTGCACCAGGCGAGGATCCAGGCCCAGCCCTCACCCGGTTTTTCGAACTGCTCGAGCAGCTGCACGGCCCGGATGCTGACAGTGTGACTGTAGCTGGCGACTCGGGGCACGGCCGGCACGGGCTGTTCGTCCGCTACAACGCCGAGCTCGATGCGCTGGTATTCATAAACCCAATGGCCGGTACTCCAGCGGATACGGGGCACAGCGAAACGGTCTGACGGGAGTGGTGAATCAGTGGAGGGTGGTTGGATGTCGACCGCCACCTCATGGACGCCATGCCTTGAAAGGGTGCTCCGTAGAGGCGAACCCCGGCTCCGCCGGGACGGCATGCGACATCATGACCCGCCGCTGAGGTGGCTGTTTGTGACGCCCCCACCCCCGCTGCGCGGTCGGTGGGAGGGCGTGCTCGGTACAGCGCCCGAGGTCAGTCCGGAAAGTCCACCAGGACATTTGCACCGCCCCGTCCGTCGGGTGCCACGAGGGACCAGGCATCAAGTTCGACGCCTTGACGGACGCCCCCGTGCGTCCATGCGCCCAGTCGTACACACGAAAAGCCGCCCGCCCTTCCCCTGACGTCAAGCCAGCGGATGGTCAGGTGCATGCCTTGGTCGTCAACGACGATGCGGCCTGCTTTGGGTGTTTCCCGTTGTGCCGCCTGGGCGCCAGCAGGGACACGCACGAGCATGTCCTTCCATTCCGGGCATGGCACCACGACCGTGTTGTCATGCGGGCTTGCGTCGTAGGCGGTGAAGCGATCAGGCCCGGAGAGGATGAGGATGCCCTTTCCACTGAAAACGAGGCCAGTCTGGTGCCCGTGGCCGTTACCGAGGTCGGCAACGAACACGTCGCCATTATTGAGCGTCGAAAGGTCAACGCTCCTGGTGCCTCCGAACTCGAAGTGATGCATGGGTGTCTCCCGGAGTAGTAGCGCCATAGTCAGGGCAGGCCAGTTACTGTCAAGGCGTGAACTCCACGGTTGGATGCCTTCGGGATCCATGGCGTTCGGGCGAACGTATCTGCAGCACGACCTCCGTCCCGTTCGTGCATTGGCCGACGAGGCTGCTGATACCCAGAAACCGGGGGACGTGCGCAAGCGCGTCGTCGTACAAACTGTCAGCAAGGTCTGTGGGCAGCTTGATGCAATCCGTTGGCGGAGACGCCGCATGCTTACCGCCTGGTGCGGCATGTCGGACTGGATAAACAAACACACGCCGGAAATGCTCATCGACACTGCGCTCAGCGAAGCAGTGCAATGGCTGAGGCGGTGACGCGGAGAAAAGAAACCGGACAGTCATCTCGCCTCTCACAAGCGGCGCAAGACGGGTCGAACCGTCGAATCGGGCAGCGTCTGCACCAGATGCGCGTTTTCCCGGCGGATGAGTTCTTGTTCGACGAGCGCACGCAGGTCGTGCTTTCCACGGGCGGGAAGCAGGCCCGCGTGTGCGGCGTGTTGCTTCCAGTGCCAGGGACACCTGACCGCCTGCCGCTGGTCTTTCAGGGTCTCGCTCAGGACCGAAGCCATGCGCTCACCAGGCTTTGCCAGCCAGTCGATGATGGTGTCGCGCAGACCGAGGCGGTTTTCCGCATGCAGGCGCCCAATAAAGAATGCATCGGCCTCTGCTTCGAGCAGCCCGACATAGCACCCTCGCCAGAACCGCTCCACCTCGTCGAGCAGCCAGAAGGTGTAGTCCTCACCATGGACGGGCGAGGTGACCCGCCAGCGTTCACGCGTGCGCGGACCCCTTGTCCGCATCCTCAGAAGGTCCCAACCGCTGCCTTCCAATGCCTGCATTGCCTGTGCCGCTGTCCACGCCATGTCGGTGTCCCCAAAGACACAGATCTAACAAGGAACGGGCGTCTGTCAATGGCTAGGCGGCGAGCACACGAGGGGCAGTGTGTCGCAGTGATACCCGACCCTTGCGCAAGCCAGGTAATCGATCAATCCTAAGGTATCAATCGGGGTATCAATCCTGGAGGTGTCTGGCGGTTTCGCCAGATTTGTCCTCTTTGGATTCATGGACTTGCACGAGATGACGGAGAGGTTCCCGCCATCTCCACCAAACAAGAAAAGCCCCGACTGGAAACAGCCGGGGCTTTTTCTTTTTCTTTGGGCCGCGCGAGCCCCGAGCGTTACCGCTGGCCGCTCTTGTCGGGGTC
>Ga0247742_10000656_pt1 | contig 27036 bp, 23 predicted proteins | sample UWRJL208509C2_FD_180944 | JGI IMG/M metagenome (GOLD analysis project Ga0247742, IMG submission 180944) | Plant litter microbial communities from Arlington Agricultural Research Station in Wisconsin, United States - UWRJ-L208-509C-2 | ecosystem: Environmental > Terrestrial > Plant litter >...
AGCAGCAGGTGGAAGTGCTCAAGGGCCTGGCGGGCCTGCAAAGCGGCATCTCCGAGCCCAGCGGCGTGATCAACTACGTGACCAAGCGCCCGGAAGATGTGCGTCAGGTGACGGTGTCCACCGATGATCGCGGCAGCGGTTATATCGCTACCGATGTCGGCGGCTGGTTCGGCAGCGAGCAGCAATTCGGCCTGCGTGCCAACGTCGCCCATGAAGACCTCAATTCCTATGTGGAACACGCCAATGGCCAGCGCGATTTCGTGTCCCTGGCCTTTGACTGGAACATCAGCCCCGACGCCGTGCTGCAGCTGGATGCGGAATACCAGGATAAGCAGCAACGCTCGGTGCCCGGCTACCAGTTGCTGGGCGGCACTGAAGTGCCACACGGCGCGTCGCCGAAAAAGTTGCTCGGGCACCAGAGCGGTTCCAAGCAGGTGGGCATCGACTCACTGAACCTCAACGGCAAGTTCGAATACCGCTTCAGCGACCAGTGGAAAGGCAACCTCAGCGCGGCGCGCAGCAAAGTGGTGATCGACGACTACAGTTCGTTTGCCTATGGCTGCTTCTACGTGACCGATTGCGGCACCGCCTTCTTCAGCCCCACTGGCGACTACGACGTCTACGACTACCGCAGCCCCGACGACACCCGCCGCGACGACGAAGTGCAGGCGGCCATGACCGGGCTGTTCGACACGGGCAGCCTGGGCCATGAACTGACCTTCGGCACCAGCGCCTTTCGCCGGGTGGTCGACAAACGCAAGTCGGTCAACGAATACATCGGCAGCACCAATATCAACGTCGATGCTCCAACGTTCACCCCCACCGACAAGCCGCTCAACGACAGCCATCGCAACCTCGACAGCCGCCAGTACGGCCTGTTCGTCACCGACCGCATCCGCTTCAACGAGCAATGGCAAACCATCCTCGGCGGCCGTGAAGTGCGCCTGGACGAAAAAGCCTTCGACGGGACCACTGGCAACCAGGTTCGCCACACCCAGCAATACGTGTTCCTGCCGCAGGCTTCGTTGATCTACAAGCCGGTCGAAAACATCTCGCTCTACACCAGTTACAGCAAAGGCCTGTCCCTGGGCGGCCAGGCGCCGTGGACAACTACCAACGACGGTGAAACCCTCGCGCCGACCGTTTCGCGCCAGATCGAAGCCGGGGTGAAATACGACTGGCGCCGCATCAGCTTCGCCGCTGCCGTATTCCAGACGCGCCAGGCCTACCAGTACGCCAAGCCGGAGGGCGCCGATCAGTTCATCTATGTGCAACAGGGCGAGCAGAAGAACACCGGGCTGGAGTTGTCGGCCAACGGCTGGGCCACCGACCGTTTGCAGATCGCGACCAGTGTGGCGGCGATTCGCGCGCGCGTGACCGGCAGCGGTACGCCGGAATACGAAGACCACCAGGCGATCAACGTACCCAAGCTGCGCGCCAGTGTGTACGCCGACTATGCGTTGCCGTGGGTGAATGGATTGGCCGTGCTCGGCGGCGTGCAGTACAGCGCCAAGAAGTACGCGAACCGTACCGGGAATGTGGAGGTCGGGGATTATGCGGTGGTCAATGTCGGCAGCCGCTACACCACCAAGGTCGACGGCTACGAGACGGTGTTTCGCCTGAGCGTCGACAACCTGTTCGACAAGCGCTACTGGCGCGACGCGGGCGAGTACATGGGCGATGACTATCTGTTCCAGGGCGCGCCACTGACGGCGCGCCTGAGTGCTTCGGTGAATTTCTAAGGCTTACTTGGGCATCTTGCGAAAACCCACCGCGAGGCGGTTCCAGCTGTTGATGGTGGCGATGGCCACGCTCAGGTCGACCTGCTCCTGGGCGCTGAACTCGGCGGCGAGTGCATTGAAGTCCTCATCCGGCGCGTGGGTCTGGCTGAGCAGTGTCAGGCTTTCGGCCCAGGCCAGCGCGGCGCGCTCACGCGGGGTGAAGAACGGCGTTTCACGCCAGGCCGATACGGTGTACAGGCGACGCTCGATCTCACCGCCCTTGCGGGCATCGGCGGTGTGCATGTCGAGGCAAAAGGCACAGCCATTGATCTGCGAAACGCGCAGGCGGATCAGTTCCAGCAGGGGCAACTCGATGGACAGTTTGCCGACAGCGGCTTCCAGGGCGAGCATGGCTTTCATGGCGTCTGGGGAGGCGGTGTAGAAATCGGTACGCGCTTGCATGGTGGTTCTCCGGAACGGTGGGGGTTGATGGCTAGGTTAGTGACCGGAGGTGGTGGGAGGAATATCCAATTCCGGGGAAGAATGGGTGACCAATTCCTGGTGGGCTGGGCCCACCTCCTCAATCAAGCCCCCGCCATGTGCTCCGAAATCCTCGCCCGCAACCACCGCTCCGCCGGGTCGTTGTCATGCACCCCGCTCCACACCATCGACAGCTCCGCTGCCTCTATCGCAAACGGCGGGTCCTCGGCCCGCAGCGATGTGCCCTCGGTCAACGCGCAGGCCGCGTAATCCGGCACTGTCGCGATGATCTGCGTGCCCGCCAACAGCGCGCGCAACCCACTGAACTGCGGCACCGCCAGCACCACGCGGCGAGCCCGGCCGATACGCGCCAGGTCCAGGTCAATATTGCCGCTCAAATCCCCCGAGAACGACACCATCGCGTGCGGCCGCTCGCAGTAGTCGTCGAGGGTCAGCGGCGCCACGCCGGCGTCGCCGCGCAGCACCTTGCAGGGAATATCGCGCAACTTCTTGCGCTTGGCATTCGCCGGCAATTCAGTGGTGTAGCTCACCCCCACCGTGATCTCGCCACTGGCCAGCAGCGACGACATCAACAGGTAGTTGGCGCGACGCACCACCACGATGATGCCCGGCGCCTCTTCGCGCAGCTGGCTGAGCAACGGCGGGAACAGGCCGAACTCGGCGTCGTCGGAGAGGCCGATGCGAAACACCGCGCAACTGGTGGAAGGGTCGAAATCCTTGGCTCGGCTGACCGCGCCGGAAATAGTGTCCATGGCCGGTTGCAGCTCCTTGAGTATCGCCAGCGCCCGTGGCGTGGGTTCCATGCCCCGGCCGTTGCGCAGCAGCAACGGGTCGTCAAACAGGTCGCGCAGGCGCCCGAGTGCCGCACTGACCGCCGGTTGGCCCATGAAGAGCTTTTCGGCGACGCGGGTCAGGTTCTTCTCGAACATCAGCGCTTCGAAAATCACCAAGAGGTTCATGTCGACGCGGCGCAGGTCGTTGCGGTTCATGGGGCAATCCAAACGGCTGAAAGGCCCACAGATAAGCACGCAAGCCACCCGTGGTATTGCATGGCTGTGCTGTCTTTTCCGCCGGTTTTTGCCGCCTGAGCTGGCAAAATTAACAACGATTAACTCGTCAGCCAGACGGTCCGGCGCCAAGAATGCAGCGGTCTACACTGCATCCATTCACCGGGAACGCTCCCATCGACTGCGGATATCTGTCATGGCCCGACTTGAGTACTGTGCTCCCCGCTTGCCCGCGACCGGCGGCCTCTGCCCCCGGCGCGAGCGCATTGCCAAGCAATTGATCCTCGCCAACCTCGGCGAAAGCCTGGCGATTGCAGACCTGGCCCAGGCCTGCGCGCTGTCACGCAGCCATTTCTCCCGCGCGTTCAAGTGCACCACCGGGCTGTCGCCGCAGGAATGGATTCGCCAGCAGCGCATCCAGCGGGCCAAGGAACTGATCACCGGTTCCGCCCTGAGCCTGACGCAGATCAGCCTCGAATGCGGCTTCTGCGACCAGGCGCATTTCTGCCATATGTTCACCCGCAGCGAAGGCGTCAACCCGATGACCTGGCGAAATCACCAATTGCGTCACAAGCCCGACGTGATCGCGGCCTAGTGGTGTCGGCGCACCTGGCCTATGCTGGCCGCACTCCTTTTTCCGAGCATGGCGCGCCATGAGCGACCTCAGCGATCAGGCCGTGCATTTCGGCCCCTACCGCGTCCACCCGCGCCAACGCCTGGTGCTGGAGGCCGGCCAGCCATTGCGCCTGGGCCGGCGCGCGCTGGATATCCTGCTGATCCTGCTGGAGCAGGCCGGCAACGTGGTGAGCAAGCAGGCCTTGATCGCCCGGGTCTGGCCGCACAGCGTGGTGGAAGACGGCAACCTGCGGGTGCACATGGCTGCGTTGCGCAAGGCATTGGGCGACGGTCAGGCCGGGCAGCGCTATATCGTCACGGTGGCCCAGCGTGGCTACAGTTTTGTTGCGCCACTGAGCATCGAACCGATGACCTTTCCGGCTGATGGCACTCCGCAAGCACAGGGCCATAACCTGCCACTGCGGCGCACCCGCGTGATCGGCCGCCAGGCCTTGATCGACCGACTGGTGCAACAGCTGCCGCAACAGCGCTTTATCACCCTGACCGGCGCCGGCGGCATCGGCAAGACCACCGTCGCGCTGCGCGTGGCCGAACTGCTGATCGGACATTACCGCGACGGCATCCACCTGCTGGACCTGGCGCCCCTCAGCGCACCGGCACTGATCCTGCCCAACCTCGCCGCCCTGCTCGGCCTCACACACGTCGAGCATGAACCCCTGGACACCTTCGCGCGCCGCCTGCAGGAACGCCAGTGGCTGCTGGTGATCGACAATTGCGAGCACCTGCTGGACGACATCGCGCTGATCAGCGAAAGCCTGCTGCGCCATGCGCCCCGGCTGCATATCCTGGCCACCAGCCGCGAAGCCCTGCGCGCCGAGGGCGAGTCGGTGCAACGCCTCGACCCCCTGGCCTGCCCGCCCGCCACCGGCAATCGCGCCCAGGCCATGGGCTACCCGGCCCTGCAATTGCTGATCGAGCGGGCCATGTCGCACCAGGACCGCTTTGAGCTGAGCGAAGCCGAACTGCCGTTGGCGATTGATATTTGCCAGCGCCTCGACGGCATCCCGCTGGCAATCGAGTTGGTGGCGGCGCAGATCGAACGCTTCGGCCTGCCGCGCCTGCTGGTGCAGATGGAAGACAACTTCCGCCTGCTGACCCGTGGCCGGCGCAGCGCCCTGCCCCGTCATCAGACCTTGCGCGCCACGCTGGATTGGAGCTTCGACCTGCTGACCGCGTGCGAGCAGGTGTGCCTGCGTCGCCTCGCGGTGTTCCGTGGCGGTTTCAGCCTGGCCAGCGCGGCGGCGGTGATTGCCGGCGAGCAGATTGCACCGGCCGAGGTACTGGGCTCGATCACCCAGCTGGTGGCCAAATCCTTGCTCAATGTGGAGCCGGGCGATGACGAGATGGTCTATCGCCTGCTGGACATCACCCGTACCTACGCCCTGGAAAAGCTCAGCCTTGCCAACGAGCTGCACGCCACGCGCGAGCGCCATGCGGTGCGCTGCCTGACGCTGATGGAGCAAGCGCAGGACGACTGGGAGTTGATCGCGACCCAACCGTGGCTCGACCGCTACGCGCCACTGCGCGAAGACGTGCGTGCCGCGCTCGACTGGGGCCTTGCCGAGGGCGGCGAACACCTGCTGGCGATCCGCCTGACGGTCAGCGCCATGCCGCTGTGGCAAGAATTGTCGCTGGTCAGGGAGCATGCGGTGTATGTCGACAAGGCGCTGGCGCTGATGGCCGAGGCCAGTGCGCCCTGCACGCAATTGACGATGCAGCTGCAATTGGCCCTGGGCAGCCTGTCCTATCACGCGTTGGGCGGCGCACCGCGGACCATCGCCGCGTTTGCCAGCGCCAGGCAACTGGCCGAGGAACGCCAGGACCTCGCCGGCCAATTGCGCGCGGTCTCCGGCCACATGGCGGTCAACCTGTGCGCAGGCCATTATCGCCAGGCACAGGCACTGAGCGTGCAATTCGACCACCTCGACCCGCGCACCGAGCCGCTGCTGGAGCTGAGTACCCAGCGCCTGCACGTGCTGGCGCAGCATTACACCGGCAACCAGGCACTCGCCCGGCACACGGCCGAACAGGTCATCCAGCGCATGGCGCACAGCGGCTCGCTGAATCGCTTTGCCTATCGCTTGGGCGTGCAATATGACCAGAGCGTCGCCTCACTGACGGTATTGGCGCGCATCCTGTGGTTGCAGGGCTTTCCCGAGCGCGCCTGGGCCGTGGCCAGCCAGGCGCTGGAGTTGGCGCTGCAGATCAATCACGGCACGTCGATCTGCTACACCCTGGCCCTGGCCGGCGTGGTCATCGCCCGCTACAACGGCGATGACGAGGCGGCGCAGCGCCTGCAGACGCTGCTGCTGGAGCAGTCCCACAAGCATTCGGTGCAGTTGTTCCAGACCTGGGCGGGGCACTACGCCGGGATTCCCGGCCACCAGGACCTGCAGGGCCTGGGGCTGATAGACGACATCCTGATCACGTTCGGCGCGCGTGTCGTCGATGAGCAAGCCTTCGAGCGCGCCCGCACGGGGGCAGCCGGCTGGTGCGCCGCCGAAGTGATCCGCGTGCACGCCGAGGGCATGGCCGACACCGGCACCGCCGAAGCGCTGCTGCTCGAATCCCTCGGCCTGGCTAACCAGCAAGGCGCGCTGGCCTGGGAACTGCGTTGCGCAACCTCATTGGCACAACGCTGGCAGCAGCAAGGTCGCCTGCAGCCTGCGCGCGATCTGCTCGGTTCAGTCTACGGGCGCTTTACCGAAGGCTTTGCCACCCGCGACCTACTGCGCGTACGCCGCCTGCTCGACGAGTTGCAGGACAAACGTCCGGCCTGAAAACGCCCCCAGATAATGCCCATACCCCTGCTGCAACCGTGCCACCTGCGCCGGATCGCGCAACTGCGCGAGGGCGTAGCTGCGGGTGCTGTTGAGCAAACGATAACGCGCGGGCCCCGGGCCCGGCTCGACGTTCAGCAACGAGGTACTCACCAGTCGCGCCAGCAGGTAGGCAAGGTCGGCGTGTTCCAGCTCGGTGCCGGCGACCAGCACGCTCAAGGACGGCAAGGTCACGGCCATTTTGAACAAGCCCAATTGCAGGAACAGCCAGCGCTCCGGCAGGCTCAGGCGTTCGTAGCTCCAGTCCAGGGCAGCGGCCAGCGATTGGTGGCGCTCCACGGCCGTGCGTCGACCGCGGCTCAGCGTCTGTATGCCGCTGCGCAGCTGCGCCTGTAAACCGCGCACGCCCAGGGCGTCGACCTGGGCGGCCGCCAGTTCCAGGGCCAGGGGAAGGCCGTCGAGGCGTCGGCAGATGTCGCGCAGGGGTGCCAGGTCCTGGGGGCGCAAATCATAGTCCTGCTGACTGGCACGTACGCGGGCGACGAACAGTTGCACCGCCGGGCAAGCCATCGCGTGGTCGACGCTGCCCAATACCGCCGGTGCAGGCACCGCCAGCGGCGGCACGCGCAGCACCCATTCGCCAGGCACTTGCAAGGCTTCGCGACTGCTGATCAGCACGCTGACCTGCGGCGCCTGCTCGTGCAGCGCGCGCACGAGATGCCGGCAGGCACCCAGCAGCGGGTCAACGCCGTCGAGCACCAGCAATAACTGCCGGCCGGCCAGTTGGCGGCATAGTTCGACGGGGCTACGGGTGGGTACCAGGTGCAGCACTGTGGCCAGGTGCTGTAGCAGCATTGTCGGCGCCTGCACGGTGGCGAGGTCCACCCACCACACGCCGGCGCGATAGCGTGGCAATACGCGCTCGGCCAGCGCCAGGGCCAGGGTGCTCTTGCCGACGCCGGCACAGCCGGTGAGGGTCATCAGACGCTGCCCGGAAAGGCGCCGCACCAGCACGCCAAGCAATTCATCGCGCCCCATCACCGGGCTGAGCCGCGTCGCCAAATTGTGCCGGGGCAACTGCGACGACAGCTCGCCGTGCACCGGCGCAATGAAACAGTAGCCGCGCTGGGGATCGTTGAGGATGCAGCGTTGCCCGTCGAGGGCACGGCGCAAGGCGGCGATGTGCACGCGCAGGTTGCTTTCCTCGACCACGCTGCACGGCCAGACGCGCTCGATCAACGTGGCCTTGCTGATGAACTGCCCGGGCGCCTCGAGCAGCACCGCGAGGATATCCAGCGCTCGGCCGCCCAAGGGCACCGGCCACCCGGCCTTGCTGAGCAGCCGCTGTTGCCGGTGAAAGGCATAGGCACCGAAACGCACCGTGCCGCTCGCATCCATCGCCTGAAGGTTGTTCATCGCTGTCATCGCGCTGGAACACCCGGCCTTGGGCGTTTGCGCGTCCTGTTCCATGGGCCTGTGGCTATCTTGCCACTTGGCGATGACAGGACAATGCTGGCACGGGGAGCGACACGGACATTCGAGTGCGCGAGACGGACATCCTGGCGCTAACTGAACTGCTGCCGGTATTGGGTCGGGTTGAGACCGAGCTTTTCACTGAACAGAGAACGCATATGCCGCACGCTGCCAAAACCTGCGTGGAAGGCCACGGTCTTCAGCGGCAGGTCGGTGGCTTCCAGCAGCTGGCGCGCGCGGTCGATACGCGCGCCCTGCAGGAAGGTCATGGGCGTCATCTGCACCTCCTTGGCAAACAGCCGCGCGAAGTGGCGCGCACTCATGCCCGCCAGCGTGGCCATCGACTCGATGCTGAAGGGCTGGTCCAGGTGGTCGAGGACGTGCTGCTGCACGCGGGTGATCGCGGTTTCCTGGGGCGCGACGGCGGCTGTCATCGGGCTGAACTGGGCCTGGCCGCCCTGGCGCTTCATTACCACCAGCAGCACCTTGGCCACGTCCACCGCGACCTGCTTGCCGTGGTCCTGGGCGACAATCGACAGCGCCAGGTCGATACCGGCCGTGACCCCACCAGAGGTAATCAATCGCCCGTCCTGCAGGTAGATGCGGTCCGTCTCGACGATGGCCTTGGGGAAGGCCTTGATCAGGCGCTCGGTGTAGTGCCAATGGGTGGTCACGCGGTGATGATCGAGCAGGCCGGCATGCCCCAGCACAAACGCTCCGGTGCAGATCGACCCGAAGCGCCGGGCACGCGGCGCGGCCTCTTGCAACCAAGGCAACAGCGCGGGATGGCATTCGTTATAGGCACCGGGGCCGCCGGGCACCAGCAGCAGGTCGTAGGCCGCGTGCGCCTGGCCCAGCAGGAGGTCGGCCTGCACCACCACCCCATTGGAGGCGCGCAACGGGCCGGGCTCGGTGCCGATGGTGAGTATCTGGTAGTGGTCGGCCGCAGGCAGGTAGCGGTTGGCGATGGAAAACACCTCGAGCGGCCCCGCCATGTCGAGCAGGAGGAAGTCCGGAAACAGCGCCATGGCCACGGTTTTCATCAAGCGGGAGACCTATAAGGAAGGGAAAGCGTCAGCCATTATGGCACGTCGATTACTGTCAACCCCAAGGCGACAGTCATTCAGATTTCATCTCCTTAATGAATCCGACGGTAACCAGTAACCTTCTTCTCAACGCCAGCGCCCTGCATCTCGCAGCCCGCGCTCACTTGAGGACACCACCATGCTGACCCTTCGCAAAGCTTCGGAACGCGGCGCCGCCAATCACGGTTGGTTGAAGTCGTTCCACACCTTCTCGTTCGCCAACTACTGGAACCCCGCCGAGCAAGGTTTTTCTGACCTGCTGGTGATCAACGATGACCGCGTCGCCGCCGGCAAGGGCTTCGGCCAGCACCCGCACCGCGACATGGAGATTTTCTCCTACGTGCTCGAAGGCGCCCTGGAACACAAGGACACCCTGGGTACCGGCTCGGTGATCCGCCCCGGTGATGTGCAACTGATGAGCGCCGGCAGCGGTGTGGCCCACAGCGAGTTCAACCACAGCCAGAGCCGTGGCGTGCACTTCCTGCAGATCTGGATCGTGCCCGCCGTGGCCGGTGCCGAGCCGCGCTATCAACAAGAGCATTTCAGCGCAGCGCAGAAACGCGGACGCCTGCAGTTGATCATCTCGCCGGACGGCGCCGACGGTTCCCTGAGCGTGCGCCAGGACGCGCGGGTGTATGCCGGGCTGTTCAACGCTGACGAAAGCGCCACCCTGGACCTGCCGCCAGATCGCCATGTGTACGTGCATGTGGCCCGAGGCAGCGTTGAGGTCAACGGCCAGCGCTTGCAGGAAGGCGACGGCGCCCGCGTGCGGGATGAGCGGCAGATCCGCCTGGGCCACGGCGAGGATGCCGAGGTGCTGGTGTTCGACCTGCGCCCCAATGAGCTGCCGCAGATGCCATGACCGGCTCGGCGAAGGTCCGCGCAAACGGGCCATCGCTGGCGTCGATAGTCACCATCAGCCCAATGAAGTTCTCTTAAAAAATCCAACGCGTAACATCAAACCCATACCGGCAACAACCCAACTAAAACACTCGGAGCACACTCACATGAAACGCCAAATCTTGCTTAGCCTCGCTTTCTCGGTACTCGCTGCAAACGCATTTGCCCACCCTGTCGTCGCTGAAGGCGGTGCGGATCGCCTGATCGAAAGCCGTGTTGCAGAGGGTGGCTCGGACCGCCTGCAAGGCAACCGTTTCGCTGAAGGTGGCGCTGATCGCCTGCAGGAACGTGGCCTGGCGGAAGGCGGTGCGGATCGTCTGCAGGAACGTGGCCTGGCGGAAGGCGGTGCTGATCGCCTGCAGGAACGTGGCCTGGCTGAAGGCGGTGCGGATCGCTTGCAGGAACGTGGCCTGGCGGAAGGCGGTGCGGATCGCTTGCAGGAACGCGGCCTGGCGGAAGGCGGTGCGGATCGCCTGCAGGAACGTGGCCTGGCTGAAGGCGGTGCGGATCGTCTGCAAGGCAACAACGCATAATCCCGCGCTGTTGGCGGGAACCCCAAACCGGCCTGATCAGCCGGTTTTTTTTCGCCTGTCATTAACCCAAGTCGCGGTCCACCCACAGCACCGCCTTGCCGATCTGTTGCCGAGCCTCGATACGCGCATGCACCTGCTGCACGGTTTCCAGGCGGTAGTGGCCTTCGATCTCCACGCTCAACGCCCCTTCGAGCATTGCCGCGAACACCGCATTGGCGCGGCGCTGCACCGTCGCACCATCGGCCATATGGTCGGCCAGCCGTGGACGGGTCAGGAACAGCGAGCCGGCCTCGCCCAGCTCAATCGGATCGAGGTCGGTCAGCGAGCCCGAGACATTGCCGTAATTGACGATCAGTCCACGTGTGCGGCAGGCGCGGAAGCTGTCACGCAGGGTACTTTTGCCCAGGGAATCGAACACCACGTCCACGCCCTGCCCGTCGGTGACTGCCAGGACACGCTCGACAAAGCCGCCATTATCATAGGTCCAGGCCTGGTGGGCGCCGCGCTGCAGGGCAATCGCGCATTTTTGTGCGGTGCTGCCCGTGGTGAACACGGTCGCCCCCACGTGCCGGGCCATCTGCACCAGCAACTGGCCGATGCTGCCCGACGCGGCGTGTACCAGGCAGGTGTCGCCCGCCTGTAAACGGGCCACATCCTCAATCAAGTAGTGGGCCGTGCACCCCTGGAACATCGCCGCAGCGGCCTGATCGAAGGTGATCGCGCTGGGTATCTGCGCAACCTTGTCGACCGGCACCAGCGCGTATTCGGCATACGCGCCCCAGGCGATGCACCAGGCCACGCGGTCGCCCACGGCCAAGTGATGCACGTCCGCGCCGACCTCTACCACGACGCCGGCGCCTTCCATGCCCAACGTACAGGGCAGGCGCACCGGGTACGTGACTGATTGGGCGTACTTGCCCTGGCGCGTGTGAATGTCCATGAAATTGATCCCGGCGCAGGCCACCTTGATCAACACGTGGCCCGCGCGTATCAGCGGTTTGGCCACATCCAGCTGCAGTTGCGCGACATCCGGGCCGCCGTAGGTTTGCAAGGTGATGGCTTTCATACAGGAATAACTCCAAGTGCACCGGGAAGCGGCCATGGTAAAAGGACGCAATCCGTTGGAATATTCCCCAAACCGTCCCAGCCTCTGTGCGGAAATAACCCGATGTTCGATTGGCAGGATCTGTATTACTTCACCGTATTGGCCCGCAGCCAGTCGCTGTCGGCCGCTGCCCGCGAGTTGCAGGTGGAGCACGCCACGGTGGGCCGTCGGGTCGACGCCCTGGAAAAAGCCCTGGGCGTGAAACTGGTCGACCGCTTGCCGCGCAGCCGCCCTCTTACCGCTCAGGGCCTGGCGCTGGCCGAACTGGCCGCCGGCATGGACGAGATGGCGACCCAAGTGCTGCGCCTGTCGCGGGTGGCGTCCATCGAAATGGCTGGCACGGTGCGGGTCAGCTGCCCGCCGTCCATTGCCAATTACTGCATCGCCCCGCATGTGGCGCGCTTGCGTGCCGAGTATCCCCAACTGAACCTGGTACTGATGCCCTCCACCCACTTGGCCGCGCTGGACAAGGGTGAAGCAGATATCGCCCTGCGCACGCTGCGTCCCGATGAAGACGCGCTGGTGCGCAGGAAGGTCGGCGTGGTGCGCTTCGGGCTGTACGGCCCGCCGGCGTTGCAGCAACTGCCCACCGAACAATGGACCTTCATCGCCTACGACAGCAGCCGCGACCACCTGCCCCAACAGGCATGGATGCACCAACTGCGCGGCCCGCGCGAGATTGCCTTTGCCGCCAGCGAGCTGATCACCCAGCAAATGGCGGCCAGGGCCGCAGTGGGTGTGGTGGTGCTGCCGACGCTGGTGGGCGATCACGACCCGCAATTGGTCAAGCTGCCCACGGCGACCGAGGGTCCGCAGCGCGATATCTGGCTGACGGTGTACCCCGATATGCGCCGCTCGCCGCTGGTGAAGGTGGTGATGGAGTTTCTGGTGGGGTGCATCGAGGGCGAAATACAGCTAAGACGGTGAGGCACCGACGGTACTGTCGGCGGTCAAACACCAGGGCGCGATGGGAACCCTTCTCACCCCTGGTGCTCGCCTGGCCTGGTGGCGTCGGCGCCTGGGAAAGGCAATGGCCAACCTCGCGTGCAATCAAAAAAATCGTTTGGGCTAAAATACTTATAGGCGATTAAAAATTTGCACTAGCATATGTGTAAGTCCGCACAACCCCTTCACAAACTGTGCCTATTAGCCCTCCTCGCTCGTAAAAACAAAGTGGCGAATGTTAAAATTTGTCACGTTTTAGCGTATTCAATTCGATTAGTATCTAAACGCTAGCAGCGATTGAACTGACGGCCTGCATGCCGGAAAAGGGAGTAGGGTAATGCATTTTTCCAACGTCCTCGCTATTGCCCGGACTCAATCGAAATCGGAGGACTTTCGGGCGTTTTTAGTTCGCACTGTAGCGAATAATTTAAAAGTCGATACACGTTGCTACGGACAACTAATTGACCCTCAGCAACACCACGGACATTACCGTGCCATCATTATAGAAATCGATACACCCTCCGCCAGTCAGCAAACCCTGGACATAATAAGAAAAACCCGCGAAGAGCACCCGGGCTCGACCATATTTGTGGTCGTTACGTTTGCCTCGACCTTGAGCAAAACAAAATATTATCTGGCCGGTGCGGATTATTGCGTCAAGGCCGTGGAAACTTCTGCGGAAAAAAAGATAAGCCTGTTTGATACCTTTCTCAACGAGAGCGAGCGACTTCATCGCGGACTGGTATTGGACCAGGACCGCATGTGCATCTACGGCGATGGCAAGAAGCTGGAAATATCCTTCGTCGAAATGAAAGTACTCGAAGCGCTCATTCATAACCGACTGCTCAGTCATAATGAGATCGCCGCCGTCATGGGCCTTAATACCAAGTACTACGACTCCCGCGCACTGGAAAAATCCATCAGTCGCCTGCGCAGTAAAATCAAGGCGCACTACGGTGAAAACATTATCCAGAATATTCGCGGTTACGGTTACAAACTAAGCCGGGGTCTAATTTGCGTCAGCGACTTCCCGCCCGCCAAGGGGAGTTCGCACGGTGAATAACGAACACCAACCCTGTGCCACTACCACGGGCTACACGCTCATCCGGCAAGCCATCGTCGACCGTCGTCATGCCTTATGGGGCAGTGAAATCAGGGCGGAACATCACGGTGAGGACGCGCTGCCGGAAAGTGCCTGGCGCGAGGCATTGCTGCGCATCAACCCGCGACGCAAGACACTCCAGGTCGCAGACCAAGGGGTTCGTCATGCGTTCCTGCGTATCGGGCAAGCGGCCTTGATGAACGAAGACACGTTCAAGGCAATTATCCAGACCGCGCAGTCATTGGAAAAACATCGCCAGCCCCTCACCCTCACCCTCGACAACCGCCTGGATGCCCTGCCCGGCCCGGTCGAACGCCGGGCCATGGTGCGCCAGTTATATAAGTTGAAAGATCACAGTGGTATTACGTTGGCCTACAACAACTACAGACTCGACACAAAGCCTGGGGACCTGCTGATCGACCTCAAGTTGTACGACTATATAAAAATGCCTTTTCCGGATTCTGCTCTCAGGCTCAGTCTGAATACGCGCTCGGACCTGTTCGACAGGCTCTACGACCGCATGCTGGCGCTGATCAGTGCCAGCGGGGTGCGCTTCATCGCCGACACGGTCGAGTTTGCCGACAGTGCGATGCTGGCTAAAAACCTGCCGTTCGAATACTTTCAGGGCGGTTATTACTCCCCTGCTGACTGCCTGTAAAACTGCCCCTTCCTGATATCGGTGGACACTATGAGCTCCCTCAAGAAACATGCCTTCACTGCGACACTTCCTGCGATAGCGCTGCAGGACTTCACGCCCAATGCAGAGTTATTCCATTACGAACTCACTGCGCCTAAAACGTCATCTTTCCTCGACCCACAACCGACGCGCGCGCGGTTCAATACTTATGTGATTACCCACTCCCTCGGTTTGCACGCACAGCCGGTTAACGCTGCGCGGCAGGCTTCAAGAATGCCAGCGCCCGAGGCGCCGGACAGTCCGCCAACGCCCCACACTCGAACGACGGAGATCAATAGCGAAAGACCCCAACTGCACCCGCAGGATTTCTGGCTGCTGACCCAGCACGACCGCACCCTGGTCAAAGGTGGCCTGCGGATTTCATTGACAACCATTGAGTCGGCTTTAATTAAGAAGATGCTGCACCATGAAGAACGCGTGGTCAGCAAAGAAGAGTTGATCCGTAATATAGGGCGTGAACCCGAGTTGTACCGGGGACTCGAAATGTGCTTGAGCCGACTGCAGGAAAAGTTTAAACGGGTCAACGATGGCGAGCGCCTGTTTCGCGCCGTCAGGAACCGTGGTTATTGCCTCACGCAAAAAATCAAGAAGCCGTTAGAGCTGACTCCCGCGCGTCGCTAAAATAAAAAAACACCCGGACTCTATTAAAAACCCTGCCATTTACTGCCTCTCTCAGCTGCCCTTTTATAACACCCACCTCTAATAAATACGCACCTGACCTTGTTATAAGTCGTCAGCCATTGCCCCCGGCCGTTCATTACCATTCATGGGTACGCGCTTGCGCGTGCCTGTTGTTTTTTCATTAAACCCTGCCACCACGTGCGTGGTCACCACCGGGAGCAGAAGTATGCTGAATAACACTAGAATGCATCGCAACCTGACCCCCAAGGGTTTAACCTTCTGGGGCCAGTGGATGCTTGCATCAAGCCTGGTCGTTGCGCTGTTGTTTATGCTGGTTTTCCTCAAGACGGGACAACTTGAATATAACTACCGCGTGCTCGCCGCCTTCACCATTCTGGCCTCGCTCCCGGCGTACAGTGTGTGTGATGTCTACAGTAAAAAAGATGATTACGGCGTAGGCCTGGGACGACTGTTCATGGGGTGGCTGTTGACCGTGGGCATCGTGTTTGTTGTCGGCATTGTTTGCAACGCCAGCGAACTGTTCCCGCTGGAAACGTTATTACTGTGGGCGGCTGTCAGTTACCCGTTACTTGCCCTGTGTTATATCCCGCTGCACAGTACCTCCCGGTATTACCACCGCCAACTTCATGAACGGCACAAGTCACTGATTGTCGGCACCGGCAAGCTCGCCGTGGATCTGGCCAAGACCCTCTCGCGCCAGAAACGCTCGCCGCTGGTGGGCCTCGTCGGCAGCCACAGCGAGATCGCCGCTGACGCACCCGCGCAAATCCTCGGCGACCTGCCGCAATTGCCCCAGCTGATCCGACAGCACGGTATCCGCCGGCTCTATATCACCCACTCACTGCAGGACGCCACGCACATCGAGGCGCTGTACCTCAACCTGCTGGACATCAGCGTGGACGTGATCTGGGTGCCCGACCTGAACAACATGCTGCTGCTCAATCACTGCGTGGCCGAAGTGGACGGGCTGCCGGCGATTTTCCTCAATGAAAGCCCGCTGACCAGCCGCCCCACCGCCGCCTTGAGCAAGTCATTGCTGGACAAGAGCATCGCCCTGCTGGCGATCCTGCTGCTCAGCCCGGTGTTGTTGGTGTTCGCCCTGTTGATCAAGCTCACTTCCCCGGGCCCGGTGATTTTCAAACAGGACCGCCACGGCTGGAATGGCGAAGTGATCAAGGTGTGGAAATTCCGCTCGATGCGTGTGCATGACGACCATGAGGTACGCCAGGCCAGCCGCAACGACTCGCGCATTACCCCGGTGGGCCGGTTTATCCGCCGAACCTCAATCGATGAATTGCCGCAGTTGTTCAACGTGCTGCAAGGCAATATGGCCCTGGTCGGGCCGCGCCCTCACGCGATTGCGCACAACGACTACTACTCGGGGAAGATCCACGCCTACATGGCCCGCCATCGCATCAAGCCCGGCATCACCGGCCTGGCGCAGGTCAGCGGTTGCCGGGGCGAGACCGAGACCCTGGAAAAGATGCAACGGCGCGTGGACATCGACCTGCGCTATATCAATACCTGGTCGCTGTGGCTGGACATCAAGATCCTGATCAAGACGCCGTTCACGCTGCTGTCCAAGGACATCTACTGACCCCAAAAAAAGGGGGGCATCCTGCCCCCCTTCCCGCCTCACTCAGTGATCTTGTCGATGTTCTTGTAGAACAGGTCACTGTCGCGTCCATCAGTCATCGAATGCAGTGAATACGCGCGGTTCAACCTGGCCCCGCCATCACGGGTCAGCGGCGCCCACACCAGGTTGGCGCGGCGCATCGTCGACAGGCTCATCAATTCGTCGAAGGGAACGGACAGGTAGAGGCCCTTATCGAAGCTGCCTTCGCCAAAGTCTTCCTTGGACACGTTGGTGCGCGTGACCCAGGCCCCAATCCGCACGCCATTGTTGAATTCGCGCGACAGGTCCAGGGTGGCCCCCCAGTCCCTGGCCAGGTAGCGGCCGACACTCAATGCGCCCTGCAGGTTGAACGGCAACTCGCTGTAGCCGGTGATATGGCCGGTGACGGTGCGGTAGTCACGCAGGCTGAAATCCTGCTCGAAACCGCGCTGGCGCACGTAGTTGAGGTCCGCTCCCAATGCCCAGCGCTGGCCCATCGGGCGGTACAGCACTTCACTGCCGACCCCGGCATACATCGACTCCAGCAGGCCGCCGTAGACCATGCCGTACAGGTCCTGGTCGAGTCGCTGCGCATGGTTGAGCTGGAAGGTCGGCAGGGTCACATCGGAGCTGGTCATGTAGCGGCGCAGGTCGGTGCGCACCCTGGGCAGGCCAGTGGGGGCGTCGTAGGTGAAACCGTCGTAGTTGTTCAGCAGGTTGACACTGAGCAGGCCACTCCACCACGTATTGCGGGTGAAGCGGTACTCGGCGTCGAGGTCGGCGGAGACCTGGTAGAGCAAGCCATCCGGGCCGCCGACATTCTGCTTGTAGCCCAGGCCCAAGCCGTAGCTCAAGGGCTTGGGTGGCTGGGTATAGAGTACGGTCGGTGGAGTGGCGCTGGGCCGATTGACTTCGGCCTGGCGGTGCAGGTTCTCCAGGGGCTCGCGGTTGTCGACCACCTCGCGGAACGTCTTGCGCGGCACACTGGTTTCCTCGATCGGCATGGCGTAGCGCTCGCTGACCAGGGTGAACCAATCGATCTGGTCATTGACGCTGTTGTCGAGGATCCGACTGGCGCGACCCACTGCCTTGGCACTGTAGAAGTAGCGCTGCTGCTCGCCATACACCAGCAACTCCGGCCCGCGCTGGGCGATACGTTGCACGTTGTAGCCGGCGTTGTCGTGCAGGCGCTGGGACACGGCGGCCCAATCGACCTGGTCCAGCGGCGTGGTGGGCGGCGTCGTCGGCAGCTTGGGCGGCGGTGGATCGTAGGTCTTGATCGGCGCTTTGCGGCTGACGAAATTGGTGTGCAAGGTGATGCCGAACATGGCGGTGTTGCCACGCTCCCAGGCGGCGCTGACGTCGATGGAGTCAGCGAGCTTGTAGACCATGCCCAGGTTGATCGGCGAGTCCTGGCGAAAGTGGTTGTCGCGGGGCTCGTGCTTGTAGTCGTTGCCCTCCACTTCGAGCTTGAGGCTCAGCGGCGCCCAGGGGGTCTGGTAGGCGACACCGCCAAACACTGCGGGGCGGCCGCGAAAGTAGCCGTTGGAAAAACTGCCGGAGCCTTCGGCGGTGGGCCGCGTGTTGAAACTGTCGTCCACCGCCCCCAGCGGGTTGCCGAAATCGCCGCGACTGCCCAGGTAGCCCCAGGCGATGCCGGCGCTGAAATCCAGGTCGCCGTAGCGCTTGTTGGCCACCAGGTATTCGCTGGAGAACAGGCCGGTGCCGCCCAGGTCCATCAGCCCCAGCGCCACCTCGGGCAACCAGTGGCTTTCCTGATAGAGGCGCACCTTGGCATCGACCGCCTTGTCCTTGTAACTCTGGCCACCACTGAACGACTCGGCGCCATACGGGCGGTTGGTAATCGCGGTGTAGCGAAAGGTGCCTTCCAGCCAATCCAGCGGCTGCGCGGAAAAACTGTAGCGGCTGTAGGGCTCGGTCCGGTTGGCGTTCACGCTGAGTTCGCCGGCGGGCGCCATGCGGGCGGTGGGCGTTTGCAGCAGCCCGACGCCGCCGAAATCGCTTTGGGTATAACGGGGATCGCCATGCACGACGCCACACGGCACCAGCAGCACGGCTGCAATACATAATTTCAAGGCGAGACCTCGGCCAGGGGTTGGGTGCCAATAAACTCGGCCAGTTGCGGGTTCAGCTCGGGCGTGGGCGGGTCCAGGTCATCGCTGCGGATCGGCACCAGCAGCGTGCTGCCGGGCGCGAGCGGCAGGCCGTCTGCGCGATTCCAGGGGGCAACGCCCAGGCGCGTGACATGCCCGTCGGGCTGGATCAGCCACACCTGGTCGGCATCCGCCTCTGCCAGGGCCGGACAGGCGCGCAGGTAAGCGCGCGCCAGTTGCATCGGCTGGAATGCCAAGGTGCAGGTGGCGACGACGGCGCCGAACACGCGCACGGTGTCGGGTCGTGACGGGTAGATCAGGCGATCACCCTCACTGACCGGCAGGTTGGGCGCAAAGCCGACCTCCACTGCCACCGGGTCGAGCTTGGCGATCTGGCGACCGGTGACCGGCAGCGCCAGTACCTGTCGATACAGCTGCGCCGCTGCCCGCGCCCGGCTCTCACGCCCGGCCGCCCACGCGGCACGGCGCAGGGTGTCCAGGTCAAACAGCACGCCGGCCTTGAGCCGTGCCTGGCGCTCCAGCAAGGGTTGGTGCAGCCAGGCCGCCGCCAGCCAATAGCCCTGGGCATCCGGTTGCGTGGCGGTCATCACGTCGAGCAGGCGCATACCCGGTCGCCAGCTGATGGGCTGCGTGTCACGCACCTCGCCGCTGACGGTCACCGCTGCATGGCAAGCCGTGGCACAACTCCACAGCACCGCCAGGGCCCATCTTCTGCGCAGCGTCATGGCGCCTCCTTGCGGGCGGGTTTGAGTTGGGTGATGGTCAGGCTTAAACGGGGGGTGAGATGCTGCTCGCTCTGCACGATCGTGCCGTCAACCGGGTCGACCCAATAACGGTTGCGCGCATGAAAACCCAGGGCCTGGGCCTCGATGTCCTCATCGATGCGCAGCAAGGCGTAGGGTTTGTCGAGGATCTCCAGGGTCTCGATGCCCCGGCGTTGAAAGCGGCTGGTGATCGTGATCCCCAGCTGATAGCCCTCGACCACATCGATCTGGCGTGTGCTGCGATAGCCGTCGGGCACGCGGTGCAAGCCCTGCTGGAACGGCGACCGGCCTTGCCAGCGCGTGCCATCCAGATCGGCGCCCAGGCCGACCGTACGCACCACCAGGCCATCGCGTATCAGCAGCACCTGCTTGCCGGAAGCGACCCAGAACTGCAGGTCGCCGCGCTGGCGAATCAGCGCCATCACGCCTTCGCTGGACACCGTGGTGACCTTGATCTGGGGAAAGGGCACGGCGTCCACCTGGGCCTGGCTCACCACCAGCGGCGAAGGCCCGCCAGCCGCCGCCTTGAAGGTATCGAGCGAGGCCTGCATCAGTGGATTGCAGGCACACAGTAACCACGCCGTAGACGCGTAAATCGTACGCTTCAGACTGTTCACGCAAGGTCCACCTTATCGGCTGCTGGCTTCGCTCAGGTTGTTTTGAGTGGAAGCGCCGATGCCAATGATCGAAGCGGACGGCAGCAACTGGCTGATAAAACGGTTCCAGCGCGTGATATTGGCGGGGCCGACAAACACCACGTCCTGGGGCTGCACATCAAAGCGCGTGGCCAGGGCCATGGCGGAGGGCGACGCGGCTTCCAGCTGGAACACCTTGGCCGGCTCCACCTCGATGTTCTGTGCGCCACGGATCACGTAGATGGCGTCGGCATTCGAGGTGTTCTGGTTGACCCCGCCTGCCGAGCCCAGCACATCGGAGAGGTTCATGCTGCGGGTCTTGAAGCTCAGGGCGCGGGGCTGCATGACCTCGCCCATCACATAGATACGCTTGCGGTCGTTGTAGGGCAGGTACAGCTGGTCGCCGTCCTTGACGTAGATATCGTTGAGGCGCGACGGGTCCTTGTTCAACGTGTCCAGGTCGAGGGTGTAGCGCTTGCCGCCACGGGTCAGGGTCAGGTTGGAGAGGTCGGCATTCTGCGGGTCGATACCCGAGGTGGCCACCGCCTCCATCACGCTCATCGGGATCGTGGTGATCGGCACCGGCCCGGCCTTGGCGACCGCGCCGGTCACGACCACGCGCTGGCTGGCAAAGCGCAGGACGCTGACATCCACTTGCGGGCTGTCGATGTATTGACGCAGCTTCTCGGTGATCTCACTGCGCAGCGCGGCCAGGGTCCGGCCCTTGGCAACCACTTCACCGACATACGGGTAGAACAGGTTGCCATCCGGATTGACCAGCCGGCCGTTGGCATCGATCTGCTGTTGCGGGCCGGACGGCGCGGTCAGTTCGGGGTGGTCCCAGACCGTGATATACAACGCGTCATTGGGACCGATCAAATAAGGCGCCGGTTTATAATCCAGTAGTTCTTTGGGTAATGAATAAGGCTCGCGCGTGGCGGCGTCCATGGCCAATAACTTTGGGGTGATCGGAATTAACTCCACGCGGCTACTTTCAGCGCTACCCTCCTGGGTCATTGCCGCGGTATCCATATATTGGCCCGGGGCAAACATGCAACCTTGCAACAATGCAGCGGCCACGGCCGCAACAGGAAAAAGACGCCTCATAGTGCTCGGACACTCGCGATATTCGACAAGAAAAAAAGACCACTTGGACGGGGATTCCAAGCGGCCTGTAAAAGGAAGGTCTACAACTTAGTTGCCGGTGCCCGTGGTACCGGTCGTGCCGGTGGTGCCCGTGGTCGTGCCACCGTTGGAACTGCCGCCGCTGTTGGACGCAGCCGCCACGCCGGCGACAATCGCGCTGCCGATCAGCAGGGTTTCGCCGACCGTCACCGAACCCACCACGGTCGTGTCGAGGCCCAACGGCAACTCGGCAGCCAGCGCCGACGTACTCAAGAGACTGAGCAACATAATAGCCAGTGGTTTTCTCATAACAGACTCCTTATCGTCAGTGAGTAGTCCGGCCGATAGTGCCATTCAACTAAACCGCACACCAGATGGATAAAAACTTGCTCACTCAGTTAAAAATAACGTTTTAGCGATGAAGCGCCCGGCAGTGCGTGCATTGATAGCAATGGGCGTCAGGGCGAATGTTATTAATTGTCGAAAACTTCAGGCCCTGCCGTACTTGTCTTCAAAGCGCACAATATCGTCCTCGCCCAAATAAGCGCCCGACTGCACTTCAATTAACTCGAGTGGGATCACCCCGGGATTTTCCAGCGCATGCACCTGGCCGATGGGGATATACGTCGACTGGTTTTCCGAGACCAGGTAGGTCTGCTCGCCATTGGTCACCCGTGCCGTACCGCTGACCACGATCCAATGCTCGGCGCGGTGGTGGTGCATCTGCACCGACAACTTTGCCCCCGGCTTCACGGTGATGCGCTTGACCTGATAGCGCGGGCCAGCGTCGACCGAGTCGTACATACCCCAGGGCCGGTACACCTCGCGGTGGTTAAGGTGCTCATGGCGGCCGGTCTGCTTGAGCTGGTCGACGATAGCCTTGACCTGCTGCACCTGGTCCTTGTGGGCCACCAGCACCGCGTCCTTGGTCTCGATAATGATCAGGTCCTGCACGCCCACCGTGGCCACCAGCCGACTGTCGGCGTGCACGTAGCTGTCGCGCGTATCCAGGGTCAACCCGTCGCCGCGTATGACGTTGCCACTGGCATCTTTTTCACTGGCCTCCCACAACGCCGACCAGGAGCCGATATCACTCCAGCCCGCCTGCAGCGGCACCATCACCGCGTCGGCGGTTTTCTCCATCACGGCGTAGTCGATGGAGTCATCCGGGCAGGCCGCGAAGGTGGCTGCGTGAACCCGGGTAAACGGCTGGTCCTGGCTGCCGCCCTCGAGTGCCACGCGGCAGGCTTCGAGGATCGCCGGTTGAAAGCGCTCCAGCTCCTGCAGGTAACGGCTGGCGCGGAACATGAACATGCCGCTGTTCCAGAAATAACCGCCACTGGCCACATACGTTGCCGCGGTGGCCGCGTCCGGTTTCTCGACAAAGCGCCGGACCTGGTAACCGCCCTCGCCTACCTCGTCCCCCCGCTCGATATAGCCATAGCCGGTGTGCGCACGGGTGGGTGTGATGCCGAACGTCACCAGCTTGCCAGCGCGGGCCAGCGGCAGCGCCACCTCGAGGCTGGCATGGAACGCCGGGATATCCTCGATCAAGTGGTCAGCGGCCAGCACCAGCAGGATCGGGTCATCGGCCTCGGCCAGCGCCTTGCACGCCGCCAGCGCAATGGCCGGCGCGGTGTTGCGCCCCACCGGTTCAAGCAGGATGCTCGCGTGCTCCAGGCCCAGCTGGCGCAATTGCTCGGCCACCAGGAAACGGTGCTGTTCGTTGCAGATCAACTGCGGCACGGCGACATTGGCGCCTTCCAGCCGGGCGATGGTCTGCTGCAGCATCGACAGGTGCGCGTCGGTCAGGCGCAGGAACTGTTTGGGGTTCAACTGCCGCGAGAGCGGCCACAGGCGCGACCCCGACCCTCCCGCCATGATCACCGGTAATAACATCAGAGCATCCTCGGGAGAATCAGAAATAGGCGCGGGTGTTTTCGTGCACCCGTGGGCTGAAACGCAGTTCGTCCTGGGGCCACCAGCGATACTGCCGGTGTTGCTCCGTGGGCGGCTGCAGCGTCTGGTGGTCAGCCAGCTCCAGGCAATAGCTGAGCACCACGTAGTGGGTGTCCGGCCCGGCTCCGGCGTTGGCAAATACGCTGTCATCGTAGAAGTGTTCGAACACGCCCAGCAGCCGTGCATGGGCGCGCTCGAACGGGTGTCCCAGCTCGTCGCGGCTGATGCGCCGAAACGCGCTGTTGAGGCTTTCGTTCTTGTAGATACGCCCGCCGGGTACGAACCAATACCCATAGGCCGGGCGATTGACGCGCAGGCCCAGCAGCGCATCGCCTCGGCTGTTGCGCACCACCAGGTCAATCGCCACCAACGGCGTCGATGCCACGACCGTCTGGAAGGTCGGTAAATCAAGCCACATACACGTCAAACCTGTGCCAGGAAACGTTGCAGAATGCGTTCCTTGTCGAGGAACTCCTTGGCGTAGTTCAACGCCACCTCATTGCGCGCGGGCAGTGCCAGCACGCGCTCGATCCCGGCGTTCAGCGCAGCGACCGACTCCGGTTCGATCAGCACGGCAATGCCCTGGTGCTCCTCGCACAGGCGGCCGAGGGTAGTGCCTGGATCGGCGGTGATGATCGCGTTGCCCCCCACCGCCAGAATGTTGGTGAGCTTGGACGGCAGCACCGCGTCCGCCACCCCGCGCTTCTGGATCACCAGGTGCGCGTCTGCCGACGCCAGCAGGGCCGGCAGGTCGGCATACGCCTGCAACGGCGCAAACAGCACATTGCGCAAGCCATCGCGTTCGACGCGCTCCAGCAACCGCGCCTTGCCCGTACCCTCGCCGACAATCAGAAAGACCAATTCCGCACGCTGGGCATGGGCCTTGGCAGCCTCGAGGATCAGTTCCAGCCCCTGCTTCTCGCCGATGTTGCCCGAGTACAACAGCACCCGCGCACCCACCGGCACACCCAGACGTTGCAGCAATGCGCGGTTGCGCGGCACCTGGCGAAAACGCGCGGTCTCCGACCAGTTGGGAAAAAACAGCAACCGCTGGCTGTGCACGCCTTTGCCACGGGCCTTGTCGAGCATACCGGTGGAAATCGTCGACACCCGGTCGAACCGCCGCAGCAACCAGCGTTCAATGCCAAACGCCACGCGCCGCAACAGTGATCCGCCACCGAGGCCGAGGCCGAACATTGCATCGACTTCGTAGTCCTGAATATGCAGCACCGAGCGCGCGCCGCTGAGCTTGGCCAGCAGCAACGCCTGGGGCGCACAAAACAATGTCGGCACTACCAGCATCACCAGGTCCGGCTTCCAGCGCAGCTGCCCCAGCACCGCCAACGACGAACTGGCGCAAAAGCTGATCAGGTGCAGCAACCGCGTCAACGCGGTGGGCTGGCGTGGCACATACAGCGGGCAGCGAATCACCGTCACACCATGGTCTTGTTCAGTGCGATAGCGCCACGGCGAATAGCCCGCGCCCACCTGCCAGTGCGGGTAATACGGCGGCGCCGTCACCACGCGCACGTCATGCCCCTGGCTGGCCAACCAGCGCGCCTGTTCACCGCTGTACTTGCCGATACCGGTGAGTTCCGGGCTGTAATTGATGCCGTACAGAAGGATTTTCATCACTGGCCCCGTGGCTGTTCAAGGGCGGCGAGATAGGCGTTATAGGCATCGCGCAGGCCCTCCTCCAACGGCACATAGGCCTCCCAGCCCAAGGCATTGATGCGGCTCACGTCGAGCAATTTACGCGGGGCGCCGTCGGGCTTGCTCGCGTCAAAGCGCAAGCGCCCCTTGAAGCCGGTGACCCGCACCAGCGCCTGGGCCAGCTCGGCGATGGTGCAGTCCACGCCGGTGCCGACATTCAAGTGCGAGCGCATCGGCTGGGTCTGCTCGCGATAGCGCTCGGGGCTCAGCTCCATGACATGCACGCTGGCGGCGGCCATGTCGTCCACATGAAGGAACTCACGCCGGGGCCGGCCGCTGCCCCAGATCACCACTTCGTCATCGCCACGCTGGGTTGCCTCATGGAAGCGCCGCAACAGCGCCGCGATCACATGGCTGTTTTCGGGGTGGTAATTGTCGCCAGGGCCATACAGGTTGGTCGGCATCACGCTGCGGTAGTCGCGGCCGTGCTGGCGGTTGTAGCTTTCGCACAGCTTGATGCCGGCGATCTTGGCCACCGCGTAGGGTTCGTTGGTGGGCTCCAGCGCGCCGTCGAGCAGCACCGCTTCGATCATCGGCTGCGGTGCATGCACCGGGTAGATGCAGGAGGAGCCGAGGAACAACAGTTTTGCCACGCCATGGCTGTGGGCGGCGTGGATCACGTTGGCCTGGATCATCAGGTTCTGGTAGATGAAATCGGCCGGGTACGTGGCATTCGCATGAATCCCGCCGACCTTGGCAGCCGCCAGGTACACCTGCTCCACCCGCTGCTCGGCGAAGTACGCCTGCACCGCCGCCGGGTCGAGCAGGTCGAGTTGATCACGACTGGCCGTGAGGATTCGGGTATAGCCCAAGGCCCACAGGCGCCGCACAATGGCCGAGCCGACCATGCCGCGATGGCCGGCGACGAAAATCCGCGCATCCAGATCACGTGCCATGCTCAGTTCTCCACGGCAATCGGTGCGTCATGCCCATGCAGGCGCAACAAGGCATGGCGCTGGGCGACCTTGAGGTCTTCGCGCACCATCTCCGCACACATTTCCTGGGCGCTGATCTCCGGAGTCCAGCCCAGTTTGTGCTTGGCCTTGGACGGATCGCCCAGCAGCGTCTCGACCTCCGCCGGACGGAAGTAACGCGGGTCCACCCGCACAATCACATCGCCGACCAGGACGCCCGGTGCCAGGTCACCGTCGATGTGTTCCACCACCGCCACTTCCTCTACGCCTTTGCCGACAAAGCGCAGGCGCACGCCCAGTTCCGCCGCCGACCAGCGAATGAAGTCACGCACCGAATACTGCACGCCGGTGGCGATCACAAAGTCCTCGGGGCTGTCCTGCTGCAGCATCATCCACTGCATGCGCACGTAGTCCTTGGCATGGCCCCAGTCCCGCAGCGCGTCCATGTTGCCCATGTACAGGCACTGCTCCAGGCCCAGCGCGATGTTGGTCAGGGCGCGGGTGATCTTGCGCGTCACAAAGGTTTCGCCGCGACGCGGCGACTCGTGGTTGAACAGGATGCCGTTGCACGCGTACAGCCCGTAGGCCTCGCGAAAGTTCACGGTGATCCAGTAGGCATACAGCTTGGCCACCGCATACGGCGAGCGCGGGTAGAACGGCGTGGTTTCCTTCTGCGGGGTTTCCTGCACCAGCCCGTACAACTCGGAGGTCGAGGCCTGGTAGAAGCGGGTCTTCTTTTCCAGGCCCAGCAGGCGGATTGCCTCAAGGATGCGCAACGTGCCGAGGGCATCCACGTCGGCGGTGTACTCCGGTGAATCGAAGCTCACGGCGACGTGGGATTGCGCGCCGAGGTTATAGATTTCGTCCGGCTGGATCTGCTGGATAATGCGCGTCAGGTTCGACGAATCCGCCAGGTCGCCATAGTGCAGGATCAGGTTTTTGTGCAGGGCTTGGGGGTCCTGGTAAATATGATCGATGCGCTGGGTATTGAACGACGATGAACGCCGCTTGAGACCGTGCACGGTATAGCCTTTTTCCAGCAGCAGCTC
>Ga0247742_10000658_pt1 | contig 26903 bp, 17 predicted proteins | sample UWRJL208509C2_FD_180944 | JGI IMG/M metagenome (GOLD analysis project Ga0247742, IMG submission 180944) | Plant litter microbial communities from Arlington Agricultural Research Station in Wisconsin, United States - UWRJ-L208-509C-2 | ecosystem: Environmental > Terrestrial > Plant litter >...
TCCCTGAACCGCGGCGAAGTCCTCGGCCTGTTAGGGGTCAATGGCGCCGGGAAATCGACCACCTTATCCATGCTGGCCGGTGCCCTGCGCCCGGAATCGGGAAGTATCACCCTGGATGGCCGCGACGTCGTCGCCGACCCCGGCCTGGCCCGTTCCCTGGTCGGCTGGCTGCCCGAAGCCGCACCCCTCTGGCCGGAGCTGTCCGTCGACGAGCACCTGCTCGCCTTCTGCCGGCTTCGCGGCGCGACGCGGGCGGCCGCGCGCAAGGCCGCCGATACGATCATCGCCCGCCTCCAGCTGGGCGACCTGCGCCGCCGGCTCGCCGGCGTGCTGTCCCAGGGCCAGCGTCAGCGCCTCGGTGTGGCCTGCGCACTGGTTCATGAGCCGGCCCTGGTGATCCTCGACGAGCCGGCCAATGCGCTGGATCCGGTCCAGATCGGTGAATTGCGCAAGCTGATCCGCGAACGGGCGGCGGCTGGTGTCGCGGTGATCCTCTCCACCCATGTGCTAGGCGAAGTCGTGGCTGTATGCGACCGGGTGGCAATCCTGCACGAGGGCCGGCTCCGCCACGATGCGCCCCTCCGGGACGATGCCGGCGGCAAGACCCTGGAAGCCACCTTCTTCGGTATCGCGACGGGAGCCGGCGCATGAGCCTCGGCGCTGTCACCCGTCTCGAACTGCGTCGGCTCGCCGTGCGCCCGCTCGCCTGGGCGATTGCCGCCCTGACGATCGCCTGGCTGGCCTGGAGCTTCGTCCTCGGCCTGGGCCAGTTCCTCGGTGCGCAGGTAAAACTCGCCGGCATGGCGGATGCGCCCGGATTCACCGACCTCGTCGCCATTCCCCTGCTCGCCGAACTGGCCAAGCTCGCTTTCCTGGTCGTCCCCTTGATGACCATGTCGCTGCTCGCCGGCGAACGGCGGACCGGCACCCTGGCGCTCCTGGCATCGACAGGGCTTGCCCCCTGGCGCATCGTCGTCGGCAAATACCTCGCCGTCCTCCTCTGGCTCGGCTTGTGGTTGCTGGCGACTTTGGCCATGCCGCTCCTGGTCGGTGCCGAGTCCACGGCCGACTGGGGCAAGCTCGCCGCCGCGACCCTCGGCACCGCCCTGCTGCTCGCCACACTGGCGGCCATCGGCGTGGCCTGTTCCGCCGCGACGTCGTTCCCGGCGATCTCAGCCGCGATGGCGCTGATCGTCACCCTCGTGCTCTGGACGGTCGATCGCGGCGCACAGGCCGCCGGCGTGAGCGGTGGCTTCCTCGAGTGGCTGACCATGGCCACGCACCTGCAGAACCTCCTGCGCGGCCTGGTCGTCTCCAGTGACCTGATCTGGTTCGCGCTCGCCATCGCGCTGTCGCTGATTCTTGCCACCCGCCGCCTCGGCGGCGACAGGGAGCGCCAGTAATGCGCCGCCTCGATCGCTGGCTCATCCTGTTGGCCCTGGTCGTTGCGACCGGTTGTATCGGCTTCCTCAGTTCCCGTCACGTCTGGACCTCAGACTGGACGCGCGGCGCGCGCGCGAGCCTTGCGCCGGAGAGCGTCGCCGTCCTCACGACGTTGAAGGGGCCCGTCGAGGTCGTCGGTTACCTCTCGCCGACCGGTCCATTGCGCGAAGAAGTCGCCGCCGTCATGGAGCGCTACACGCGCGAAAAGAAGGACCTCACCCTGTCCTTTGTCGATCCCGACCTGGATCCCGCCGCGTCGCGCCAGCTCGGTATCGCCGGTAACGGCGCCTTGCTCGTGCGCTATGCCGGTCGCGAGCAACGCGTCGAGAGCCCGATCAACGAACGCAACCTGTCGAACGCCCTCGAGCGCCTCGCCCGTGGCGGCGAGCGCATCGTCGCCTTCGTCACCGGTGACGGCGAGCGACAGGCCGACGGTCACGCCAACGCCGATCTGGGCACCTTCATGGGCCAGGTCGAACGCCGTGGCATCCGCGCGGTGCCACTGAATTTCAGCCAGACACGAGGCGTACCCGAGAACACCGACCTGGTCGTTCTGGCGAGCCCCACGGCGTCGTTGCCGGCAGGCAGCATCGCCGCCCTGGTCGACTATGTCCGGTCTGGCGGCAACCTGCTTTGGCTGGCCGAGCCGGGCAATGCGGATCTCGGCACCGGCGCGCTCGCCGACGTGCTGGGCGTGCGCATCCTTCCCGGCGTACTGGTCGACGGGCAGGGCAGCACACTCAACGTCAACGATCCCCGGATCGTGGTGGTGGGCGACTATCCGTTCCACGCCATCACGCGGGGCTTCCGCGATACCAGCCTCTTCCCTCAGGTCGCCGCGCTCGCCCAGGTGTCCGATCACGACTGGGCCGTCGTCCCGTTCCTGCGTTCGGGCGAACGCAGCTGGACGGCGTTCGACGGCATCGATAACGACAAGCCCTCGACGATCGCCTTCCACCCGGAAAGCGGCGAGCTGAAGGGGCCGCTGGATTTCGGCTTCGCACTCAACCGACTCTCGCCGAGCCCGGCCAAGAGCGAGCAGCGCGCGGTGGTGATCGGCGATGGTGATTTCATTTCCAACACCTATGTCGGCAATGGCGGCAACCGCGCCCTCGGCGAGCGCATCGTCGACTGGCTGCTCGGCGACGATGTCCTGGTGGACCTGCCTACGCGCGGCGCACCGGACCGGGTCATCTCGCTCTCGCAGGACGAACTCAACGCGATCAGCTTCGGCTTCCTGATCGCCCTGCCCTTGCTCCTCATCGGCCTCGGCGCGGGCATCGCATGGCGTCGGCGGAGGCGCTGACGTGATGCCGCGGATCGGCATCGTCGCCGTTGTCATGCTGCTGCTTGCCGCCGTCGGCTGGCAATGGCATGCCGACGAGGCCGACGCGCGCGAACACACCCTCACCGCCCTCGATCCGGCGTCGGTGACGCGCATGGCCGTGTCGCTGAAAGGCCTGCCCGATCAACGATTCGAGCGCAGGGACGGCCGCTGGGCGAACCTCGATACCGCCACGACGGATGAAGGCCGCGCGGAAGAACTGGCTTCCCTGGCGGCGACCCCCGTCGCCGAGTGGAAGCCCGCCGGCGACTTCGACCCCGCCAAGGTCGGACTCGCACCCCCGATCGCCACCCTGACGATCGACGGGACCCGCATCGAATTCGGCGAGATGACCGCCCTCGGCAAGCAACGCTATGCCCGCGTGGGCCAGCGCATCGCCTTCGTCCCGGCGCAAGCGCTTCCCAGGGCACCGCGGACGCAGGCCCTGCCAACGACCATGAAGCCGGTCCCATAGGCGCATCCCGCGCTTGCCCGACGCCCTCACGCGCCCCATCTTCCAGGCATGCCCGAACTTCCCGAAGTCGAAACCACCCGCCGCGGAATCGCCCCCTACCTGGAGGGACACCGGGTCACTGGCGTCGTGCTGCGACGCCCCGATCTGCGCTGGCCAATCCCACCGGAAATTTCCACCCTGCTCCCCGGGCAGGTGATCGACGAGGTGGATCGCCGCGCGAAGTACCTGCTGCTGCGTACGCAGGTGGGCACGGCCCTGCTCCATCTGGGCATGTCGGGCATGCTGCGCGTGCTTCCGGCCGAGACGCCGATCGGCAAGCACGATCACGTCGACATCGCCATGGACACCGGTCGCGTGCTGCGCTTCACCGATCCGCGCCGTTTCGGTGCGCTGCTCTGGCAGATGCCGGGAGAGACGCACGAACTGCTCGACGGGATCGGACCGGAACCGCTCACCGACGATTTCGACGGCGATCTGATGTGGACGCTCTCGCGCGGCCGGACCGCGTCGGTGAAAACCTTCCTCATGGATAACGCGGTCGTTGTCGGCGTAGGCAACATCTATGCAAGCGAAGCGCTGTTCGCCGCGGGCATCGATCCCCGTCGCGCCGCGGGCAAGGTATCGCGAGCACGCTACGCGAAGCTCGCCGACGAAGTGAAACGCATCCTCGCGTATGCGATCACGCGCGGTGGCACGACGCTGCGCGATTTCCTCGCGCCGGATGGTGCACCGGGCTATTTCTTCCAGGAACTGTTCGCTTACGGACGCGCAGGCGAGCCGTGCAAGGTATGTGCGACCCCGATCAAGGTGGTCACGCTCGGCCAGCGTGCATCGTTCTACTGCCCGGTATGCCAGCGCTGAATCGACCTACGCCTATCCGGGTCACGCGCTGACAGCGGACGCGGCGTGAGGCTGGCTATGGTTCGTGGCTCCCACAGAGCGAACTGCCTGCCCCATGACGACATCCCGATACGCCGCCTTCTGCCTGCTTTTCACCATGGCGACCTCCGCGCCTGCCCACACGCCCGCCGATATGGAGCGCCCGTTCGACCAGTACAGCTGGGTGACGACGCACAACGCGTTTACCAGCAACGGACTGATTCCCAACCAGAGCCAGACCATCGACGTCCAGCTTGCCGAAGGTGTGCGCGGGCTGATGCTGGACCTGCACTACTCGCAAGGGCGCGTACGCCTGTGCCACAAGATCTGCACAGGCGAGGGATCGGCGACCTTCGCCGATCTGCTCAACGACACGATCCTGCCGTTCCTGGATAAGGACACCGACGCCATCGTCAGCCTCCATCTCGAGGACATGACAACGAGGCAACAGTTGTCGGACGAACTCGCCCTCGTTCCGCGACTGGCCGGCAGGAGCTTCGAGCCAGGCGCATGGCGTACGCCAGCGTGGCCTACGTACCGGGAATTGCGGGAGAGTGGCCAGCGCCTCCTGATCTTCAGCCTCAATGAGGTCAACACCGGCGTCTTCCGGACAGGCACGGGTGTTGTGCACATCCTGCCGAGCATCGAATACACCGTCGAGAATTATTGGAGCCTCGGCCGAACCTTCCTGCGACACGACTACACGTGCTACAGCCGTTGGGCCGACCAAGGTCGACGGCTCGAACGTTCGACGATCCAGGGGAAGCCTGGTTGGCGGCCACTGTTCACGATGAACCAGTTCCATGGCGTGCCGCTTCGCTCGCACGCCGACGTGGATAACCGCTTCGAAAGCCTGGCGAACCGATACATGGAACACTGTCGCCAGGCGGCCCGACGCAAACCCAACTTCGTCGCGGTCGACTTCCACGACGTCGGCGACGTCGCAAAATTCGCGGACTGGCTTACCTTGAGTGCTCCTGACGCGCCGTGATCCGACGGGCCCGTCAGTCGGGCCAGCGCATCGCGGCGTGCGAGTTGTTGAACATCGGATCGGCCTCGTCACCGGACAGCTCGACCGTCAGGCCGCCTGCCACGCCGTCCACCTCGACCGTTTGCTCCGGCTCGAAGTGGGCACCGAGCGCACCCAGGTCGACGAAGCGCTCGGACAGCGCACCGGCGCGATCGATCTGGTTATCCGGAACGTTGGTCAGGCTGATGTCGGGCCGACCGAACTTGCGCATGCCTCGCGTACGGATCCAGGAGCGGCCCTTGGTCTCTTCCGGGCTACACAGGATCAGCACGTGGTGACGTGTTGGCGCACCACCCTGGACGAGGTAATGGTCGCGCCAGCCCTGCGCATCGAACAGGGAAAGGATCTGCGGGTCGATGACGGACTTGCCACCGATGTCGGTCAGCGCGGCGACGACGCCCAGCGTGTCACGCAGGTAGTCGAGGTTGTCGCGGTCCGGGAAACGACCGCGGATCGCGATCACATGCGGCGCGGCCTTGGCGGCGGCGAACGCCTCGGGGCTGTCTTCCTTCAGCAACTCGCCCAGCGCGCCGGAAAGCGGATAACCCTCCCACCGTGCCAGGACGGCGTTCTGGAAGCGCTGCAATTCAACACCTTCGGGAAGGCCCGGGCTACCGTATCGCGCGGCGGGAATCACGAGGTCTTCGGGAAACGCGCCAAACACGAAGAAGAGCAGCACGGCTTCCTCGTCGCTGGGCTGCCAATGCGGACGCGGCCATGCGGCGGCGGTATTCGTCGTCTCGGTCACGTGCTTTTTCCTTCGTCTGGTTCGCTTTCGCCCAGCGGCAGCACGGATTGCTGCAGCTCGATGCGGCCGTCACCGGCAGTAATGCTCTTGAACTCGGCGCGACTCACGGAGACATAGCGGTCGTTGCCGCCGATCTCAACCTGCGGGCCCTGGGTCACGGCCCGGCCGTATTCATCCACGCGCACCACCATGGTCGCCTTCTTGCCGGAGTGGCAGATGGTCTTGATCTCGTCGAGGTTGTCCGCCCAGGCCAGGAGGTACTTGCTGCCCTCGAACAACTCGCCCCGGAAGTCGGTGCGCAGGCCGTAGGCCAGCACCGGGATGCCCAGCTTGTCGACCACGTCGGAAAGCTGCCAGACCTGCCCCTTGCTGAGGAACTGCGCTTCGTCGACCAGCACGCAGTGAAGCGGGCCACGCCGGGCGATATCCCGCTCCGCGATGGTCAACAGGTTCTCATCGCCGGCAAAGCGTACGGCCCGGGCCTGGAGGCCGATGCGGGAGGCGACGATGCCTTCCCCGTAGCGATTGTCCAGTGCCGGCGTGAGGATCAGCGTGCGCATGCCGCGCTCGTGGTAGTTGTGCGCGCTCTGCAGCAGGGTCGTGGTCTTTCCGGCGTTCATCGCCGAGTAGTAGAAGTAGAGCTTGGCCATGCGGTCGTTCCGGTGCGTGACCGCACATGTTACCGCCTGGGCCCGGCCGCTGGCGCTCCGCCGGGTCTCGCCGCCCGTGAGCCTGCGACAGGGCCCGCCGCGACCTCCCCACCTGCTACCATCCGTGACCTCGTCCGCTGCCCTGTCCGGCCGATCCCACATGCTCAATCCGCAACAACACGCGGCTGTCGAATACTGCGACGGCCCCCTCCTCGTGCTGGCCGGCGCCGGCTCCGGCAAGACCCGTGTCATCACGGAGAAGATCTCGCACCTGATCTCGCACCGGCACCTGGCGGCCGAGAAGATCGCGGCGATCACCTTCACCAACAAGGCCGCCAAGGAAATGCGCGAGCGCGTCGGCCGGCTGATTTCCGACCAGTCGGCGAAGGCGCTCACGGTGTGCACCTTCCACGCGCTCGGGCTGAAATTTCTCCAGATCGAGCATGAGCGCGCGCAGTTGCGCCGCGGTTTCTCCGTGCTCGACGCCGACGACAGCGCCAACATGATCAAGGAGCTTTCGCCCAAGGGCGTGAAGCCCGAAGTGATCCAGGGCATCCGCAACCTGGTCGGCAAGGCCAAGAACGGCGGCCTCACGCCGGAGGAAGCCATGGCGGCGGCGCGCAGCCCGCGCGAGATCGAAGCCGCGACCATCTACGACCTGTACCAGCAGCGGCTGGCCGCCTTCAACGCGGTGGATTTCGACGACCTCATCCGCCTGCCCTTGCGCATCCTGGAAAGCGACGACGACGCGCGCGCGATCTGGCAGGAGCGCCTGCGCTACCTGCTGGTGGACGAGTACCAGGACACCAACGATGCGCAGTATCGCCTGCTCAAGGCGATCGCCGGACCGAAGGCGCGCTTCACCTGCGTGGGCGACGACGACCAGAGCATCTATGCCTGGCGTGGCGCGAATCCCGAGAACATCGACCAGTTGGGGCGCGACTTCACCAACCTGCGCGTGATCAAGCTCGAGCAGAACTACCGTTGTGCCAAGCGCATCCTGCGTGCGGCCAACCAGCTCATCGCGAACAACCCGCACGTCCACGACAAGAAGCTCTGGAGCGACCACGTCGAAGGTCCGCCGATTCGCGTGCTGGAGTGCAAGGACAACGACCACGAGGCCGAACGCATCGCCGCGATCGCGTCCAGCCTGCATGAGAAGTACAAGGAGAAAGGCGCGCGCTGGGACGACTTCTGCATCCTCTATCGCGGCAATTTCCAGGCACGCGTGCTGGAGAAGGCGCTGCGTCTGGCCAAGGTGCCCTACCACCTGAGCGGCGCGCTGTCCTTCCTCGACCGTGCGGAGGTGAAGGACATCCTGTGCTATCTGCGCCTGCTGACCAATCCGACGGACGATGCCGCCTTTCTTCGCGTGGTCAACGTGCCCAAGCGCGAGATTGGCTCGACCTCGCTCGAGAAGCTCGGCCAGATGGCGCAGACGCGCAACGCGTCGTTGCTGGAAGCGACACGCAGCGACGCCGTGCTGAAGACGATTTCATCGCGCCCTGCCTCGGCCCTCGCCGGCTTCTCGCGCCTCATGGACGAGTTGCGTAGCGACGCCAACCACCTCAGCGCCGCCGACCTGGTGCAGACGATCATCGAGAAGACCGGCTACGGTGCCCAGATCGCCGCCTCGACGCCCGATGACGTGCTGCGCGAGCGCCGTCTCGGCAACCTGCGCGAACTGGCCGACTGGTTCCGCGCCATGAGCAAGGACGGCGGCCGTACCGGCGACATCGCCGCGCAGCTCGCATTGCTCAGTCACGCGGATCGCGACGACCCTGGCAATGCGCTGCGCATGATGACCCTGCATTCGGCCAAGGGCCTGGAATTCCGCTTCGTCTTCATCGTCGGTTGTGAGGACGGCACCTTGCCGCATGAAGGTGCTATCGACGAAGGCCGCCTCGACGAAGAGCGCCGGCTGATGTACGTCGGCATCACGCGCGCCAAGGAAATGCTGACGTTGTCGTTCTCGGCACGCTCACGCAAGTACGGCGAAGTGCTCTCCAACGATCCGAGTCGCTTCCTCGAAGAGCTCCCGCAGGACGATCTCCACTGGGACGGCAAGGATCCCGAAGCCGACGCCGAAGTGAAGATGGAAACCGCGGCGACCCACATGGCGCGTATCCGCGCGATGCTCGCCGGCGGCGGCTGACGCGGCCCTTCAGATCAGCTCTTCGGCCTCGAGTTCGCTCTTGAGATAGGCGTAGTAGATCGGCGCGGCAACGAGCCCCGCCAGGCCGAAGGCCGCCTCGAAAACGAGCATCGCGATCAGCAGCTCCCAGGTGCGTGCGCGGATCTGCCCGCCGACGATCTTGGCGTTGAGGAAGTATTCCAGCTTGTGCACCACGATCAGGAAGCCGAGCGCGGCGACACCGACCCACAACGACACCGATAGTCCGGCAATCGTGATCAACACGTTGGAAATCAGGTTGCCGACGACGGGAAGAAGTCCCACGACGAAGGTGAGGATGACCAGCGTCTTGGCCAGGGGAATATGGATGCCGAACATCGGCAGCGCCACCAGCAGGAACAAAGCCGCCAACGTGGTGTTGATCGCCGAGATCTTGAGCTGGGCGAAGATGATGTTGTGAAAGGCTTCCGCAAGACGCATGGCGCGGGTCGATAGTTCGAACGATAACGGCCGCGCCGGACGACCACCCGATCCGTGGGAAATGGCGACGATGGCGCCGAGGACCAGGCCGATCAGGATGTGCGCAAAGACACGCGCCGCCGTGGTGCCCATCAGCTTGAGGTCGCCCGCGTGCTCGTGCGCCCAGCCCATCCCGCGCTCGCGGAAGTCGCCGAAGCTGTCCGGCAGCCGTGAGGTGAGCCAGGCTGGCAGCTGCTCGTGAGCCTTGTCGACGAGCGGAAGCAATTTGCTGTCCCAGAGATCCTGGGGATCGCCGATGTCGCGGCGATAGAAGCCGAGCGCGGCGACGACGATAAGGGTGAGCGCGCCGACCACGACGATGGCGACGCAGGCGACGGCGATCGGTCGCGCACGCTCGCCAGGGACCACGCGACGAATCAGCGGTGTGAGCGCTTCGACCACCTCATAGACCAGCAGGCCCGCCAACAGGGCCGAGATGAGGTGCAGCATGAGCACGCCCCACAGCGCGAGCGCCGCGAGGACGTAGGTGGCGATGCGGACGAGGCGCGAGTCGCCCGGTGTACTTACCATGCCGGCACTCCTTGAGGTTGGCGGGATTCCAGCAGGGCGGCGATGAACGCTAGATCAAGCGCTCGGCTTCCAGTTCAGATTTCAGGTAGGCGTAGAAGATCGGGGCCGCGACCACGCCCGGCAGGCCGAAGGCCGCCTCGAACAGCAACATGGCCACGAGCAACTCCCAGGCACGCGCACGTATCTGGCTGCCGACGATGCGCGCGTTGAGGAAGTATTCGAACTTGTGGATGACGATGAGGAACACCAGGGCGCCGATGCCGACGTACAGCGACACCGAGAGGCCAACGATGGTGATCGCCGTGTTGGACAGCAGGTTGCCGATCACGGGCAGGAGGCCGACCAGGAAGGTGATCACGATCAGCGTTTTGGTCAGCGGCAGGTGCACGCCGAACAACGGCAGGATGCAGAGGAGGTACACCGCGGTGAGGGCCGTGTTGACCAGCGAGATCTTGATCTGGGCGAACACGATGTTGTGAAACGCATCGGCCAGGCGCGCACTGCGCAGGCTGAGCTCGGCGGCAAACGGCCCTACCTGATGCGACGGACGTGTGCGGCTGAGCGCCACGATCGCACCGAGCACCAGGCCGATAAGGATGTGCACGAGCACGCGGGCCGCTTCCTTGCCGGCGAGCTGCAGGGTCACGGCGTTGGAGCGTGCCCAGTCGAGGGCCGTGACGCGTAACGCATCCACGCTTTCAGGCAAGCGCCCGACGATGGACTGGGGCATCTGCTCTCGAGCCCGCTCGACCAGAGGCATCAGCTTGTTCTGCCAGAGGTCCTCCGGATTGCCGATTTCGTTGCGGAAAAAGCTGATACCGCCAAGGATCAGCAGCGTCAGCAAGCCGACCACGACGATGGCGACCAGGGCCACGGCGAGGACGCGCGCACGGTCGCCCGAAAGACGGCGCCCCATCAGTGGTGCCACGGACACCACGACCTCGTAGACAAGCAAACCGGCGAGGAGAGCAGGCAGAAGCCGCAGATAGAGGATGAGGAAGAGGCCGAGCCCCATCGCGATGTAGCTGGCGATGCGGATGACGTGAATGCGCGAGCTGGCGACGTCCATGGAGACCTCGTCGTGGATGAGGCCGCAGTCTGTCAGGACGTGGGGGCTATGCGCCAGAGGCGTGCGTCCCGTCGTCACGCTGTCGTAAACTCCCCGGACAATCGCCGGCCCACGGGCGACGTTGCCTGTGCCATAAGGGGTTTCCATGATGAAGTTCGTTCCGGCCGCGCTCGCTGCGGCCCTGGTGCTCACCGGCTGTGCCGCCACGCCCCACGCGAAGACCGCCACGGCACCTGCCGTCGCCGCACCCGCGCCGGTCGCGGCTCCCGCAGTCGCCGGCCCCGCTGCCGACGACAACCTCAACGCAGTGGCCTGGTCGCAGAACGCCAGCGAGCACGACTTCATCTACCTGCAGACCTTCCGCGATGCACAGGAGAAACTTCTCAAGGCGAAGCAGGATGCCACGTGGGATGCCCTGCCCAAGGACGACCGCGCCGCCCATCCGTCGCTGAAGGGCCTGAAGCCGGCGGTCATCCTGGATATCGACGAAACCGTGCTCGACAACTCGCCTTACCAGGCACGCCTGATCCGCGCCGGCAGCGAATTCAACGAAGCCGACTGGGCAGCGTGGTGCAAGGAGGCCATCGCGCGCCCGCTGCCAGGAGCACTCGCCTTCACGAAGTTCGCCGCCGATCACGGCATCGCCGTGATCTACATTTCCAACCGTGCCAAGGATCTGGACGACGCCACGCTGGCCAACCTCCGCTCGGCGGGTTTCCCCGTGGCCGGCAAGCCATCCTTCCTCGGCCTCGGGACCTTCGTCGAAGGATGCGAGCAGGCGGGCAGTGAAAAGGGCTGCCGCCGACAGTTGGTGGCGAAGAACTACCGTGTCCTCATGCAGTTCGGCGACCAGATCGGCGATTTCGCCAACATCCTGGGCAACAACGCCGAGGGCCGCAGCCGCGCGATGGCGCCGTATACGGCGTGGATCGGCGAGCGCTGGTTCGTCCTTCCGAACCCCACCTACGGCAGCTGGGAGCCGGCGCTGTTCGACAACGACTTCACCCTGCCGCGCAGCGAGCGTCGCCAGAAGAAGATCGACGCGCTCCGCACCCAGTAAAATCATAGAGTTACGATGTAAAAGTTAAGGCATTGCTTTAGCAATGTTATTTAACTATTATGGCCTCGCTGAAACCCGTCGCGCCAAAAGCAATGCGGGCAAGGCCATTTCCCTTACCGGCCTCGGGCTGGATAACCCCGTGAGGCGATGAGCCTCCGGGGTTTTTTCTTGTACGCTCCCCGTCCCCGCCTCCCGAAGACGTCGAAGCCCCCATGCGCCGCCTATCGCACCTGGCCTGGATCCTCCTGCTGGCAGTCGCCCTGCTCTCTGCTTGCAACCACAAGCCGAAAGACGCACCCGGCACGCCCGGAGGCGGCTCGCCCGAAGACGCCATGCGCGATTCGCTGGACCTGGTCCGGGACGGCAAGTTCGACATGTTCTGGCGACACGCCTTGCCGCCTGCGGATTTCGCCGCGCTGCGTGCCGATTGGGTCAAGCGCAACGCACCGACCGAACCCCTCGATGCCGATGACCGTGCCAAGTTCGAGGCCGGCGTAAAACGCCTGACCGAGCCCGATGCGGAGAAGAAGCTCTTCGCCGACCTGCGCCCGACCCTGGTCCACTTCGACCACGACTACAAGGACCAGATGCCGCTGCTGTCCGGCGTCGGCCAGTCCATGGCACTCACGGCGATCGATCAGGCCAAGGACCTCACGGCATCCCAGAAGCGACAGCTGCGCGAAGCCGCAAACGTGGTTGCGCCGTGGACGCAGACCGTGGCGTGGGGTGATCAGGCCAAGGCAAAGGAAGCCATCGGCATCCTCGTCGACACGGCACGCAAGGCCAACCTGTCCACGCCCGACGCGCTGCACGCGATGAACTTCGAGCAGTCCATGGCCACCTGGTCCACCGCATGGCTGGGCTTTAAACGCCTGCTTGGGGTTTACGGGCTGTCGATCGACAAGAGCTTCGACTCGATCAGCATCGACACCATCGAGAACAGCGGTGGCTCGGCGCACGTCAAGATCACCTATACCTTGCTGGACAAACCCATCCAGACCGACGCGACCCTGGTGCTGCTCGATGGTCGCTGGTACGACAGTGATCTCCTGCAGAGCGTCCGCGCGCAGCATCTGCAGCTCAATCCGCCCGCGCAGCCCGCTCACGCGGGCAGCGCGCCAGCCCCGTCCGGTACCGCCCCACCGCCGCCCCGCAACGACGGCGCACCGGTGGCGGCCGCCCGGCCCCGCTGAAGCCGTACAATCCGACGATGCCCGAAATTCCGATGAGTGCGGATCCGCACGTCCATGTCGCCCGTTCACCCTGGTGGTTCAAGCTGCTGGGTCGGCTTCTCGAACCTTGGGTGCGGATCAAGCGCGACCCCGCCGAACCCACGACCCTGCTCAAGAGCGGGGTAGCCGTGTGCTATGCGATCGAGCGCGATGGCGCCTCCGATGCGCTGATTCTCGAACGCGCCTGCCGCGAGGCAGGCCTGCCCAGCCCGATGCAGCTGCTGGAATTGCCCGGTCGCCGCCGTCGTTCCGTGTTCTCGCTGAGCCGTCGCCATGGGTGGCTGTTTGGGCGAACCGATGCGCGCGGACCGAAGGAACCGATCGGCCAGCTCATCCGTGCGCTGGAGGATGATCCCCAGCGCGATATCCAGGTCGTTCCGGTTTCCATCTATGTAGGCCGCGCACCGAATCGCGAGAGCGGCTGGTTCAGCGTGCTGTTCGCCGAGAACTGGCTGGTGGTCGGCCGCTTCCGCCGCATGCTCGCCTTGCTGCTCAATGGTCGCGACACCGTCGTGCACTTCTCCACACCGGTATCGCTGCGCAGCGTGCTGGCCGATTCGAACGGGCTGTCGCCCGAACGGCTCACCCGCAAGATCGCCCGCGTGCTGCGCACGCACTTCCGGCGCATCCGTGCGGCCGTCATCGGCCCCGACCTGTCGCATCGCCGCACCGTGGTCGATGCGGTACTCAACACCGAGCCGGTGCGCGACGCGATCGCCGCGACAGCGAGCAAGGAAAACATCACCCTGGCCAAGGCGCAGCGCCGCGCGCGCGATTTCGCACTCGAGATCGCCGCGGACTATTCGCATCCGGTGGTTCGTTCGACCTCGTTCCTGCTCTCCAACTTCTGGAACAAGCTTTACGACGGCATCGCCATGCACCACTTCGACAAGGCGCGCGCCGCGGCGCCGGGCCATGAAGTGGTGTACGTGCCCTGCCATCGCAGCCATACCGACTACCTGCTGCTGTCGTACCAGCTGCATTACTCGGGCGTCGTGCCGCCGCACATTGCCGCCGGCGTGAACCTCAACCTGCCCGGCGTCGGACCGATTCTCCGTCGCGGCGGCGCGTTCTTCCTGCGCCGCAGCTTCAAGGGCAACGCGATGTATTCGGTGGTCTTCAACGAATACCTCGCCCAGCTGGTCGATCGCGGCGTGCCGCTGGAGTACTTCATCGAAGGGGGACGTTCACGGACCGGCCGCCTTCTCGCGCCGCGCGCCGGCATGCTGGCGATGACCTTGCGCGCCTTCCTGCGCGCACCGCGCCGCCCCGTCCTCTTCCAGCCCGTGTACATCGGCTACGAGAAGCTGATGGAGGGCAAGTCGTACGCGGGTGAGCTTTCCGGCAAGCCGAAGGAAAAGGAATCCCTGCTTGGCCTGATTCGCGGACTGAAGGTGCTGCGCCAGCGCTACGGCCACGTGACGCTCAACTTCGGCGAACCCATCCTGCTCACGCCCATGCTGGACGCCGTCGCGCCCGACTGGCGCGTGACGACGGCCGAGCACGATGCCAAGCCGGAATGGATGAGTCACCTCGTCGACGATCTCGCCGAGCGTATCCAGGTCAACATCAACCGCGCGGCGGACGTCAATCCCATCAACCTGCTGGCGCTGGCGCTGTTGGCCACACCCAAGCATGCGATGGCCGAGAACGATCTGCTGGCCCAGCTCGAGCTCACCAAGTCGTTGTTCCAGGAACTGCCGTACTCCGACCGCGTCACGATTACGCCCATGAATCCGCAGGGCATCGTCGCCTACGGCGAACAGATGGGCTGGATCCGTCGCGTGCGTCATCCGCTCGGCGATGTACTCGTCACCGAAGGTGAACAGGCCGTCCTCCTTTCATACTTCCGCAACAACGTCCTGCACCTCAATGCAGCGGCGGCGTGGGTGGCTGCGTGCTTCCTCAACAACCGGCGCATGTCACGCTCGTCCGTGCTGCGTCTGGGCAAGCTGATCTATCCCTTCATCCAGGGCGAACTGTTCCTGCCCTGGGACCAGGACGGATTCGCCAACGAAGTCCAGGAAACGATCGAATTCTTCGTCCGCCGCGGCATCCTTGAAGCCAGTAGCGAAGGCCGCGTGCTCGAACGCGGACCGGGGCAGGACGACGGCGCGTACCAGCTTCGCGTGATAGCGCGCAGCATGCTGCAGGCCTTCGAGCGCTATTACATCGCCATCGCTGCGCTGGTGAAAAATGGCCCCCACACCATGAGCTCGGGCGAACTGGAAACCGCGTGCACGCTCACGGCGCAGCGCCTGGGCCTGCTCAACGAGCTTTCGGCGCCGGAGTTTTTCGACAAGGCGCTGTTCCGCGGCTTCATCCAGAAGCTGCGCGAAGTGAAGGTCGTCTGGACCGACGAGGCCGGCAAGCTCGATTTCAGCGACGCACTGGAAGACATGGTCCGCGACGCGCGCGTCATCCTCGCGCGGGAAGTCCGCCACTCGATCCTCAAGATCACGCCCGGCGGCGAGAACGAACGCGATCTGGACGCGCGTCCACCGGACGATCCTGGCGAGACCTCGGCCGAGTCGCTCCATGATCGCCACGTCGCCAATGAAGAAACACGGCATAAACATCCGCTGTGAGCTGACACCCCAGCTGTCGTCAGGATGACGCGACGGCGTCGTCATGGGAGACAGATGTCTCCCTGACGACGGCTTACCCTTTGCGCTGGAGTTCCGCGCAAAGGATGCAACATGGATGTGATGCCGCCGCAGGCGCCACCTGCCGCCGTCAGCAGCTCGCAACAGGAGGTGATCGACGCTCTCGGTCGCCTTGTCGCCGTCCAGACGTGGCTGGCTGGCCAGCAGGAGGGCATGCCCGACCTGCCCTCGCATCTCACCGCGAGCAGCCGCGAAACATGGCTCGCATCCCTGGACGCCTTCTGGCGACAACCGGTGCCGGAGGCTCCCGGTGAGGCGTCCGTGGCACGCATTGACGCGCTGGCTAAGCGTCTCGGGTCGATCATGCGCGACGACGCCATCGTGCGACGTCTCGACGGAACGCTGGGCGTCGCCGCTGCGGATCTCGCCGAGCGTTTCGTACGCATGTCTGTTGCCGAGGTGCCACCAGGATTCGTTGTCCGATCATTGCGCGTCGGGGATGCGGACTACGCAGGCGCGGTCATCGTGTATGAGCGTGACGATCCGGCGATCGTCCTGCGCTTTCTGCCCGACCGCGGCTGGGACGCCTTCACCAGCCTTCAGGACCTTCATTCGCAAACCGAAGCTGCGTGGAGACAGCGGCTGGCACGGCGACGTGAACTGCCGGGCGTGCGCATCGACGATATCGAGCGGGTCGTTGCCGACGAACACTTTGTCGATTCGTCTTCCCTGCAAGGAGACGTCTTCGGCACGATGGCGCGGCGAATCGTCTCGCTGCAGCGCGAGAAGAGCGACGACGCCTGGCCCGCCACCGACGAGGCCGATGCATCTGCCTGGTCCAACGACCACCTGCTCGCCGCCCTCGATCTCCACGACACGCTGGACATCGCCGCACTGCTCGTCGCGCGCGAGAACCGCCTCACGGTTTCGGTCGAGGAACAGCGACTCGCCCGCGTCCCCGCCGACGCAGCGCACGACTGGCGCGACGCCGAGAAGGGCTACCGCTCGGCCTTGCTTCTTGCCGCGTCGTGGGCGCATGACGATGCCGAAGGCGCACCGCTGACGCTGGCACGCTGGTGTCGGAAGGAACTCCTCTCTGCGCTATCGCGACGAGGGATCGTGCTGGACCCGGACGACATCCGTCTGGAGATTCGCGGAAACGAGGGATTTGCCCTCCCTGCCACCGGCGCGACATCCTCACCCGCCGTGCAGATGAGCCTGGCCGAGTTCGCCCTGCACAACGTGGGCTACTACGACGGACGACGGGTTCGCGTGGTCACCGAAGGATTGCCTGCGGGCGCGCAGGCACCCGGCATGCATGCCCTGCGTGAACTGTCCCGGGAACTCGACCTCGCCCCGCGCTTCGCGTCCTATCTTCGCGCACGGGTCGCCGACCCCCAGGGTCGCCGCTTCCGCACCACGACGATGAATCTCCAGCAGGCGCGCATGCGCATCGAGGCGACCGCGGCGCGCATGGCGGCCTATCTCCCTCAAGAGGCAGCCGTCTTTCTCGACGACCACGGTGAGCGTGGCTACCGCATGGTCGAGGCCGTGCTGGACAACCCAGCGGCGGCGACCCGGGCCTCCGTCGACGGTCACCGGATCGCGGTGCGCCAGTTGGTTTACCGCGGCGCAGCCGTCAGCGATGTGCTGCTCATCGGTGTCCGCGATGCGCGCAGCTCACCGAGGGTGGTGCTGTACACCCCGGATGCGCCCGACGGCCGCGCTTTCCGCGAGTTCAGCGACCGGGCCACGCTCGCCCGCCAGTTCCTTTATGCGCCAACCTTCCAGGCCTACCTGCTACGACGCTTGCCTGCCGAGTTCGGCGAAACGCTGGCCAACGGCAGCCGGCGCTTCCGGGTAACGGAGGCGACGCGGCGGGCGAACTGGGTGCTCACGGCACCGGGCGAAGGCCGCGGAACGGTGACCGAGGAAGCTTTCGAGGAACGCGTCGTCGACGGCGACATCCGGACGGCCCTGTTCGATGCTGAAATCGTGCGCCAGGTGCGCGATGTCGAGTGGGTCGGACGAAGCACCTCCGAGGCCGACACCGAGACCGTCATGACACTCGTCGGCGATGTCCTGGGAGCCCTTCGCGGCCCCGGATCGCTGGTCGAAGACACGCTGGGTGCGGTCGGTCAGGCGCTGCGGGCGACCTGGCGGTTCTACGACAACGTCAGGTCCGGCGACGTTACGGCGGCCTTTGTGGATTTTACCGGGGCCTACACCGCCACCCTGGGCGTCATCGGCTGGCGCAGCGGGGCATCGCATGCCGCACGACAGGCGTTGTCCGTACGCGGCAACACGACATCAAGACCCCTCAACGGCCCGAACCTCCGTGTGCCTGATACCCGACGACGGCTGGATCCGCGTTATGCCTCGCGCAACGTCGATCTGCATGACACACGACCCGATGCCCTGGGGGTGCACCGGCTCAACGGCCGTCGCTACATCCGCCAGCACGAGCTCGTCTTCGAGATTCGCCGGACCGGCTCGTCGGACACCTGGCGCCTCGTGCGTCCAGATGCGCTGGATGCTGCGTTTCCGGGGCCTGGCGTGCAGCCCTCTCAAGCCGGAGGCTGGCGCCTGCGCACGGACGTCGGGCTACCGGGAGGTGGCGTGGACGCTGCGCTGTTCGCGCAACCGCGTTTGCGCGCCGTGACTGGCGAGGATCTTCTCGGCCTCAGTGAATTCCAGCAATGGACGTTCCAGCAATCCTTCATGCAGCGCTTGCGTGACGGCAGTGAAGCCAGCCTCATCTACTGGGAAGTAACCACCCAGGTGCGCCCGCGTTTCGTCACCCTTCGCCAGCGAACGGCCTGGAACGATGCCCTCCGCACGGCACGCGCGACGCCGCGGGAGCCGATACCTGGCGGAACGCAACCCGGCCCAACCGCCACCTGGCGCATCCTGCCGCCGGATCAATGGCCAAATCAGCTTTGGCATTACCCCCAGGGTACCGGCGCGACCGTTCCCGACCACGGCCCTATGGTGCTTTCCCTCGAAGCCCTCCCAGGGTCGGGCCTGATCGGCGTGCCCTTGACGACACAGCCACCCAGCGTCCCCGGACGAACGTGGATCCAGCTCCGGCTCGATCGATACCGAGGCCGGCCGGATCGGTCGGGGTCGATCCCCTTCCGGATCGTCGAAGACCTGCGCGGTCCGCAGCCCCGTTACATCCTCCAATCGTCCGAGCCATCGTCCACCGGCGTCATCGGACTGGAGCCAGGCGATTTCAGCGCGAGCGGCCAGACAGGCGCGACGCCCTAGCAACACCTCATCCCAACGAAAAGGACATCGGATATGGACGCTCCACCGAACACGCCGCACGGCATCGTGCAGGCCGAGAATCAGGACGCCGTCGACGCGCTACAGCGGCTGGCGAGCGCACGCGAGGGACTTGCAAGGCTTTACGACGAGCAACCGATCCTGAGCCAACCCGACGCCGCCGGGGCCCGGCAATTGCTCGATGCCCTTCCCGCCTTCTGGGCGGCACCCGGCTCCACGGGCGCCGAAACGCACCGCGCCGAGCTCGGCGATCACCTCGCCAGGGTCATGCGGGAAGCCGCCACGTTGCGCAGGCTCGATGGCACGCTTCGGGAAGACGCCGCCTCGCTCGCGATGCGCATCACCGCGACAAGCAGTGCCCCGCTTCCAGCCGGCATCCATGTCCGCGAGCTCATGTTCGGCGATGCGTCGCATGCCGGTTCCCTGATCGTGCTGGATGATGGCTCGCCCGACCTTGCGCTGCTGTTTACCGCGCGGGGTGGGTGGGAAGCCTTCGACTCCCTCGATCGTCTGCTCGAGACCACTCGCCGCCGATTACTCGAATCGGTGAGCGCAGCCGAGGGTGCCGGCATGGATGGCGATGCCTTCGCCGAGGCGAAGGCACGTAACGTCGTCGGCTCCCGCGTACTCGACGGCTTCATCTTCGACACACTAGCGACGCGCATGATCGAGGTTCAGGGCACGCGCATCGCGATCGCCGCCGATGACTACGCGCTCGACAGCGACGCCCCGGATGCCGCGACAGTCCTGGGCGACCGCATACGCGATGAACTGTCGCCGAAAGCCATGGTGGATGTCGACGCCATCGAACACCTTCGCGAGGCCCGCCTGCTCGAAGCGGCCGTCACCACGCGTCTTGCCAACGTCCCTGTCGCCGCGCGGGAGGCCTGGTACCAGGCTCGCGACGCCTACAACGAAGCGCTCACCGCAGCGGCACTGGCTCGCATGGGGACGGGAATTCAACCACCGTTGAGTCTGCACGCCTACGCATCGCATGAGCTCGCGATCCGACTGGCCGCCCTGGGAATCGACGAATCACCCGAAACGATCACCGTCGAAATCGGTCGCGTCGGTGCGCTGCCAAACGCACTGGCGGTCATCGATCCGTTGCCTGGCTCGTCGGAAACGCGACGCATACCGCTCGTCGATCTCGCCGCACAGAACCTCGGTCGCTTCTCCATCGAAACCCTGCACGCGGTGGATGAACAAGGCCAGTCGATGGCCGGGCGTCTGAACGCTCGCACTATCCGCGATATGGTCCGCGACCTCGATCTGGCGAACCGTTACCAGACGCACCTCGAACAAAGCCTTCGCGACGGACCGATCGGCACGCTGGCGCGTAAGCTGACACTCAAGCTGCAGGCCGCGCACATGCGCATGGAAGCCGCCGAGGCCAGGCTTTCGTACTTCCTCCCCGATCAGCCACGATCGTTCATCGACGATCGCGAAGAACGAGGATTCCGCTGGGTCGAGGCAGCGCTCGACGCACCGGCGGCGCGGCGTCACGTGTACGGGCACGAGATCGTGGCGTCGCAACTCACCTACCAGCAGGCGGCCCTCGACGGCATCGTCCTGTTTGCATCGGGCGCACCGGCCAGTGCGTCCCGTGTCGTCATGTACACCCCCGGCGCTCCGGACGGCCTCGTCTTCCGCGAGTTCGAAAGCAGGCAGGACGCGGCAAAGAAATTCCTTTATCACCCCGCTTTTCGCGAGTACCTGCTGGATCGCCTCCCTGCTGAATTCGCCAGCGTATCGCCGAACGGGCAGACCCGCCGCTTCGCGGGCGATCGGCTGGCTCACTGGGTGCTCGGCGCCAGCACGAACGCGGCTTACACGCTCACCGCCGAACCGTTCGGTGAGCGTCCGATTTCCGGCGATTTTCTGGCCGCCGATTACGACGCGACGATGGAGAAATTCCGTCGCAATACGCAATTCCTCGCACGATCGACGGCCCATGCAGACCATGATGCGCTGCTGGGCATGCTGCAGGCGTCCTTCAGCAACACACCCGTCAAACCGCTGTCGTCGCTCGTGGCGGACATACCCGCCAGCCTCTCGCGCATGATGCAGGCGTCGTGGCGTTTCTACGATCACGTGAAAGCAGGCGATACGGGCGAAGCCGTCATCGCCTTCACCGAGGGCTACGTCAACGCACTCAATCTGGCCGTGCCACCGCTGGTCGGCGGACGCCACATCGCCGGTGCACTCATCCGGTCCCGGAGTGCGGCAAGCGGCGTGGTGAGCACACCGGTGCGACTCGCACCGGCGCGTGTGCGCTTCGAAGGCCGGTACGCGGCGCGCCACCTGAAGAAAGCGGGACGCCCGGATGACGAAGGCATTTTCCGCTATCGCGGGGATTCGTTCGTCGAACAGGATGGCACGTACTTCTTCGTGCGCTACGACAACGACTACCGACGCTGGCGCCTTGCTCCTGCCCGCGGCGCAGCGGACACGCGTTTCACCGGCCCGATGATCGAACGGCAGGATGGACGCTGGATCTATGCCCACGGTGTCGGGCTGTGCGGTGGCATGCGGCGTTTCTGCGAGCGAATGAATCGTGTCGTTCTGGGCGACGATCCTCCCGCAGGCGCGGCACCGGCCGCGCCGAACGCACCTCCCGCGGCAGTCGCCCCCGGGCCGCAGGACCGGGTCGCGGCACTGATGGCGCCTTATCACGATGAGGTCAATGCCGTACTGGACGCCAATCCGTCCGCGTCGGCCTTCCTCAGGACCGACGGAAGCCACCTCAAATTCGTCGTGCGGCGTCGCAGTGCCCTGATCCTGGATCCCTCGGTTCATCCCGATATCGCGGAACTCAGCGCGCACCAGCGTCGCGTGTTCCTGCACGAGCTGGATACGCAATTCCCGCTCCGTGCCGAGCGCGCCGAAGTGCTTGGCATCGGCGGGTGGGCGCAATCCGGTGGTCGTCGCGTCCCATCGCGGCCCGGCTCTCCCGGCCCCCACGGCGATATCCAGTCCCCGGATATTTCCTCCAGCACGGGCGATCCCACACCGGCGATGCCGGCGATGACGACCAGCCAGCAAACCCGCTGGAACGAGGCGCTCACCGTGGCTCGAGGGACCCCTCGCTCGGCACCGCGCTCACCGATCGGCGCAGCCGGCGCGATCGAACCCGCCGTCGATGTCCTGCCGATCACGGAACTCGTTCCTCCGGCGCAGTGGCCGGAACGCCTGTGGTATTTCAGCGACCGCCCCTTCGCGGCCGAATTCTGGCCAGGAGCGGCATCCGAGGGCGTGACGCTGCGAAACCATATCGGATCCCTTGGCGATGTCGCTGGTGCGCGTACTTACACCTACGCCCTATCGGCCCTTCCGCCTGAGATGCCGATACAGCGCTTGTCCGAAGTCCTCGGCACCTCGCCCGTCCATCAGCTGGGTCAACGCGATCCCCTCGGCTACGCACTGCAGATCGACATGGCACGTATCCGTGACGCCCGGCCGTGGAGAAATGCCACCGGTGTTCGCCGTCATGAGTTCGACTTCGATATACGGCGGCGCGTGCTGCCCAACGGCGAGTACCAATACTTCCTGCAGAGCCTCGGGCCCGTGCACTTTCCGTCCCGATACATCATCAACGCCGGACGCCGCGCAGCCAACCCGTCACCGCTGCCGCCCTTGCGTCACTGACCTGCCACGATAAGGAGATCCCCATGGACATGAGTCCGCCGCCGCCACCCGTCCAGACGCAAAGTGCCTTCCAGGAGGGCCTGCAAGCGTTTCATCGACTTGTCGGCTTCCAGGCCTGGCTAGCCAACGAACAGGCTGCACTGCCTGCCTTCCCTGACGTCGTGGCGCCCGATACCGCGTCGAACCACCGGGTCGCCTTGGCCGCCTACTGGCGTAGCCCAGCGACCGATACCTCGCCAGGTGAGTCGCGACGTCAGGCGTTTGCCCGTCGCATGGCTGCTGCTGTCCGCGATCTTGCCGTGCTCGCCCATCAGGACGGTGGTCTCGGCCGCACGGAACTGGAGGCGATTCGATCACTGACATCACCCACTGACCCATCGCTACCGCCTGGCGTGACGGTTCGCGAACTGCTGTTCAACGACACACCTTACGCCGGCGTCCTGTTGTTGCAGCATGAGCACGACGCCAACCACACCCTGGTGTTCACCCATGATCGCGGCTGGGAATCCTTTGCCCGTCAGGTCGACGCTCTCGCCGAACTGGAGCGACGCGCGCGCCTGGCGCTCGTCCATACGACCGACCTTGCCGGTATCGCTCGCCAGCACTTGGCGAGCTTGGGGCCCGAGCCGTTCATGGGAACGCGCGAGATAACCGGCGATGCCTTCCCGACATTCGTCGATCGATTAATCGCCGTGCAGGAGGATAAGCTGACCCAGGCCTGGTTCGAGTACTCGCTGGACAACGATGACGCCGCGCGCACCACGGGTCTCGCGGATACGGTATTCGATGCCCTGCGCCTCGATCGCGCGTTCGATGTCGAGGCCATGCTCGCCACCCGCCATGCCGCCCTGCTGACGGGGATCAATGAGCTACGTCTCCAACAGGTGCCCGCGAAGGTCGCGACGGACTGGCGCGACGCGAATGACCACTACCAGGAAACGCTGCACTCGACCGCGGCGCGCAACGCCGTGGCCGGATTGCCCCCGACGATGGATCTGCCGGCCTATGCATCCCGGGCGATCGGTGAGCGACTGCATGCATTGGGTATTGCCGATGATCCGACCGGCATCGTGATTCGCATGGACAGGCGTACCGACGTAGACGCACGCCTCGAATCCTTGCAGGCCTTGTTCGAGGGTCCGGATCCCGCGCATATCAGGCTGGTCGATCTTGCTTACCAGAACATCGCCGCCTTCGACCCGGTCCGGCTCAGTGCAAGCAGTAGCGACGGCACTCCCATCACGATGCTGGACGATGCAAGGATCCGAAACCTCGTACGAAGCCTCGATCTGTCGACACGCTATCAAGCCTACGTGGAACAGACGTATCGGTCAGGCGATGACGCCGCACTGCGGCGCATCCATTCGATGGATCTGCAACGGGCGCATATGCGGCTGCTCGCCGCCGAGGCGCGGCTGTCCTATTACCTGGACGAAGCCCCGCGGTCGTTCCGTCCCGACCATGCCGAGCGCGGCTATCGCTGGGTCGAGGCAGCACTCGCCCGTCCTTCGCCCGAAGGCCGTGCACGCGTGGAAGGCCATGAGGTCGTGGTGCGCCAGGTGACCTACCTCGACACGCCGCTGCGCGACATCCTCGTGTTCGGCGCGCGCCATGCCCAGAGCGTGCAAAGCATCGTCCTCTACACGCCGGACGCGCCGGACGGCGTCACCTTTCGCGAGTTCGACGACAAGGCCGACGCCGGGCGCCGCTTCTTCTACCATCCGGCCTTCCGCGAATATCTCCTGGACCGGTTGCCTGCCGACTATGCACGCGTGCTTCCCAACGGACATGCCCGGCAATTTGCCGGCGACCATCTGGCCAACTGGGTGCTCGGGGCGAGCACGACCTCGGGCTATACACGGACGGCGGCGCGCTTCGAGGACCGCGAAGTGCAGGGCGATTTCCTCGCGGCCGCCTATGAGCTGGACGTGCAGTCGGGCCTGCGCAACATGCAGGTATTCGCACGTAGCGCCGAGCACGCGGACTGGGCCTGGTTACGCGGACGACAGCCCGGAACCCTTCTCAACCAGATCGTGATGGACGTCCTCAAGGGCATCGTCATCGCGCCTTCGAGAGCGGCCCAGGCCTCGTGGCGCCTCTACGACAACGTCAAGGCCGGCGACTACCCCGAGGCGGTCGTCGACTTCGCGGATTTTTACAACGCCTCGCTTTCCGCCGCGCTTCCCGTGTATGCCTTGAGTTCGACGGCTGCGGCACACGCGATCACTGGCGCGCGCTTTCGCACAGGCATACGCCTGGTCGAAGCAAGCCCCGCGGTACAACCCTCGGTGGTTTTCGAGCCACGCTTCAAGGCGAGGAACGTGCGGAAGGCGGGCCATGCCGACCGGGAAGGCTTCTACACGATTGGCGGCAAGACTTACATCGAACATCGCGATGCGCTGTATCGGGTCATCCGTGACAAGGACATCGCCAGCTGGCGGCTCACGCGACCCGACGCGGGCACCGCCTTCCGCGGGCCGGCGATTCAGCGCACGGCGACAGGGAGTTGGTCTTATCACCGTGTCGGACTGCGTGGCGGCAGCGGGCGTGGCCTCGCGGGCAGCTCGGAACGACTGCCGGACCTCTACGACGAACTCCAGGCACAGGTTGAAATGGCCTTCCCGGACGCCTTCGAGCGCGACCTCGTCGCCTTGCGAATGAGGTTCGAACGCACGCCGTATGTCGGCCGGGTAGAGGGATACATGCCCCCCGTGATTTCGGAAGCACAGCGTGCGCGCTGGACCGGGGCCATGGAACGTGCTCGGGCGCAGAGGGCTCTGCGCACGGCGCTCCCGGGAACGAACCCAGCAGACGTACCGCTTCGTTTGACTCGCGCCCCCGACGCCTCCGGCGGCCTCCATCCGGTAACGCGAGCACAAGCCCCGGCCGATCTCTGGTACTACGGCAAGTTGCCATTCAAGAAGAGCGATCTGTATCGCCCCCGTGGTAACCACCGCTATAGCACGGAAATGGCGGAACTCTCGGTGCGATACGTCCGCGACGGCACCTACGGTGTCCGCATGACAACCGTGCCGCCCACCGCACCCATCGGCGAGATTCGACGGGCCATGGGGGCGCCGGATCTCACGCGAACCACCACGTTCTCGGTGCGCATCGACCCGGCCAGCCTGTATGAACCGATGTCGGGCATCTGGCGGAACCGTCACTGGCTGGCGGGCGATGGCCCACTCGCCGAGCTGCTCATGCCGGCAGCCGGACCCGGGAACGTGTTCTTCGCGCGCCCGAGTAGCGGAGGCCGGCTCGCCTTGGGAATGGGCCAGTTCCAGGTCGAGAGCACGCTGCCACCAGCCAGTCCCTGAGCGGTGTCGCGGCTGCCGGGGAGGGGCGAACCGGAGTACCATGCGCAGCATGGATTCCCAGAAAACCACCCATTTCGGCTTCCGCGACGTTCCCCTGGCCGACAAGCAGAAACTTGTCGGCCAGGTGTTCACCTCCGTGGCGCGTAACTACGACCTGATGAACGACCTCATGTCGTTCGGCGTCCACCGGCTGTGGAAGCGCCACTTCGTCGCCGTCAGCGGCGTCCGTCGTGGCGACCGCGTCCTCGATCTCGCCGGCGGCACGGGCGATATCGCCGCCCTGCTCAAGCCGGTCGTGGGCGACGAAGGCGAGGTGGTGGTGGGCGACATCAACGCCGCCATGCTCGGCGTCGGGCGCGACCGCCTGACCGATCGCGGCCTCGTTGCCGGGCTGCGCTGGGCACAGATGAACGCGGAAATGCTGCCGTTCCCGGACAACAGCTTCGACGCCGTCACGATCGCCTTCGGCCTGCGCAATGTCACCGACAAGGACAAGGCACTGGCCGACATGCACCGCATCCTCAAGCCCGGTGGCCGCGCCCTGGTGCTGGAGTTCTCCAAGGTGCAGAGCCCGCTCCTGTCGAAACTCTACGACGTGCATTCGTTCAAGATCCTGCCGCGCCTGGGCAAGCTCTTTGCCGGTGACGCCGACAGCTACCAGTACCTGGCCGAGTCCATTCGCAAGCATCCCGACCAGGACACCCTGAAGGGCATGATGCTCAATGCCGGCTTCGGCCATGTGGAAGTCCGCAACCTGACCAGCGGGATCGTCGCGATCCATCGGGCCTACAAGCTCTGACGGGGGTGGCATACTTGGGGCTCTCCTTCCATCGGATGATCCCCTCGATGCGTCTGCTCCCCGTCCTTGCCCTCACCATGGCGTTCCCCGTCGTGGCCTTCGCCGCCGACCCCCATTCCTACGCCCAGCCCGCCGTCGTCAAGGTCAC
>Ga0247742_10000660_pt1 | contig 26887 bp, 20 predicted proteins | sample UWRJL208509C2_FD_180944 | JGI IMG/M metagenome (GOLD analysis project Ga0247742, IMG submission 180944) | Plant litter microbial communities from Arlington Agricultural Research Station in Wisconsin, United States - UWRJ-L208-509C-2 | ecosystem: Environmental > Terrestrial > Plant litter >...
ACGTATTCCGCCGGCTGCCCGGCAATGGCACGGCCTGCGAGGTACCCCATGGTCATGATGGGTCCCAGCGTGGCCCCGGCCCCCGGATAGCCTGCAGCGTAGGCATTTTCCGTGGTGTTTCCCGCGGCGAACAGTCCGGGAACTGCTTGCCCGTCAACGTCCAGGACCCTTGCCGAACCATCCGTGGCAACTCCCCCGTTACTTCCAAAGGCGCCGTTGACTACCTCCATGGCGTAAAACGGTCCACTGTGTAGTGGTCCGAGGGAGGGGTTGGGCCAAGGGCAATCGTCGTCGCCCCAGTATTTGTCGTAGGCGCTTTCGCCGCGCCCAAAGTCAGGATCCTCCCCCCTCACTGCGTACTCGTTGAAGCGCGTTACCGTGGCCTGGAGGTTTTCCGCGGGGACACCGATCTTCGCTGCGAGTTCGGCGAGGGACGGAGCTTCCACCAGATAGTCCGGAGTCGGCTGGCCCGCCCGGTGGGCGAGGACGCCGTAGCGTTCCAAGTAACTGTGATCGAAGACCACGTGGGCCGGGGTATTCAGGGGCTGGTTATTGGGCGAATCCCATGACTGCAGGCACCGTGCGAGGTCGTTATAGTTTTGGGATTCGTTGGCGAAGCGGCGGCCGTGGCGATTAACCATCAGCGAACCCGGCCCTTGCCTCTCAAAACGGAGCAGGGTTCCAATAGGTTGGCCATCTCGGGTGTCTCCTGTGATGGACATGGGCGCCCACCAGGCTTCCCGGGTACCGCGGGTTTGGGCACCGATTCGTTGGGCCATCTTCAGGCCGTCGCCGGTGTTCGAAGGAGGCGAGCACATGATGTACAGCCGCGAAGCCAGCAACGAGTCCGCCAAGGCCGTGTCCCACTCGAAACCGCCGGTTGCGAGGACCACACCGTCGTTGGCGTGGAAGGCCTCCCCCGATTCGAGCTCGACGCCCACTACCCTGCTGCCATCACTGAGCAGCCGATGTCCGCGGGCGCCAACTACCAACGCGGCGCCATCACGGACCAGGCTGGCCAAGAGCATCGAAACCAGCGCCTGGCCCTTTGCCACCAGGCCCTGCTCTTGGCGCTCGTACAGTTCCTGCCAGGGAAATTTGGTAAAAGCTCCCCAGTTTTCATATTCCTGCATGGTGAAGGGGGCCCGCCCATCAGAGCGGACATGGACAGCGAGATCGCCAAGTGCTTCACGGACGTTGTACAGCTCAGGTTCCACCGTTCTGCCACCCTCAACCGAGCCCGGGAGGTCCTGCCGGTAATCCGGAAAATTGTCCAGGAAGATGAACCGCACGCCGCATTCGTCTTCAGTGAAGCGGAGCATGGTGTCGCCGTAGTTCAGAGCGGCGTCCAGCAACTCTTTACGGCTCCGACCCCGTGCCACCGCGCGGACATACTCCGCGGCCGCCTCCTTGGAATCGCTCAGCCCCGCCTCGCGTGCATGGTGGTTGTCAGCCACCCACAGCATGCCGCCCGAAACAGCGGACGTGCCGCCCAGCAGTTCGGTCTTTTCAAGCACGACGACGGATTTGCCGGCCCGCGCGGCCGTCGCCGCTGCCGTCAAGGCACCTGCGCCGGATCCGACAACTACGACATCGTAGGTATCTGCTTTAGTCCCGTTAATGAATTTCATGGTGGTGTCTCTCTCCGTTGAATGTGGTCACACAAAGAACCTGCAGTACTACGGTGACGTTGATGACGCGGTGTTATGCCCGCGGTGTTTGTCAGCGATACTGCTCAAACCGCCGTGTATCCGCCGTCGATGACGAGCTCTGAACCAGTGGTGAACCGGGACTCATCGGAAGCCAGGTAAAGGACCCCGTACGCGATCTCGTCCGGTTCGCCCTGCCGGGGAAGCGGGTTTCCGCCCACCAGCTGCTTGTAGTAAGCCTCCGCGCCGATGTCCGATTGCTCTGCCGAGCGGCGGCTCATCCGGGTATTCATTGACCCGGGGTGGACCGAGTTGACCCTAATGCCGTGTGCGCCGTAAGCCGCCGCATCAGACTTGCTGAGGAGCCGCACAGCACCCTTGGTGGCGTGGTAAAGAGGCACGTTGCGCCCACCGGTCAGTCCATGGATTGAGGAAAAATTGATGATGCTGCCTGACTGTTTGAGGATCATCCCCGGAACGATGTGCTTGGTCATGAGCCACACGCCCTTGACGTTGACATCGAAGATGAGGTCGAAATCGTCCAGTGTTGCTGTGTGGCTGGCTCCGGCCGGACCGATGATTCCTGCAGCATTGACCAAGACGTCGGGACTGCCGTGATCCGCAGAGACGCGGTGGATTGCTTCGACCACGCTGGCTTCATCGGTGACATCGACGTCGTACTCGGTGATGCCGGCATGTACGCCTGCAACTGCAGTTCCTGCACGGTCCAAGCTGGCCACCGTGGCTCCGTGATCGGCAAGCAACCTGGCCGTTGCGCCGCCTAGGTCTCCCCTACCGCCCGTGACTACGACAATCTTGCCGGCCACCCGCCCGTCCTTGGACGGATTACCTTCCTGTGTTGCTGTTTCCACCACAACTCCTCCTGCCGCTGCATTGCGGCTGCTGAAACCTCAGTTGGACGCAGGGCAGCACGGAATGAACCCACAAGGGCCTTTAAGTGTGGTGCCCGGGCGAGATGCCCTGCTTGGTTCCACATTGCCAGCGGCCCTGTGAGTGAAGCCACAGGGTTACCGATGAACGGGAATCAGAGACTTCCATTGCTTTGGCGGAGGGCACCTTTGAGTTCTCCGCGCCATCCCAGCGCTCGGGAGATTCCGCGTGCTGCCGTCATCAGAACAGGCACGCGGGCTGCCGTGTTTTCCTCGTTCCTGGGAACCACAACACTCAGTGCAGCCACCACGGTATTTGCCCGACCAACCACCGGGACCGCGATTCCACTGGACTCAGGGACAATAATGCCGGGCATGGAAGCGAACCCGCGTTGACGGATGCCGGCGAGGTGTCGCCGTAGTTCAGCGGGATCGGTGAGCGTCACGTCAGTGAACTTCTCCAGCGTCCGGGCCAGAAACAAGTCCTGGTAGGCAGGTGGAGAATAGGCCAGCAACACCAGCCCCGAGGACGTTCCATGGACCGGCAGGCGGCCGGCAACCTTGGTGATGTCCACCATGGAATCACGGGAGCCGATGCGCTCAATGTAGAGGACCTCATCGGAATCCAGGATCCCCAACGTAGTGGAGTGCTGAACCACCGATTGGACGTCCTCCATGAACGGCAGGGCAGCTTCGCGGAGGCCGACCATGCGGGAGCTCCTGGACACCAGCTCCCACAAGCGGGTGCCGAGCCGAACCTCGGCATTGGCTTCCCGTTCCAGCAGGCCCTCACTCAAGAGCTCGTCCACCAGGCGATACGTGGTTGTCACGGGTAAGCCGGAGCGCCGGGCCAACGCAGCGACGCTCATGGTGCGATGGGCGTCGTCGAATGCTCCGACCAAGCGGACCACACGGCGGATGACGGACTCACCCGAGGACGAGTTGGCCACCTTAGTCACCTGACCTAACGCGGGAAACGAACCGGAACCTGTCGCCGCGGAATGCGCTCCGGGTCCATTCCACCGGCGCGCCGACTGCATCCCGGGCAAGGCGGTGTACCAGCAGCAAAGGTGCCCCCATCTCTATTCCCAGCAGCCTGACCTCAGCAGGGCCGGCGAGTGCTGTCTCCACTGTGTCCTCGACGTCGGCTATCCGAATCCCGTAAACGTCGGCCAGGGCAGCATATAGCGATCCCGCCTTGGCCAGCTGGGACTTGAACCGGGGCAGCCTTGCTGGAAGCCAAGCAACCTCATGCGCCAGCGGTTCCCCCTCAATCAGGCGGATACGCTCGAGCCGGGTGACGGGCTTGCCTTGGTCAATCCCCAAATGTGCTGAGACCTCCGCATCAGAGCCCAGAACGTCCAGGGCAAGCAACTTGGAGTCAGGCCGCAGACCTTGGGTGCGGGCGTCGTCGGAGAAGGAAGTCAGCTGCCGGACATGGGTCACTTTTGGAGGCGCCACGAACGTGCCGTGCCCTTGGATGCGGCCCAGCTTTCCCTCGGCCACCAGTTCGCTGATCGCCTGCCTGACCGTGGTCCGGGAAGTTGCGTACTTTTCCGCCAAGGCGCGCTCGGTGGGAATGAGTGTGCCCGGACGTTGACCCGCTATAAGCCCTAATACCTCGGTCTTCAGGAGGTAGTACTTGGGAGTTGACGGTGAGACATTGCTGGACATAGTGGAGATCCTACTTATGGACAACGCCATTGGTCTATGCCAATGTAGATCTAATTGCCAATGTAGACCCGATTGCCAATGGAGACCGCGTCGCCACCGTTGACCCCGTCGCCATTGTTAAGCTGCCGGTCTGAACCCACCAGATCCGGCGAACTGGCAATCCGCGGGTTTATGTTTGTCCAGTAATCAGCACTCGAAACGAAGGGCCGTCAGTTGGAGGATTTTCAGCGAAAGAGCAGTGAATCGGCGGGAACCCTGTGACTCCGGCTGTGCTGGGCCTTCACATCGGCGGCTCCAAGACGCACGCCGTTCGCTCCGACGCAGCGCAAGGCGACATCGACGCCCGCAGCGGCACCGGCGTCGAAATCACCGAGGCCAGCGCCAACCTGTCCTCCGTGGGCCACCAGGGGGCCGATGCGGTGCTGCGCCGCATTGCTGCAAAGGTGGGCGGCGGGATCGAGGCCGTCTGTGCCGGAGCCGCCGGAGCAGATACCCCGGCTAGCCGTGCTGTCCTCTCCGCCCTGCTCACGGAGCATTTCCCTGGCGCCCGGATCGAGGTTGTGCACGACACCCGCATAGTGCTTGCAGCAGCAGGGCTCGACGTCGGAGCTGTAGTGGTTGCGGGCACCGGCTCCGTTGCATGGGGTCGGAACCGTGACGGGCGGGAAGCCCGCAGCGGAGGCTATGGGTATCTGCTGGGTGATGAGGGTGGCGGCTACTCCGTGGTGCGCGACGCCGTCCGCGAGGCTTTGCGGGAGTACTACGCAGGTCTGGAACCAGGCACATTGGTCAGAGCCGTGATGGCGGCGACGGCGAGCGCGGACGCATTGCAGCTCATGGACTCGTTCTACGCCAAACCCGAACCTGACCATTGGGCGGGTTTGGCGCCGCTTGTTTTGGATTTGGCAGCCGAGGGTGACCCGGCGGCGTTGCGGATCCAGGCTGAGGCCGCGCATTCGCTGGCAACGCATGCCCGCCAGGTTCTGGGTGAGTTGGGATTGGATCTGCCGTTGGTCATGGCTGGTGCTCTGTTGGTGAATCAGAGTCAGCTGGCCGGGGCCGTGGCGCGCAAGGTTTCCCTGGAGGACCCGTCCTCGATCCGGATTCTGGCGCAGCCTCCGGTTCACGGTGCGGTGGAACTGGCCAGGCAACTCCTTCAGAACTGATCCAGTTACGTCATGCCGGGCGGGTGATCACTGCAGCCAAGCGGAGTAGTCTGGACTCATGCCTCTCACGAGCGGTGGTTGGTAATAATGGCGCGGGCCCGGCAGCGGTGGCTGTCAGCTCTCCTGATTCCCCTTGCCTTGGCGATTGCCGTGGTGTTCGGCTCTGTCCAAGCAGGCGCCAGCGTTTCCCTTCCGCCCAAGAGCGCTGAAGAGATCCTTGCCATGATCGCGCGCACTGAGGTGCGGGCTCTGTCCGGCACTATGGAGCAGAACGCCGAACTGGGACTTCCCGAGCTGCCCTCGTCCGGTTCGGGCAGTGTTCCTGGTGCTGCCTCCGCCGTGGAATTCCTGACTGGTTCGCACACAGCCAGGGTCTACGTGGATGGCCCCCTGAAGGCGCGGTTGCAGATTCTTGACCGCATGGCTGAACGCGACGTTGTCCTCAATGGCCGCGAGCTCTGGTTCTACAACTCGAAGGACAACAGCGCCACACATCTGACAGTGCCGGCACCGTCCCTTGCTGAACTGAAGGACACTCTGCCCGCTAGGCCCACTCCAAACAGGCCCGCGCAGGAGATGCCCGGGCAGGAGATTCCGACCCCCGAGGCCATGGCCGGACGTTTCCTTGCTTCCCTTGATGCCAGCACTGAGGTCACCGTTGGTGAGGCGGCATCGGTTGCTGGTCGAAGCGTATATTCCTTGGTCCTCAACCCGCGCAGTTCCGAAACACTGGTTGATTCGGTGAGCATCGACGTCGACTCCGAAACCGGCCTGCCCCTGGGTGTCGAGGTGCGGGCCAAGGGCCAGGCCGAACCTGCCTATTCACTGGCATACACCCAACTGGACCTGTCCACGCCGGATGCCGCGTTGTTTGACTTCACCCCGCCGCAGGGAGCGACAATCACTCAGAAGGTACTTCCGGCCAGGCCCGTGCCCACCATGACCCTTCCGTCAGAGCCGCTACACGACCTTTCGTTGAAGGCACCGGCTCATCGGGAGCAGGTCATGGGTCAAGGCTGGGATTCCGTGATCGCCTTGCCCGCGGGTTCTGCTCCTGCTGAGTTCACGTCCAATCCCCAATTGTCCCAAGCGCTGCTTCCTGTTGACGGTGGCCGGGCGTTAACGACGTCGCTGGTGAGCGTGTTGGTTCTCGACGACGGCCGTGTCTTTGCCGGCATGGTGCCTTTGGAACGGCTCCAGACGGCCGCTGCCGCCCAGTGAACGAACCCAGTGAAGCCGCCAATGTTGATGGACGTGGGCATGCGAATCCCGTCCGCTCATCTAATCTTGTTATCGAAACGCACGCCTTAGTGAAGCGCTTCGGGCGCCGGTCTGCCGTCGACGGAATTGACCTTGCTGTACCTCGTGGATCGGTGTTCGGCTTTCTTGGGCCCAATGGTTCGGGGAAGACCACCACTATCAGGATGCTGCTCGGCCTTGCTTCGGCAACCAGCGGGGACATCCGCGTTCTTGGCAAGGAGATGCCCCAAGGTTTGGCTTCTGTACTCCCGGGCGTTGGCGCTTTGGTGGAGGGGCCGGGCTTCTACCCTTTCCTTTCGGGTACGGGGAATCTGACGCGTCTGGATGCCGCCGACCCCCATGCGTCGTCATCGACCAGAAGTCGGCGCGTCAAGGATGCCCTTGACCGGGTTGGACTCAGCCATGCGGCGGGAAAAAAGGTCCGCGCCTACTCGCTGGGCATGAAGCAGCGCCTTGGTTTGGCCAACGCGATGCTCAGGCCGCGGGAGCTCCTGGTTCTGGACGAACCAACCAACGGCCTGGACCCACAGGGCACCCGTGAAGTCCGCAATCTGGTTCGCTCCCTCGCTGCTGGCGGGACCACCGTGTTCGTTTCCAGCCACCTGCTCGCCGAGGTGGAGCATATGTGTACCCATGTGGGTGTGATGAGTGCTGGTCGCCTTGTGGCCCAGGGGCGGATTGAGGAGCTCCGGTCCGCCGGACAGGCCCGCGTTGTGGTGCAGACGCCCGACGTCGACGTCGCGTCCCGGGTGTTGGCACGCCTTGGCCTGGTTCCCGGCGAAGCCCCGGGAGTTGTGGGTAGCCGGGGAACCACTGCGGTGTATGCGACCGGGATCAATGGCCGTGAACCCGAGGCGGTAGTGTCAGCGTTGGTTGCCGACGGCGTCCGCATCCGTGGCTTTGCAGTGGAGAACGCGAGTTTGGAAGAGCGGTTCGTGTCCCTGACCGGAGAGGGGTTCGACGTTGTCGGCTGAAACCACTGGCCTGTCCCGCGGTGGTGGCGTACGTCCGGGAATGGGATGGGCGCTCCTGGGCTCGGAGTTGTCCGTGCTCTTCCGTCGGCTCCGCACATGGGCCATGTTGATCGCCCTCGCTGCCGTGCCCATCTTGATCGCCGTGGCCGTCAAGTTATCGTCGCAGCCCACCGCTCCTGGCCGCGGGCCGCTCTTCCTGGACCGCATCACCCAGAACGGCCTCTTCGTCGCCGTCACGGCGTTGGTAGTGTGTGTCCCTCTGTTCCTGCCGCTCACGGTTGGGGTGGTAGCCGGGGATACCATCGCCGGGGAGGCGAACCTTGGAACCCTGCGGTACCTGCTGATCGCTCCCGCAGGGCGGATACGACTCTTGCTGGTGAAGTATGCCGGGGCCGTCGCTTTCTGTTGCGCCGCTACCGCCACCGTAGCTGCGGCCGGCGCCCTGGCCGGCGTCGTGCTTTTTCCTGTGGGTCCGGTGACTTTGCTGTCCGGGGATACCATCAGCGTTGGCGAGTCGGCGTTGAGATCTTTGCTGATCGCCGCCTACATCACGGTTTCCCTGCTGGGACTCTCAGCTATAGGCCTATTGATCTCAACCTTCACGGACGTGCCGGTGGGCGCCATGGCTGCCACCATTGTGCTCTCCGTGGTGTCCCAGGTGCTGGATAACCTGCCACAGCTCGAGTGGCTGCATCCGTGGCTGTTCAGCCACCACTGGCTTGGTTTCGCAGATCTTCTGCGCCAGCCGATCTCCTGGACATCGTTCGGTGAGAACGCCCTCCTCCAAACCGGGTACATCGCGGTGTGCGGCGCGCTGGCTTACGCAAAATTCTCCAACAAGGACGTCTTGTCGTAGCTTTGTCGTAGGCTCTTCACATGGCCAGATTCTTTGATGTGCACCCGGAAGATCCTCAACCACGCGCCATCGGCCAAGTGGTGAACATGCTCCAAGGTGGCGGCCTGATCGCCTACCCTACCGACTCCTGTTATGCGCTTGGCGCACAGATCGGCAACAGGGAAGCCCTGGACCGCATCAGATCCATCAGGCATCTGGATGATAAACACCACTTCACCCTGGTGTGCAAGGACTTTGCACAGATGGGGCAGTTCGTGATGTTGGACAACGACATCTTCAGGAGCATCAAGGCTGTCACCCCCGGCAGCTATACGTTTATCCTCCCCGCCACCCGCGAAGTTCCCAAACGCCTCCTGCACCCCAAGAAGAAGACCGTGGGTGTGCGCATCCCTGATCACCGGGTGGTCCAGGCACTCTTGGCCGAGCTGGGCGAACCATTGCTCTCCAGCACCCTTCTGCTGCCGGACGAGGAAGAACCGTTGACGCAGGGCTGGGAGATTAAGGAACGCCTGGACAATCAGGTGGATGGCGTCATTGATGCCGGTGACACCGGCTCGGAACCCACCACCGTGATCGACTTCTCCAGCGGCGTGGCCGAGGTTGTCCGCTACGGGACGGGCGATCCCTCGCGCTTCGAATAGAGGTCACTGGATTCCTGTTCGCCGTTCACCGGAACTGGAAGCGGCATCCCGCATTCAGGGCCACCTGGGCGACGCCGGTCATTTCCAGTGCCAAGGCTGAGGGCTGTGTGGACAACTCCTGGGGTGGGTAGGCCATGAAAATGAACAGTTGGCGGTTGCCGTCCGCGCTGCTCATGGCAATGCTTCCATACCCCGGAACGTCGCCGGCGTGGCCGTAGTAGGAGCCGTTGGTGCAACGGTCATACCAGTGATCCAGGCCAAGGCCATAGTCGTCAAACACCGTCCCCTTCATGGCGATAAGGCCTGCCGGGGATACTAACTGGCCCCTCAGTAGGGCGGCGTAGAACGTGGACATGTCCTCAACGGTGGACACCAGGCCGCCGTTGGCGATCCCGTCTGGGATTCCAATGCCGGTAACGTCTACGGTTTCTCCCTCCAACTGGACGTATCCATGGATGAGGTCACCGGGGATTGCTGCATCAGCATCCAGCAGCTCCGTGGAAAGAAGGTTCAAGGGCGCCAGGACATCCGTGCGGAGCACGCCACTCAGCGGCGCGCCTCTGAGCCGCTCCACCACCTGACCGAGCACGGCGTATGCATCCGGACCTGTCGCAGCCGGAACGTCGCCGGTGTCTCCGAGGAGCTGCCGGATTGTCACCGGACCATCCACAGCGAGGGATCCGGGAAGATACGTCGAAACGGGGACCTCTAATCCGAGCCGGCCCTCCTCCACAAGCTTCATGACTGACAAAGCCACCAGGGTCCGGAACTGCTCGCCCACAGGGAAACGGTGACCCGGCTGGACAGCAGCCCGCCCCTCCCGGCTGAGGACTCCTTGTGCGTGAGTCCACTCTTGCTGGCCGACCCGTGCCTTGATGAGGACAGCTGACGCACCTTCATCCAGCTTCTCCCGCGAGAACAGTTCAAGGGTGGCGCGAAGCTCTTGGAACGCCGGGGTGACTGCGACGCTGTTCGTGGGCGCCGGCGCAGGCTCGAGGGTAGGAACGGAAGGAGAGCCTGACACTGCCGGTTGCGTTGTTGGATTCGGCGTTGTTGGCGTCGGCGTTGACGGGAGTGCTGCAGCGGTGGAGGGCGGGAGCGGACGTGGCTCAGAGCCTTCGGTGCACCCGCCAAGAAACATACAGCCCACAAACAAGCTCAAGAGCAAGCCGCTCGGAAATGGACGGCTCAGGGACAAGCTACTGAGGGACAAGCTACTGAGGGACAAGCTGCACGCTCGGGCAGTGGCAGGGATACTTATGCCTGGTCGTCTCGGCACACGCTCTCCCGGTGCAATTTTTCCGGCCTACCCTTCCGGCCTACTCTTCCGGCTTGCGTGCCCGGCTTGGCTGTACGCGCATGGGCTCGCCAGGCATCTTGGGGAATTCCGGCGGGAAGGGCATTTCCCCCTGACCGTTTTTGACGTCGCGCTCCCACCACTTCAGTAGAACATCGATGTCACCGGGGTGATCGTGCATGGACGCCCAGGGGTCGCCCACCTTCGCCAGGCGGTCCGGGACCGTCTTAATGGTGTACTTCGCGGGATCGGCATTCTCCAGTTCGTCCCAGGTCAACGGGCAGGACACCTGGGCCGTGGGGACGGCACGTGGGCTGTACGCCCCGGCAATGGTGCGATCCCTGTTGGCCTGGTTGAAGTCCACGAAAATCCTCGTACCGCGCTCCTCTTTCCACCAGGCAGTGGTGACCTTCTCCGGCATGCGGCGCTCCAACTCACGTCCAGCAGCGATCACGGCATGGCGGACATCCAGGAATTCATGCTTCGGATGGATGGGCGCGTACACGTGCAGACCACGGTTTCCGGAGGTCTTGATGAAAGCCGTCAGTCCGGCTTCTTCCAGAACGGTGCGTAGTTCCAGAGCCGCCGGGATAGCGTCGTCGAAGTCCGTGCCGGGTTGGGGATCCAGATCGATCCTGAGCTGATCCGGATTGTCAGGATCGTTGGCCCGGGACGCCCAGGGGTGGAACACCACAGTATTCATTTGCGCGGCCCACACTGCAGCCGCCGGCTCGTCGATCACCAACTGGGGATGCGAACGCGCGCTGGGGTACGTCACCGTCACGGAACGGACATACTCCGGGGCACCCTTGGGGGGATTCTTGGAAAAGAACATATCGCCCTCGATGTTGCCCGAGTAACGCTGGAGGCTGATGGGCCGGTTCCCGTTAGCCAAGACGAAAGCCTCGCCGACGTCGATGAGGTATGTGGCAAGGTCCAGTTTGGTCAGACCGGCCTCAGGCCACATCACCCTGCTTGGACTGGAGATCCTGACCTCGCGCGGGCCCTCGGGACCAGGGACAGTAACGGTGGTTGCTTCGCTCGCCATGGCCACAAGCTACCCCGTTTGTGCCCTGCGCGTCTGCACCTGAGTGCGTTTTGTCGGGATGGGACATGATGGTTGCATGCCAAATACTGAAACATCCTTGAGCGTCGCTGTGGGAGAAACCGAAGTCTCTGCCCTTCACATCCGGCCCACGCAGGCGTTCGCCACCCTGGTAGTGGCGCACGGCGCGGGAGCAGGAATGGAACATCCGTTCCTGCAGGGTTTCGCTGAGGCGATGGGCGAGGAAGGGGTGGCGACGTTGCGCTTCAACTTTCCCTACCGTGAGGCCGGCCGGCGTTTTCCGGATCGCCCTCCTCTAGCCATCGCTACATGGCGGGCTGTGATGGACAAAGCGGCTGAGCTCGGCCAAGGACAGCCCCTCTGGGCGGCCGGTAAATCGTTCGGTGGACGCATGGCATCCATGGCTGTGGCTGACGGGATGCCCGCAGGGGGTCTGGTGTACCTCGGCTACCCTCTCCACGCCCCCGGAAAGCCTGAAAAGCTTAGGGACGAACACCTCTACGGCGTCACGGTGCCGATGCTTTTCCTCCAAGGCACCCGCGATACGTTCGCGACGCCGGAACTACTGGAGCAGGTAGTAGAAAAAATCGGCCCGACGGCGACACTTCAGTGGGTCGACGGCGGCGACCATTCGTTTGCGGTCAAGGGTATGAAGCGTGGCGCGGCCGAGGTGGGGGCGTCCTTGGCGCCGGCAGTTGCTGCCTTCCTGCGGACAAACGCTTAAACCTGCTTCGGAAGGGGCTCGTGGCGAAGGAAGGACCGGCGGAAACGCCCCGTTCCTGCTGTGAGGGCGCGGAGTTCAATGGCGTATCGCAGGAGCTCCTGGTCCGGGACCTCGGCGCTGATTTCGGTTCCCTCTCCGTCTGCGGCGGTGGTGCCGGTGACCCTGCCCCGGCGTCCGGACAGATCACTCATCACCGCACCCACGTAGTCATCCGGAACGCTGATGACAACGGAGGATACGGGTTCCAGCAACTGGATTTTGGCAGCTGCCGCAGCTTCCCGTAGCGCCAGCGCACCGGCAGCCTGGAAAGCTGCGTCGGACGAGTCAACGCTGTGCGTTTTTCCGCCCACCAGCGTCACCTTGATGTCCACCACGGGGAATCCCGCTGACACACCCTTAAGCATTTGCGAGCGGACGCCCTTTTCCACTGACGCGACAAACGTACCGGGGATTGCACCGCCAACGATTTTGTCAGCGAATTCAAAGCCCCCGCCGCGGGCCAGGGGCTCCACCTCGATGTCGCAAATGGCGAACTGCCCGTGGCCACCTGATTGCTTTACATGCCGCCCGTGTCCGGCGGCCTTGCTGGCAAAGGTTTCCCTGAGTGGAGTGATCACGTCCACGGTCTGGAGTTTAACGCCTTGACCACGCAGCCTGTCCAGGACCACCTCTGCGTGGGCCTCCCCCATGCACCACAGGATCAGCTGGTGCGTGTCCTGGTTGCGTTCCAATCGCAGCGTCGGATCGGCGGCCGCCACCTTCCCGATGCTTTTGGCAAGCGCGTCCTCATCACTGCGTGAGGCCCCTTCAATAGCTACAGGCATCAAAGGCTCGGGCATGTTCCAGGTCTCGATTAGCAGCGGTGCCTCACGGCTGGAGACAGTGTCCCCTGTTTCGGCGCTGGCCAGCTTGCTGATGGCGCAGATGTCGCCGGCAATGCACTGTGGAACCGCTTTGAGGCTCGAACCCACAGGCGAGTAGAGATGCGTGATGCGTTCGTCGGCGTCGTGGTCCTCATGGCCCCTGTCTGCCAGGCCCCGTCCGCCGATGTGGATTGACGAATCCTCCCTCAGAGTCCCCGAAAAGACCCTGACCAAACACACCCGGCCGAGGAACGGATCTACAGTGGTCCTTACTACTTCAGCGGCGAGGCGCCCGGCGGGGTTGCATTCCAGAGGCTTCAACGAAGAACCGTCGAGTTTCATCACCGCGGGGGTGATGCGCTCCAAGGGCGATGGCAAAGCATCGGTCAACAGGGCCATGAGTTCCGGGAGGCCAAGACCGGTTTCGGCCGACGTCGGCATGACGGGAAAGAAACTGCCCCGCGCGACAGCCGTTTCAAGGTCGGCGATCAGGTCCACGAGCGGCAGTTCTTCGCCGCCAAGGTACCGGTCCATGAGGGTTTCGTCTTCGCTCTCAGCGATGATTCCTTCGATCAAAGGTCCCCTGGCTGCTTCCACGTTCGCGGTGGGCATCAGATCCTGGCCCCCAGTGCCGTGAAGAGTGCCGTGGAGGACTCCGATGAGTCCGGCGTGGCCCGCAGTCGGGAGATACAGCGGGAGGACCGACTCACCGAACGCTTCCTGGCAACGCACGACGGCGGCACTGAAGTCGGCGCGCGGATGGTCCAGTTTGCTGACTACCACCGCACGCGGCATCCGGATCTTCTCGCACTCGCCCCACAACGCCACAGTGGCACCGTCAATGCCATCAACAGCCGAAACAACAAAAAGGGCCGCGTCGGCGGCCCTCAAACCTGCGCGAAGTTCGCCGGTGAAGTCGGTGTAGCCGGGTGTGTCGACCAGATTGACCTTGATGTCGTCGACCATAATCGGGGCTACGGATAACGTGACTGACCGTTGCTGATGAATCGCTGAGGGGTCGGAGTCACTGACGGTGGTTCCTTCGCTGATGGAGCCCATCCTGGTGATGGCTCCAGTTGCCGCCAGCAACGCCTCCACCAGTGTCGTCTTGCCCGCACCCGAATGCCCCACAAGGGCCACGTTCCGGACTTTCGCTGGATCACTCGCCGCCAAGACAGTGCCGTTGTCGCCTCGCCTGGTATCCGGGGTGCCGGCTCCGGGACCCTTGGTTGTTTCGCGCGTGCCCTTCGCGGACATGGGCACCTCCTGGTGTTGAATCCCGGCACGGAGTCCGAACACCTCCAGTTCGAACCTTATAGAGGATTGGACACCCTAAGCGCCCACAGGGCAAGGCCTGCCAGCAACCAAAGCCGAACAACCGCCGTCGGCTTCCCACTACGGTCAACCACCGGCTAAACGGTGAGCATCCCCCACAGCAACCAGGCGGACGCGAGGGAGCATCCGGTGATCACCACCGCGAACCCGGTCAACCAGACGAACGCCGGGACTCCAGTGCTGCGGCCCAGGATGAAGGCGTCCGATGCCGCCAGTCGGTCGCGGCGACGGGTGTGCACACCGGCAAGTTTGAACAGGTCCCTGACGCCGCCTACGGAAAGGGCAATGCCGAGAGCCAGTACAACGTAGTTGACGGTTGTGGGTGTGGCGAACAGGATCATGAGTTGGGCAATCGCGGCGCTCAACACCGCTACGAGGATCCCGGTGAGGTTCCTCAGGAAGATCAGCGAGACCAGCAGGATCAAGGCCCCGATGGACATGGCGGCTCCGGAGCGGCCGGCGGCGAAGGCGGCAATCAGGCACAAACCAACCACGGCGGGTGCAGGGTAGCCCCAGAATCCGGACCACGCTGCCCCGAAAGCGCTCCGGCCGCTGCTGACAAGGCGGCCCGAATGGTCCAGTCCGATCCGGAGCCCATGGACAAAGCGGCCCGTCATGAGCGCGGCGTAGGCATGGCCCAGCTCGTGGACAAAGGTGACGTAGAGTCCGAACCAGCGCCAGGTGACGCGCGGGATGCTCAGAACGACGGCGCACGCGAGTATGACCAGCAGGGCTGGCAAGGGCACCGCTGTGGTGTGGGTGTCGGTGAAGCCGCGGACCACGGCGTCCCACCAGGTTTGAAGGAGGTTCACTCACAGCACCGTCGACTGAAGACGGGAATGCAGTCCGGCGATGAGGATCTCCAGGCCGAACTCGAAGGCGGCCTCGCCTCGCTCGTCCGCAGGTCCGGCTTGGGCCAAGGCATTGGTGAGGGCGGGGTACCCCTGTGCGGGTGGTGCCCAGACGACGTCCGGTGCCGCCAAGTCCAAAGCGAAGCCCAGGGCGAAGCTGTCAATGGTGGAAATTGCGGACATCACGTCCCGGCCCCGGAACCCTGCGGCTTCGAGGGCCACAGCCAGGTTCTCGTAGAGGGCCATGACCTGGGCATCTTGCACCGTCTGGAGTACCAGCAGCGGCGCGAGTTTTGGATGGCGGGCGAAGGCATCACGATAGCTCCGGACGATGGCGCGAAGCGAAGCCTCCCAATCCTGCTCATCCTCCAGGACGTACGGGCTTTCCGCGATGATCCGGCCCCGCATGAGCTCAAGGATCTCCTCCCGGCCGCTGACGTGGTTGTAGATGGAGGACTGGCTAACCCCGATCCGTTTGGCCAGTTTCGGCAGGCTGAAGTCCCCTGCCTCATCCACCAGCTCCAAGGCAGCGGTGACGAGGGCGTCGATGGATATCAGCGGGACCAGCGGGCGTGCCATACGTGTGTCTCCATTCAAGGTTGTTGTTACGACTCTAGCCAGAACTTTGCGTCGAAGTATTGTGCCGCCGGTCACAAAGACCTACCATAAACGAAAGCCTTTCGCTTTATGTCTGGCTCACCTTTGAATCTTCCCTCCCCAAACACCCAGAGGATCCCCATGTCCGACCTCGAAACCCGACCTCCGGCAGCAGATGCCGGCAACGGGCTCAAAAGAAATGCCATAGGCACCGGCGGTATTGCCTTCCTGGTGATCTCCGCAGCGGCTCCCCTGACAGTGATGGCCGGCGTTGCCCCTCTCGCCATTGGCGTCGGGGGCATAGGCGCCCCCATGGGCTACATCATTGCCGGAGCAGTCCTGCTGGTTTTCGCGATCTCCTTCATGGCCATGACCAAGCACGTCAAAGCAGCCGGTGGTTTCTACACCTACATCACCTTGGCCATGGGCAAGACGGTAGGGCTGGCCTCAGCCATCCTGGCGATCGTTTCCTACAACTGCCTACAAATCGGCGTGTACGGATTGTTCGCCGTCCAAACCCAAGGCATGCTTCGCGCCCTCTTCGGCCTGGATGTTCCCTGGCCCGTAGTTGCACTGGCGGCCATCGCGGCGGTCTGGTTCCTCGGCTACCGCGGGATCGACGTCGGCGCCAAGGTACTCGGCGTCCTGCTCATCGCCGAAACCGCGATCCTGGCCATCATGGGCTTCGGAATCCTGGCACGCGGCGGCGCCCAAGGCATCAGTTTCTCCTCCTTCTCCCCTGAAAACGCCTTCACTCCAGGTGTTCTTGCCATCCTGGCCATCTGCTTTGCTGCCTTCATGGGCTTCGAGTCCACCGTGCTGTACCGGCGCGAGGCCCGGAATCCGGACAAGTCCGTACCCAGGGCAACCTACATCGCGGTGGGTTTTATGTCCGTGTTCTACGCCTTCATTGTGTGGACCGTTATCCAGGCCTACGGCGATGGAAACGTGGTTGTTGCTGCCGGCGAGCTAGCCGACGGCATGTTCTTTGCCACCATCAACCAGTACGTGGGTCCTTGGGCCGAAGTAGTCATGTATGTGCTGATTGTGACCAGCGTTTATGCCTCCCAGCTTGCGTTCCACAACGCCATCAACCGCTACGTGTACATGCTCGCCAATGACGGCGTGCTCCCCGCGTTCCTCGGCAGGACCCACCCCAAGTACAAGTCCCCGCACCGTGCCGGTCAGATGCAGACCATCCTGGCCGCCGTCGTCATTATCGTCTGCGCCATCGCCGGTGCCGACCCGTACAAGCAACTGCTGATCTGGGTCAACACGCCGGGTATCTTCGGGATTGTGGCTCTGCAGGGACTGGTCGCTGTAGCAGCGATCATCTACCTTCGGCGCAACCCGGCCGCAGCCACCAACCGCATACTCATTCCTTTGAGCGTGGCCTCGGCCGTCCTACTGTTCGGTGTTGTGGCGTTGATAGCCATCAACATCGAGCTCCTCACCTTCGCCGACGCCCTGACCAACACCATCCTGCTGATGGTCGCCCCCGCTGTTTTCCTTGCAGGCCTGCTGATTGGCCGCAGACTGCGCACCACCCGCCCCCACGTCTTCGCCCGGATCGGAAGCTTCGAAACCCATGACTCCTGACCTCATCATCCTTGCCGACACCATTCACACCATGGACGAGCTACACCCTGGCCAGCCAGTCCAGGCCGTTGCCATCAGCGACGGGTTGATTGCCGCCGTCGGTAGTCGCCAGGATGCCGGCCAGTGGCAGCAAACGGACACCCAAGTGGTGGACCTTGGCAACGCGACACTCACGCCGGGATTGGTGGATTGCCATATTCACCCGGTGTTCGGCTTGGACCTGACGGTAGGCGCTGACCTCAACGGTGCCGCGACCCTAAAAGACGTCCTCACCGTATTGCGGGCAGAAGCAGGACACGACGGCGGCTGGTTGCGTGGATGGGGACTGAACCCGAACGCTTTCGGCTCAGTTCAGCTGCACCGAAGTGTGCTGGACAGGGTTTCAGGCGAGCAGCCCGCGTTCATCCGCTTGTTCGACGGACATTCAGCGCTGGCAAACAGCCGAGCCCTGGAACTGGCCGGAATCCATGGCAGCTATGACTTCGACCAGGCCTCTGAGGTGGTCTGCGACGCAGACGGTGTGCCCACCGGATTATTGCTCGAAGCCGCTGCGATGGAGTTGGTCCAGCGCCACATCCCGCAGGAGTCGTTTGCCCAGCGCAAAGCCCGCCTCGGTGAGCTCTTGAGAGACTTTGCCCGATCGGGACTGACCGGCGGTCACATCATGGACCACAGCGAGGAATCCGCCGCACTCTTCCAGGCCTTGGAGGCCGAAGGCGAGCTTCCTTTGCGGCTCCGGTCCGCGCCCTGGTGCATGCCCGGCAGCGGCGAAGCAACTTGGAAGGAACTGGCCCGCAGTATCGGTACAGGCGGACGCCGGTGGTCCGTTGAAGCCATAAAGCTGTTCGTCGATGGGACCGTGGACAACGGGACGGCCTGGCTCTATGAACCTGATGTTCAAGGACAGTCCACAGCGCCGTTCTGGCCGCGTCCCGAAGAATACTCCGCTGCCGTCCGCTATTTTGCCTCCCGGGGCATCCCGACTGCGACGCACGCAATCGGAGACGCCGGGGTTGATCACGTGTTGGAGGCCCTCGAATCCCTGTGCCATGTGGTCCCTGGTGATGTTCTGCGCAGAACTGTTCACAGGATTGAGCACATAGAAACTGTGCCGGATGAGCTGGTGGAGCGTTTCCGTGGTGCAGGAGTAGTGGCGAGCATGCAGCCGACCCATTGCACCCATTACTCCATGGCCGATCACAGCGACAATTGGTCAACCCGCCTTGGCACTGAGCGGGCGGGCAGGGCCTGGCGCTGCAGGGACCTTCGTGATGCCGGGGTGACGCTGGGCATCGGCTCTGACTGGCCGATCGCACCCTTCGAGCCGCTCCCGATCATCGCGGACGCCCAACTGCGCCGGCGATCGGGACATCCGGACCAGCAACCCATCGCACCATCCCAAGCCCTCACCGCAATTCAGGCGTTGGAGGGATACACCTCCCACGCGGCCAAAGCTGCAGGGCTGTGGGACGTATCGGGATCCATTACGGTGGGCAAGCGGGCAGACTTCACCGCCTTTGAACTCGATCCACTGACCACTGCCCCGGATGAATTTGCGGCAAGCAGCGTTCTGGGAACGTTCGTGGACGGCGAGATTCAGTTCATGCTGGAGCGGCTCGCTTAGCGTTTCCTGAAGCGTGCTCCGGAGGCCCCCGACGGAGGCTCCCGGAGCACGCGTTGGGCTACATCCTGTTCTTCGTCTTAGCCGTAGCCGGCGCAGTCCACGGGTCTTCGGGCCAGGGATGCCTGGGGTAGCGCCCACGCATCTCGGCCCGAACCTGGGAGTAAGGACCGGACCAGAACGACGCGAGATCGTCCGTGACGGCCAACGGCCTTCCTGCCGGGGATAGCAGGTGAAACAAGACTGGAACCCTGCCATCCACGAGGCGCGGCGTGCTGTCCCAACCGAAACATTCCTGAAGCTTGACCGCCACCACCGGACGGCCGCCGTCGTGATCCGCACCATCGTGATTCGCTCCGCCGCGATGCGTACTGTCCGGAACTTCGGGATAGTCGATCCGGATGCGCGAACCACTTGGCACCATCAGACGCTCCGGGACGAGGTCGTCGAGCCGAGCGGCCTCCGGCCATGGGAGCAGGCGCCTGAGGGGGTCAACAAGGTTTATGGCGCTGACGGGTGTCCCGGTTGCCATCGATTCCATCTCAGGGCCCAGCCACTCATCAAGTGTGGATAGCAGGGCAGCCTCACGGACGTCAGGCCACGGACTCCCGATTTCACGGTGCACCATGGCAAGGCGCCGGCGTAGGGAATCAGCTGCCGTTGACCAGCCGATCACGGACAATCCCGACTTTTCCAACGCTCTGGACACTGCGTGCCGCCCCGATTCCGCGCTGGGGCGAACGGGTGTGGAGGACAACACGATGGCACCCAGACTGCGTTCCAGCCTGGCCATCACCCGACCTTGATCGAACTTTGCCTGCACTTTCTCCGTAAGAAGGCCCGGCGCAGCTTCTACGGCCAGTTCGGCTGACAATGGCGCGGCAGAACGGACCACGGCGCCGGTTCCGGCGGCATCGCGCCCCTGGGCGCGTGACACCTCGGCCACAGCAAGCCAATCATGCCCGGACAGTGAACTCCCCGAGGGAAGCCCGGCCCGCGTCCCGGACGACAGCAAGTACGTGGTGGACCCATCACCGGGTACGCGCCTGGCTATGCGGTCCGGGAAAGCCAGCGCCACCACAAAGCCGGGTGCTTCCTTTGCCGTGACATCGGCGGCCGGTTGGGGAGACCCGACCCCGGCAGCCCCGTCCCCTGACCGCATTTCCTTCTCTGCCAACGACTGCATCCGCCTGACGTCCTCGGCGAAACGACGGGAGCCGGGGTCTGATCCCGAACGCAGCGCAGTAAGCAGCTTTGTTAGGTCGGCAGCGGGTGCTCTGTGGTCACCTGCCACGAGTGCCACCGTCTCAGCGGCCGTGCGGCGCCCCACCACCGCGGCCCCGTCCAACAAGGCGCGGGCAAGCCGGGGGTCCGCAGGGATGCGGGCCAAAGTCTTACCCATGGCGGTGACCGTTCCGTCCTGTCCTACGGCGCCTAGTTCACGCAGAACCTCCACGGCGTCGGTCATGGCGACGGCAGGCGCCGCGTCCGGGAGCTTCAACCCCGAACCGCCCGGCGCACCCCAGCACGCAAGAATCAGAGCCGCGCCGGTGAGGTCTGCAACAGAGATTTCAGGGGTCTGATGTGCCGGAGCTGCGCCATAGGCCTGTTGGTCGTAGCAGCGAACCACCGTTCCTGGGCCCTGTCGCGCTGCACGGCCGGCCCGCTGATCGGCCGAGGCACGGGAACAGGAAACGGTCACGAGTCCGGACATGCCGCGGCCGGCATCCCGGCGCGGTTCCCGTGAAAGCCCCGAGTCAATGACCAAACGCACGCCGGGCACCGTGAGGGAGGATTCCGCCAAGGATGTAGACACGATGATCCGCGGTGATCCGCCGGGTCCTCGGCCAGATACCGCCCGGTCCTGGGCTTCCGGACCGATCTGGCCATGCAACTCGAGAACTTCCACGTTGTGGGGCAGCTGCCTGCGAAGACGGGTGGCGACGTCGGAAACTTCCCGGGCTCCCGGAAGGAAAACCAGGGCGTCCGCCGCGGGATTCCGGCTCAGGGCAGCCGAGTAGGCAGCCGCTGCTGTGTTGGCCACATGATCGAGGAAACTCCGGGACACTCCCCTGGTATCCAAACGATGTTCCCGGGCCGGAACCCACTGGACTTCCATCGGGTACAGCGCTGAAGGGCAGTCGACCACCGGAGCCGGCACACCGCCGTCGGGGTCCCCGCCCGCTCCCAATAGTGCTGCAAAGCGCGGTGCGTCGAGAGTTGCCGACATCGCCACCAGGGTCAGGTCACCGCGCAGCTCCCGGACCTCCGCGAGCATACCTACCAGGAGGTCCGTTTCCAGGCCGCGTTCGTGGACTTCGTCCAGGACCACGGCGTGCACGTCCTCAAGTCCGGGGTCAGCCAGAAGCCGCCGCAGGAGAATGCCCGGCGTGACGAATTCCACCACGGTGTCTTTGCTGACCTTGCTTTCACCCCGGACTGTATAGCCCACTCTGTCACCGAGGCGGCTTCCGTCCAACGAGGCCAGGCGGCGTGCGGCTGAGCGGGCTGCCACACGGCGCGGTTGGGTCACGACAACGCGTGGCTGGCCAGGGTTCTGTCCGGACACGAGATTGGCGAGCAACGGCGGGACCAGGGTGGTTTTACCTGTGCCCGGAGGTGCCTGAACCACGGCGATGCCTCCAACCATTACCGCTCCCCCAAACGCCGCCTTTCGCCCACGGAGAGCGCCGGCGTCGGCCTGGATTGTCAGGGCCGTCGTGAGGTCAGCGAGGGACTTAGCAAAAGCCAGCCCCGTGCCGATGGTGTCCAGTCTGAAAGTCACCAGACCATTGTCCCTGCTGCGGGAACCGGAAAGGCCATGCCCGTCAAGGGGCATGGCCTTTCTCATGGTGCGGCGCCTCTATGGTGCGGCACCTTTATGGTGCAGCGACTCTAGCCGATAGTGGAGGCGTCAATGACAAAGCGGTAGCGGACGTCCGAGGCAAGGACGCGCTCGTAAGCGTCGTTGATCTTGCTGGCCGGGATGACCTCGATCTCTGCGCCGAGGCCGTGCTCCGCGCAGAAGTTCAACATTTCCTGAGTTTCGCGGATACCACCGATTGCGGAACCGGCAAAGCGTCGACGACCCGTGATCAGCGAGAAAACGTTGACGGGCAGGGGTTCGGCCGGTGCGCCAACGTTGACCAACGTGCCGTCGAGAGTCAGCAACTGCAGGTACGCGCTGATGTCGATGGAGGCGCTCACGGTGTTGATGATGAGGTCGAAGGTGCCCGCAAGTTCCTCGAACATGGAGGGATCGCTGGTGGCGTAGTAGTGGTCGGCGCCGAGCTTCAAGCCGTCTTCCATCTTCTTCAGCGACTGCGACAGCACGGTGACCTCAGCACCCATGGCGTCGGCAATCTTCACTGCCATGTGGCCGAGTCCACCAAGACCCACCACGGCAACCTTCTTACCGGGGCCGGCACCCCAGTGGTGAAGGGGCGAGTAGGTGGTGATGCCGGCGCACAACAGCGGAGCGGCGACGTCAAGGTCCAGACCTTCCGGAATGGTGACCACGAAGTCTTCATTCACCACGACGTTGCTGGAGTAGCCGCCCTGGGTGATGGTGCCGTCACGGTCAACAGCACCGTAGGTGCCCACATTGCCCTTGAGGCAATACTGTTCCTCTCCGGCCAGGCAGTTCTTGCACTCCTTGCAGGAGTTCACCATGCAGCCGACGCCAACACGGTCGCCCACCTTGTGCTTGGTGACGTCCGAGCCGACCGCGGTGACAATTCCGGCGATTTCGTGACCAGGGGCCAGAGGGTACTGCTGCGGGCCCCAGTCACCGCGGACCGTGTGGATGTCAGAGTGGCAGATACCCGCAAACTTGATGTCGATGTGGACGTCGTTGGGGCCGACCTCGCGACGTTCAATGGTGGTCAGGGTCAGGTCGCCCGTGGCCGAGGGGGCAGCGTAAGCGTTAGCGGTAGGCATGTTTCTCCTGCGTGGTTCACTTTGTTGGATATCTCTATCTAACCCTGATTCCCTGAGAGGAAGGAGTCACTGCTGTTAGGGGTAATGACAGGGACTCCCTCAGCGGGCCAAAGGATTTACCGTTGAAGCATGGACAATCGGACCGAGACGCGCGACTTCCTCTCCACCCGGAGGGCGAAGATCGCGCCCGAGCAAGCGGGACTGACCGTCTATGGCGGCAACCGCCGTGTACCGGGCCTACGTCGCGGCGAGGTGGCCATGCTGGCCGGCGTAAGCGTGGAGTACTACACCCGACTTGAGCGGGGAAACCTCGCGGGGGTCTCGGAGAGCGTGCTGGAATCCCTGGCGAACGCACTCCAACTCGACGACGCCGAACGAGCCCACCTCTACGATCTCGCCCGGGCGGCGAGCGACGGCGGCAAGTCCCGCCGTCGACCGGTCCGGAAGCAGGCCATCCGGCCGGGCGTACAACTCACCTTGGATGCGATTAGCGGCTCGCCCGCTTTCATCCGCAACGGTCGCTTGGACCTCTTGGCAACGAACGCCCTGGGCCGGGCTTTGTATGCCGACATTTACGACAGCCCCTCCGGACCACCAAACCATGCACGATTCCTGTTCCTGGACCCTCGCAGCCACGATTTCTACACGGATTGGGAACGTGCCGCAAACGACACCGTGGCAATTATGCGGACCGAAGCCGGCAAGGATCCCTACGACCGCGGCCTCAGCGACTTGGTGGGCGAGCTTTCCACCCGCAGCGAGGAGTTCCGGGTCCGCTGGGCATCGCACAATGTCCGCCAGCACTACTCCGGGAAAAAGCATTTCCGCCACCGAATAGTGGGCGACCTTCACTTGCTGTACGAAGCCCTAGAATTGTCGGCCGACGCCGGCATGACCTTGACGGTTTACAACGCCGAGCCCGGCACCGGCACGGACGACGCTTTGAAATTGCTGGCAAGCTGGGCAGCGACGACTCTCACTGGCACTGATAACTCGGGGCTTGTCCGGGACATTCACTAGAAGTGAATGGGTCACTGACAAGAAGTGTGGCCATCCGGAGGGATCGAGGCTGATCGTTTACCGACGCCGCATTGACCGCCCTCCTGTAGCCGCGAATAATGGGGGAAGCGCTTTCCAGCTTCGCCCCACCATGGAGACATCAACGTGAATCCTCAGCACGGCCTCAACTATGACTACTCACCGTGGACCTTCTGGAGTTCTGCTTCGGAAGCTGAACGCCAGGCGCAGGACGCCCACCACAAACGTTTGGTTAAACGTGCTGGAGCTAAAATTGGCGAGCGGGCCTTCCTGTCTCCCTTGGCGAACGTGGATCCCGACACGCTCTCCATCGGTGCTGATTCTTTCATCGCGGCCTACGCTTACATCACAGGCGCCATCACCCTGGGCGATGATTGCACCGTCAATGCTTTCAGCGTAGTCAGAGGCAACGTCACCATGGGCGACGGCGTGCGGATCGGTGCCCACACGTCCATCCTCGGTTTCAACCACTCCATGGATGCTTCCGAGCCTGTGTTTAAGCAGCCACTCACGAGTAAGGGCATCACCATAGGGGACGATGTCTGGATCGGTTCGAATGTTGTGGTTCTTGACGGCGTTACTGTGGGCTCGCACGCAGTGCTGGCCGCAGGAGCGGTGGTAACCAAGGATGTGCCGGAATGGTCGATTGTGGGTGGAAACCCTGCGCGCCGGATCAGGGACCGGCGAGAGGCAACAATCCCGGCTACGGCTGTTGAGGCGCCGTCCGACGACGCCTTGATGGCTGAGCTGGCTGCCTTCGCCAACGCTGCACGCGCCGATGCATCAGCCCTTCTTGGGCGGAGTTGGACCTCTGAAGCAGGCGGCGCTTACCGCGACCAGCCAGGTGCTGAGCCGACCGTCAGGGCCCATTGCGACGCGATTGAAATCGCGGACTTGCTGCTGGGTTCTGTCCCTCCGCAACTGTCACGGGACGAACACATGGCGCGGCTCCGGAAGCTCCAAGATCCCGTCACGGGCCTGGTTCCAGAGTTCGGGTCCGACGTCTACGGGGATTCAACAATCACCTTCGGCGCCGGTCCTGCCACCTACCATGTGCTTTCTGTCGGTTATGCCCTGGACCTCATCGGAAGTCGCTTCGAGCATCCGATCCACGCCATAGCTGACATGGATCCGGCAACGGTAAGGTCTTCCCTGGATACTCTCCCGTGGCGTAAAGAAGCATGGGGATCCGGTGCTTGGGTGGACGCATGGGGGACGGCTGCGTATTGGAACCTCGCGCAATCCCATCCCAATGCCACGGGTTCCCTCGAGGCTCTCTTCGGTTGGTTGCTGACTAGGGTCAGTTCCGCCTCGGGAACATGGGTCACCCCAACGGACGACAATCGATTGGAGGTAGTCAACGGTTACTACCGACTGACGCGCGGCACCTTCGCCCAATTCGGCGTACCGATTCCTCACGTTGAGCGGCTGGTAGACACTGTTCTGGAGCATGCCGCGCACCCACGATACTTCTCCCCCGGCCGGCAGAACGCCTGCAACGTCCTGGACGTGGTGCACCCACTGTGGCTGGCGTTCAAGCAGACCACGCACCGCCGGGAGGATGCCAGGAATTGGGCACGAACTCAGCTCAGCCAGGCACTTGAACGGTGGGTGCCCGGCGAGGGGATGGCCTTCAGTGCTGAACCCTCAACCGGAGACGGAAACGTCCCCACGCTGCAGGGCACGGAGATGTGGCTGGCAATCATCTGGTACCTGGCCGACCTTCTTGGCTGCGCTGCAGCGCTCGGATATCGGCCCCGGGGGGTCCACCGACCTGAACCTGCCCTTTCGCTGCCGACCCTATAGGCATCTGATCACCAGGTTCAGTGATCGTCTACCCAAAGAGGACCTCTGGTGTGAGCAGTGGTGGGGTTTTCCACATAGCGTCGATTGGGTCTGATGGTGGTGAAGCCTTCGTGACAGGGTTGGGTTATGGAAGGCATTGGGCAGGTCGTGGCGCAGCGGGAAGGTTCCCCCGGCGCCAGTGAGGTGCCTGGAATTGGCTTCCCCGTTTCCTCGGACATGCTTTCCCGGCCATCGGTGCGCGAGCCCTCGACGGCGGCAGGACCCGCCGCTGATCCCTCTTGGAACGCTGGGCTGCTTCTTGGATTCGAATCGTTGCATGGGCTTGGGGAACCGGGGCCGGAAGAAGTGCCCCCGTTGTTGCTCAAGCAGTCGTCCGGGCGCGGGGAATCCACCCTGACAGAAGAACCAGCGGCCGGGTTGTCCGCGGTGTCCGCGGTGGCCGGTGCGGCGGTCCTGGAGGCCGTGCTCCTTGAGGGTGCTGCCGCAACTGATGCGCTGCGATCAATAGCGGCCGATGAGGTGCGGTTGTTGGGGTTTGTTGAGGCGGCTGATTTCGCGGGCAGGGTCGAGGAGATCTCCCGAAACGTGGAGTACTTGCAAGTTGTTGCTGCGCAGGCGGTGGAACGGTCCCGGAAGCAAGCACTGCAAGCTCGGCCGGGGGCGTCAGCGGCCGCGCCGGAATGGCGGACCGGCTGGACCGAACACGTCCCGGATTCGAAGGTCACAGCTCCTGCCAGCGTCGTGGATGATGGGTACCGGAACACGGCGGAGTTCCTTCGGGCCAGGTTGCGGATCGGTATCGGTGAAGCCCGGCGCAGGCTCGCCCTCGCCGCCGAGGCCCTCTCCCAAACCGGGATGACCGGCCAGGACGTCCCGGCCCGCCGCGAAGCCCTCGCCGACGCCCTCGCCTCCGGAGAGCTGCCCTCACGCTCGGCGTCGATCATCAGCACCGCCCTGGACAAAGTCCGGCACCTCGCCGATGAAGAAATGCTCACCCGGATGGAACACGCCCTCACCACCACCGCCATCGAAACAGACCCG
>Ga0247742_10000661_pt1 | contig 26751 bp, 18 predicted proteins | sample UWRJL208509C2_FD_180944 | JGI IMG/M metagenome (GOLD analysis project Ga0247742, IMG submission 180944) | Plant litter microbial communities from Arlington Agricultural Research Station in Wisconsin, United States - UWRJ-L208-509C-2 | ecosystem: Environmental > Terrestrial > Plant litter >...
TTCCTACGGTGAAGAGCGTCCAGTTGCTACCGGCAACGACGAGCAATCCTGGGCTCAAAACCGTCGCGTCGAACTGCGTAAGTAATTTGACATGCGAACGTGCCGCCGTGCTTTAACCGTTTTGGCCCTCTCCCTTCCGCTTGCAGCGTGGGGTGCGGTTCCTGTGGTCGATGACAATTCTGGCTCTGCTGGTAGCAGTTATCCGCCATCAGGTTATGGTACGGCCGGCGCCTACGCCGGGGGTGGGGCTACGGCCCAACCCTCGGCGCAAGGTCAGCTGTTCATGCAGCTGCAACAGATGCAGGAAGAAATTTCGCGCTTGCGCGGAATAGTGGAAGTCCAGCAGAACGATATCCAGCAGATAAAGCAACAATCGCTGGAGCGTTATCAGGATCTCGATTCCCGCATAGGAGCTGGCGGCGCACCTGCTGCACCAGCTGCCAATAATTCTTCATCCGACGGCGGCAGTAACGCCGGCGGATCTTCCGCTGCACCGGGGGGCGCTTCCCAAGCGCCTCAGGCGGGTAGCGAGCCACCTGATCCAGCGAAGGAAAAGCTTTATTACGAAGCGGCTTTCGATCTGATCAAGGCCAAAGACTTCGACAAGGCCAGTCAGGCATTCACCGCCTTTTTGCGCAAATACCCTAACAGCCAATACGCAGGTAATGCCCAGTATTGGTTAGGGGAAGTGAATCTGGCCAAGGGCGATCTTCAAGGCGCAGGCCAGGCTTTCGCCAAAGTCAGCCAGAATTATCCCAAGCACGCCAAAGTGCCGGATTCGCTCTACAAGCTGGCTGATGTTGAGCGTCGCCTTGGTCACACAGACAAGGTAAAAGGTATTTTGCAGCAAGTCGTTGCGCAATATCCTGGCACTTCAGCGGCTCAGCTGGCGCAGCGAGACCTCCAGCGTCTGTGATCTAGTCTGACCGCCGATTCAAGAAAGCCGCGCTTTGCGCGGCTTTTTTCGTTAGAATCTCGCACCCGAAATTCCGGTATTGTTTTCGCTTCTCTGGATTCTGCGTGCGCAGGGTGCTTTGAAGTGCCTGACGGAGGCGGATGGCCTGTTTAGCCGTTACGCCCGTGGCCCTTATGCAAGACACATTACGTATTACCGAAGTCTTTTACTCGTTGCAGGGTGAAACCCGCACCGCTGGCTTGCCCACGGTTTTCGTGCGCCTCACGGGTTGCCCTCTGCGTTGCGAATACTGCGACAGTGCTTACGCGTTCACAGGCGGCACGATTCAGACACTGGATTCATTGCTCGAACAGGTCAGCAGCTATCGTCCGCGCTACGTCTGCGTCACCGGCGGCGAACCTCTGGCCCAGCCCAACGCGATCCCACTGCTCAAACGACTGTGCGATGCAGGCTATGAGGTCTCGCTGGAAACAAGTGGCGCACTGGATATCTCCAAAGTCGATCCCCGTGTCAGCCGTGTTGTCGATTTAAAGACTCCAGGCTCCAAAGAAGTTGCGCGCAATCGTTATGAAAATATCGAACTGCTGAACGCCAACGATCAGGTCAAATTCGTTATCTGTTCGCGGGAAGATTACGACTGGGCTGTGTCGAAGATCATTCAGTATGGGTTGGAGCGGCGCGCAGGCGAGGTGCTGTTTTCACCTGTGCATCGTGATTTGAATGTCAGAGATCTGGCCGACTGGATCGTCGCCGATAATTTGCCGGTGAGGCTGCAGCTGCAGTTGCACAAGATTCTCTGGAACGATGAGCCCGGACGCTGATATGAGTGAGCAAGCGATGAACGAGAAAAAAGCGGTAATCCTTCTGTCCGGCGGTCTGGATTCGGCCACCGTCGTTGCCATGGCGCGGGCTGACGGTTACACCTGCTACACCATGAGCTTCGACTACGGTCAGCGTCACCGCGCCGAACTGCACGCCGCTGAGCGCGTGGCTAAGGATCTGGGGGTCGTCGAGCACAAGGTGATCGGGCTCAACCTCAATGGCATTGGCGGTTCTGCTCTGACGGACAGCAGCATTGACGTACCCGAGACGCCAGGAGAGGGTATTCCGGTGACCTACGTGCCTGCACGTAACACCGTATTCCTGTCGCTGGCGCTGGGCTGGGCGGAAGTATTGGGTGCCCGGGACATATTCATCGGCGTCAACGCGGTGGACTACTCGGGCTACCCCGACTGCCGTCCCGAGTTCATTGAGTCATTCGAACGCATGGCCAACCTCGCGACCAAGGCCGGTGTGGAAGGGCAGGGCTTCACCATTCAGGCACCACTGCAGAACCTGAGCAAGGCTGACATCGTCAAGGCGGGTATGCGACTGGGTGTGGATTATCGGCTGACGGTGTCGTGCTATCAGGCCGACGACCAAGGCCGGGCGTGTGGCAAATGCGACAGCTGCCGACTGCGCGCAGAAGGCTTTTCAGCAGCCGGTGTAAGCGACCCAACACGTTATTTTTAACTTTTTTCAAATTGGGTGTTGAAATACTGAGATAAATCAGTATTATACGCGCCACCACAAAGCGGGTCGTTAGCTCAGTTGGTAGAGCAGTTGGCTTTTAACCAATTGGTCGTAGGTTCGAATCCCACACGACCCACCATTTTGAAAATCTGGAAGGCCCACGTAAGTGAGGATTTCCAGGTTTTTTTTTGCCTGTAAGGCAGTGGTGACGTGGCTTTAGGGGCGGATCAAGCTTTTCGCAAGGGTCGATGACATGCAGCCGTCTGTGGCGAACCATAGTTTCGAGTCGACGTGATGTCAATATTGATCGGCGTGATGACAGGGACGAACGCCTGGGGCTGGGTCAATGAAAACGGCCTACCTTTCGTCGAGAAAAAGGTAATGGGTAGCGGTTGCCGCCGGCGCTTCCGGAACTGGACGCTGCAGGTATCCAGCTTCAAACCTAATGATGGGAGCAATGGTGTTCATCATCGCCCATTGTCAGTTACCAGCTAAACGCTTTCCCTCCTATTCTGTTAAGCATGAGCGTCAGCAGCAGCGAATGCTCAGATGCCTCGCCTTCTAAAAGCGCCTTTGGCAGCCCGATATCCTCCCACCAAGTCCCAGGACCGTCCCACGTCAGTTCATGGCTTAGCCCTGTTCCAACTGGAAGCATCGCCTGGTCCATACTGAACCGCTCGGATTCAAGTCTGGCCACGTGTGTGAGGTGTTTCGAATCCGAGTCCGTATAGCTCGTCGCGGCGGGCTCAAACTGATCGTCCGCCGGGTTTTCGGCTTCGAGAAGTTGGAGGGTCTCGACTTGGGCCGGTGGCTCGAGCGACTCAGGTGGAGCTGGTAACAGCGATTGAGCCGAGGTAGGGATCTGCTCATCTACGCGTCGCTCAAAAGTAATCGCGCCTTGAGACAGGCTCCTTTCATGGAGCACGGTGCGCATGTGATCGTAATCGACCTCGATGTAACTCAGCGTCGTGGCGATATTGGAGTGGTTCAGCAAGCTCTTCGTCAGGTGAATGTTTCGCTCCGGTTGCCTCATGAGATCTGTTGCAAGGGTATGGCGGAAGCGGTGGGGCGTCATGCGGATGCCAATCTCCCGCGTGAGCTTCCGGTACATTCCCTCGATCTGATCGATATTCATAACCGCCGAGCGGTAGTGCATCGAAAACCGGTTCACGTTGAAGAGCTGGTCTTCCGGGGCAAACCCCACATCACGTGCTGCTTCAAGCAGGCGCAAGATATGCGGCTCCAGACCGGGCATTATGGGGATCGAAAACTCTCGGTGCGTCTTCTCCGTGTCGGCCTGAACGGTGATGATTTTGTTAACCCAGTCTACGTCTCTGTAGCGAAGCGTCAGCAACGCGTTCAGCCGGATGCCGGTGTAGTAAAACATTTCGAAAACGCCGAGCCAGAACCAGGCCGGAGTCACCGCACACCTCTTTTTCCTGCATCTTTCTTCGGCCATCATAGACCTGAGCCAACTGCGCGCACGTTTGATGCCGTCCCGTGCGATGGTTTTACTCGGCCGTTTCGGAGGAATGACCGCGGTCTTTCTGAAGGGATTAATCGAAGTGTGATTCAGCGTCCCTTGGTCGATGGCATACCCCCACACGGTACGGAGGTGATTCGAGTAGGTGTTCCAGCTCTGTTTCGCCAGACCACGTTCCAGTTCCCCGCGTCGCCATCCGAGAACTGACCGGTGATCGATCGACTCTAGCGGGCTTGCCTCTCCAAAATGCCTAAGCAGAGCTCGCGTAGCGGCGAGGTAGATCTTTGCAGTCGAATCTCTCAAGTCGTGAGTGAAGATGTAGTCGTGGGTCAGGTCCATGACGCTGCTCATATGGCAGTCACCGATGATGATTCGACACTCAGGCTTGGATTATCAAACGGCACATCGACAAAGACCGTGAGTGGGTCTTTCAGCAGATATCCTTTAAGCTGCTTGCTGCTCCTCGGACCGGCAACTTTACACGTCCAAATGTTCAAACCTTTCTCCGTTTTTTTGTGCAATTTTTGTTTTTCGAAGGCGCGCTGTACCAACTGCCATGCATGAATCTTTTTGATGGTTGCCTGGGCTTCCAAGGCGGGAAACTCCTGCACGAAGCGTTTGAAGATCCCTGGCGTAACGAGCATCGCGGTGGCATCCACGGTATGTACCAACGCCTTTGTGTCGTTGATGATGATCCGGCGTGAAACCAAGCCGGCGCGAAGCCATTCCACGAAACCTTCGCCTAAGTCGCCTGCTTCGTCTGGTATGGGTCCGGGTACGTCGGCGGAGGCTTTTGGCGGGGAGGTTGGGGTGGCTTCGTGTATCTGCGCCTGCGCCTCATCTGATGGCAGTGACGCGGATGCCGTAATCTCTGGCGATGTTTGAGGAGTGATAACGCTGTCCAGCAGGCTGAGTAGCGATGCGATCTCGTCAGAACCGCTGATGGCTGGCAAGGTAACCTTCGTGGCACGTGGTGCTGGGGGCATGTTTGCGGTAGGTGCCTCTGGGCCCGACTGTTGCTGGGAAAATTGCACAGCGCCGTCGACTCCGTCGTTGGCGTCGCCTGCCTCGACGGTCACCGTGCCGGAATAGGGGGATGGTCGATCCTTCGGGTCGGTCCAGATCAAAGCGGGCGAAAGCTTCAATACGGTAAAGCTGTTCTTCCAGCCGTTACCGTTATCAATGGCAATTTTCCAGATCGCTTTGTCTTGTACGTTGGTCTGGATTACCCCCTGATCCTGCAGCATGTTGAAAAATGGCGCGTTCGAACTCGGCACGCCCTCGACGCCCTGTGCGAGCAGAAATGCCCGCAGCTGATCTGCGATCGGCTTGCTGACGAGCCACAGTCCGTCTTCGGCAAGCCAACCATCCGAAGGTCCGTCAGGCTGATTTAATTTGAGTTTGTCGCGTACCAGGTGGCGAAGGCCGTCGGCGAGTTGTCGTTGTAACGACTGCTTCGGTGCCGCCAGTGCTCGCGATGGATTTCCCCCGAGCTCCTGAGCTACTGACGCCTGATCCGCCTTGATCACTATCTCGCCCAAAATGCCGGCTTTTTCATACTGGCCAGCAAGTACGTAAATTAGCTGCGACCACGCCTCCGGGAACCCGCAAAGCCAGTCGAGAATATCCACGGACAAAATCTGCGAATAAAGAAGTGCCGCTGCGGCCGCGTGCAGTTGATAGTCCCGGCCCTTTGTATAACGGAACCGGTAAGGGTTTCTGATCGGGCCATGCCATGGGTGCCACGTCTTTCCGCACTGATATTCGACGTGAATGTCCACCGCGATCTTTCCGATGTCATGCAGCAACGCTCCGTAGGCTGCAGCTGCGGTCCAGGCTTCAGCTTGGGCTGATTGGGACTCCGGTGGAGCGCCGACTGGCAAGAGGTAGGACTGTCGAATTTTCAGGGCATAGGCAACGATTTCCAAGCCGTGATCAAGCATGCCGCCGAGGTGAGCATGATGATGATTTTCGGAGGCAGGGAGCTGCTGGACCAAGTCGGCATAACGTTCGAGTGGCAGGCGATACAGGTTCACGAACTGCTGCCGAGATAGCGAGGCCCGTTGCCAGATGTTCTCTAGCAGCGCTTGTCTGCGCGGCGTCGCCAAGAGTCCGCTTGCCCGTTCGGAAGGCAGAAAACCTGCCGGCGATTCCTTGCCTCGAGGCGTTTCCTTGATTCGACGGAAGAGAGAAAACATGGCCAGCTCCAAAGACAGTTCACGGGGCAGGCTTTTCCACTATCGACACTTTCGGTACAACGAGAAAACGGCACTCGCTTTACAACGCATTTCGAAGGGCGCTACCTAGTCAATACAAGATGCCCGCACTGGGTGAATGTCTGAAAGAGGACGGTTCTGGTTCGAATGTATGGAATTTCCTACAAGCCATTGCCGCTCTGTAGCCGTTTCCTACAAGTGATGCCTACATCTTTGGGTTAATTGTGTTCATGCCTCCCGCGTAGTGAGATTGGGGTGTGGCACCCCTTTTTTGCTGCAAGCCCTTTCAGATAGGGCTTTTACCCTTGATTACCCATTCCGTTTGCTTGAATCCTTTGGGCCTTAGGCCATTTGGAAATTCATACATCGAGAAGTTGAGAAATTCGCGCATCACGCGGCTCACCCGGTGTAGTCAATCGTGCCGTTCCCCTATAGGGCACATCCGATGAGTCTGTAGTGACTCGCTCGAGCGCAGTGCAACCCGGCAAGAGAGATGCTGTTGGCAAATGAACCCCATTCGAGTTGCGCGATTAGCAATTCCAGTTTATATCTGCGGAAAGGATGACTGAGCTGACAAGGAGATCTACTATGGCCACACCCAAGCAATCAGGGCTGGCGAACCGTTTGGGCTATTGCATAGGCCGGGTAATCCGTTTCTTTTTGGTTGATTCAAACTCGTTGCTGCGCTGGGTCAAACGGGCCGTTTTGCTGATTCTGCTGACACTTGTGGCTGTTCAGTTCTTCAGTTGGTTCGCCGGGGCTGTTCTGTCTGTAATTTCATTCGGGCTGATCCTTTTTGTGCTCGCTAGGGGAGATCTGTCTCCCATAGCTCAGGTAAGTGAATGCATGCGTGAGGACGAAAGTGGTTACCGCTACGGGCTTTCGGGCTACGGCTATTACCTCAACGGAGAGCGTATCGATGGCGATGACAACTGAGACACAGCGGACGGTTAGCCTGCGCTAAGCAGATCTGCCGCTCTACTTCTTGCCTCCCAAGCTGGCATCTATTCCCTTCGTTCCCAGCTCTCCTCCCTTTGCTCCGGCGCTACGTACGCCGTCGGTTCCAACTTGCAGTCCGCTCATCACTGAACCTGCCGAGATTCCCGCCCACCCTAGCGCGGCAATCCAAAACGCAGGCAAGATGATGAACATCGCACCCATCACGAAATTCAGGATCGCGTCCTGCGTCGCCGTGTTCAGTCCCATCACCGGATCGAAACTTAAATGTGGCGACCCTGACCCATACAAGGCGTCCAGGATTGTGCTGTCTATCCAGCGCGCCAGTTGGAACCAGAAATCCACGAAGATCAGCGAGAAGAATACGACTGTCATGGTCATCGCCGTTTTCAACTGATAGGCCCCAATCACTAAGATGAGCGGCATGCTGACAACCATCGCCATCTTCAAAAATGCCATGACCATGGGCAGTGCTTGGCGAACCATGTCCATGCCCGGAAAGTAAGCGAGCGAGCCAAGTGCGATACCTAAAGTGCCGCCAGCTCGCGCTGCCCCGTTCCAAACGGTACCGCCAATCTGACCGCCGTAATCTGAGTAGACTTCGCCTTGTACCTGGCTCGATGGCGCGACGAGCTGCCGGACCAAGGCTTCATTCACTTCCTCGGACGACAGCCACTTCGCCCAACTGAGGAATCGAGTCATCAGGCCCGGATCAACCTGCGCCTTAATCCTGTCCTTTAGCCCGGTACCGCCGTCCGACCACCACTGCTTGCAGGTAGGGTACCCGCCGCCCCCTGAAACCTGCGGGAGTCCGACATCGCGGACGGCGTTGTATGGCCAGGAAGCGCGCGGCGTTTTCGAGTAGTCCGTGTCGTAGTACCCGGAGGTGTTCAGAAAGAAGTTTGAGCCAATCCAACTCATGTCCTTCAGTGTTTCACTATCGTTCGCTGCCGACCCCAACTCAGGTTGACGCATGAACAGCCGAGCGCGGGACGGTCCGTAGCAATCATGAGTGAAGTCGGCGATTTCCTGAGCGAGGAGGGGACTGTTGATGCGGGTATTGTCGACGTCCATCCGCATTTGCCTGAGGTCTGTGCCACAAGGAATCGAGGCCACTGCTCCATTGGTCAGGCCCTTTGAGAGGGAATGCATGAAAGCCCACCACACTGGCAAGCGGGCACTTTGCCCTGCGAGGCTGCTGAAAGAGGTGTTCCAGCCCGTGTCGCCTGGGGAAGGCAGGTTGTACTGACACTGCTGTGCGCGGGCCTGATCGAATTGGAGCGTATCGAAGCTGACCGTCACCGCAGGAACGCCACACAGTGCGACGACCACATAGCCGACGTAGATACCTGTTTCGATCCGAGCCAGGGACAGCACCCCCTTGTTCCCCTCATCAGCACCTTCGCCCCGTACTTTGAGCCATTCCCTCACGATGATTACGCAGAAAGGAACGGCAAACAGTCCCGTGTCCTGAATCATCTCCCAGATGCCGTTATTGATGATCCATCCCACCAGCGTCAGGTAGTACTCAAGATAGTCATTGGTGTAGAGCGTCAAAGGAGACCTCCTTGCTGGACTGTCACCTTGCTGAACTCGATCAACAGCACCAGCAGCACCGCCAGGATTTCAACTCGGTGCAGTCGCTTATTGCCCCGTCCCCCGTCTTGCTTGCAAAACCTGGCTTTCAGCGTCACCCAGCCGGTGACAAGGCCGACGTAGAGCGTCATTCGCCACGCCATCAGATACCAGTAATGGTCGGTTCTCCAACTTTGCCAACCGTTCACGCCGCCAACAAGCCGGAACATAACCGTACTTATCGCGATAGCCACCACGCCGAACAGCAGCAGGCAGGCTATTGTCTTGATTCCTTTCCCAAGGAAACTGGCTGATGAGAGCTTTGAGCTAATGCGATGTGACTGGGAATCGGGCATGACGGATTCCTCAGTTACGTTGTGTGCTGGGCGACTGCAGCTGGTTCAGGCGATCCATTTCCGGATCGCCCTGCATCACCCCGCGTGAGCTTTCAGCTCGGTCTCTACTCCGCTCGATGATCTTCATCGGCGAGTTCTGTGCGAGCTGCTGGCGCATATCGAGCTCCATTTTCAGGTTGCCGATCTCTTGCTGCAGCGCTGAGCTCTGTTGACTCACTGCCTGGACTGCCAGGTCATTGGAAGCGACGTTGGGTTCTTTGCTGCCGGCCATCATCGTGCGCTGAAGGGCCAGCGCTTTCTCCAGGACGTCCGAAAGCGCGACCTCTGATGCAAGCCGGCGGGCCAAGACATCCTGATCACGCTCGTCTTTCAATGCGCTCACCACGCCCCGGGTGACAGGGAGGGAGTTGCTGCTCGCGGCTTGGAGGTTCTCAACCGATAAGGGCTTACTGCCTGTCAGAAGATCTTGCAGCGCTTTCAGCTTGGTGTCGTAGGTTTCCTGAATCAGCGGAGTGAGCCCTACGCCGGTGGAGGTCACGGTTTTTGAGCAGTTGTCGCAGGTTTGTTGTTGCTGCTCCCCCAGCACGCGATTGGCGAACGTCGTTGCCTCTGCCGGCGAAGCCCATACGTTGCAGATTAGGCCGTTGTTGCAGCTTTCACGGCTGATTGAGGAACTGTCGTCAACTGATCGCTTATTCAGGAGGTTGTAGCCTGCCTTCGCTACGTCGCTCACGATGCGGATGGGCTTTTGCCCCAAGCCGCCAGCTCGCTCGCCACTGATCCAGGTCACCCCATCATTTCCGCCTTTCTTCTCGACCTGCTCGATCGCGGAAATGGCATCGGAGTTGGTCGCCAGGGTCTGACTCATCGCCTGCCCCTCGGCAAGCTTGCCCCAGCCCATCTGGTTTCCGGCAACGTCTGCCATCTTGTTCGCGATGGCCCGACAAGTGCCCTTGGAACGGTCGAAGTCGAGCCTGGCTTGGAGGATCCCGTTGGTGATCAGGTTGTACAGCGCGGGATTCGATCGTTGGAGTATCAGCGCCGGTAGGGATGCGACGGCGCCAGTAGCATTCGAAACTACGGACGTCATGATGTTCTGAAACCCGGCGGTGGCGCCGTTCAACTGGTTTTCCAGGGTGGTACTCAGGTTCATGTTTCCGCAGATAGGATTGGTGTTCCATCCGCCGCCAACCGAGATACTGTCCATGTTGCCGGCGCTGCCCATCGTCACGGCATTGCCGCCGCCGATGCTATAGAGCACCTCGTCACCGATGACACTGCCGGAAGAGGAGGCGTTAATAGGATCTGCGGACATTGCGGATGCGCTGGCGAGGCTGCAGAACAAACCGAGCGCCAAGGAATTGAGTTTCATGCGTTGCTCCAGTTGCTGAACTTCATTGGCCGCCGGTGCTGCCCAGAAATGTTTGGCCGCGACGTTCGCAGCAGGAATACGGCCGCCAGAGCGCCCACGCGTAAGCGCCGTCTTCAGCCTCGATTCGCGGACCACTGTTGGGGAATACCGCGCATGAGGGGCTGAGCGTCGGCGCGAGCTCCTGCCATTTTCCCGAAGTGGGATCGCCTTCTTTAAGCGCGCCGGCGGGCCAGTAGCCATCCCGAGGCTGCGCGGCCATTGGTAGGTAAACGTGGATCTGGCCCCGGCGTGTAGTGATGTCGCCGGCGCGCTGCGCGATGACTGCGGCGGTTTTGTAGTCGTCCGCTTGATGAAGGAACCCGCTGCGTGGGTAGACGGCGCCCCACTGATTGGCGCTCAGGTAGCTTCCGACCTCACGCAGGCCCGGAGTCAGAGCTTCGGGAAATACGGATTCAGGTACGCCGTTTCGCCAGGCGATGGTGTCGAGGGTACTGAGGAAGTAGGGGATGAAGGGTAGGGTGGCGCCCTGACAGACGTATCCCGATGCGCTTGCAAACTGGCTGAAAGTTGCGCCACCGGGGTGCCCGATAACATCGGCTTCTTTGAACTTGAGAACGTTATTCTCGCTGGTGTGGTTGGTCGTTCCATTGTTGCCCGCTTGGGCGGTCGCGTTCGGCGAGCCAAGTCCGGACATTTCTGTCCATGGGCTTAAACCTGTATTAGCGTAAGCGGTCACAACGGCATCGGGTACGTAATGACGGACTTTGGTTGAGGTCTTCACCTTGCATCCGTAGGGAGTACACATCAGCCAGTAGCAAACACCGACCACTTTGTACTCCATGCACTGCGGCGAAAACGTGGAGCTGATGATGGCCGCAGAGGTGAGGGCAGCAGAGGTCGAGAACGACAAGCCCATTGTCGTGAGGAAGATTATTGCTCGCTTCCGACGAGCGAGACTATTCACGGCTCCGTGCTCCAGAATCGTTCGATCATCTTCACCGCATTGCTTGCATCGGTCTCGCCGTACACGACGTAGCGACGGTCAACTACCACTGCTGGAATCTTCTTGATACCCAGACTCCACGCGTCAGTGACGCCCTGCTGCGCTAGCGTGAGTTCATGTTGAAGGCGTATGCCATCGGGACTTGAAAGGTAAGTCTGGATAGTCGTTGCAGCATTGGACAGGTCGGATGGCAATCTTCCTGTCAGTTGCTCTTCGAGGCGATGCTGCTCATCGAGGAAGACGACACGATAACCTTCGGTATTGCTGACAGGGTGTGTGCTATCTGTGAGGACCCAAGTCTCACCCTGCGTGTTCGTGCAAACGCAAAGTAGCGCGATCTGGAGGAGTCGACGCAGCGTGAGATTGGAGTTGAGCAGGGTATGGAGCATGACGCTGTACCTGAATGTATTTAGGTACAGCTAAAATGATTAGGCTGGTCGATTCATTAAAAAATAGGAACTGGAGGCTCCCAGCTATTTTTCTAACGATGCCGCATCACTGTTGGCCTTCAGAGTTTTAAAAGAGTAAACCGACTGCCATCTGGTGCGCGGTCGTTCCCTTCCTGCCCCGAGTCCTCTTAGGATTTGTGGCCTAAGTGTCGTAGGCCAGGCCATATCACCACTGATTCGAGAGGATTGGGATATAGCTGGCGTTTATCGATGTCCCTTTTGAACCAAACCGGACGGTCGCAAAAGGCTGAATAAGCCGAAAGCTGTCGATTAAAGCCCGTCGGCGACCGATTCAATCAGTCCTTTGGACCATTCCTGAGCCGGATTCCCATTGCCACGACGATGCCAGATGAGACGAAAAATGATCCGCGGCAACGCGACCGGTGGGGGAACGTTATCAGCTTTCCTCCAGTCGGCGAGCTTAGCGCGGTTCGTTTCAGTACCGTAGCGGTCATGCAGGAAGAGGCAATGATCGCCGAAACCGCGAACATTTGCTGCAGCGTCAATGCCAAGGTCCGTTGCTTTCCACCCATTCGTAGTGATGCGCTTTTGCTTGAGTCCATGTTTAAACGTTGCCTGAGATAGCAAAATTATGCTGGGTATGAGAAATACAACATGGTTGACTCCATCGTTAAACTGATGACGATTTTATAAGATCGAGGGCAACAAGAAACCTACACCGGGCAGATGCTTGGTGCTGCTTTAAGTATGTTCAGCAAGATTGCCTCTAATCACAACAATGTGGCCAAAGTCTACGGCCACGATGAAGATTTTTTACCTTCCATAGAAGAGCTAGCTCATCTTATAAATCACATAATGGGAAGCATTTTGGTATTCGTACGCAAGCAGGTTGAGCAGGTGATTGGGCGCGACAAAACACCATGAGCGAGATCTTTTGTATGGTCGATTGTGACTTTTTTTAGGTGAGCGTTGAACGCCTGTTTGACCCTGTCTTGCTTGCTTTATGTGGTCAACCATACTTAGGGATGAATAAATCATACGAACATGCCTACGGGCAAGCCCAATGCAGAAGTGACGTACCGCTGAATTCCCTTACTATTTAGCCAGCATTGACCACACCGAATTTCGACCACCGTACCGCTCACTGTCATACATAAGCCCTTCTAATCCAGGATATTCATGACGTGAGCAAACCCACTAATTAGTGTGAACACTCGCGATCGGAGTTTGGCAGTCGCTTTTCCGTCTGACGGGTTTAGTGGCTACTCACGCTGTCGCTAACGACAGCTTCGGTAGGCCCAACGTTACCGCTGGCCGGGGCCCGATGAGACGCCTCCTTCAACAGCAACGTGCCAGATCGGAGCCCCTTAAGTCATTGAAAGCGGATCCAACAACATTATCAAATGCCGCGTCGCCTGCCTTGACGATACCAACAGGTACAACTTAGCAATGAAAGTTAATGGGTACCTTTCCCTGGACACATCCGCATTACTGTAGGCGCACTTTTAGCTGCTCATTGGCACCCGGTTTTGTGACCCCTTTCAAAACCGAATTTAGCGCTCTTTCTCACTAAGGAGCGCTGTTTTATCTGACAACAACAATCGATGGAAGCGCTCGCCCCGCGACTGTCCAACTTGCCGACAGGCGAAACGTAGAGGTGATTCATGGGTGAATACCGAAGATTATGGTGGATGTTGATCGGCATCCTGGCAGTGACGTTCTGCCTGCTCGGCTGGTTCGGACGCGAGATCTACCGTCAGGCGCCGCCAATTCCTGAGCGTGTACTAAGTGCTGACGGCCACACACTGTTCAAAGCCGATGACATTCTAGACGGTCAAACGGCCTGGCAGAGCGTTGGTGGAATGCAGCTCGGATCCATCTGGGGGCACGGGGCCTATCAGGCGCCCGACTGGACCGCGGACTGGCTGCATCGCGAACTAGTCGCGTGGCTTGACCTAGCGGCAGCTGAAAATTATGGCCGCCCCTATGCAGACCTTGATGAAGATAAGCAAGCATCGCTGCGCCAGCAGCTCAAGCGTGAATACCGGGGCAATCGCGTGGTTGACGGCACCTTGGTGCTCAGCCCTCGGCGCAGCCAAGCGATCGACCAGACCGCTAGTTACTACAACGCGTTGTTCGGGGGCGATCCAGCCTTGCACGGCAGCCGCGAAAGCTTTGCCATGAAAGAAGTCACACTGCCGGATCCTGCGCGTCGGCTGCAATTGACTCGCTTCTTCTTCTGGACAGCCTGGGCCGCCGCAACTGCACGGGACGGCCAAGACACCACCTTCACCAACAATTGGCCGCATGAGCCGCTGATCGGCAACACACCGACGGCTGAAAACATCATGTGGTCGATGGTCAGCGTGATCGTGCTTGTTGCTGGCGTAGGGTTCCTCGTGTGGGCTTGGGCCTTTTTGCGTAAGCACGATGATATCGAACCCCTTGCCCCGGCCAGCGACCCCATCAGTCTGGTAGCACTGACACCGTCCCAGAAAGCCCTGGGCAAATACCTGCTTCTCGTCGGCGCCCTCTTTGGCTTTCAAGTGCTTATGGGAGGCCTGACGGCCCACTATACCGTTGAAGGGCAAGATTTCTACGGACTCCCGCTGTCGAAATGGTTTCCATATGCGCTGACTCGGACCTGGCATTTGCAAAGCGCCATGTTCTGGATCGCGACCGGATTTCTGGCCGCCGGGTTGTTCCTTGCCCCGATCATCAACGGTGGCAGAGACCCCCGAGGGCAAAAGCTCGGCGTGGATTTGCTGTTTTGGGCGCTAGTGGTAGTTATCATCGGTTCTTATACCGGCAACTTTCTCGCCATCGCACAGCTGCTGCCGGCTAAATGGAGTTTCTGGCTCGGACATCAAGGATATGAATATGTCGATCTGGGCCGGCTATGGCAGATCGGAAAATTCGCCGGGATCGTCTTCTGGCTCGTACTGATGCTGCGTGGAATGGCCACCGCGCTGCGCAACCCGGGCGATAAAAATTTGCTGGCGTTGCTGGCATGCTCGGTAGTGGCCATAGGTCTGTTCTATGGAGCAGGCCTATTTTACGGCGAACGCACCAACCTATCGGTCATGGAATACTGGCGCTGGTGGGTCGTACATCTTTGGGTCGAGGGCTTTTTCGAAGTCTTCGCCACTAGTGCCTTGGCTTTTATCTTTACCACTATGGGTCTGGTCTCGAAAAGGCTGGCGACCACCGCCACGCTGGCATCTGCCTCATTATTCATGCTCGGCGGCGTGCCCGGTACGTTTCACCATATTTATTTCTCCGGAACTACCACCCCTGTAATGGCAGTAGGTGCGACCTTCAGCGCGATGGAAGTAGTGCCGCTGATTCTGCTGGGCCATGAAGCTTGGGAAAACTGGCGTCTACGCGACCGTGCCCCATGGATGGAGCGAGTGCGCTGGCCCCTGCAGTTCTTCGTCGCTTGCGCATTCTGGAACATGCTCGGTGCCGGTGTGTTTGGGTTCCTGATTAACCCGCCGATCGCCCTGTTCTACATACAAGGTCTGAACACCACACCGCTACACGCACACGCGGCTCTGTTTGGAGTGTATGGCTTCCTGGCCCTGGGTTTCGGGTTGCTGATCCTGCGCTACATCCGACCGGACCTGCGGCTAAATGACCGCCTCATGAAAACCGGATTCTGGTGGTTGAACGCCGGCCTTGTGCTGATGATTTTCACCAGTCTTTTACCGATCGGCATTCTGCAATTCTATGCGAGCGCCCACCAGGGACTTTGGTATGCGCGTAGCGAGGCCTTCATGCAGCAGGACTTGCTGCAGACATTGCGCTGGATGAGAACACTTGGCGATGTGGTGTTCATGGTGGGCGCGTTCGCCGTGATTGGACAGATCACCATTGGATTGCTAAGCAAGTCCGCGAGAGCGCCACTGAGCGAGTCTGCGTTAACGATAGCGCGGTGAATGGAACCCCCTCGGCAAAGCAGGCATGAGGGGTCAACCTGTTACTAACTGGAAGGTTAAAGCATGATGCTCACCCGACTGTGCAAGCGTTTCCTGGAGTCAGACCGGCTGGCGTTTGTCGCCTCTTTGTCAGCCGCAATCACTATCTCGTTCATCAATCTGTTGATCGATTCGGATCTTGCACATGCCGTGCTCTATATCACCCTCCTATTTATGTCCGCGCACGTTTTTACCATCCGTGTAGTTACCGTCGTTGCACTGTTCTGTTTCATCCTTATTACCGGTAATTTCGTTATCGAATACGTCTACGAGGCGAAAGGCAGTATTGCTGGTTATATCAGGTGCATCGTGTCTCTGGTGACTATCACCTTACTGACATTACGCAGCAAATGGTCAACCAATGAATTGCGCCGTAACCAGGTATTTCTGATCGGGGCGCAACGCTTGAGCCGCACCGGCAGCATTGGATTGCACTTCGATCACGGTCAATGCAAAGAAATACGTTGGTCAGAAGAATCATTTCGCATTTACGGTTTCTCCCTGGAGGTTGAACCGTCATGGGCGCTGATGACCATCCGGCTGCATGCTGATGACCGATTACTCGCGGATGACCTCTTTACCAGACTGGCGGCTGGCGAAACGGATGTGGAGCTGGAACAACGGCTGGTCATGCCGGACGGCAGTTTGCGATATGTACAAATGGTCATAAACACCCTCAAGTCTGGAAGTCATACTCAATGCCATGAGTATGTGGCGGCGTTAATGGACATCACTGCGGCAAAAAATGCCGAGCAGGCACTCTTCGATTCCCAAGCGCAGCTGGCACACGTCACGCGTACGACGTCGCTGGGTGAGCTCGCCGCTTCTATAGCACATGAAGTAAATCAGCCGTTGACGGCAATCATTTCCAGTGGAGAGTCCTGTCTGCGCTGGCTTGACCGGGAGCAGCCAGAACTTGACGAGGCCAGAGTGTCGTTGCGACGCATCATCCAGAGCTCGATGCGGGCCAACGACATCATCACCGGCATCCGCGCTCTGTCCAAGAAGTGCATGCCGCAAAGGGAGCACCATGCTTTCGACACAATAGTGACCGATGCCTTGATGCTGGTTCATCACGAAATGAATCACAGACACATCAAACAGCACTTATCATTAAAGGCTGGCAACATCCTCATTAATGGTGATCGCGTGCAACTGCAACAAGTCATCATCAATCTGGTGATGAACGCCTGTCAGGCAATGGGCAACCTAAGCGATACAGTAAGGTCGCTTAAAATCCGGACATGGTTGGAACGCAGCGAGGTAGTGATTGAAGTCACTGACACGGGATTGGGCATCGATGCCGATCAGTTGACGTGTCTGTTCAACCCGTTCTACACCACTAAAGCGGAAGGGCTGGGCATGGGGCTTTCAATTTGCCGATCCATCATCGAGTTTCATGAAGGAAGAATCTGGGCGACGAGCGTCAAAGGACAGGGCGCTACGTTTATGTTTGCCCTGCCCGTAGCAATGAACACCCAGCCCGCCGTTGAGCCCCACACGGTTGGCGGGTGTGAGAAGGCAAACCAACATGCCCAATCCCAATCCCAATCCCAGTGTCAGTTGAATCCCGAAGGCTCGGCCCACGGGAATGTAGTTCTGGTGCGATAAAAAGGTTCTTCAAGGAGGGCAGAAGTTATCGATAACGCAATACCTGAGCCAGCTTATTGACCTAGCTGCTTTGTGAACCATCGGTGTCGATGCCGGCCAATATCTCCGACAGGTTATGAAAATGGCCCTTGCTTTTCTTGGTTGTTGAATCGGCATTACCGGTTTGTGCCAGTGCGTCGCTCAGTGTCTGGTGCTGTGCCAGCCACTCAGGAGCGGCTTTTTCTTCTGGGCTCATGTGGTCCAGAAAGGCGAGTGCCGCTTGGGCGCGTCCGATCGGATCGTTGGCGTACGGGTCAACGAAATGTTTTTGCTCGTCGGCAGGCCCACTGTAATAGCCGAATGCCAACCGCTCCTGTTGACGCATCAGTCCTTTGGCTGCCGTCTGTTCTTCGGTGCTGAATTGGCCACTTTGGTTGGTCGCGACTGCGTAAAGTGATCGTCGGTCCAGATCTCCCATTAGCGAGTTACGGTCGGTGTCGCTGCCGTCGTACGGCTTGCCACTATTTTTCATAAGTGCGTATTTGTCATCCATCCGCTTGCGCGCGTCGGTGGCTGCATCGGCGAAACTCATCCCTTTGGAACTTGATGCTGCCCCGGGTTGAGACGCCCCTAAAACCAGGGTATCGGCCGCCATGCCTGAGCGTACCGGGAAGTAAGGCGAATAGTCTGCAATCGATTGGCTGTAATTCTTTGACGTGCTGGAGAGACTCACGGAGTCAGTTTTGCCCATCCGGTGCCTGTGATCGTTTCCGGCGTCTGTTCCATTGACCTGTCCACTGGCCTCTGTAGAGGCCTTGCGCACCGCAGCATTTGCATAGGCGCTTAATGCCGCTTTGGAATCATTGTTGACGTTCATTTTCGCTTCCTTATGGGCGGTGTCAGCCTGAGCGTCACGAAGTCCGCTCGGACCTTATTCATTCAAGATCGTATTAATGGTCAGCCAGCAATGGGTAGGCGCTAATTGAACATGGCGCTGGAAGTTGAACGATGTTTCGGCTGGTCTAAAGAAAAATTAAATTAAAAGTGCTGCTGGATGACGTTGCGATAAGGCTTGTAACGCCAAATTATTTGCCGTTCGGCATTATGTGTTTTGGTCTTTTAAATGATAGCAAGATGCACACCGTTGTATGTAAAACTGATCCGAACACGTTGTGTGGTATGGCTGCACAATCAAAGGCTTCGGTTTTCACCTTGACGATCCGGGCGCGTATTGAATCGATGTGAAACCTTAGCGAGGTCCCCCGCCCTTAGTGCAGAGCTTGAATGTCTTCGAATGGCATGTGTACAAATTCCTTAGTTGGGCCTTGGGGCTCACGGGGTCTATTGAGTACCGGGTTTAAATCATTCAGAAGGGGTCGTTGTGGCTTGTGCAGGTGAGCAAGGTCGTGTCGTTCAATGTCACGATGGACAAGGTCAGGGGGCACTCTTCGCTATCGGTTCGCTTGGACACGCCATCGGCGATTCGTGAGTAATGCCTTAAGACTCACATAATGGCCGGGATTCAGGGGTTTTAGTCCTGTATCCCTCTTGCAGTATTGCGATACCTTGAGCGGTCGGCGCTCCATGCGTCTTGTCTGTGTGAGAGGAGACGGCGAACACTATGCAGACGATCTGGCGCGACGGGGAGCGTCTGTTTTATCGGGATCAGATCATGCAGTCGGGCGAGCAACGCTCGGTACTGATCGCCCAACCTGCGGCCGAGCAGCCCGTGCCGACGATTCTGGAACGCCTGGCCTGCGAGTTTGCCCTCAAAGACGCGCTCGATGGCGCGTGGGCGCTTCATCCCCTGGCCTTGCGCCGAGAAGGTGGGCAGACCCAGTTGGTGTTCGAGGACCCCGGCGGCGAGCCGCTGGCGAGCCTCGCAGGAACACCGCTGGACACCGTCTCTTTCCTGCATCTGGCGATCAGCATTGCCGCTGCAGTGGCCAGAATGCACGAGCGCGGTATTGTCCATAAAGACCTCAAGCCTGCTCATATCTGGATCAACTGTGCCGATGATCAGGTACGGCTGACGGGCTTTGGCCTCGCCTCGCTGCTCCCGCGCCAGCGCCAGGCGCCCGAGCCTCCGGAAACGATTGCCGGCACCCTGGCGTATATGGCGCCTGAACAGACAGGGCGCATGAATCGCTCCATTGATTCACGCACCGATCTCTATGCCCTGGGCGTCACATTCTACGAAATGCTGACAGGCTCGCTCCCGTTCAGTGCTGCCGATCCCATGGAGTGGGTCCATTGCCACATTGCGCGCAAGCCTCAGCCGCCCAATGAGCGTGATTCGGGGGTGGCGCAGATGCTGTCGCGCATCGTCCTCAAGTTGTTGGCCAAGACCGCTGAAGAACGCTACCAGAGCGCTTCAGGGGTAGAGCATGACTTGCGGCACTGTCTGAGCGATTGGCACCGCGAGGGCCACATAGAGGATTTTTCGCTGGATGACCAAGGGATGCCTGGCCGGCTGGTTACCCCTGAAAAACTCTATGGGCGAGAAGCGGAAGTCGCGACGCTGGTCGCAGCTTTCGAGCGCATCGTCCAAACCAGTCAGGCAGAAATGGTCTTGGTAACGGGCTACTCCGGAATTGGCAAGTCATCGGTTGTGAACGAATTGCACAAAGTATTGGTGCCACCGCGCGGGGTTTTCGCCTACGGCAAATTCGATCAGTACAAACGGGATATTCCCTACTCGACACTGGTGCAAGCGTTCCAGAGCCTGGTGCGTTCGCTCTTGGGCAAGAGCGAAGTCGAATTGACACAATGGCGTAACGACCTGCTGCGAGCCCTCGAGCCCAACGCACGATTGATGACTGACCTTATTCCGGAGCTGAAGCTGATCATCGGCGACCCTCCTGAAGTCCCGACACTGGAGGCCCAACAGGCGCAGGGGCGGTTTCTTTGGGTATTTCGTCGATTCATCCGCGTCTTCGCCCGGCCGGAACATCCACTCGCGCTGTTTCTGGACGATCTGCAGTGGGTGGATGCGGCGACGCTCGATCTGCTGGAAGAGCTGCTGACCAGTATCGATCTGACACCCCTCATGCTCGTGGGCGCCTACCGGGATAATGAAGTGGATATGGCCCACCCTTTGACCCGCAAGCTCGCCACACTCCGTTCGCAAGGCATCAGGATCGACGAAATCGTTCTCCCGCCGCTGACCGGGCAGCACATCCAGCAGTTGCTCGCCGAAGCTTTGCATTCGCTCCCTGCGCGCGTTGAGTCTCTGGCATTGCTGGTCAAGGACAAAACAGGGGGAAACCCATTCTTCGTCATCCAGTTTCTTCAGGCGTTGGCTGACGAACATCTGTTGGCGTTCGACCACATGGCGAGAGAGTGGCAATGGGAGACGGCCCGCATCCATGCCAAGGGGTATACCGACAACGTCGTGGATCTGATGATCGACAAACTGGCGCGTTTGCCCCCAAAGGCGCAGCAGGCACTGCAGCAGTTAGCCTGCTTGGGCAACGTCGCCGAAATCGACACCATCTCCATGGTCCTGGGCGTAAGCGTGCAGCAAGTCCACCAAGCGTTATGGGACGCGCTGTGCCAAGAGCTGGTTGAGCGTACGGAAAATGCGTATGCGTTCGCCCATGATCGGATTCACGAAGCCGCTTACCTGCTAACCCCTGCAAGCGCACGAGCCCCCGCCCATTTACGCATCGGCAGGCTGCTTCACGCGCACACCCATCCTCAACATGTGCACGAATCCATCTTCGAGATCGTCGGTCAGTTGAATCGTGGAGCGAAGTTGATCTGCTTGAAATCAGAGCGTGAGCAGTTGGCGCAACTCAACTTGGTCGCCGGCCAGCGCGCCAAGCAGTCGACGGCCTATGCCTCTGCGCTCTCCTATTTGAGTGCCGGTATCGGGCTGCTAGATGAGAGCGACTGGAGCCATTCGCACCAACTGATGTTCAACTTGGCGCTCGACCGCGCCGAATGCGAATTGCTGACCGGGGATCTGGCCACCGCCGACACACGTTTGGCGCAGCTTGCCCGGCTTACCGCCAATACTGTTGAGCGCGGCCGCGTGGCGTGCCTGCACATGGACGTGTGCTTGCTGCTGGATCGCAGCGATCAGGCGGTCACGGTTTGCCTTCAATACCTGCGGCATGTGGGAATCGACTGGTCATCGCACCCTACTGATGACGAGATCCGCCTGGCCTACGCGCAAATATGGGCGTTGCTCGGCGAGCAGCCGATCGAAGCGCTGATCGATTTGCCGTTGATGGAGGATGCGGCGTCGCTGGTCACCATCGAGGCGTTAAGCAAGCTCTTTGCGCCCGCGTTGCAGACCGATGCCAACCTAGCCTGCCTGACGATATGCAAAGCGGTGTGCATCAGCCTTGAACGGGGTAACAGTGATGCGGCGTGCGTACTTTACGCCAACGTGGGGCGGGTTGCAGGCCGGCACTTTGGCGATTATCAGGCAGGCTTGCGCTTTGGTCAGTTGGGCTGCGATTTGATCGAGCGGCGGGGGCTCAGGCGTTTTGAAGCCAGCACCTACCTGTGCTTTTCGGCCTTCGTGGTGCGCTGGATGAAGCCGACGTTCGAATGCCGGGAACTGCTGCGCCGCTCGTTCGTGGCAGCCAACCGCATAGGCGATCTGCCCTATGGCGCGTATGCGGGGAACAGCCAGGTCTCCGATTCGCTGTTTGCCGGCGAGCCGCTGACGGCGGTGCAGGATGAAGCCGAGTGTGGGCTGGCCTACGCACGCAATGTGCGTTTTGGGCTGGTGGTTGATTTCATCAGCACCCAACTGGCATTGATCCGTATGCTGCGTGGGCTCACCCCTGTTTTCGGCTGTTTTGATGATGAGTACTTCACCGAAGCCGATGCTGAAATGCATCTCTCCAGCAGCCCTGACCTCGCCCTTGCCACGTGTTGGTATTGGATTCGTAAGTTACAGGCTTCTTTTCTGGCGGGTGATCCTCGCGCAGCGCTGCAAGCCGCAGCCAAAGCCAGCGCTCTGTTATGGACCTCTTACTCGTTTTACGAGGAGGCCGAATTCTGTTTCTACCACGCGCTGGCGCAGGCTGCGTGCTATCTAGGTTCCCCTCAAAATGAGCGGCCGGGCCTAGTCGAATCCATGAAAGGGCATCTGCACCAATTACAGATTTGGTCGCTCCAATGTCCGCACAATTTCGCTGCCCACAGCTTCCTGGTCGAGGCGGAGATCGCCAGGGTCGAAGACGCGTTGCTGGACGCGGAGCGGTTGTACGAGCTGGCCATCAGTGCAGCGCAGGAGAGCGGCTTTGTACATCTCGAAGCTCTGGCCAACGAACTTGCATCTGGCTTTTACGCTGAGCGGACGATGACCAAGATTGCCCGTCTCTACATGCAAGACGCGCGGTATGGCTATCGCCGGTGGGGTGCCGATGGCAAAGTCCGGCAGCTTGAAAGACAACACCCTTACCTCGTGAGCGACGACATTGCTCAGGGCCCGTTGGCGACCATTGCCGCGCCGGTGGAACATCTCGACCTGGCTACTGTGTTGAAAGTCCTGCAGGCAGCGTCGGGCGAGCTTGTGCAGGAAAAGTTGATCGATATGGTGATGCGTACGGCGCTCGAGCAAGCCGGTGCCGAGCGAGGTTTGTTGATCCTGTCCGAGGGCGGTGAGCAGCGCATCGTTGCGCAGGCGACGGCGGACGACCACGTCACGCGGCTGCAGCAGGAGGATGCCCCGATGACGGCGTCGTCACTGCCGGAGTCGATTCTCTACCACGTGCTGCGCACCGGCGAAAGCGTGTTTCTGGACGACGCCATGGCTGAACCGCTGTTCGCGGCCGATGCGTATATTCGTCAGCATTGCGCGCGCTCGGTGGTCTGTCTGCCGCTGGTGCACCAGTCCCGAACGACCGGGGCGCTGTACCTGGAAAACAACCTCGCCGCGAAGGTGTTCAGCCCAGGCCGTATTGCCGTGATCAAGCTGGTGGCGTCGCAAGCGGCCATCTCTCTGGAAAACGCGCGTCTCTATCGCGAAGTCGCGGAACGCGAAGCCAGGATTCGGCGGCTGGTGGACGCCAACATCATCGGGATTGTGGTCTGGAAAACGGACGGCGAAATCATTGATGCCAACGATGCTTTCCTGCACCTGCTTGGCTACGCGCGCAAGGATGTCGAGCGAAAGGCACTGAACTGGAGGCGTCTGATTGCCGAGGATGCACGCGAGATCAGCGAGAGCGCCTTGAGCGAGGCCGTGCGCACGGGGGGCGCAGGGCCTTTCGAGCAAACCTATCAGCGCAAGGACGGCGGTCGCTTGTCGGCCATTGTAGGCCTGGCCATGTTCGAGCCCGCGCGCCGTGAGGGAGTGGCCTTCGTCATCGACCTGACCGAGCGCAAACAGGCGGAAGAGAAGATTCGTGAAAGCGAGCGACGTTACCGCGAAGGCCAGACCGAGCTTGCCCATGCCAATCGCGTGGCGACGATGGGGCAGTTGGCGGCGTCCATTGCGCACGAGGTCAGTCAGCCTATCGCCGCGACGCTGAATTTCGCCGCCGCCGCGCAGCGATGGCTTAGTACTGAACCTGCGAACATCGATGAGGCGAATCAGGCGTTGGACCGGATCCTCAAAAGTGGCCAGCGCGCGGCAGCGGTGCTCGAACGCATCCGCGGCTTGATTCGCAAGACCGCTTCGCGCAAAGAACCCATGGAAATCAATGCCGCCATCCGCGAAGTGGTCGAGTTGACCGCCTCGCAGATCGCCAAAAGCGGAGCGTCGATCAAGATGCATTTGCTCGACGGGTTGCCCTTGCTACTCGGTGACCGTGTCGAACTGCAGCAGGTCCTTCTGAATCTGATCATGAACGCCTTGGAAGCGATGACTGCCGTTAACAAAAACCTGAGGGTGTTACAGATACGCAGTGAAGCCAATGGCGAGGGGGGCGTGCTGGTCAGCGTTATCGATAGCGGCCCTGGCTTTGCCGACAGCAGTGCTGAAAAAGTCTTCACCCCTTTTTTCACCACCAAGACCCAAGGGCTGGGCATGGGGTTGTCGATATGTCGATCCATCATCGAGGCACACGGAGGGCGGTTGTGGGTCACTGCTGATCGAGCCGACGGGGCGCAGGTGCAATTCATCCTGCCAGAGTGGCCGACTATCAACGCGGACTCGTGAGAGGGTTGAGCTGCTTAAGGATTGGCGCAAGTTGGGCTGCGGCCAGCTGATTGGTAGAACCGTTACGCGATTGGACGAGCATCGTCCAGAACCTCAGCGCCATCGCCAATCACACCCATTAGCAAAAGTCGCCGGTGGATGATGCATGGGCAATAGCTTGCGGCCCTTGTCCGGTGAGCCAGTCACGCACAGTTTTTGTCGACTGGCTGAGTGGCCGGCGCACGGGGGGGGGGCAGGGATGATCAGGAAACGGTCATTGCAGTCCATTGCTCGGAAAGGGTCCACAGGCGTTCGGCCTTCTGCGGATCGGCAGCCCAATGGGCGACACCTTTGCGCCCGGTTTGCGAGTCATTGATGGACGCGATGTTGCAGTCTTCACAGTAGACCCCGCCCATAGCGTTCAATGCTTGGCTGGTCGCGCACCACAGCCCGGTTGCCGCCCCTTGCTCTAACGTTTTCAGCCCTGCGTGTGGGTCCACTCGTGGTTTTCCGTTTTCGTCATGCACGTCGAAGGTGGCGATTTCGTCGGCGCTCAGGTGGCGTGCCAGGTCAGTCAGTATTTGACCTGGGTGCAGCGAAAATGCGCGTACACCCTGTTGACGGCCTCGACGGTCCAGCGCCAGGGCAAACAACGCGTTCGCGGTTTTGGATTGACCATAGGCCACCCACTTGTCATAGGCGCGATGCTCAAAGTCGATATCGTCGAAGTCGATGTCCGAGATTTGATGACCTCGAGAGGACACAGACACCACCCTGGCCGAACCCGCAGCGACCAGCGCCGGCCACAGCCCGCAGGTCAGGCGATAGTGACCCAGGTGATTGGTAGAAAATTGGCCCTCGTGGCCCTGGGCATCGCGTATAAGCGGCGTGGCCATGACGCCAGCGCAGTTGATCAGCATCGCCACGGGACGCCCGGCGCTCACGATCTGCTGGCAGAACGCGGCAATCGACTCGGGATGCATGAGGTCCATTGCCTGAACCTGCGCGTTATTGATGTCCTTCAATGCGTCGCGGGCACGCTCAGAATCACGAGCGGGCACAATGACTTCGGCTCCTGCTGTGGCTAAGTATTTCGTGGTAATCAAGCCAATACCTGAATAACCACCGGTCACGACAGCGATCTGGCCGGTCAGGTCGATGCCTTTCATGACCTCGGCTGCATCGCTGGCAGCGTCGAACGGCAATTGGATGGGGTGTTGCGGAGTCGTTGTGGTCATTGCGTGAATCCGTGTGGGGTATCGGAGGAGATGATTGTTGTTTAAAATTCCTGGACGAACCAGTTTATAAAATCCGGTTTTCTATCGTGATCATCCAGAATGTCGTCTCAGATCCACTCTCTAACGTCTTAACCCTGGCGGGGTTGCGCGCTGCGTGTTCCGTTCGCCTGCAAGCCGGAGGCAGCTGGGCGATACGTTTTCGCCCAATCGAATTGAAGTTCAATGTCGTTCGCCGGGGGCAGTGCTGGTTAATTATGCCTGGCCAAGCGAGCGTGCATTTGCAGACAGGTGACTGCTTCGTGGTCTGCGGTACGCCGTTCGTGTTGGCCAGCGATCTGGACGAAGAACCGGTGGACGCTGCCCTGGTGTTTTCCGAAGGCGGACACTCGGCGACGCTTGGCCCGGGGCAGGACGTCGAGTTGCTGGGAGGCAGTGTCTCGCTGGCGAGCCCCGGAGCCGTGGAACTGGTGGACCTGTTGCCTCCCGCCCTGATCATCAGTGCCCAACTCGGCGCGGCCAACTCGTTCGCCTGGTTGCTCGACGAGCTCGATCGTGAGTGGCAATCCGGGCAGGCAGGGGCGAGCGCCATGTGCAATGACTTGCTCAGGCTGATCTTCGTACATGCACTTCGTCAGCACATCTGCACCGCAAACCCGGCTGAGTTGAATTGGTTGAATGGTCTTCGCGACCCCTCGATCGCGCTTGCATTGCGCGCCATCCACCAACAGCCTGAGAAGGCCTGGCAACTGCTGGATCTGGCGAAAGTCGCCGGCATGTCGCGGTCCAATTTTGCAGCATTGTTCAAAGCGCTGGTGGGCCAGTCTCCCGTCGAATATGCGACGCGGTGGCGGATGCGGGTTGCGGCCTGGCGATTGCAGCAAGGTGCAGAAAGCGTGGCAACCATCGCAGCGTCCCTGGGCTATCTCTCAGATGCTGCGTTTGGGGTTGCGTTTAGACGCGTTCATGGGCAATCGCCCGGGAGATACCGGCGCGAATTCAGCCTGAGCCGGCTTGAACCCAGGCCATGAAACCTGCATGAAGATG
>Ga0247742_10000662_pt1 | contig 26749 bp, 23 predicted proteins | sample UWRJL208509C2_FD_180944 | JGI IMG/M metagenome (GOLD analysis project Ga0247742, IMG submission 180944) | Plant litter microbial communities from Arlington Agricultural Research Station in Wisconsin, United States - UWRJ-L208-509C-2 | ecosystem: Environmental > Terrestrial > Plant litter >...
GCGTCGGCCGAGATCACCGCCGCGATGCTGTCCGCCGACGGGGATGATCCGTTGGCCACGCTACTGGAGCGGCTGCTGGTGCTCGCGGAGGCGGATCTGGTCGCGCTTACCGGGCGGGTGTCTCCGGGTGATGAGATCGAGGTGACCGTCGCACACGGAGCCGCTGCTGACACGCTCGTCGGACGGCGGTTCCCGGCCGCCCAGACCATGGCCGGACGCGTCTTCGACGGCGGTCAGCCGCTCCTCGTCACCGAGGGATCGGCGTTCCGCGTCGAGGCCCCCGCCGCGCCTGATCGTGGGCCGGTGATGGCGTTGCCCCTGACCGCGGGTGGACTGGTCCAGGCGGTTCTCGTGATCACGAGGGAGCGCGGCCGCCAGTCGTTCGACGCCGCCGACCTCGAGATGGCCGCTGACTTCGCCGACCAGGCCAGCGTGGCACTCGAGTTGATCAAGTCACGCACCGCGCAGCAATTCGTGCTGGTACAGGAGGATCGGGCACGTATCGCACGCGATCTGCACGATCACGTGATTCAGCAGTTGTTCGGCACCGGGCTCCAGCTCCAGAGCATCGCCGGTGCCGTCGACGAGCCGACGGGCAGGAAGATCATCGAATCGGTGTCGAACATCGATGGCGCGATTGCCCAGATCCGTACCGCGATCTTCGCCCTGGCGATGCCCCGGACCGGAGAAAGCGTCACCATCCGGCACCGCCTCATCGATCTGCTGACGGAAATGACGCTGTTGCTTGGCCGGGCTCCGACCATCGAGTTCAGCGGCCCGGTGGACCTGATTGTCACCGGGTCGCTCGCCGACGATGTTTTGGCCGTCGCACGGGAGGCGCTCACCAACACCGCTCGACATGCTGGCGCCGAGACGTCGAGCATGCGACTGAGCACCGACGGCACGGAGATCGTGCTGACCGTCGAGGATGACGGGCACGGTATCGGTGAGTCGACCCGGCGCAGCGGCCTAGCGAACCTCGAAACTCGGGCACAGGCACGGGGTGGCGGATCCACGGTCGACAGCGGCGCGACCGGAACCCGGCTGACCTGGCGGGTTCCGGCCCCAGAACTGAGTGCCAGAGCATGACCGCGGGCATCCGGGTGTTTCTGGTGGACGACCACGAGATCGTCCGCCGGGGGATTGCCGATCTGCTCAACGCGGAACCGGATATCGACGTGGTGGGGGAGGCGTCGAGCGCAGCGCAGGCGGTCGGGCGGCTCGCCGCAACGGTGCCCGACGTCGCCGTGCTCGACGTGCGCCTGCCCGACGGAAACGGCATAGACGTGTGTCGCGACATCCGCTCGCAGCACCCGGAGGTGAGGTGCCTGATCCTCACCGGGTACGACGACGATGAGGCGATCAACGCGGCAGTGTTGGCCGGTGCCTCCGGTTACGTCTTGAAGGACGTGCGTGGATCGGGGCTCATCGAGGCGATCCGCAAGGTTGCCGCCGGGCGGTCGCTCATCGACTCGTCGCTCAGCCGGCGTGTGGTCGAGAAGATCGAAACCGAGTCTGCAGAAGATCCTCGTCTCGGCTCCCTCAGCCTGCGCGAGAGCCAGATCCTCGCTCTCATCGCCGACGGGCTGACCAACCGCCAGATCGGTGTCGAGCTCGGCCTTGCGGAGAAGACGATCAAGAACTACGTCTCGGGCCTGCTGTCCAAGCTCGGGTTGCAGCGACGCACCCAGGCTGCGATCCTCCGCCTCGGACAGCGGCCTGCCGGCGACGGGTAGCGCCTCACGGCCCGGCCACGACGGTGATCGGCGCTCGGCGCGGCGATCGATGGAATCGGCGCCCGGTGATGCTCAGAGGGTCGATCCGCACATAGTTCCACTTGTCGGTGGGGAGATAGGAGTCGAGCGCCATGACCCCCGACGCCTCGATCTCCGAGTCGTAGTTGACGCGGTAAGCGGACCCTCGGATCACGACGCTCCACCGGTTGCGGGCGAATACCCCGTCGGCCTCGAACGCCACCGCGGGATTCGCGCCGATGGCAGCCAGCTTGTCGCCGGGGGCGCTGCGGAAATAGAGGACACGCTCGCCGAGGAGATAGTTGAGCGGGTAGATGTCCGGCGAACCATGATCGAGCACGGCGAGCCGCCCCAGATCACTGGTGCGCAGCAGGTCCCAGCATTCGTCGGCGGTGAGGTGGAGCTGTTCCTGGTCGAGCATCAGTTCTCCTTGTCCGTTTGCGGCGTGTGAATCGGGGGCAGATGAGTCGGGGGCAGATGAGTGGAGCGCACATGAGTCGGTGGCACGACGGCCACCGGGCACGGCATGTTCATGAGAAGGTCATGCCCGACGGAGCCGAGCAGCAACGAGCCGACTGGGCCGAGTCGCCGCGTTCCGATGACGATGAGTTGTGCGCCGGGGGTGGAGCGGACCGCCTCGACGACCGCCAGGGAAGGCTCGCCGTCGACGAGAACCTTCGTCATGGCCAGCCTCGGATGAGTCGTCGAGAGTCGCGCCTCTACCGAGTCGAGTACCCGTCGTGCGGTCGCCTCCAGTTCGGCGGTCAGCCGTCGGAGCTGCTCCGGATCCGCAAGAACGAGCGGGGCGACACCCCAGACGTGAACCAGCACCAGGTGCTCTCCGAACGCCACGGCGGTGTCGGCGGCGAACCGAATCGCGCGGTCCTCCGTCGATTCGTCGACAGCGATCACGATCGGGCCGCCGGATCGTTGCCAGGTCGTCGGCACGACGATCAGAGGCACCTCCGTCGTGCCGGCGAGCTTCAACGGAACAGTGCCGTGGATCAACCCGGCGATGACACCGGTCTTGTCCGTGCCGATGACCACCGCGGCGGCGTTGCGCGATTGCGCGATCAGCCCGGGCACCACACGACCGAATTCCCGAGAGACGGTGACTGCGGGCACCAGCGAGGACGCGTGTGCGTGCTCGAGCACGGATGAGACTGCGCGCGCGCGTGCGTCCGCGTACGCCGGGGAGATCGCACCTGCAATGCCGACATCGACCACCGAGACGATGCGAAGCGCCGCCGCGGTCCGCTCGGCGAACATGTTCGCCCACTCCAGGGCGGTGTCTCCGGAGGGGGTTCCGTCCACCCCGACCACGACTTCTCTCGCGCTCGTCGCGAGGGCTTCGCTCTCATCGCTCATGTCTGGGGGTTCATCTCTCTGGGTTCATCTCTGCGGGTTCATGACTCGGGGTTTCATGACTCGGGGTTTCATGACCCGGGGTTCATCACTCAACGCGTACTGACGGCGACGACCATCGGCTCCACCGCGGACGCGCCCCGATCGTGCTGGTGGACGATGAGAACGGGGCAATGTCCTCGAGCGGCGCAGTAGGTGCTGGTCGATCCGAGCAAGAACCGAACGGCGGCGTTGTGCCCCCGGCTACCGACCACGAGCAGGATCGCCGTCTCGCTCGCCTTGACGAGAGTCTCCGAGGCACGACCGAACACGGTGTCGACGCTGACCCAGTCGGGAACGATCTCACCGAAAACCGCATGGGCCGCGAACTCGGCAGCGGATGTGGCCTCCCGTTCGGGGTCGAACACGCCGCTGGTTCCGTCGTACGGTACGTATTCCCATGTGGTGACGGTGCGGATGCTCGCACCCAGCATTCGCGCGTAGGTCGCGCCATCGCGCAGAGCCGCGATGGATGCCTCCGACCCGTCGACTCCGACGACGATGAGTTTCTCCATGCCCCGACACTGCCGCGCGTTACGCGCGGTCGTCGGGACCTTCGTCCCACGGGCGGGCGGAGCATCCGCACGAGACTCAGGGAAGTGGATGCGCGCGGCTGGCAGGGTGGACGACCAGCAGGGCAGGCGCGTCGATTACCGAGTGTTCAGGGAGTGGTCGTCACCGAGGCAGGAACCAGACTGGCGAGCCGCAGTCCACCGCGATGACAGCAAGCCCAGAAATCAGAAGAGTTACCGGAACACCGGAGGCGATGCAGACCGCCGAGCGGAGCGACGTCCGTGGCCCGCTGATACCTCGGGAAGACATGGACGCCACAACGATACCCGCTAGCCCTGCGAGGCTCGGGACTATGAGATTACTGACGACGAGTACGTGTTGGACCTGACCGCCCCAGCCGGTCTGAGTGTCCTCGAAAAGGATCACGACGATGTACGCGATGAATGCGCCGCCGAGCGCAGTGAAGAACAACCCGGTGCCGGCCACTGCCCGACCGATCCTGCCCGGGTTGCCGGGTCGCGTCCCGATCGTCCAGAGGAGGACGATCGCCAGGGCGGCCGAAAGGAAGGTGACACCAACATTCGACAGGAGATAGCCGAAGCCGCTCAGCGCAACGCACGACACGGCCTGGGGCAGCACCGCCACCCAGCTCCACACCTGCCACGCTGACGCGGCAATCCATCCCAGAGCTGCGAACACTCCCAACGCCCGCAGCCACTCCCGGTCTGCGTGCCACGGAAGCCACTCGCCGGTCATCCGACTGGGACGGAGTCTCGTTGGGCATCAGGGATGTCGAGGAGCCTCGCAGCGCCCGCCTCGAGCACAATGCGCGTCTTTTCGAAACTGCTGACCATTGCCTCCGCCATCTGTGATCACCGCTCATGTTAGCGAACGCTCGAAGACTCGGTGCCGAGCCCAACGTTCTCGGTGTCGAGCTGTGATCGGCCGCAGTCCGGGCATCAAACAGTTCGGGCTCTAAACAGCCCCGGCATGGAACAGTCCGGCAGGGAAATCACAGCACAAAAAAAATGGGCCAGACGACCGAGTTACGATCGTCTGGCCCATCGTCCGCTGACCGAAATCAGCATCTGTGGGTGGTTCACGAAATCGTTTCTGCTCCGCCAACGTTGGCCTCTGAGAATCATCATGGAATGCCATTCCACGGGATAACTCGAACTTTTCCACGGGTATGCGTTCTTGCCAATGAGTAGCTGGTTTCCAGGCCTCAAGTCATGCGAGCTGGAGCTCGTTCGGCTGCCCGGCCATAGTGCTGCTCTATGGCCTGCAACCGCTACATTTCTGCTCGCGCGTCGGGTCCAGTCATGTAGACGCAGACAGTTAGGGTTCGGGTATCCGATTCGCGTCGTGCCGTGAAAGCGGACGCCTTCCTCGAAGGGCCTTATGGTGACCATCCGGCGCGATGCCACTCCGACTGTTCTGGATGTCATCGAGAACTATCTTGGGAGTCCTCCCTCGCCCGAAGCCCTGAGCAAGTTGTCGTTCTCGGAGCTGCAGGACTTCGGCGAAGTGCACGCGGAATTCGCCCGCGCCCAAAGCAGCGAGCAAATCCCAGAAGGGGCGAATTTCATTGGAGGGTGGATCGGTGCCCTGTGGAGTGATCCCGTGCTGCGGCCTGACTTGAGTAAGGCGATCCTCTATTACTCGAGATTGCTTGTTCTGGACCCGCTCGCGGACTTCTTCGACGACCGATCTGGCTTACCCCCGACGCGTCCGATTAGGGTTAGCCGCCCCGAGGATCGACAGTTCAATGTCCTTGAGTCGGGCCCGAAGCTATGGAGCGGCGCGGGCTCAATGAATTCCTTCGCCGGAGATGCCGACGCCGCCCTGGCACGATTTGCGGCCATTGTGATGAACCTCTACTCGCTCGAGCCACTCATTCGATCTGGCGTAGTCGTCCTGCGAAGTCAGTGGCCAACGATCGTCCGGGAGTCAATCTCCCTGCAGACGTCAGTCCGCCACGATGTCCAATCTCCTTCGATGCAAGAGTTCGCCCGGGAGGCCGCATCCGCTGAAGATTCCTTGCAGGTTTGGGACAACTTGAGGGGAGGCGCGATGACTCTCTCCGGCGGTCCTGTGCATCCCAAGGATCTTCCGTGGGAGACCCAGCACATTTTCTACTATCTAGCCAAGACACTCGCGGTTGCGGACGCCGCGAATGCACAGTATGTGCCTGCGACAGAACGCGACTTAGAGCTGCTCCGTCGCAAGACCGCCACCACCGTCCGGTCACCATTTCCATCCAGCTACTTAGAGCAGGTGACGCGGGTGATCGTTCCCTCTTTCGAAGTCCCGATTCGCGAAGCAGTTGCCATGCGTCAATCCGCTGATGGCTTCGAGGAATGGCGCAATCGCCTGGAGCTCATTCGGCGCGACGGAGAGTCAGAAGACATCGACTCACTTCGCGAGCGAATCGAAATGGAACTTCGGCCCGCTATACGCGCCGCCAAAGACGAAGTACGAAAAAGCTCCCTTCTCGGCACCTTCAAGGAGACGAGAAACGACGTCATCTTCACCACCGGCATAGCCGCAACCACGGCCGCCATTTCCGGCGGGAGTCCAGTTGTCGCCGGCGGTGCGGCTATCGCCAGCGGAGCGGTCGCTTGGTTGCGCCGCGCATACGGCCAACGCTCCGCAGCGGCCAGCCAGGCGGTTATGGCAGTGCTTGTGAAGGGCTCAGCAAAATACACGAAAGAGACCCTCCGCGAATGACCGATAGTCGAAAAAGCCAGCCCAGCAACGCTGGTTTGCAGCGCGCCGCCCAGCTTGCCGCCGAACTCGTGGGCTCCGGCACTGGCGCGTTAGTTGGATCCAGCGGCGGCGCGCTGAGCGCAATTATCGGGGCCATGGCTGGCACGACAATCACATCGGTGGGCCGTGAGGTAGTGGCGCGAGTAATCACGACCAAACAGGAGGCCCGCGTGGGGGCAGTTTTCGTGCAAGCCGGTGCCGCAATTATGGCCGCAGAAATCGAAGGGCGCTCCGTCCGCGACGACGGATTCTGGAAAGGCGACCACTCCGCCGGGTACGAGTTCGCCGAAGGCGTCATGCACGTCGCGATGGAATCGTTCGAAGAACGAAAAATCCCCTACCTCGGCAACCTCCTAGCGAACGTCGCCACTAACCCGGAGATTGATCCCAACACGGCTAACGGCGCCATCGCGCTGAGCGAGCGTCTGTCATGGCTCGACTACAAACTTCTCGGGATATTGCGCCGCGGTGACGACTTTCCCATGCCGTCAAAAGAGCTCGGTTTCGGCAACTCTTGGTCCACGTGGGCGGTTAAAGACGCTTTTCGCGCCCTTATAGATGAGAGCAATTTGATCCACTACCCGCGAAAGGTAGGCGACCGAGGCCAGCCGCTGCGGGATCTTTCGCTCAGCGCAGCGACTGCTACCTCGGGTGGAGAGCTCGTCGGAACGCTATTGCAGGTTGAAGACATCCCATCCACGGATTTGCGGCCGGTTTTCAAAACCCTTACGAGCTAGCGCGGGCCGCGGGCCTAATCCGTAGAACTGACAACCACGTCTCAAAAGGTCGTTCCACATTCATCTCGTCGGGTTCCAACGGTCCGGTCAATTTGAATCTCTATCCCCGCGGATCATTCCGCGATTCTGACGCGGCGACAATCGGCACGTCGAGCACACCGCGACCGCGACTGCCGTCGATAGTCAACTCGAACGAACTGACGTCCGAATCGAAGCGCAGTTCAAACGACCACAAGCGTGGCTGTATAACGTCGACGGGGCGCTCGACTACATATTCCCCTTGTCGGCCGGACGCCGATGTGAAGCGAAACTGAAGACGATCTTCAGTGGTTGCCGCACGGAGACCAAATTGATCACCGAAACGCCGCACCTCAATGACTTTTAAACCGTTTTGAGTAAACACCTGGTAGAGAGGAGTGCTTGCCCATTCGAGATATGAATAGATTTGCCTAACACCCTCAACGAACCGACCGTCTCGATTGTGTTGAGACGCGTACTTCCAGATAAGCCCGTCGTCCCCTGCGAGACCGTATTCATTTGGCACGATAACCCAGCAGCCCGCCAGCGCCTCGGCCGTCCTTGAGATCGCGTCCAGATCGGAGATCGGCCGATCGGCCAGCTCTTGAGTAACCCCGTAGGTGCCTTTCTTGAACAGCAAACCCTTGACTCGTTCAATGTTTCGGACCCACCTTGGACGTTGTAAGGCTTCCGCGAACATCACCGACCACAACAACAAGGGATCAACCCGATTCTGGATTGCCGCGTCGTACGCAAAATCGATCAGCTCATCGCCAATGTCTCTCCGCGCACGCCAGACGAAGTACTCGCCCGAGTAGGGCAGCGCCCCGTCTGGCCTCCGGCCGATGACGGACACAGCAATACCGCCGACAACTGCCACGAAGATTGCGATCCAAAGATTCTCGAGTAACACTCTCGGCCTAGGTACTAGCACTGTAAGCGCAGGACCGAGGAAAATCGCTGCGGCCGTGGCCGCCCCGACGACAGCTACAGCAATGAGGTGAGCGGACGCAAAGTTCACACTGAACGTGTGGCTTGGCCGACGATCACCGAACGTCCTCACAAGAGCATTTCCATTTGTGAAGAGGACGTGCACGAGCGACATTGTGATCACGGAAACAGCCGGATCAAGGTGCAGTCTGAATGTTGTTGCCCAGACCGCGATTCCCGCCCCGAAGATCGGGACAAAACGATAAAGAAAAAAGCGTGGCGCAGATTGGTTTATTCGCAAGGCAAACGTGTCGTTCAGCGACGCGTATTGCTCGGGCCAGTTCAATTGAAGCGCTCGGTACAGGCCCCAAAGCCCGAGGGCTCCACCCGCCCCCCACAACACCGAATACAGCAACACCATCATTGCTTCGAAACGCCGCTAGTGAGACGCCAATCAAGAATCGGAGCCCAAAGCATTGCATCTGGCGCTTCAGAAAACGGTGTGACGAAAGCCTCGCGCTTGCGGTCGATAGGCGCCGAAGAAGACCACTCCTGCCCTCTGAATCGAGGGCCGTCGGACGTTCCTAACGCCCAGGCTTCGAGCATTTCAACTCGCACGTTCGTGAACTGCAACGATCCGTCAGCGTTCAGCAGCGAACGCCCATCTTCGAGCTTTGAGGCGGCTTCTGCGAAAGCTGCGTACAGCTCGACCTGAGTCCACCAGGCAACTCCTTCATCACCGACCTCGAAGAGATCCAAAGCGTTCTTCGTCAACGCTCGCACCTGGTTTTGGATCGTTGCATCCACGCCGCTCCCGCGCCGGACCAGTCCTCCTGACCTAGCCGACGCCTCGAGGTAATTGCCCACCGCTCTCACCCGCTCAACTATCAACTTCCTACGTGATTGCAATCGACGTCCCTCCGCTAGCCATTCTTAGTTCAGTAGAGCGTCTTGCAGATCGACCCACGTCCAGCTGGTTGATGCTTCTAGAAGGACCCGCGACCGAACCGCTCAATGAGACCGATTTTTCTTAGCCTGACGACAACCCCCGGCACGGACTTCCTCGCAGCTGTCGGAGCGCTCGCCAAGCTTTACGGCACCCTACTCGGATAGTTCCCCGCCAACGGGATTGACACCAACTCAAGTATTCGACACATCCAGCTCATTGAGCGCTCCCGCGGTCGCTGACACTGGTCAATGACCGGCAAGCGGCCCCTCGCTGGACGCCGCGGTTAGGGGAGCGAAAGCGCGACCACGCGGCAAAGACATCCCCAAGCGCCGGGAAGACGCGACATCCGGTGAACTTGCGGCCTCTCGTCAAATGGCATTCGTAAGAAGCCTAAAGATAGTAAATGGCGCGGCGGTCGGCAGCGCGGGGCGATGAGTGGGTTTAGCAGTCGAGATACTCAGCGCCCACGCACAGCGGAGGCCCAGACCCATGCTTTGTGTTCGCCATCAGGCGCATCCCACTTCAGTGCGACGGCGAAGTCTGTCCAGGCGACCGCGAGTGCGTCAACGCAGACTGGGACGGTGCTGTAGCGGACCCATGCTGAGACGGGGCGTGGGATGGGTGCTTTGGTGAGGGGTTCGGTGTCGAGGGAGAGCTCACCATCGGTGAGGGTGTCGGGTTGGCCTTTGGCCATGATGGTCTCGGCGATCTTCTGATCCATTCGCCGGTGGTAGTACTCGGCATAGCGTTTGTTGGTTCCCACATGCCTCCTCGTTGGTACGAACGCAGCCCGCCTCTGCTGATTGCGAGGCTAACCGCCAACCCCGACCCGAATACGCGGGACCGAAGCCGGAAGTGTCTTCCGGAACGTGAACTTCCCCACGCCCATGTCGCCTAGCGTCGTTACGACTTCCGGCATAAGGCCGGGCGGACGAGAAGGTGAAGTTGGCAGACGACATGACGAACCCGGGGGAGGGGCTGCCCCCTGTGATCTTCGGTCTGCAGTCGCAGCTGGACGAGATCCTCCGGCAGGCGGAGATCGATAAGAACACGCATCGCCCGTTGCCTGGGGCGCGTCCGATGCCGCTGAGTCTGGTCAGGGATCTGCAGTTCCCGCCGCTCGGGCCGGGCGATTTTGAGAAGCTGCCGGATGCACCGGGCGTCTACGAGGTCGACACCGTCTCAGGGTCCAGCCACATCATCACTCGCAGCCCTGGGCGAGTCACGTGGCAGCGCCATCGCGGCGAATGGTCCGGGATCTCTCCGTTCGATGAGGACGTCATGAACGTGCGTCACCTCGACGACCATTGGGCGCTTGGCAAACGCGGCACGCTCACCCTCGACGACGAAACCCACGCCATGACCGGAACGACCTTTCACGTCGCGAAGATCATCCGTATCCACCGGCTCGACGCCCCGGAAGCACCATCCGAATGAATCACCATCAGGATCCCACGACGTCGCCGCTACGAGCCCCGCTCAACAGCGACAAGCCTCGCGTTGCCGGATCGGTCACCGGCACGGACGGCGGCCCGAACGAGCACAACGGACCGTCTCGGGTTGCGCTTGCCGGTGATTGGCACGGCAACGTCGACTGGGTTCAACGAGCCATCCCGCTCCTGCACCGCTTCGCCCCGGACGTCACCCAGATCCTGCACGTAGGCGATTTTGGCTACTGGCCTGGGCGTGAGCGGAAAGGGTTTCTCGCCGCGGTGGACTACTGGGCAAAGACCGCTGGGATCACGAGCATCCTCGTCACGCCTGGGAACCATGAACACTGGGATCGGCTGAACGCGTTGTTCGCCGCCTCGCCAGACGAGCAGGTCCAGGTCAGTGACGTGGTGACGATGCTGCCCCGCGGCTACCGGTTCGCTCTTGGCGAGCGAACGTTTATGAGTTTCGGTGGTGCCGCATCCGTCGACTTCGAATACCGCATCCCGGGGGACACGTGGTTTGACACTGAGATTCCCACGGATGAGGATGTGGCCCGCGCGATCGCGGCGGGGCCGGTAGACGCTCTGATTGCCCATGAGACGGTCGACGGGGGAACCCGCGCGAGTCAACGCGCGCTCGATTCCAACCCACTCAACTGGAGCATGGAAGCGCTCGACTATTCCGCGCTGTCACGCGCTCGCGTCACCCGGCTCTGGGACGCTCTCCGGCCAAAGTTGCTCGCTCACGGCCACATGCACACACCCGACTTCATCACGCTTCCCGACGGTCGACGGGTGATCTCCCTCGGCTGCGACCGGCAAGAACGCAACATGGCAATCCTCGACCTTGAGACGTTGGAGACAGAGTGGGTGATCGAGTGATGGTCAAGGTCGGCGTCGACCAAGAACTGCTCAGGCAGGTTCGTCGCCTATACGGCGTAGGGAGTGACGAGCACGCGGTCGAGTTTGCCCTTCGCGATGCGCTGACTGGTCATGACAGACCGCCGGCCGGCAAACGACGGCGGTCGCAGCGCGTTCGGATCGCAGCGGCACGTCTTCGGGTCCGCTCAGATCGCGCAGTTCGCCGGAAGACTCCAGGATGGATCATCGCTCTCGCCAATCAGCAACCACTCACTCCGACGTCGACGCAAGTTCATTCGGACACCGAACGTATCTGGCGGGAAATCGAGGACGAGTTCGAGCTCCTGACTAGCGCCGAGGTCGCGACGTCACTTGGGCTGAAATCGCATAACCGACACCTGGTCTCAGTCCTTCATCGGAGGGGTGACCTGCTCGGGGTGAGACGGTTGAACGCCTACCGTTACCCCGGGTTCCAGTTCGAGGCGAACGGCACGATTCGCCCCGTGATCAGAAGGCTCGTCATCGCGATGCGCGAAGGCCGCTGGTCAGAGGAGAGCTTCATCGTCTGGCTCTGCAGTCCTTCGCGTTCCTTCGCTGACGGCCGCCGCCCCGTCGACCATCTCAACGACCCGACCCTGGTCTCAGTCGCCGAGGAAATGATGGCCGTCGATTGGTAGCGCCGCACTGCTGCCGCCTGAAGCCGCTGCCATATATGCGAGCGATCGTCCACGTCGAGCAGCTCGATGAAAGTCCTGATGGTGGGTCACTGGACCTGGCCAGACCCCGCCACGCAAGGTCGTCGTCGCAGTCAGCGCAGGTGAGCGTCGGTGACGAGCCCTCTTCGCGGAAGTTCGAGGCGGAGGCTCAACGATTTTGGCCCACGGACATCGACGTCGGAGACACCGTCACAGACCGGCGGGGAGGAGAATACGAGAGCACTCACCAATGCGTGCGCCTCCACGAAGGCGGGCCGGACTACGCAGTGGGCAGGAACACACGATCAGACTTTGCACTCATTCGATACTCCGCGATCATCGACGTGCACCCTCCCACCAGACCACAAAGTCTGCGCGATTGAGCCGAACCACCCGGAAAAACCGGATAGATGACCCACTCGGTCCCAACCTTCTTGAGCTGCTACAACTGAACACTCGAACTCGGAAGAAAACCTGCCGAGTTGCTCTTCCGCGGCTCCGAGTCACCGCGTCTGATCGCCCCGCCACACCCGAACTCGATAGCGACGGCTGGTCAGGCTCCGAGGTACCGAGCCCCAGTCGATCTCGCAAGAAATCCTTGCGACATCAACGAGCACCGCACCACCGCACGTAAGGTCCCATCCAAATCGCTAGACACCGACCAATCGACACCGAGCCGCGAGTCTGCTCATGAACGGCGCCCCCATGCCGATCTGCCAAACTCTCATGGGATGTATTGACACCCGGCTGCAGCACACTAGCGGGGCGAAGGAATCGACAAATGGTCACAGGCGAGCTCAAGGCACAGGTCGATAAGGTCTGGAACGCCTTCTGGTCTGGCGGTATCGCCAACCCGCTGGAGGTGATCGAGCAGATCACCTATCTGCTGTTCATCAAGCGCCTCGACGAGCTGCACACCCTCGCCGAGAACAAGGCGAACACGCTGGGCCGGCCGATCGAGAATCCGGTGTTCCCCGAGGGGATGGACGACACCGGACGCCGCCCGCGTCCCTACAACGACCTGAGATGGTCGCACTTCCAGCACTTCGCTGCAGCCGACATGTATGAGGTCATCGACCAGAACCTGTTCCCTTTCATCCGGGGGTTGGGCGAGGCCGGGTCGAGTTTCGCGGCCAACATGAAAGACGCGCGTTTCACGATCCCAACGCCGGCACTGCTGTCGAAAGTTGTCGACCTACTCGAAGACATCCCGATGGAGGACCGCGACACCAAGGGCGACATCTACGAGTACATGCTGGGCAAGCTGGCGACATCCGGCCAGAACGGGCAGTTCCGCACCTCACGCCACATCATCAAGCTCATGGTCGACATGGCGGCGCCGACACCAAACGACCGCATCATCGACCCGGCAGCCGGCACCGCAGGCTTCCTCGTCACGGCAGGGGAATACCTCCGTGACAAGCACCCGGAGATCTGGACGGATGCCGCGCTTCGCGAGCACTACAACCGAGAGGCGTTCACCGGGTTCGACTCCGACGCCTCGATGTCCCGCATCGGCAGCATGAACATGCAGCTGCATGGCGTGGAGAACCCGACGATCTCCCGCCGCGACTCCCTTGCCGAGGAGCACACCGGCGACATCGGCTCCTACTCCCTTGTGCTCGCCAATCCGCCGTTCGCGGGCAGCCTCGACTACGAGACCACCGCGAAGGACCTGCTGGCAGTCGTCAAAACGAAAAAAACCGAACTGCTGTTCCTCGCACTCATGCTGCGCCTTCTCAAGAACGGCGGACGCGCCGCCGTGATCGTGCCAGACGGGGTGCTGTTCGGCTCATCCAAGGCGCACAAGGACCTTCGGCGGATGCTCGTCGAAGACCACAAACTGAATGCGGTCGTGAAGCTACCGAGCGGCACCTTCAAGCCGTACACCGGGGTCTCCACTGCGATCCTGTTCTTCACCAAGACCAGCTCCGGCGGCACCGACAACGTCTGGTTCTACGACGTGCAGGCCGACGGATTCACCCTCGACGACAAGCGCACCCCCACCGACGCCAACGACCTCCCGGATGTCCTCTCCCGCTGGTCTTCGCTTGTCGAGCTTGTCGACACCTCCCCCGAACGCACACGCCCCCGCACCGCCCAATCCTTCCTGGTCCCGAAATCTGAAATTGCCGCGCAAGGCTACGATCTCAGCCTCAACCGCTACAAGGAGGTCGAGCACGACGAGGTCGAGCATCGCTCTCCCGCCGACATCCTTGCCGACCTCGGCGCGCTTGAGCGCGAAATAGCGGATGCGACTGCCGAGCTCAATCGCTCATTAAGCTCGCCGAAATGAACTGGCCTACTGCGCCATTAGGATCCCTGTGCACAGTCGTCGCGGGAGGCACTCCTTCGCGAAGCGTCACTCATTATTTCGACGGTGGCATTCCTTGGGTGAAGATCAGCGACATGGTGCAGGGCACAATTTTCACAACGGAGGAAACCCTTTCAAACGCTGGGCTCGCTTCCAGCGGGGCAAAACTCCTCGAACCCGGAACGCTCTTGCTATCAATCTTCGCAACCATCGGCCGAACCGCCGTCCTTGGCGTTGCGGCCACATCAAATCAGGCCATCGTCGGTATAACTCCGAGAGCCAATAGCCAGCTCGACAGTACGTACCTACGGCGGTATCTCGATTCAGCCGTCGCCACGCTCGTCGGTCAGGCACGCGGGGCTGCCCAAGTGAACATCAACTCGAGCATTCTGCGTGCGATGCAGATCCCCCTCCCACCCCTTCCCGAGCAGCGCCGAATCGCCGCCATCCTCGACCAAGCCGACGAAGTGCGCGCAAAGCGCCGCCGCGCACTCACCCTCCTCAACGAACTCGCCGACGCGACCTTCCGAGACCTCATAGCCAGATCGCTCACTGCGAATCCGACGTGGCCGACATTGCCTCTAGGCGAAATATCCAGACAGCAGGGAGGCCTGCAAATAACCCGTGCACGACTAGCGCTTCCGCTGGAAGTGCCGTACTTGCGGGTTGCAAACGTATTTCGTGGCGTCATGGACCTCAGCGAGATCAAGACGATTCGAGTCACGGATGCGGAACTTGAACGCGTCCGCCTCCAAGAGCACGACCTGCTGCTTGTCGAAGGTCACGGCAATCCGAAAGAAGTTGGCAGAGCAGCGCGATGGGTTGGCGACGAACTGAACATGGTCCATCAGAACCACCTAATTCGTGTGAGAGTGTCGGCGACGAGACTCGATCCCGTTTACGCCGAGAGATGGCTGAACTCCGCGATGGTTAGTTCCCATTGGTCTCGCGTTGCCAAGACAACATCCGGTCTAAATACGATAAACATGGGCAACGTGCGAGCTATCCCAATGCTTGTTCCGCCTCTTGAAGTGCAACACGACCTTGCGGCGAAGCTCCTAAGCATTCAGGGCTTGCGCGCTCGCCATCACTCACATCTCGCAAAGCTCGACGAGCTTTTTGTTTCACTCCAACATCGCGCCTTCGCGGGACAGCTCTAGCCTTCTCGGTAGCCGCGCGCCGAGGTCTCGAGATGTGCCGCCCCAAGCCATTACTGACTGCGGCGAGGCTACGGGGGTTCCGCGTGCTGGGAGATCATTCATGGGCGGTACTCACGACGTTGTTGCGCCGCGGACGATTCGGCCGGGCGACCTGCCCCGCGCTGTGGCGAGGTCCCCCTCGTTCTGGGGGCGTTGGCGAGTGGTTTCGTCCGCGCTCAACACAGGGCGACCGATAGTGTGGCGACAAGGGGTCGAAAGTGAGGGAATCGTTGGGAAACTTCGATTTCGTGCGCGCCTCCTGGCCGGCAATTGCCGACGATGCACGCCGTTCCGAGCACTACACATACGCTGATCCGCGGTCATCCGTCTTCTACGCGCGACGCACCCTCGAGCTGGCGGTTGGCTGGCTCTACCGGGCGGACGCCTCCCTGCGCAAGCCATATAAAGACGACCTGGTCACCCTGCTCTACGAGCCCAGCTTCAAACAGCTGGTGGGCCCCGGCATCCTGACCAAAATGGACCTAATCCGCAAACAGGGAAATCTCGCGGTGCACCGCGCCGCGTCACTGAATCCCACGGACAGCCTGCCCATCGTTCGCGAGCTCTTCCACGTTCTCATCTGGTTTGCGACGCATTACGCGCCGACTCCCGAGGAACGACCGATCGCGGGCCGACCGTTCGATGCCGCCTCGATTCCGAAGCCTCAACCGGGTGCCGCGGCGAAGACGCAGGCACAGATCCAGTCGTTGGCAGGCGAGCTCGAAGCTAAGGATGTGGCGCTCACCGCATCAAACGCACGCAACGAGCAATTGGCGGCCCAGGTTGCCGAGCTGCAGGCCCAGGTCGCTCTCGCGAAGGCCGCGAATGCGATCGTGCCCGACACGCACGATTACCGCGAAGACGAGACCCGCGACCTGTACATCGACGTGCTGTTGCGAGAGGCCGGCTGGACGCTCTCCGACGCGCGTGACCTGGAGTTTCCGGTCACCGGGATGCCGAACAATTCGGTCGGCGGCCAGGGCTTTGTCGACTATGTTCTCTGGGGCGATGACGGCTTGCCGCTGGGCCTGGTCGAGGCGAAACGTACGAAGAAAGACGCCAACGTCGGCCAGCAGCAGGCGAAGCTCTACGCCGACGCGCTCGAGGCGATGTACGGCCAGCGGCCGGTCATCTTCTACACCAACGGTTATGAGCACTGGATCTGGGATGACGCGACCTATCCGCCGCGCCAGGTGCACGGTTTCTACACTCGCGACCAGCTCGCGCTACTGATCCAGCGCCGCAGCACCCGCAAGTCGCTTGGCAGCCTGCCCGTCAGCGAGAGCATCGCCGGGCGCCACTACCAGCAGCGGGCCGTGCGCAAGGTCGGGGAGGCATTCGAGCAGAAGGAGCGCCGCGCGCTGCTCGTGATGGCGACCGGCAGCGGCAAGACGCGAACGGTGATCGCGCTTTCGGATCTGCTGATACGCGCAAATTGGGCCAAACGCGTCCTGTTTCTGGCCGACCGGGTCGCGCTTGTGAACCAGGCGACGAACGCCTTCAAGGCGCAGCTGCCGGATGCCGCGCCCGTCAACCTGGTGACCGAGAAGAACACCGAGGGCCGGGTCTTTCTCTCGACCTACCCGACGATGATGGGGCTCATCAACCAGGGTGAGGATGAGCTGCGCCGCTTCGGCCCCGGCTACTTTGACCTCATCGTCGTGGATGAGGCGCACCGCTCGGTATATCAAAAGTACGGCGCGATCTTCGACTACTTCGATGCACTGCTGGTCGGGTTGACGGCCACGCCGAAAGACGAGATCGACCACAATACCTACGGGCTGTTCGACCTCGAAGACGGCGTTCCGACGGACTCCTATGACCTCACCGACGCGATCACCGAAGGCTATCTGGTGCCGCCGGTTGGCCGTTCGGTCGCGACTCAATTCGTGCGGCAGGGCATCCGTTACGACGACCTCAGCCAGGACGAGAAGGAGCAGTGGGATCTACTCGACTGGGAAGACGACGTCGTGCCAGACGAGGTCGACTCGAATGCCGTGAACAACTGGCTGTTCAACGCCGACACCGTCGACAAGGTGTTGGAGACCCTGATGACCGAGGGCCGCCGGGTTGCCGGCGGTGACCGGCTCGGCAAGACCATCGTCTTCGCACGCAGCAACAAGCATGCCGAATTCATTGAGCGCCGATTCAACGCAAACTACCCCGAGTACGCCGGCCACTTCGCGCGCATCATCACCTACAAGACCACCTACGCACAAAGCCTCATCGACGACTTCTCGCAGACCGAGAAGCTGCCGCAGATCGCGATCTCGGTCGACATGCTCGACACCGGCATCGACATCCCCGATGTCGTGAACCTCGTCTTCTTCAAACCTGTTCACTCCAAGACCAAGTATTGGCAGATGGTGGGGCGCGGCACCCGGCTGCGACCGGACCTCTTCGGGCCGGGGGAGAACAAGCAGGACTTTGTGATCTTCGATGTCTGCCAGAACATCGAATACTTCAATCAGGATCTCCCCTCCACGGGAACGTCGGTCGCCGAGTCGCTCGGCCATCGCCTATTCACGGCACGGCTGTCGTTGCTGGCCGGGATCGACTCGGCAATGGATGATGCTGAGCTGGCAGCCCTGCGCGAAGGCCTCTCCGCGCGAATGCAAGCACAAGTCGCCGGTATGAGCCTCGACAACTTTCTCGTCCGCCCCAAGCGTCGCATCGTGGAGCACTTCGCATCGCCGACCGCGTGGATGCAGCCGGGCAGCAACGACTACACCTCAGCCGCAGAACTCGCCGGCCTTCCCTCCGCGGAAGACATTCACGACCAGGACGAGCAAGCCAAACGCTTCGACCTATTCGCCCTGCGTGCACAACTTGGCATCCTGGTCGGCGACGCTGGCTTCACGGCGGCAAAGAAGCGGATTCAGGCGATCGCCAACGCCCTAGCCGAGCAGAAGGCCATCCCCGTCATTGCGAGCAACATCGAACTGATCGCCGCAGTCGCAACCGATGAATGGTGGCAGGACGTCACCGTGCCGATGCTGGAGATGATGCGAGTGCGGCTGCGCGGGCTCATCAACCTCATCGACGCAGCGCAACGGTCCATCGTCTACACGAACTTCGCGGACACCGCCGGTGAGACTGAATTGATCGAGCTGAAGGATGTCGCGGTCGGCGTCGATCGGGCACGCTTCAGAGACAAGGCCTACGCCTTCCTGCGCGCCCACGAGGATGACGTAGTGCTGTTCAAGATACGGCACGGTCGTCAGCTCACCGCTCTCGATCTCGTGGAGCTGGAGCGGATCATGCTCAACAGCGGCGACTTCACGGCGAACGAGATCTCTCACGCAACGGCCGAGGCACACGGGCTCGGACTCTTCGTAAGATCCATGATCGGCATGGACCGTGTCGCCGCGACCGAAGCCCTGTCCACATTCACCGCCGGATCGACCCTCACCGGAAACCAGCTCGCCTTCGTCAACATGCTCGTCGACCAACTCACCCAACGCGGAGCGGTCGACCCCGCCCTGCTCTACGAGGCGCCTTTCACCGGAGTCGCGCCGACCGGTCCCGACGGCCTATTCAGCGGCGCGCAGGTCATCGAGCTCGTCGCAGCTTTGCGCCGGATTCGGGCGACCGCAGAAGCGTCGTGAGCCAAATAGCCACGGCGAATAGCGTGTCCATGAGATGGCTATCAAGCCGCCTCACAGGCTGCGACGCTTTGTTGGCTCCACGCACCGAATGCTGTCAGCACCAAATACTTCCAGAATCGGAACCCACTAATGGTGCGCCGAATGCCTCAGCAGCGCGCGTTGCGGGACGATAGTCAGATGAAGTTGTCGATGACGAGTCGCGCGACCGAATGGCTTGCCCAATTTGAAATAGACGATCGGGTCGGCGCAATCGCGGTCCTCGATGCTGTGAGATTCGTTCCAGGTGGCGAAGTGGTCACGGGCATACGGCGCGCGCTCGAACAGTACATCTCGGAGAACGAGGATCAGCTTCCAATCGCTCTCGTTCCGGTGCTTTCAGACGAAGACGTGAATCGCCCAGACGGTTCCGTGCTCGACGCTAAGGCTACGGCGTTTGTCGACTTCGATCCGGCTCAGCCGATTGCGAATAATCCTGGAAGCGAGGCGCTCGTTGCGCAACTCATCGGCGAGATGCGTCGTGCGACTGTCGGGGCTTCGATTCTGCCGGCTCCGCTCACGCTTGACGAGATGCAACGATCCAACGTCCGAACGCTCGTCTGCGTCACGGACTATATAGGGTCCGGTCGGCAGGTCCTCGACTATGTCGCTATTTGGTATCGCAACGGCACGATCAAAAGCTGGTGCTCTTTCGGGTGGCTGAAAATCGTGGTCGTCGCCTTCGCCGCCACGGTTGCTGGAAAGCGCGCTGTCGAAGAATGCAAACAGATTCACCGAGTCGAAGTTATTGAGATTGTCCCGGGTATCGACGAGCTTCGTCTGGCCGCCCCAGACGGCAAGGCCGAAGAAGTATGTCGTGTCTATGCGAAGCGGGGGAAGGTTTGGCCGCCGCTAGGTCACCGAGGTAGTACAGGCCTATATGCAAGCTCATTCTCAGTACCGAACAACCTCCCGGGCATTCTTATCCGGCGAACGAATCGGTGGACGCCTTTTTTCGATGGCCGTTCAGTGCCAGTCGAGTTAGCGGACGAGATCGGTGATTACCGCCCAGACACGGACCTTGCTGACCATCTCGACGCAGTGGGTCAGTCTCGACTCGCTGCGCGTCATCGGGATGGGCATCTACGGACGCGCTGGGAGCATTTCGTTGGGGTACTCGCGTTGCTCCCGCGCAAGGACGAGGAGCTGGCTCTAGCCCTCGGTCTCGATTTGGGAGCAACACGGAGCATTCTTGAATCGCTTGAACGGCTCCTTCTCATCGACGAAAAACGCGCGGTTACGCCAGCCGGTCGTCGAGAGCTCATCATGCAGCGCCGCAAGCCTCGTCGCGGGGGACCTGTACTCACACCAGACCCTTCACTGTATTACCCTCGGGATAAGAGGTGAGGGGGGATCACGAGCTTAGTGATGAAGCTGCCGCCTCGTGGCAGCTCGCTGGAGTACGACCTTTGCGTCATGCTCGAAGACCGCGGCTAACTGCGGTCGGAGGACGATCTGAGGCTACGCGTAGGGCTGGATGGAGAATGCCTTCCCTCGTAAGCCTCAGGGATTCTCCATCCAGTCCGTGCGGACCCTATCGGGTCGAAGGGTAAGCCAGTGATCCCCCCAAACTTCTATTACGAGAAAGGTCGCGGCCTCGGCATATCGACCGACACCCTCGACCGCGCAACTGCAGAGGTTGCGCGCTTGGCTGCTCAGAATGCTTATCCAATACTCTCTCTCGCCCATTTGGCGCACGAGACCGGCGCCACCTACTCGTATCTTCGAGAGGTCGTTAGCCGGACACGCGACCCGTACCGCTCGATCGCAGTCCCAAAAGCCACAGGCGGACTACGCCCAATTTCGGCTCCCGAGCCCATCCTCATGGATGTTCAGCGATGGATACTCGACCATATCCTCGACCGTTTGGCCTCTCATTCCGCCAGCTACGCGTACCGAAAAGAGGTGTCGATCGTCCAATGTGCTTCTCAACATCAAGGTGCTCAGTGGATGGTCAAAATGGACCTTCATAATTTCTTCGGGACCGTGAACGAAGCCTCGGTCTATCGAGTCTTCAGGAGCCTGGGCTACCGAAAGCTTGTTGCATTCGAACTTGCTCGAATCACCACCAGGCTAGAAGGCGCGCGCAACGCTCACTGGTTAGCACAGACTGCTGCAATCCCTAGCTACTCTGTCGCGGGTGTGGGTGTCCTTCCACAGGGCGGCCCAACGAGCGGCATCCTTGCGAACGCTGCTGCTTCAAGGCTGGACGTCTTCTTGCAGCACCTAGCGCTTTCGCGTCAGCTCACCTATACGCGTTACTCGGACGATCTGGTGTTTTCTGCCCGCAACGCATTTCGACGGGACGCGGCACAGAGTCTCGTCGGAGAGATCACCGGCTTGATTCGGAAGGCTGGCTTCATAGTTCATCGGGGTAAAACGCGAATAGTGCCACCAGGTGCTCGCAAAGTAGTGCTTGGTTTGCTGGTCGACAGCACGGTCCGCCTCCTGCCAGAGCACCGACGACGTATCGAGGTGCACCTACGAGGATGCGAGCAAAATGGGTTGGCTAATCACGCCGCCCATCGCGGGTTCGACTCGGTATTTTCATTCGTCAATCACTTGGATGGCTGGATCGCATTTTCTTTAGGCGTCGAGCGAGAACGCGCGACGGCATGGCGTTTGAGGCTTCACCGCATTCTCGAAAACGAAGGACTCCCGACGACTGCGCGGATCCGTTAAGCGAGGGCCGAGTTGCGAACTGAGACGCCGCGACAAATCACCCGATCAAGGTGACGTACTAACAGTTGTCCTTCTCCCGCCACGCCGAAGCATGACCTTCCAAAGTAATCACGCTGATTGGTGGGGGCCCGTTTGTCGGACACACCACTGGGCGCCCCCAATTAGAGCCAGGAGGTAGCGGTGGAATGTCTGACCGCTGGCGGCCCTGGCGAGCGCAGACTTGCGCCCGCGTAGAGGTAAATATCAGCGCTGACTACGTCAGCGCATCAATCCATGTGGCATACAGCTACTCCACGTGCCGCGCATGAGTCTTCCGGGCGGCGTGCTATGCCGTCCGGAAGGGCGGCGTTGTGCCGAATGGATCTCGATCAGAGCGGTCGAAGAGCGGTCCGCAGTCTGTGGCGTGGGCTCGCCGTTATGGGCTTCTTGTTCGCCATGTTGCATCTCACGGTGCGATGCCTCGCGAGTTCGCCAACCCGGGCGCTGAGGGGGTGGAAGAGAGCCGGTTGGCGGGATGGGTGCGGTATCAGCGACGGAGGGAGCAGAAGCTGTCGTTGCCGTCATGGCAGCGGGAGTTGTTGGAGCAGGTGCCGGGGTTCTCCTGGGATCCGCTCGAGGAGCAATGGAACGAGTGGCGGGAGGCCCTCCGGGTGTTCCTCGCGACCGAGGGTCGGATGCCGCGGTACCGATCGCCGTCCGCGAGCGAGCGGGCTTTGGCGGCGTGGGTGCACAAGCAACGCCACCTACACAATAAGGGAGAGGTGTCGGAGGTGCGGGTGTCGTCGTTGAAAGCGTTGCCGTTCAGGGTGGTGTAGCCACGCCGAGGCGTGCTGGAGGTGTCTTCTGTAACGGGAAGAGTTGCGGACAATTCTGTCTACCGTGAAGTGAATGAACGTCGTCGCGTTGTGCAGCCAGAGAGGAGGTACATGCACGCGCGACCGCAATTCGATTTACAACTCCGACTGGCAGTCAATTGCCGAGCTTGCCTGGTTCGGGGACGAGTCGGTTCATCGTCTCGTGGAGCGTGTCCGTGAGGCCGGGGATGTAGGCGGCCCAGAACATGATGTCGGTCAGGCCCATCATCGTGGTGCCGTTGCTGATCCGGTAGAACCGTTCAAGGGTCAACCCCGCCGGCAGGGGAGTGCTCTCGCAGAACGACTTGAGCGACTGATCATGGTCGAGCAAGTATTCACGAATCGCGTTGGTGATCACGTGCTGCAACTCCGCAGCAGCATGCTGAGGACTCTGCGGCGCTCCAGGTTGGAGACGAGTACCCGTGTTGCCGAATTTCTTCGGGTTATCAGTGAACCAGCGCGGCTCGACGATGACACCACCGGGCTTCGGACTTCTAGGCATGAGAAAACTGTAGCCAGAATTCACCGTTTCAGACGACGCCAATCCCCTATGTCGACCAGAAGTCGCATTCATAGCAACTCTCCGGTGCATTGCACCGCAATCACCCTGGAGGACGGTATTTTCGCCGCCCACGTACTCCGGCATGACGACCGCACTCCTTTCATCCTCGACCACCAGCCCTCGATCCGAGGCCACCAGCAAGCGCCAGGGGTCCGTTTCTTCGCTTTCCGTGACGTACGACACGTCGGATCGGATCCTGCGTTTTGCCGAGGTGGACGACGACAGGTTGCTTGTCCTCGCTCGGACGACTCTCTCGGCAAAACTCGAGGTGAGTGACGATGCGCGTGCTGCGATGGATTCCTTTCGTAGTCAACTTTCTCCGGAGTCGATTCGTCGGTTTCGCGAGTACACACCGAACCTGCCCTCAGACAACGTCGAGGTGATCCGGCCGTTCGTAAACGACGCGATCGCACTCGCGTTGCCGACCACGACCTACGCCGTGGAGACACTCCTGGTGCCGGTGATGCAGTTCGTCCACTGGGCCGTGTTCGTGGTCGGGTGCGAGCTCGACGCTGCATTGATTTTTGATCGGAAGCTCATCGACGCCTGGGTGACAGACGAACTCCCGGCACACCTGGCACCCGGAACGCGTCGCAACAACCGCGCGTGGGTCTCGCGGGTCGCCGAAGCCGTGAATCCGGACAAGAACCCGCGCGCTCCGATGCCGATGAATGAGCGGTCGATGTCGGAGCCGTACAACGAGGCGGAGATCGTCGCGCTCGACCGGTGGGCGGCCGGGCAGTCCACACCGTACCTGCGAAAAAACGCTGCGGTGCTCGTCGCGCTCGGTGCCGGTGCGGGGCTCGGGTCGATTGAAATCGCCCAAGTACAGCGCCAGTCTGTCGTCGTCCACGACGATGGGCTGGTCTCGATCGACGTGGTCGTGAAGGGCGAGTTCAAACGTCGCGTGATTGTCACCGCCGAATTCGAGACCATCATCGCCCGGCAGGTCAAGAAGCTTCCACCGGAAGCATTCATCTTCCTTCCGAAGCGAACACGCACCGAGAACGACGTCGTCAGCGCCTTCGTCTCGCGCACGTCTAGGCCGAAGGGATGCCCGTCGATCCAGGTTCGTCGCCTGCGAAACACGTGGTTCGTGACCCAGATGACCAACCGGGTCGACGTCCTCAGCCTGATGGAAGCCGCTGGCCTTGAGTCACTGGAGACCATTTCCAAACTCGCCCGATTCGTGCCCAAGCCGACCGACGCCGAGCGCACCGCACAGCTGCGAGGCGCGCTGTGAGCCGCCCTACCGATGACAGCCGATATGCGGAAGTGGAGGAGTGGGTCGTCGAGACGTTCGGGCAGAGGATCCGTCCGCGGCTTGAGGCTGAACTCGCTGACCCGATCAGCGTCGCGGTCGTCGACGTCGCGAACGTCCTCAGAAAGTCCAGCGCCCTCAACCTGATCGCTGACTGGCGTCAAGCAGACCGCAAGTCCAACGCCGGTCGCAAACCCCTCATGACGGCCGAGAACGCCCTGGCACTGATCCTCTTGCAGATGAGACTGAGCGCGCCCACACACATCACAGCGATGAGCCAGACCTTTCTGCGCCTCAGCCCTGCCCAACGAAAGGTGCTCGGCCTAACCCACGACGGGAAACACATCCACTCATACGATCGGATCTGGCGTGCGATCAGAAGCCTGATCACCCTCGTCGACGAATTCCCCGGCCCACGTCGTCGCATCCCCACAGAGGCTCAGTACCGAGCGATCGTCGCGGCGCGAGACCCTGAAGACCAGCGCATGCGCCGAGAGCGAATGTTCACTCTGGCAAACGACCTCCTCGAAGGCACGAGGCGGATGCAACCGAAGGAACTCCGGGATCGCTCTGACGGCAATGTGGCAATCGACGCGACCGCGATCGCGATGCTCGGCAAGGCGGGTAATCCTGCGGCGAGCAACCTCAACGGCAAGCGGTGGAGCATGAACTTCGATGCCGGCTTCTATCGTCGCGAAGGAAACCACGATGCAATCACACCGGCCGACGCTGCGACATTCAATCGAAGCAACCCCGGCCAGAAAGCCAAAGGCACGTCCTTCGGCAAACGCGCGTGGTCAGTTGAAGGCGAACTGAGCCGACTCACACCGAACCTCGACGAATCCCGAGGCGACTTCCCGCTGCTCACCGTCGCGGTGTCCTTCCACATCCCTGGGGCCGTGAAAGGAGAAGGACTTCGACTCGTCAAGTCGCTGAAAGAACGCGGACACAAGACCAATCTGGTCATCGTGGACCGCGCCTACTCCAACGGCGTCCATGACGAGTACGCAGTCCCCATTCGCCTCCTCGGGGGGAAACACGTCTTCGACTACAAAGAGACCGAACTCGGTGTGCAATCCCACGACCCTCGCGGGTTCGTGCAGATCGCCGGGAGCTGGTATCTCGACATCATTCCGCAGGTACTCCGCGATGCAGACAAAGTACTCGTCTCCAAACGAAACTCCTGGGACAAATTCCGGCTCGCGCACCTTCGAAACAACACCCCGGATCCCGGTGGTGCACGGGAGAAAGCGTTCAAGGAACGCAAGAAGAGCATGGAGCAAGCAGAGGCACTCTACGCAAGCCAGCACAGCAAGAGATCGAAGTCCCGTCTGAAGCCCAAGGGCGTCATCGGCGACGACTGGACGCGCCGCTACCTCATCCCCACAGACTCTCCCGACTACGAGCGCTGGAAGGCCCAAACGGGATCACACCAAGGCGTCACAGTGACAATGCTCCGACCAGTAGACGCACCGTCCACGGAAGCAAACCCGGGCGGGCTCAAGCACGAGCAGTACTTCGAGTACCAATCGCCTGCCTGGATCAAAGCCTACGGAATGCGCAACGGCGTCGAATCGGCAAACCGAAGCATCAAACGCTCACAGACCGAAGACATCGCCAACGCCGACAAACGAGCGGTCCGAGGCAACACCTTCACCTACATCGTCACGGCCGCAGCCGTCGTAGCTGAAAACCTCCGCCGGATCGTTGGCTTCTACAAGAAGTACCTCGCCACGCAAACAAGCACGGCGAAGACCTCACATCTCCCCGGGACCTACTGGGAGTCCCCTCAGATCGAACTCGACGACATACCCCTGACCGGCTAGACCCGGACCCTCACCGCACTTCTTTCCCGCACGGCCAGACAAATTCGGCGTACCTGAAAACATTCAGGTATGCCGTTTTTGCGTTTAGCGACCAGTTTTCGTCGTTGCCGAACCGCGATCACGCGCCATCCGAGCACAAAAAATGGGCCGGACAACCGGTGAACGATTGTCGCGACCCATTTCGTGAAGTGGACCGGCTGAATTAGCCGAACCACCCTCTGTGCGCGAAGGGGGACTTGAACCCCCACGCCCTATACGGGCACTAGCACCTCAAGCTAGCGCGTCTGCCATTTCCGCCATCCGCGCGCATCTGATGTTCCCTTGCAGAAGCACCGAGGTAAGAC